>OBLV0100000078.1_pt1 | contig 42829 bp, 37 predicted proteins | sample 1520071 | NCBI WGS metagenome assembly OBLV01 (sample SAMEA3888446, study PRJEB22518) | metagenome | reverse complement strand
ACCGAGATCTACACTCTTTCCCTACACGACGCTCTTCCGATCTCAGCGCACCCGCGGCTATGGCGACCGAGACCGCACCGGCCGTCGTCGTGACGCCTGGTGCGGGTGCGTTGTCCGGCGGCGGTTCGTCGACGCTGTTTACCCTTCAACTCCCAGCCAACTCGCATTGCAGCGGCGATACGGCCTCGCATGGATACCTGGTGTACAGCTACATCACTGCGGCTGACCCGAGTACCTTGACCTTTAGTGCGAGCGGACCCAGTAGTGGATACTCGTTGTACGACACCACCGGAACCCCGTTCCAGCAGGAGTCGACGGCGATCAATTCTGGAAATATCGCGCAAGCGCCGGGGTTCAACTACGACTTCTTTGCTACCCCGGCAATCGCCGCTACCAACGGCGACTTCGTGATAACGCCGGGCACCTACAACGTCGGAATCGCCTGTGCGACCAATACTGGGGCGCTAGACCAGTACTGGAACGTGCAGGAGATCTTTACCGCAAGTGCGAGCGATCCGAACGGGGAGACTTGGACGGTTGTGCCGGCCACACAGGTTCCTGAGTCACCCCTCACGGTGGCCCTGCCGATCGGCGCCCTCTTGATCCTCGGTGCTGGGGTCGTTGTCTTGCGACGCCGTCGCCACTCGGCAGAATCATTATCCGCGGCCTAGGCAACGCTCCGAAGAGCACGATCCACGACTGGCCGGGGCGCCTTGGTGCCCCGGCCTGTCGCATATCCATGATATCCCCACCGCGGCACAGAGGTGAACTCAAGGATACCGATAGATGAATCACGGATGAATGGACGCTGGGGTGTCGCGAGGTGTAAGGGTCGACGGCTATCGTGTGGAAACGCTATTTCCCCTGCCAGCCGCAGGATTGACGGCCGTTAATCGGCACGACGAAAGGTGCATGCCGTGAACGACAATTCTCCGAGGACCCAGCGGCGGCCAGCGCTCGTGCTTCGGCTCGCGGCGGCCGGGTTGGTCCTTGGCGGATTGGCGATCGTTGGCTCCGCTGCGTTCTCGGCGGCGCCGCCAACGGGCGAAACGGCACCAGCCATGGTCACCAATGGCGTCAACCCGCTGAACTCCGGTGGTTCTACGACGCCTTGGTCGCTTCTTCTGCCGACGAATTCGCATTGCACCGGGGATACCGCTTCGGACGGCTACCTGGTCTACAGCTATATTACCTCTGCCGATCCCACGACGCTGACCTTCAGTTCGAACGGGCCGAGTTCTGGGTTCTCCTTGTACGACACCACCGGAACCCCGTTCCAGCAGGAGTCGACGGCGATCCTGAGTGGGAACATCCAGGCGCCGCCGCTGTTCAATTTTTCCTTTTTTGCTTCGCCCACCGTCGCCAATGCTACGAACGGCGACTTTGTGTTGACACCGGGTACCACGTACAACGTCGGCATTGCGTGCGCGACCAACCTCGGCGCCCTCGACCAGTTCTGGAACGCGCAGATGATCTTCGCAACCTCGAGCAGCGATCCAAACGGTGAGACGTGGACGGTGGTCGGTTCGACGACAACGACAACGACATCGACGGGTTCGACTGGGACCACGACCACGACGGCGGGTTCGGGAACGACCACGACGACGACGGCTGGTTCAGCTACGACCACGACTACAACCGCGGGGACCACCACGACCACGACTGGTTCAGGGAGCGGTACGACCACGACCAGTACTTCCGCAGGCACGACGACGACAAGTATCGGGGTGACCTCCACCTCGGGCACGGTCACGATGTCGAGCCTGGCGACCACGTCGACCGAGCCGCTGGCCACGACGGGAGCGTCAGATCTTTCGACGGCCAATTGGGGCGAGCTTCTGATCCTGATGGGCTTTGTGCTCTTATTGGTCGCCCGGCACCGGCGAGATGGTGGGCAATAACGACCTACGCTCAGGGCGTGGAACCAGCGGCCCTGCGCCGATTCCCCGGTCGAGCCCGATGCTGATGGGGAGCCCCGAAGGCGGCGAAGGCGTTGACGCCGTCGAGCCACCTGTCAATTCATCGTCCCAGCACCCCTTGATGGCGCCGACCCCCTGGTACATCGACGAGCGCAGTCCGCTCGAGTCGCCTCGCGTCGAGGTGGGAGCCGCAGGCTCCTGGCCGCGGCCCAATCCCGCCACGACCATTCGGTGGCCTACCCCTGGGGGACCCCCCGCTCGCCCAGCCGAGACCGGCCAGCCGGTCGCTCAGGCGACGAGGCGGGTACAGGCGTATCTAGCCCCTCCCACCGGAGCTCCGGTTGTCTCCGAACCACCGTCGGGGATCGGGGAGCCGGCTGTCGGTGCCCGGTGGCCGGCACCGACAGGGCCGCCGGTGGTAGGGGAGGGGCACCTGGCGTACGCGTATCTGCCTCCTCCGTCGGGGGCACCCATCGACGTCGATGTGACTGCTCCCAATGGTGTTCCGCTCATGACCGAAGCGGCGCCATTCGCCCATTTGCCTCCTCCGACAGGTTCGCCGGTGATCGACGAGCGGCGGCCGGCCCCGCGGGTGAGCCCCCCGCCCACTCTCCTCCAGGCTGTGGCGAGGGTGGCGCTGGTGGTGGTCGCGGCCCTCGCCTTGGGGTTGGCGGCCCAGTTGACCGTGGTCAGTGGATTCGAGCACCGGGCGGCTCAGCAGGGGGCGTTCAACCGCCTGCGCCTTGAACTGGCCAAGGGAACCGCACCCCTCGGACAGACCAACAAGTCCGGTCACCCACTTGCCCTCGGAACCCCGATGGCCGTCCTGGAGATCCCCACGATCGGCGTCCATCAAGTTGTCCTCGAGGGCACCACCAGTGCTGTCTTGATGTCCGGCCCGGGACTCAGCCGCAGTTCGCAGATGCCGGGCGACGCTGGGGTCACCATGATCTTCGGGCGGCAGGCGGCATACGGGGCCCCCTTCGGCCGGATCCACGACCTTCGAGCGGGTGACAAGATCACCATCGTTACCGGTGAGGGAATCTCGACCTACTTGGTCTTGCATGTGCGCCGCGCCGGCAACCCAGTGCCGGCTCCTCCCGCGGCCGGAAAGGGCCAGCTGACCCTGGTCACGGCCAATGGAACCCCATTCCTACCTTCTGGCGTGCTGCGCGTCGATGCCAAACTGATCAGTCCGACCCTTGGCGGATCACCATCGCTGATACCTGCCTCCGCGCTGGCGGCGTCCGCGACGAGCCACTCCGAACAGGTCATGGCCGGTGACCCCTCGACGTTGTGGACCTTGATGCTTTGGTTGGAGGCCCTCGTCCTCGTTGCCCTCGCGGCCACGTGGTCCTGGTATCGGTGGGGTCATCGCCAGGCGTGGATCGTGTTCATCCCGCCCGTGCTCCTCATAAGCATCTTCCTGGCCAACCAATTCGCCAAACTCCTACCGAACCTGCTGTGAGAGCTATGGACGACGATGTCCTGACACCGAACGATCTGAAGGATGCAACGTTGTGACGACGACCTCCGACCACACCGATTCATTCGTGTACGGCGACGATGGAGGCCGATACAGCCCCGCTGGCTACCAACCCGCCCGAGACACGCCGCGCCTCGCCGGGCTGGAAGCTCGTGAAATATCGGCATGGTTCGGCGAACGTAAGGTTCTCGATCGCGTGTCCCTGTCGATGCCGGCGGGTCAGGTCACCGCGCTCATCGGTCCATCCGGTTGCGGAAAGTCGACCTTCCTTCGGATCTTGAACCGAATGCACGAGCTGATCCCGTCCGCCGGCCTGGCCGGCGAAGTCCTGCTGGACGGCATCGACATGTACGACGTCGGCCGCAAGCTCACCGACGCACGCCGGCAGGTCGGCATGGTCTTCCAGAAGCCCAACCCTTTTCCCGCCATGTCCATCTACGACAATGTCGTCGCCGGGCTCAAGCTGACCGGGACACGGGCCAGTCGAGACATCAAGGATCGGCTCGTCGAGGGGTGCTTGACCAAGGCTGGACTCTGGAACGAGGTGCGGGACCGTCTTCGCCAGCCTGGCGGCGCCCTTTCGGGCGGTCAGCAGCAGCGGCTGTGCATCGCTCGAGCTCTGGCGATCCAACCTCGGGTGTTGCTCATGGACGAACCGTGCTCGGCCCTCGATCCGACCTCGACCCGGCGGATCGAACAGACCATCGGCGAGCTGGCATCGGAGGTGACGATCGTGATCGTGACCCACAACATGCAACAGGCCGCCCGCGTGTCCCAACAGTGCGCCTTCTTCCTGGCCGAACAGGGGACGCCAGGTGTGATCGTCGAGCATGGTCCGACCACCGACATGTTCGGGTCGCCGCGCGACCCACGCACGGAAGACTACGTCAACGGACGTTTCGGTTGAGATCGTTGCACGAACAACAGGTTACGACCGGCGCAACAGCGAGGCGATCGTTGCTGCGTACGCATCCTGCGCCTGTTCGGGGCAGTTGAATGGACGCGCAGTGAGCGCATCGCCGACTTCTGTCCTGGTAGCGGCTCGGGACTGGCGCAGCGATTGGCACGAACGATGGCTCAATGCCGATCAGACCACCCGGGTCCGGGTCCAGGTTGGCGTCTTCGTGGTCGTGGTCTTGCTCGCCTACCACTACTCCCTCAGCAGCTTGCTGCAGACACTCGATCTCGAGACACCTCTCGCCTACCTCGGCCTTGTTCCACTGATCGCGGTTGGCCTCGCCGTGCTCCGGAGCCGTCAGGGCGCTCATGAGCCCGCTATCTACGACCGCCAAGTGGACTACATCGTCGGCGTACCTCTGCTGGTCGCGGCGCTGGCCATCAACCTGGTCCTGCCGCGGCGGCTGTCGACCATGTTCTGGGTATGGCGGATCGACCTGCTGTCGTTCCCGATCTTTGTGGCTGGTGTGGCTACCGTTATCTTCGGCGTCCGGGCGGTTTGGCGCCAGCGCCTGGCTATTGGATACCTGTTCCTGGCGTGGCCCTTGCCGTACACCGATCTCCTGCTGAAGGAGCTCAATGCGGTGACCGCAGGGACGCTTCACGCCCTGTCGGCGCTCGTCCACCTCTTCAGGGTCGCAACTCTCATACCGGGTTCTGGCGGCTCCGTCTTCGGTGTGAGCCATCACGGCCGGGTGTTCCAGCTGAGTGTCGTGTCGGCGTGTTCCGGTGTCAACGGTATGGTTGGGTTCCTCCTCGTCGGGATCGCGTTCGGAGCCATTGTCACCGGTCCGTGGCTTCGCAAGACCATTTGGCTCGCCGGCGGGCTCTTCTTGCTCTGGGTCATCAACCTCGGCCGTATCCTCCTCATCTTTTGGGCCGGGCAGCGATTCGGGGAGCACTTCGCGATATCGGTGCTTCACCCCTTCGTCGGACTTGTCACGTTCAACATCGGGATCTTGGTCATGGTTTTCATGCTCCGACCCGCCGGGTTGTCGATCGGTGGTCCTTCGGGCGTCTTTACCGGTGGATCTGGCGCTACTCGCTCGCGGACCCCGCTGGCGGTCCCTTCGGTCTATTCCGCCATCGCAGTCGTGGCTGTGTTCGGTCTCATCCTGGGTGTCAACAACACCGGCCTGGAGGCCTACAACCTGGTCGCCCAAGCAAACGGCGAGCCGAAGCTCGCGTCGTACCTGCTGAACCCTGGTTCGCCCGCGGGCTGGGCACCTACGTTTGCGGCGGAATACGATTTTGCCAAGCCCTACTTCGGCGAAAGCTCTCTCTGGTACCGGTACACCTACAGTCCAAGCGTCGGTGCCACCGACCTCCATTCGAGCTTGCCGGTGGTCGCCGACGTCATCAACTCGAGCAGCCTCACGAGCTTCTCGGCGTACGGCGTCGACGCGTGCTACAAGTTCCACGGCTACAAGCTTCACGACGTGACCCAGGTCAGCCTTGGCGGCGGGATCACCGGCCAAGCGCTGTCCTACACGTCATCGGGCGCCGATCCGCAGGACTGGTCGATCGTGTACTGGATCTGGCCCGTGATCAATGGCACGTCGACGCGCTACGAACGGATCATCCTGTACATGCTTGGAGGGACGCAGGCTTCGGTGAGCGCTCCTGGCGTCAGCTTTGCGAATGCCTCGACCAGTTCGATACAGGTTAACGACGAAGAACTTGTTGCCGACCGCGGATTCCTCGCCGGATTTGCTCGGGAAATCATCCAAGCTCAGGCCCGGATCACGGTGGGATCGACACTGTCGTCTAGCACGCAGACATACGTGCGTCCATCGGCCGCCGACATCGCGCGCCTACGCGCCGCAGAGCAGGCGCGAAACGCGGCCGCCAAATCAGGTTCTAACGGCACACCTGCAGCCGGCTCGGGTGGCGCACCACCTACGGTCGGCACACCGACTGCTGGTTGATAACGACGGACCGGGGTCCGGTCGGGACGATGCCTCCATTACCATTCGGCTGGAGGAACCGAATCGGGGACCAACGTAGTAGTACCGGCTGAGGCGGTCTCCATCGCCCCATTGCTTGTCGGCGACACGATAGTCAACCGGCCTGGTGTGGGGGCGAGAGTCGCGGCAACCATCTCGAGTGACGGAGAGGTAAACGCGGAGCCGCTGGGTGGCGCTTCGATGTTATCGGCGCGCACATCAAGGCCGTGATAGGTCTTTTCCCAGTAAGACGGAGAGATGACGATCTGTAACGCCGCCTTCGTGGCCGCGACCGCCATCATCATCCAATAGAACGGAGTCAGGAGCGCCGCCATGACCAGTTTGGGCTCGTCGTCCTCGAACGCGCTGAGCATGGTGGCGTAGACGAACGCAAAGTTGCCGGCCAGCAGGCACAGGAGGCCGGCGTAGTAAACCGGCATGGGGAACAACGACAGGATGAAATTCGAGCGGGACACGAACCACACGATGGTCATTACCCAGAAGACGGGGTTGAGGATAGCGAGCAGCGGCGTGCCGCCGACAAAGAGGTTAAAGAGGATGAACGCCTTCCAACCGAGGTCGCTGCGCAGTTCGCGAGGGTGGCGCATGTTGACCAGCCAGGTCTGCAGATAGCCCTTGTACCAGCGGGATCGCTGGCGGATCCAGTTGATGAAGTCGCTGTTGGCTTCCTCGTAGGTGACCGAATCGAGGACGGCGGTGCGGAAGCCGAGGCGGTGGAGCCGGATGCCGAGGTCGGCGTCCTCGGTGACATTGAACGGATCCCACCCGCCGATATCGGTGAGGATCTTGCAACGGAAGTGGTTGGAGGTACCGCCGAGGGGCACGGGCGCGTCCACGTCAACTAGGCCGGGGAGGAGTTGCGCAAACCACATCTTGTACTCGATGGCGAACCACCGTGTAATGAGGTTTTGCTGGGGGTTGAAAAACAGCAGCTTGGCCTGTAAACAGACGATATCGTCGGGGAGCCGCCCTAAGGCGATGGCAGCTCGGCGCAACTGCAAGGGATCAGGCCGATCCTCGGCGTCGTAGATGGTGAGTAACTGGCCCCTGGCCGTTGTCAGGCCGAAGTTCAAGGCCTTGGGCTTCGTACGCGGTTGCCCAGCTGGGACCAATACCACCTCCATCCCCTCGGTATCGGTCCCGATCACTTCTTGGGCCGCCGCGATGGTGTCCGCGTCATCGGCTTCCAGCAGCAGCTTGATGTCAAGGCGCTCCCGGGGATAGACGAGCTTTCGGAGCTGCTTGACGATGCGCTCCATGACCTCAGGTTCGTGGAAGGCGGGGACGAGGACGGTGTAGACGGGCAGGCGCCAATCGGGGACCGCCAAGGCCTCCTCATCGCTTATCACGATCGTTTGGCAAGCAATAAGGGACCGGCGAAGAAGGGCGAGGCGAAACCCGAGCACGGCGAGGTAGGTCGCGATGATCGGGATGAGGATCAGGATCAGGAGGTTGTGACCTAGCACGAGAAAGCCGATCAGCGCGACGCCGGCCGAGATCAAAAGGGCTTTGATCTGGCTTCTCGTCAAGGTCCGGGAGGCCGACAACTCGGGCATGGCACGCTGCAGCAGGCCGACACTCAGGTCGAGACGGCCGATGTCGTCCAGGTCGGCCACCGCCTCCGGTGGCAGTCCGCTGAAGAGATGTGTCTCGACTTCGGGCCCGGGATTGACCTTGACAACTGCCTGCGATTCCGCCTCTAGGATCGACGGGCCAGCCGGCTCCTGTTGCGGAAGGCCGATTGGTTTCGGAAACGTCTTACCGGTGAGGCCGTCGTCGTGGCCCGCCGGCAGGCCGCTTGCTTGAGGCTTCGACGAGACTTGCTCGGCCAGGGTGGGAGGCCGTACTCGGTCGTTTCGCCTCACGCCGAAGGCGACGACCCCCGTGATTGCCCCGAGGACGATCAACAGTACGAGGATCAACTGAGAAGCTCTCGTTTGGTAGCAACGGGACCGTGGCTCACACTCGATCCTGCCAACGCCACCGCCGCCCCTTCAAGTCACGACCCACGATCACCCATCTGTTCATTGAGGAGTCGCTCTCTGTTCATCGGTTGGACAGGATTCGGCACCTACCGCTTGAAGGTGCCAATCCTCAGGCGCCTAGTCTCAGCACATGCGCGCCACCGCGACGGCGCAGAAGCGGTCGCACCTCCTCAAGTTGTTCCGCTACAGCGCACTGTCGGTGTTCTTCACCGCCTTGACCTTCGTCGGGTTGGCTTTGCTGGTCGGAGTCTTGAACTTCCCGGCCGGTTGGTCCAACTTCGTGGTGGTCGGCGCGACCATCCCCCTGGCGTTCGAGCTAAATCGGCGATGGGTGTGGTCCGCACCTGGCGGCAAGTGGTGGAGGACGCCTGAGGTGATCCCCTTCGGAGCCTTCTCCCTCGTGGCTTTGGCATTGTCGACATTTCTGGTTCACCAGACCGGGTTGGCCTTCGCTCATTGGAGTAGGTCCGGGCGAGCGGTAGCAGTCGAGGCGGCCAGTCTCGCCAGCTTTGGCTCCCTGTGGCTGATCGAATACGTGTTTTTAGATCGGATTCTCTTCCGATCGCGCCCTGCTAGTTGACCTCGACCTACCAACAGCTACTTACGGGGTACATCGTGCGCTCATCGACCGGCTGGCCCAAGACTCGTTCGGAGCTGACCCCCGAGCAGGTCGCCGTGATGGACGATTGGTACAACAACTTCCTCGGCGATGTTCTCCCTGGAAAGTTCGGGTGGATCGACAGGTTCAACCATACCTACGCGGCCCGAAGCGCCCGCGTAGGTGGTCGAACGCTGGAGATCGGCCCCGGCAACGGATCACATATTTCCTTCGAGAAGATCGAGAACCTCGACGAGTACGTCGCGCTTGAACTGCGGGAATCGCTCTCGCACCAGATCAGCGGTTCTCATGCCAACCTTCGAGTGGTCGTTGGCGACTGCCAAAAGCATCTGGATTTTGCCGACGATACCTTTGAGCGAGTCCTCGCCATCCATGTGCTCGAGCACCTCGACAACCTGCCGGCTGCCCTGGACGAGATCGAGAGGGTGCTCAAACCATCCGGCGTTCTCTCGGTCGTCATCCCGTGCGAAGGCGGGTTTGGATACGCCGTTGGTCGCCGGGCAACGGTCCAGAGAACCTTCGAGCGTCGGTACAAGCTTCCCTATGAATGGATGATTCGCTACGACCACGTCAACTCTGCACGCGAGGTTCTCGCAGAGCTGAAGATGCGTTTTGTCACCGAAGACGCGACTTTTTTTCCGATGCGGGTACCCTCGGTCGACTTGAACCTCGTTGTGGGTCTCACACTTCACCTAAAATGACAACGAGCCCGCTTGCGGCTGAGACACTACAACCGACATTACCTGTATTAGATCCGCTCGCGCGACACCAAGCCCCAAGGACAGACACCTCCCTGATCCCTGATCCCTGATCCCTGATCCCTGATCCCTGATCCCTGATCCCTGAGCAGCCAGCAGATATCGTCTCCCGCCGTTTGTCCGACTGGCCGGGCTCGGTCCGGCAAGGGCCGCCCAGCCTCCCGGCTATGTCCACAAACATTCGACGTAGCTTTCTCGAAATAATGTGACGGGACGGCCAGCCGGGATTTCTGGTTGGTCAAATATGAGAACGTCGCAAGCGTCTCCACTTACCAGCCCAGAAGGGGCCTGATAGTGACGCTTAATTCCTGACCAGAGTTGACCATTATCCGGCAAGCCAGGAAGGTCCCTGCCCTCGACCACGGTCCAACAAGCGCAAGATCCGATATGGGCCTATCCTCGATGGTTGCCCAGCCATGCGGCACTTGGCAATGAGGCGACAAGGCGTTCCCCAAGACGTCAACGAGGGACGGACGACGAAGGTCCGCACCTACCAACTAGGAGCTGTGCTCCGATCGAGGTTCGCATTGATCTTGCCACGCGCCCAGAGGCTTGGTATCGTCGCCTCTATGGGATTGGGGCATTCTCTGTACGTTGCTCGGTCGAGTTTGCGGAAGATTCGTTCGAAGGCTTCGAGATGAACTTCTGGCGGAGACGAACGATCGGGCTGCTAGCCGCTGGAATGGTAGTGGTCGGGTTTGGGCTGGCTGGATCGGCATCGTTCGTGACATCATCTAAGGCGACCGTCACAGCGACGGTCGTCGGCAAGCGGGTTTGTACATCCGACCCCAGCGCGAATCCGGATGAAGTCGTCGTAAGTGGCAAGGTGTCCCCGGTTTTCGGTGCATTTCAGTTGGGTGTATCTGCCCCCAACGTGACCCCCGTTATAACCACAAGCATTGAAGCGGATATTGATCCCAGTGGACGCTTCAACGCAGGGACCTTTGATATCCCCGGATTATCACGGGATGCGACGACATTCAATTGGATTGTGAATCGCGAACTACCCCAGGACCCCAACGTTACCATTCGGGGCACGTCTCGACTCAAGGGGTGCATAACTGTCTCACCGCCAGCGAGTGCCATCTTTCAAGTTCCTCCCGATGTTGCTGCCTATTGTCTGTCGAACCCTCCATCGGAATTCGGTTTCACTACATACTTTCGAGGTTACTACTTTCCGTCCAACCTGATTGGCCCTCGCGTTCTAGAAAACGCGTCGGTTCGGTGTTCTTATTGGATCGTCTCAGAGGGTGACATAGATGGATCTCCGTCAGGAATACCACTACCGGTCCTAACCTCAGTGGATTGGTTCAAGGCCTGCCAATATTCTTGGCGAGATAGTACGCCGGTTTTGCTTATTCCAAGCAATACGTATACCTGCTACCTGCCGTCGAAGCGATAGCCGGAGACGTAGTATGGTCCTTGAAGAGTCGACTCGCACCTGGCGGCCTTGACGCCCTTCTTTCCCGAGACCCGGTACACCCCGAATGTTGTCGAAATCATCGCGCATATCTCCGGACCAGCGGAATCCGGAATCGTAGAACGGTGCCGTTTAGGGATCCCGGTTGAACCGATTACGGGTAGCGAGTGTACCTCCGGCCCGTTGTGATTCATCCTTGCCGCAATCCGATGGACTAATCGGGATAACAGTCCGCCTGGTTACAATTACGATCGAGCTCGGCTTGGCCAACAACTGATCCTGCCGTGTTGAGAGGATCTGCCGCCCCACGCCACCAGAACTCTTAGGACTTCGGGCTGGGTATGGTTGCGGGATCTGAAAAGACGCTGGGCCCACAAGATTCCTCGCTGGCAGATGCCGAGCTCGCCGGGGATGCACCTAGGACGGACCGTGCGAGGGCACCCACTCGTAAACGTCTGCTATCGGATATGATTTCCATTTCACCCAGCGTCCACCAGCCGTGGTACTTACAATTTGCTCGAACTGCGCATATTCGGCTCCCGGTGTGACGTGTGCGTTTGGAATCACAATATAGTCAAATTTGCCGATCGGGTCGGCGACAGTTCGCTCGTAATCCCGATCGGAGTTGACTATATATTGGTCCGGGTGTCGGGTGAAGACGTACAAACCGAAGCTGGCTTCAGAAACGTCGATGAGAACCTTGTTCCCCGGTGTGAGCCGCCGATCCAGGTCGGCTGCCATCCTTTGCCACATCGGGGCGGCAGAGAGGGCAGTGTCCGACAAGGGGACGACGTGACGTCCTAACACCCGGGAGAAGAACTGATTCTCGGCCTCTACCGACGTCCTACTTGGGTTTTCGAGAAATATGGAACCAGCGATAGCGCTGATGGCGAGGACGGCGAGAAGCAGGACCGGTACCGCGGCCCGTAGCGTCGGTACTTTGGGGCGGATATTGGCGGCAATCCAGATGGCACCGATGGCCAGAAAGACGGTCGATGGCTCGAAGTAGCGGGGAACTCCCGACGACTCGTTCCCCACGAGCCCGACTAGGACGATCAGGGGCCAGATCAAAATGCCGGCGAGTATTCCGAGGCCGGTGAGGACTCCCTCGTACGTCCGCCGGGCGAGAAGGAGCAGGGGCCCGACGACGATCGTTGCTGGGACGATGCCGATGACCATCTTGCCGACCTGGTACAGGATCGGGATCAGGGCGTGATGGGCGGGAACGGTCGGGTATTGGCCCGGCGTGACATGTCCAACGATCTTTTGGAGCTTGTACCAGTACAGCGGGTCGCGGGCGATGACGTAGTTCAGAAGGATCCAGAGGCCGAGGACGAAGAAGGCCGGCAGGACCGCGACCGACGCCGTGGTTGCCCACCTTCGCCAGCGTGACCGACACGTTTCGAGCACAGCGCGGAGTGATGCCCCATTCGGTCGGCCCAAACCGTCATTAAGTGCCGCAATCACGGCGATCACCGGAGCGAGGGCGAAGCCCTCGTAACGTACGAGAGCCAGCGCGGCCAAGCCGCCCCCGAGGACGGCGAGGTCGATCGTACGGTGTCTCGTGCACCAGCGAAGGTAGCCGAGCATGGCGATCGCCGACGTGAAGAGTATCCAGGCCTCGCTCATTCCGTTGCCATTGGTGTAAACGACGATCGGACTGAACGCGTAGACGAGGGTAAATGCGACCGCCAAACGCTTCGAAAGCCCGATCGTAAAACAGATGTTGGCGATCACGATGACGGTCAGCGCGCCCACGAAGGCGCATGCCAGAGGTCCGGAAAGCTCGGCATGGTGGAGAGGCGAGAGGAACAGCATGAACGGCAACTGTCCAACCGTCGGCGCCGGCATCCAGTACAGCCCGACCGCCGCGAGGTGCGGATCCCGGCTGAACAGCATCTCGCGGGCGTTCGTTATGCGGGCTATCGAGTCGCCGATTTCCAGATGAAGGCTCTCGGTCATCCAGACGGCCGCTGCTGTGTAGACGGCCCACGTGAGCAGCGCCACCGGCACCGGCCAACGCCATTGAGGCCGTTTGGGCTCGGTGCCAGAGGCTGGAGGCGACAGCTGCCACGCGTGGTCGACCAACGTCGACGGGCTCGTTAAGGTGGTCATGTTCCCCGGCTGAGCGTATCAGCGACCGTTGGATGCCAAATGGCGACCACCCCGCCGGACAGGTGATCCTGAGGTGAACTGCAGTCCAAGAGAATCGGAACTAGCGAGCTGCGAGTCGTCAGCGAACCCGCGTATGCCGCCTGGATCGGCGCCGGTCTGGTCATTTCGGGGTCAGCAATCTGAACGGACGGCGAAGTGTTCCCAAACAATGGCTGGAGCCCCTTGGCCCGCTTGGGCATCCCTGCGAGTCTGATCGGAGCATGTCGACTCAGGAACAAACGCCCGACCTGACAAACGCGGGGAACCCTAGCCAAGGGACACCCAAGAACGTGATGGAGGCCGCCGTCGGGCGCGGCGTCCAACTGCTCGTGCCCGAGCACGACGAGCCCGACCCCGAGGTGTCGATCGTCGTTCCGGCGATGAACGAAGCCGTCACCATCTCCGACTTCGTCGCCTGGTGCCACGAAGGCTTGCTGCGGGCAGGGCTGCGGGGCGAGATCCTGATCGTCGACAGCTCGACCGACGAGACACCGCAGCGGGCCCTGGCCGGCGGGGCCCGGGTGTTGAAGACGCCCAAGCGAGGCCTGGGCCGGGCCTACATCGACGCCGTGCCGTTCATCCGGGGCCGCTACGTGGTCATGGGCGACGCCGACTGCACCTACGACTTCCGTGACCTCGGCGCCTTCGTCGAGAAGCTGAAGGCGGGCTACGAGTTCGCCATGGGATCGCGGTGGAAAGGGACCATCGAGGACGGCGCGATGCCCTTCCTCCACCAACGTTTCGGTACCCCGATCACGACGTGGATCCTCAACCGGCTCTACGGCAGCCACTTCAGCGACATCCACTGCGGGATGCGGGGGATCACCCGCGACGCCCTGACCCGCATGGGCCTCACGTCGCAGTCCTGGGAGTACGCGTCCGAGATGGTCATCAAGTCGGTCCGCATGGAGCTGCCGACCGCCGAGGTCCCGGTGACCTTCCTCAAGGACCGAGGCGGAAGGATGAGCCATCACCGCCGGTCGGGGTGGACGTCGCCGTTCCGGGCGGCCTGGATCAACCTCAAAGCCATGTTCATCTACGGAGCTGATTTCTTCGTCTTCAAGCCGGGCATCATCCTGCTGGCCCTGGGCCTGCTGCTCACCTTGCCGTTGACGTTCGGGGCCGTGACGGTCGCCTCGGTCACGTTCTCGCTGTACTGGATGTTGCTGGGCGTCACGATGGCGCTGGTCGGACTCCAGAGCATCTACTTCGGCTGCCTCGCTCAGGTCCTGTGCGACTACACCGGGCGGGCGCGGCGGCGATGGCTGCATACCTTCCGCTACACCCGGGCGATGTTCGTCAGCCTCGGCCTGATGGCGTTGGGCGCCTCGGCGGCGGGAGCACTCGTCGTGCGGTACCTGCGCGACGGCCTCGTCCTGCCGCAGGCGACCGACCCCATCGACCACCTGGCGCTGATGGGCCTGTTCCTCATGATCTGCGGGTTCTCGACGTTCGTGTTCACCCTCCTGCTACACGCCACCGGGGTCCGCTACGGCCGGATGGATTCCGTCGATGAAGTCTGACGACGAGGAGTTCGCCGAGCTCTACCTGGCCGAGACCATCGCTGTCATCTGCGCCCTCGACGTCGGTGAGATCGAGCGCCTCGCACATGGCCTGGCCCGGCTTCAGGCTCGGGGTGGGCGGTTGTTCATCCTGGGCGTAGGCGGGTCGGCGGGCCACGCCAGCCATGCCGTCAACGACTTTCGCAAGCTGTGCGAGATCGAGGCCTACGCTCCGACCGACAACGTGTCGGAGCTCACGGCGCGGACCAACGATGAGGGCTGGGACAGCACCTTCTCGGCCTGGTTGCGGACATCCCATCTGGGGAAAAATGACGCCGTCTTGGTCTTCAGTGTCGGTGGCGGTAACGAGGAGCGCCAAGTTTCGGTCAATTTGGTGCGAGCCCTGCAGTTGGCCCGGGAGGTAGACGCCAAGATCTACGGGGTGGTCGGTCGAGACGGGGGCCATACCGCAACGGTCGCCGACGCCTGCGTGGTCATCCCGCCGGTGTATCCCGACCACGTGACTCCACATACCGAGGGCCTGTGCGCAGTGGTGTGGCACTTGCTCGTGAGCCACCCGCTGCTGGCCCGGACCGGGACCAAGTGGGAGCAAGTCGCGGCCGTGGACTCGGCGGCCGAGGCGGTACTCGCATCCACGGAGCCAGTCCGCTGACGTTGCGTCAATCGGTGAGCCACCCTTGGCCGGACCAACCGGTCGGCGGCCCGTGGCGGCGGTTCTTCGTGGTCGGCGGGGCCGGATTCATTGGCGGCCATTTCGTCGACCGCCTGTTGGCCGACCCCGAGACGGTCACCGTGACCGTCTACGACAACTTCTCGTCGGGCCGACTCTGGCACCTGGCCCAACACGACGACGACGGGCGCTTGTCGATCTTCAAGGGCGACGTCAAGGACCTCGAGTCGCTCGTCGAGGCCATGGCGGGCCACGAGGTGGCGATCCACCTGGCGTCCAACCCCGACATCGCCCAGGCGGCGACGGACCCGGCCATCGACTTCGACGAGGGAACCCTCCTCACGCACCATGTCGTCGAGGCGGCCCGACGAGTGGGATTGGCTCGACTTCTGTATGCCTCTGGTAGCGGCGTCTACGGCGACTTGGGCGAACTCGAAGCGACCGAGGATCACGGCCCACTGCTTCCGATCTCTACCTATGGGGCGTCGAAGCTGGCTGGCGAGGCGCTCATCGGCTCTTACTGCCACATGTTCGGGTTGACCGGCCGAGCCTTTCGCTTCGGCAACGTGGTCGGTCCCCGCCAGAGCCACGGCGTGGGTTTCGACTTCCTGCGCCGCCTTCGCCAGGATCCCACCACGCTGGCGATCCTCGGTGACGGCACGCAGTCAAAGTCGTACATCCATGTCTACGACGTCGTGGACGCAGTGCTCTGCGCTCTGGCCACCACGGCCCCCTTTTTCCAGATCTTCAATGTTGCGACCGCGGACTACATCACCGTGCGTGAGATCGCCGACCTGGTGGTCGAGTGCCTGGAGCTTCCGCCGGTGCGGTACGAGTTCTCTGGTGGCGACCGAGGGTGGCGGGGCGACGTGCCCGTGGTCCGGCTCAACACCGATCGTATTCGACGACTGGGTTGGGCCAATCGCTGGTCGACCGCCGAGGCGCTGCGCCAATCGCTCGACGCCATGCTGGTCGACGCCATCGCCGGCAGGCTGTTTTGACCCATCCGGCGGTGTTCCTGGATCGCGATGGCGTCCTCAGCCGGGCCCTGGTCGTCGACGGCCAACCGGCGACGCCGATGCGCGCCGCCGAATTCGAGGTCCTCCCCGATGTCGCCCGGATCTGCCGGAGCCTGCATGACGACGGTTTTCTCTTGGTCGTGGTCACCAACCAACCCGACATCGCCCGGGGCCTGCTGCCGCCGGCCGAGCTGTCGCTTATGCATGCCATCTTGAAGGCCCAGGTGCCCCTCGACGACATCGGGGTGTGCCCGCACGACGACGCCGACGGCTGTTCGTGCCGCAAGCCCGCCCCGGGGATGCTCTTTGACGCCGCCCGGGAGCACGGCATCGATCTGGCCGCCAGCTTCCTTGTCGGCGATCGCTGGCGTGACATCGAGGCCGGGCGGCGGGCCGGGTGCCGGACCATCCTGATCGATCACCACTGGCAGGAACAGCTTCCAGAGGGCGCCGATGCCGTCGTGTCGGATCTGGCCGGTGCTGCCCTCTGGATTCGAAATCACGCCAAGCTGCAACAAGGGGCGGCCTGATGGGCACGCTGGACCGGCTCGCCATCAAGGTCTTCGCCGACGGCGCCGACCTGACGGGCATTGTGGCGCTGGCGGCCAACCCGCTGATCAAGGGTTTCACCACGAATCCGACCTTGATGCGCCAGGCGGGGGTGACCGACTACGAACGTTTCGCCCGTGATGCCCTGGTGGCAGTCGGCGACCGTCCGATCTCCTTCGAGGTCTTTTCCGACGAATTCGACGAGATGGAGCGCCAGGCGCTGCGCATCGCCCGATGGGGGGACCAGATCAGCGTCAAGATTCCGGTCACCAATACCAGGGGCGAAACCGCGACCAAGCTGGTTCACCGATTGTCGTGCGACGGTGTGAAGGTCAACGTCACGGCGCTGATGAGCCTGGCCCAGGTTCGGGTCGTCGCCGAAGCCCTCGAGGGCGGCACCGACGCCATCGTCTCCGTCTTCGCCGGCCGGGTCGCCGATACCGGGCGCGATCCGGTGCCGCTGATGACCGCCGCGTTGGAACTTGCCCGACCTTTTCCCAACCTGGAATTGCTATGGGCCAGCCCCCGGGAGATATTGAACGTGATCCAGGCCGATGCCATCGGATGCCACATCATCACCGTGACCCACGACCTGCTGCAGAAGCTGTCCAGCTTGGACAGGGACCTCGATGAGTTCTCGCTCGATACGGTGAAAATGTTCCACCGCGACGCCCGCGCTTCGGGGTACGACCTGTGATTATCACCCGGACGCCGCTTCGCATTTCCCTGGGCGGCGGTGGAACCGACCTGCCGTCGTATTACGAGCGTTTCGGCGGCAGCTTGGTGTCAGCGGCGATAACCAAATACATCTATATCGCGATCAACCGTACCTTTACCGACGACTACTTCCTCAAGTACTCGGCGCTCGAGCGGGTTGCCACGCCCGACGAGATCGACCACCCGATTATCCGTCAAGCCATGCTCCTGCATCCCATCGGGCCCGCCATCGAGTTGGTTAGCTTGGCGGATATCCCGAGCGGGACCGGGCTTGGTTCGTCGGGGGCGTTCACCGTCGGGCTCCTTCGTGCCATCTACGCCTTCCAGCGTTCGCACGTTACGGCAGGAGCACTGGCCGAAGAGGCGTGCCACATCGAGATCGACCTTTTGCATCGGCCGGTCGGCAAGCAGGACCAGTACATCGCGGCCTATGGCGGGCTCACCTGTTTCGACTTCGAGCCGGGCGGGCGGGTTCATGTCTCGCCGCTCATGATCTCGACCGAGACCCTGCACGACCTCGAGAGCAACCTGGTGATGTTTTTCACCGGTTACTCCCGCGGCGCCGACCAGGTGCTGGCCGATCAGCAGAAGCGGTCCGAGGACGGCGACGAGGAGATGCTCGATAACCTCCGCTACATCAAGGGGATCGGCCGCCAGGTGAAGAAGGCGCTGGAGAGCGGCGACACCGCTCGTTTCGCCGGGCTGATGAACGACCACTGGGAGCAGAAGAAGCACCGCAGCCCTGGCATGGCCAACGGCGACATCGACCGTTGGTACGACACCGCCCTCAAAAATGGCGCGGCCGGCGGCAAGCTCGTCGGTGCCGGCGCCGGCGGTTTCTTGATGTTCTACGCCCACGATGTCGACCGGCTCCGCAAGGCCATGGTCGCCGAGGGATTGTCCGAGATCCGGTTCAACTTCGACCACGATGGCTCGACCGTCGTGGTCCGGGATTAGCGTTTTTCTGGATTCGCCGATGCAGTGTGTGATCCTGGCCGGGGGTCTGGGCACCCGGATGCGTCACCGCTTCGAATCGCTGCCAAAGGTCCTGATTCCGGTGTGCGGTCGTCCATTCGCGCAGTGGCAACTCGACTGGCTGGCGGGCCAAGGTGTCACCGATGTCGTTTACTCGATCGGCTACCGGGGCGACATGGTGCGCGCCACGGTGGGCGACGGCGCTCGCTGGGGTGTGCCGATCCACTATGTGGATGAGGGCTCCGATCTCCGGGGTACGGCCGGCGCCATCCGGTTGGCGGCCGACCACGGCGTCCTAGCCGAGTCGTTCTTCGTCCTCTACGGCGATTCCTTCCTGACGATCGACCTGGCCTCGGTCTGGGCGGCTTTTCTGGCCCGCCGGCGGCCGGCGCTGATGACGGTCTTTCGTAACGACGGTCAGTGGGACCGCAGCAACGTGGTGTTTCGCGACCCGTCGGTGTCGCTCTACGACAAGGAGGGACCGCCGGCGCCGGACATGGTGTACATCGACTACGGGCTCAGCGTGCTCACCCTCGATGTCATCGACCGCCACGTTCCGGCGGGCGTGGCCTGCGACCTGGCCACTGTCTTCCACCGCCTCAGCCTCGACGGAGAGTTGGCCGGGTACGAGGCGACGGAGCGGTTCTACGAGATCGGTTCCGACGAAGGGCTCCGGGCCCTTGAAGTCGCCCTCGGTTCGAGGTTGTGATTCGCGGCTGACGCCGGTACCGGTTTGACGCGGGCCGCTACCTCGGTGGCGGGGTCGTGGCTAGACGGGGTTGATCGGCGTTCAACCTGGATCGCGTGGTGGGTTCGGAGCCGTCGACGATTTGAAGCGCCTCTCCCGGCGTCGGCGCAGTATGGCAACCCATGCGCCGGCGAGGATCAGGAGGCCGACAGCGAGCAGGATCGGCGAGTTTGTCCACGAGCCGTGGTGGGCCTGCGTTGCTGCCAACGCGACCGGTTTCCCCCCGCCGTGGCCGCTTGTGGCGCTGCCGCCACCTTGCCCGGTCGCGGCCGGGCCCACGGTCGTCCCGGTTTTTGACCCACCAGGGACAGTGGACCCATTCGGGGTGCTTGACCGCTCCGGTGTCGTCGTGGAGTCGGGCGGCGGGGTGGTCGTGGGTGGCACGGTTGCCGGCGTCGTGGCACCGAGATCCAGCCCGGCCATCACGGCTTCGGTCGGGTCGCCGTCGCCGATGGCGTATGGGTCGTTGCTCGCCTGGTAGTTGGCCCCCTTGAACCAGACCACGTACCCCGAAACGCCGGCCGCGAACGCGGCGGCGATCTTCTCCTGGAAGAGCTGGGCCCGTAGATCGAGGGTGGCATACGTAACGGGTGTCGGGCTACAGGTGGGCCAAGGGTCACAGGTCGTCGGTTCGGGTGCCGGCGCTGGCTGCACGTTGGCGATGATGCCGGCCTCACCGACGAAGAATGGCTTGCCCAGCGTCTTGCATTGGTGAAGGCGGGCGGCCAGCCCGTCGGGGTCGGTGTCATTGGCCAACGGGGTGAAGGTAAAGGTGTAGTCGTGGAACTCGCAGAGGTTGATCGCGCCGGCATGGACATATTGGTAGTCGGAGCCGTTCGTGCCGCACTGGTCGCCGCCTAAGGTGCCGAGGCTCACCAGGTGGTGAGGATCCACTGCGTGGATGGCATTGGTCATGTTGTCGGCGAAGGACCGGATGGCGTGCGCGGCGGCCTGCTCGTCGCAGGTGGACTGGCCGTTGGCTTCCAAGGTTGGTGCCGCCGCCTCGTTGACCAGTTGCCAGAAGGCGATGGTCGGGTTGCCGGCATAGTGCGCGGCCACCTGGACGGCGAAGTCGTGGTAGGAGAGGGGGTAGCCGTCGCCCGCCTGCATGTAGCCGCCCTGGTACCAGGCGAGGGTTTTCGGGACCGTGATGGGCGGATTGGCCTCGCAGGTGGCGTATTCGTTGACCAGGGTCGGGATCAGCCTGATCCCGTCGGCCTGCGCGGCCGCGACGATCCGGTCGAAGGGCGCCCAGTTGCCCGGTCCGCCGTTGTGCTGGAAGAACCACACCCGCACGGTGTTGGCGCCCGAGTTACTGGCCACCGATGCGAACACGAAGGAGAGCTGGGCCGTGGTGAGGAGAAACGGCTGGGCGCACGGCATGTTGTAGCCCACGAACCGCCACGGCTGACCGTCGACGGTCAATTGTGTCCCCGACGCAGCCACCACCCCGGGCGCGGTGGCGGCAGCGGTGGCTTGGATGGGCGGAACCGCCCCGGTCGTCGTCGCCGAGGCGGGTGGCGTCGCGACGAGCGCCAGGATCGTCACCGTGATTCCAAGGGCACCGATCCTCAATCGGCGCGGCGGCATCAGGTCTTGGTGGCTGCCTTGTGGCGCTGACGGCGGAAGATGAGGTACCCGACGCCGAGCAAGATCAATGCGGCGCTAAGAGGCATGAGGACAGCGAAGGGCGACTCGGGGATCAGTGGCGGCGGACCGTTCTGGATCCGGCGCACCCGGTCGTTGAGCGAGTCGGAGAAGTATGCGCCGTTGGCGTCGGCGGCGACATCGCCGGTGACGATGTTGATCCGGGCGTTTGTCGCCGGCCCGCCGTCGCCGGTGAACCCAGGAATGCCACTGCCGGCGTAGGTGGAGATGATGCCGCTGGCATTGACCATACGTATCCGGTAGTTGGAGCTATCGGCGATGTAGACGTCTCCCAGGGTGTCGACGCCGACACCCATCGGGTCGCTGAGCTTGGCGCTTGTTGCTGGCCCACCGTCGCCGCTGTATCCACTCTTGCCCGTCCCCGCGACGGTGTGGATCTTGCCGGCCGGGTTGACCTGGCGGATCTCGTTGTTGCCGGAATCAGCGATGTAGACGTCGCCCAAGCTGTCGACCGCGACTCCGGTCGGTTGCTTCAACTCGGCCTTGCTGGCCGCAGCGCCGTTCCCCATCGATCCAGGTACGCGGTCGCCGGCGAAGTCCGAGATGATGCCGGCTGGGGTCACCTTGCGGATCATGTTGTTGTCGGTGTCGGCAATGTAGAGGTTGCCCCGGCTGTCGACGGCGACTGCACTCGGGGAGCAGAGTTCGGCTTTAACGGCGGGACCGCCGCCGCCGAAGTCGCCGCAGTTTCCGGTGCCGGCCACCGTCGTGATAATCCCGGAACTGCTGATCCGCCGGACCCGGTTGTTCTCGGAGTCGGCGAAGTAGATGTTGCCGCTTCCGTCGATCGCCGGGTTCTCGGGACTCGACAGGCGGGCCGCCGTCGCCGGTCCGCCGTCGCCACTGAAGCCCGGCACGCCCGTTCCCGCGATCGTCGAGATGATACCGGCCGGGGTCACTTTCCGGATCCGATAGTCCAGCGTGTCAGCGATGTAGACGTTGCCTGCGATGTCCTCGACGACACCCTCGGGCACGGTGAGCTGAGCTTGGGTCGCTTGGCCGCCATCGCCGACGTTTCGGTTGTTGCCCTCGTGGCCGTTGCCGGCAAAGGTGGAGATGACCGGCGGAGTCGGACCTGCAGCCGCGGTGGTCGTTGTGGTCGCGGGGGGCTTCTTGTCGGGCGCAGCACCGGCCGGGGCGGCGATCACCAAGATTGCCGTCGCCATCCCGACGGTCACGATGACCCGCAGCGCATTCGGTGCATTCCGCAGCCTTAGCGACATCAATCTCCTTGGCTCGCTGGTCCGTTTTGCGTACGGCATTGACCGGGACCGGCTCGACGCTCGTCCGCATGCATGTTCCGTCATTCGGCCGTGCCGAGTCGAGGTTTTGGCGACAGGTTCGCAAGAGTTTCACCTCGTGTTCACCTGGTCTGCCGCCTCGATCATTGCGGTACCAAGGGGGATTGGGTGAACCCATGCCGTCGGCTTGGTGAATTTGAGCGGAATTCTGGTCCGAGCTGGGCAAATATCGTCCGAACAAGGGTCCTCGCCGATTGCGCATCACCGGCCAGGCCATACCGTAGGGCGGAATGGAGTCCATGGAGCCGGACCCTCCGGTCGGTTTCGTCGAGCCATCGCCCTCTGGATCGGCGGTGTGGGACGAAATCACCCACATGGTGTCGGTCTCGATGCTTGAGGGTGCTCCCGACGTGTGGCTGGGTCAGGTGGTGCTCGAAGCTCAAAAGGCCTCCGACCGCGCCGTGGCTTGGGCGCGCAGTCGAGCCGACGCGTTGGTCGCCGACGCCCGGGTCGAGGGCGACCGTATCCGTCACCAAGGCCATCAGCGGGCGCAGGCGATGTCGTACCTCCAGGACTTCGCCGAGCGCCTAGCGGTCGAAAGGTCCGCTCGAGCTTCGCCACCAGCGGTCGCGTCCGCTCCTCCTGCCCCGCCGGTGAGGTTGTTGCCGCCACCCTCCGGGCCGCCGGTGCTGCCTGACACCGGCCCGACGCCGCTGCTGCCGGCTCGGGCCGCGCCATCGGGGTCGTCTGGCGGCTCGGCAACGGTCGCGCTCGTGCCGCCGCCACCCACATCGCCCTCGGTGCTCTACACGGTCGGGCCCACGCTGTTACCGACCCAAGCCGAACCCTCGAGAGCGACGCCGGCGGGACCGACATCGTTCGCGCCACCGATACTTCCTGGCCAGGCGCCCAGTTGGCCGCCGGGGCCGCAGGCAGCGTCACCCGAGGACCGGCCGACTCAGGCTGGCCCGGCGGTACGGCGATCCCGTTCTCGTTGGTGGGTGCTGCTGACCGTCGTCGGGGTCGTGGCCGTCGCTTTCGGCCTTGTTGCTCTGTCGCGATCTGAAACGTCGGCGCAGGAGCGCGGGTCGCAACGACAACTCGTCCAAGAGTTCGCCAACCTGGAAGCGACACGCCGGCCGGTGTTGCCACCCACCGATGGCGGGGTCTTTGGCCTGCTGAGCGTGCCCCGGCTCGGCATGAACGGAGTGGCCGTCGTCGATGGGGACACCCAGGCCAATCTGCGCAAAGGCCCGGCGTACGACGCGTCCTCACAGCTTCCGGGCCACCCCGGGGCGGTCGTGATCCTCGGGCATCGCCGCCTGTATGGCGCGCCCCTCGCCCGGCTCGGCGGTCTCCGTATCGGTGACCTGATCTCCCTTCGCACCACATCGGGGCTGTACGCCTACCGGGTGAGTCTGAATCCTCAGGTCTTGGGCTCGAGGTCGAGCAATACCCTCCAGCTGCCATCGGCGGCTCAGGTACGTGCTAGTGGCGGCAACCCGCAGGGCGTCGATCAGGCTCTCGTGCTGGCGACGAGCGCCGGGTCAGGGGACTCCCCGTTGCGCGTCGTGGTCGCTACGCCCGATCAGTCAAGTGAGGCGAGCGAGTCACCGCTGGCGTCGGGGGCGGCGCCTCCCGACACGGTCTTACGCGCCGTCCCCGGCGAGACGATCGCACTGGTCTGGTTGGCCTTCTGGCTCGTGGCCATAGGCACCGCCGTCGCCTGGGCCTTCGGGCAGCGCTCGCGCCTGCCCGTGGCTCTCATCTCTGGCGTCGTGGTCGTCGTCGTGCTGCTGGCCGGGTATCAGATGTTCCAGGCGATCAGCCGTTTTGTGCCGGGCACCTACTGACCGGAGGGGCCGACATTTCGCCAGGGCTCGTCGGCGTGACGCGCACCGTTTGACTCCGGGACATTCCGAGCACTCCCACCGACGGGATACTGCGGTGGCGTCTGAGGCGCGGCCTTGGCCCGCCAGTTGGTCGCCTCCTGGCGCACCCTGTCCAGCTCGACTCGCAGCATGTTGCTGCCATCGATGAAGGCGCCGACGGCCGAGAGAAGCTGCGCCTCACCGTGGCAAAACAACTCGGCCGCGGCGTCCTGCGCCGCCGCGACCAGACGGCGGGCGTCGCTCTGCGCGGTGGCAATGATCGCTGCCGCCTGTGCCTCGGCTACCCGGATGATCTCCGCCGCCTTGGCGTCGGCGTCGGCCATCGTCTTCGCCGCAACAGTGTCGGCGAGCAGGAGTGCTCGACCCAGGCTGCCGGATTCGGCAGCGGTGCCGGCCACCATCGGGGCGGCGTCGGGGCGGGTGGTGACCCAGCGAGCCGGGTGGTTGATCGTTGTCGCGCTGTCTCCGGTCGAGTAGGCACCAGCGCCAGGATGGTCGTAGCCAGGCGAGTACTCATATCCGCTCATCGGCAAGGGCTCCTATTCCTCGCGCCATCCGGTGGGGCGGCGCAACAGGCGGCGAACGAGCGGCCCGGCTCCGACCAGATTCTCGTCGTCCAGGAAGTTCCAGCGATCGTCCGAGTCCGAGCCTCCCGAAGCGAAGAAGTCGGCCCCGGCCTCCTCGGGGCGCCATCCGTTGTCAACGGTCATGGGAGGGCCTGCGGCGGGCTCGAATGCGGGCGGCGAGACCGTCGGCGGCGGGAACGTGGGCGGCGGGAACGTGGGCGGCGGGAACGTGGGCGGCGGGAGATCTGGCGCGGTGTTTTCCACTGCCGGCAAGGGCTCGGATTCGTCGACGACGGCGTCGCCATCGCGCCAAGGCGTCAGGCCGGCGACCTCGTCGTGCGCCCGCTCCACGATCTCGGCCGCGTCTCGCTCGGCGGCGACCAAGATCCGATGACATTCCGCCTCGGCCGCAATAACCGCTTCGGCTACGACCTGAAGGCCGAGCATCATGACCCGAGTCGGATCAACCGTCGCCTCGGGTAACCATTCGTGCGATAGGTCGGCCCGGCTGCGGCTCCATGACCCCAGCGCCCGCAGTCCGGCGCGCTGCTCCTCCAGAACGACGGCCGACGGCTCATCGGCGAACTCGACGCCCGCGCCCGCCGCCGCCGGCGCCACCGTGGTAGGCGACGCCCCTGCGGGCTCACGGTCGGCGAGATCGGCCACAGCGGCAGAACGTAACGAACGTGGGTAACGGCCATGTGGCCACTAGATGGCCGTCAGGTTGACAGTGTGTAGCGTGTCCGATCCGTGCCGCACGCCGGCAGGCTTCAAACTGTCCCATTGAGGAGGCACGGGCGATACCTCATGCCACAAATGCCGGTCCGGCCTCGGAGTTCTGCCATATGGCTGGCCACGCAGCTCGAGCCCAATGCCACAAATGCCCGTCCTGGCTCGGTGTTCTGCCATCACCCCGGGGCGGCAGGGGCCAATCTGGCGAACAAGAGGGGGGTCGTTCTCCCCTAGCCGATCCATCGAGGTAGTTCAATACGAGTCAGCCTCCGCCCACGAAGGCAAAGGGTGGAGGCAACTCATGATGTCGAAGGCATCGATTCCACACGATCGACGGCTAGAGGGACCGCCTAGCTGCAGGCAGGGCGGGTGGTGGAGGTCGTGGTGGAGGCGGCGGTGGCCGTCGTGCCGCTGGTGGTCGACGTCGTGGTCGTCGACGTCGTGGTCGTCGACGTCGTGGTCGTGGTCGGGCACGGAAGTGTCGTGGTTGTCGTCGTGGTCGTGGTTGGCACCGGTGAGTTCTTGATCGTCGTGACGGTCGTCGTCGGCTTGGCCGAGGCCGCGGCCGGCGGCACCGAAGAAACGGGAGAGGAGGTGGTCGTGGAGGCGACGGTGGTCGACGTCGTGGTCGTCGACGTCGTGGTCGTCGACGTCGTGGTGGTTGTCAGAGGCGCGTCACGAAGGCCCGGGGAGATGGCCGAATTGCTGCTCGGCGCGGCGACGATCCGCCAGGACCGGCCGATGTTCGACGCCGCCAACCACACCACGAGCCCGGCGATGGCGATGGCGACGCCCACGGTCGTGAGGGCAACCGCCGGGCGGCGTGGGGCCGGCGGTGCGGGCGAATCGAGGCTCATGGGTGGTTAGTGGACTCGTCCGAATCCCGTGAGGTCGGGCCACCAGATGGATTCCACCGTCACATTGGTGCCGGTATGCGGGGCGTCGACCATCAGTCCGTCGCCGAGGTAGAGCCCGACGTGATGGGCCGGACTGCCGAAGAACACCAGGTCGCCGGGCTCCAGTTGCGAGATCGGCACCGGGATGGCCCACGACTGTTGGTTGGCCGCGACCCGGGGCAGGGCGACGCCGAACTGGTCCCAAGTCCACTGCGTGAGGCCCGAGCAGTCGAAGGCGTTGGGGCCGTCGGCGCCCCAGAGGTACGGCTTTCCCACCTGCTGCTCGGCTAGCTGGATGACCGGAGCGGCCTGGGGCAACACGGCCGGCAGCGGCGCCGCCGGTGTGAACTGAAGGCCGCCGCTGGTGCTGAAGCGCTGGTAGGCGGAATCCGCTTCGGCGGCCTGGGCCGCCGCCACGAGGGGGGCCAGGTTGCCGTTGACCTGTGAAACGGTGGTCAACAGCTGCTCCTGCTGGGTGGTGCCCGACGCCGCGGCCACCTGGGCCTGGTTAGCGGCCGCAACGGCGGTGGCATTGGCCTGTGACGCCCGCTGCTCCTCGCTCAGCGCCGTGTTTTCGGCGGCCTGCAGGGATTGCTCATCGAAGCGGAGCTGCTGCAACTGGCTGAGGGCCCGACCCATCGCCGTCTGGGTGTCGACGCTGGCGTCGGCGTCCTCGTACGACTGGACCAACGATTCCTGGCCGGTCGGCGCCCCGGCGCCCATGTTCACGTACGCGTCGATCGCCACGTCGACCAAGGCCTGGTCGGCCCGGCTGGCGTTGAGCTGGGCGGTGGCGGCGGCGGTTTGCGCGACCGCCAGTTCGCCCTGGACCTGAGCCAGCTGGGCCTGGGTCGCGGCCACCTTCTGCTCGTCGCTCTCGTAGGTCCCGGCCAGCTCGTCGAGGGCGTCGGACTGGGATTCGATCTCTTGCTCGAGCCGGTCGGCCTGGGCGACCTCGGCGGGAGTGGCGCCGGCCGGCGGGGGCGGCGGCGGTGGGGGCGCGGGCACGCTGGCAATGGCCGCCGGCAGGGTCGTCGTCGTGGTGGGAGCGAGGCCGGCGACGGTCGTGGTTGTGGTCGTGAAGCCCGGCGCGGTGGTGCTGGTGGTGGTCGGGTTGGTTTGGGCTGCCGCCCGCGAGGCAAAAGGCCCAACCACGAGCACCGCGATCGCCAGCGACGCGACCCGCCGACCGCTAACTCGCCGCCACCGGGACGCAGCGGGCGACCGAGACAAAGGCTGCGACATGTGGTTGAGCTCAACCCCGACAGATCCGCTGGACGGCGGCTCCACCCAGCCCGCCGGTACTGTACCGGCTCGCGCCCGCTTCGCAGTGTCGACCCGAACCGGGGCCGGTACCCTTTTACCCAGAGACACGGTCACGACGGAAGGACAGCCATCCATGGCCCTCTTGGGAAAAGAGTTCATTGCCGTACCCGACGATAAGAAGGCCCAGATCGTCTTCAAGTGGCCCGACCACACCATCCGCAAGTTCACGCGGGCCATCGTCGATGCCGACCAGTTGGCGATCTTCGTCAACACCGGCCAGATCGTCGGCACGATGGGCCCGGGGCGCCACCAGATCGACGCCAACGAGCTGCCGTTCCTCGGCGCCATCATCGACTTCGCCACCGGCGGCAACGCCTACCGGGCCGAGCTGTTCTTCGTCGGCACGCGGGAGTACACCGGCAACACCTTCGGCGGCCGAATCGACGACGTCCAGGATCCCCAGACCGGGATGATCGTGACGTTGCGGGTGTTCGGCGACTACTCGTTGAAGGTCGCCGATCCGTCGGCGCTCATCCTGCAGCTGACCGGCACCGTCGATGTGACCAACAACCAGGCCATAACATCGTGGGTCAGCGACCAGCTGCTCAAGGTCATGCGCACGCACGTGACCACGCAGATCGTCCGCAATGGTTGGCCCATCCTCGGCCTGTCGGCCTACACCACCGACATCGAGGAGACGGTGATCGCCAAGGGGAACGAGCAGCTGGCGACCTACGGCCTAACCATCATGCGGATGGGCAACTTCGACGTCAACCTGTCCGACCAGGACGAGGCGCAACTGAAGACCCTGGCCAAGGACACCGCCTACTCCCGCCTGGCCGGCAGCTTCGGGCAGTACGCCGCGGGCGAGATGCAACTCGGCGCCGGCCAGGGCATGGCCAAGGGCGGCGGCGCCACCGGCGGGGCGTTCCTGGCCGCCGGCCTCGGCCTTGGTGGCCAGGCGGCGGCCCCGGCCCAGCAGGGGCCGCCCCCGCCTCCCGGGCCGGGTTTCGCCGGTGGGGGACAGGGCTTCGTCGGCGGGGGTCCGCCTCCCGGCGCGGCGCCGGCGGCAGCAACCGTCGCCTGCCCGAGCTGCCATGCGGCCAACACGGCGACCGCCAAGTTCTGCGCCTCCTGCGGGACCTCCCTGGCCCCGCCCACGGTGTCGTGCCCCAACTGCGAGGCCCACAACCCGGTGGGGGCCAAGTTCTGCGCCAACTGCGGCCAGCCGCTGGCCCCGAAGGTGGCGCACTGCTCGTCGTGCGGGGAGGAGCTGGCGCCCGGCGCCAAGTTCTGCCCGAGCTGCGGCACGCCGACCGCGCCGGCACCCGTCGCGACCTAGATGGAGAACCTGCAGGACCTGGGGAAAAGGGCCCAGTTGGCATCACGCCGGCTGGCCCTCTCCAGCGGGGCGGACCGGGACAATGCGTTGTTCATGGCGGCCGATGCACTGGAATTCGACGTTGCGGCCATCCTGGAGGCCAATACCGCTGACATCGAGCGGGCAGAACAGGCCGCGACGACCAAGACCGTGATCGACCGGCTGCGGCTTAGCCCGAGCCGGGTCCAAGCGATGGCGGCGGGCCTGCGCCAGGTGGCCGCCCTGCCCGACCCGCTCGGGGAGATCCTCGACGGTTGGCAACGCCCCAACGGCCTGCGCATCCACCGGGTCCGGGTGCCCCTCGGCGTGGTGGCGATCATCTACGAGAACCGGCCCAACGTGACAAGCGATGCCGCCGGCCTCTGCCTCAAATCGGGCAATGCCGCCTTCCTCCGCGGCAGTTCGGCCGCCATCGCCTCCAATACCGAGATCGCCCGGGTGTTGCGCCAGGCGTTCGCCAAGGCCGGTCTCCCGTCGGATTCGCTCGTGCTAGTAGAGGACACCAGCCGGCAATCCGCAACAGAGTTCATGCGCCTGCGGGGCCTGATCGATTGCCTGATCCCACGCGGCGGGCCGTCGCTGATCTCGGCGATCCTCGAACACGCAACGGTTCCCTACGTGATCGATGGCGATGGCAATTGCCATGTCTATGTCGACGCCGCCGCCGACCTGGCCATGGCGCTCGACATCGTCGTCAATTCCAAGACGCAGCGACCCAGTGTGTGCAACGCGGCGGAGTCGCTGGTCGTGCACCGCGACATCGCTGAGGCGTTCCTGCCTCAGGTCGTGGCGGCCCTGGAGGGCGTCGAGTTGGTGGGCGATGCCCGAGCGGTGACCATCGTGGGTGACACGAGGATGGGGGTGGCGACCGACGAGCAATTTTCCCAGGAGTTTTTGGATCTTAAGCTGAGTGTGGCCGTGGTCGATGACCTGAGCGGCGCCATCGACCACATCCGCCGCCACGGAACGGGGCACACCGAGGCCATCGTGACCGGCGACCTGGCCGCCGCCGAGCGGTTCACCGCCGAGGTCGACGCCGCCGCCGTCGTGGTCAACGCCTCGACCCGCTTCACCGACGGCGAGCAGTTCGGCTTCGGCGCCGAGATCGGGATCAGCACCCAGAAGCTGCACGCCCGCGGCCCGATGGGGCTACGGGAGCTGACGACCTACAAGTACGTCGTGTACGGCGACGGCCAGATCCGCCGCTAGATTTGCTTCAGGCGATGGCGTGGAGGGTCCGCACGCCGCGGGCCTGGTCGGCCTCCTCGGCGGTGAGGGGCCGAACGACGACCGGTACTCCCCGGTTGGACAGCTCACGGCTCATCGCGACTGCCGACTCCTGATCATCCACCAGCATGAGGATCTGACCGCGCGTGTCACGATGGGTCACATCGACTATGGCGTACATCCTGCCTGCCTCCATGGCGTTACGACCCCTTTTTGGTCTTCGCACCCCGAAACACAACTACCCTGGGCGGGAAACTTAGCGCCTTGTTCAACCGGCGTGAACCCATTGGTAACCGGCGAGGCTCCAAGTAGGCTTGACGGGCTCCCACGTGACCTGAAGGTAGTCCCTCCCATGACCGAGCTTGACCGTCGGCCGCGCCTGCCGTCGATCGCTGCCGTGCGCGACGGCCTCCGTGACGTTGGCTACCTGGCCGACGAGGGGATCGCCGGGGTCGTCTACCTGGCCGACCGGCTGGGTAAGCCGGTTTTGGTCGAGGGTCCGGCGGGCACGGGCAAGACCCAGCTAGCCAAGTCGGTGGCCGAGATGACCGGCGCCCGCCTCATCCGGCTGCAGTGCTACGAGGGCCTCGACGAATCGAAGGCGCTGTACGAGTGGAACTACAAGAAGCAGCTGTTGCGGATCCAGTCTGACCGGGTGTCCTCGTCTTCCTGGTCGGAGCTCGAGGAGGACATCTTTTCCGAGCCCTTCCTGCTGACCCGGCCGTTGCTGGAGGCCATCCGGGCCACCGAGGCGGTCGTGCTGTTGATCGACGAGGTCGACCGGGTCGAGGTCGAGACCGAGGCGTTGCTCTTGGAGATCCTGTCGGACTATCAGGTATCGATCCCGGAGTTGGGGACGGTGACAGCGACGCAGATCCCCTTGGTCTTCCTGACCTCGAACAACACCCGTGAGTTGTCGGAGGCACTCAAGCGGCGCTGCCTGTTCCTCCATATCGACTATCCCGACCTGGACCGGGAGCGGTCGATCGTGTTGGCCCGGGTGCCCGGCATCGGCTTGGAGTTGGCCGACCAGGTCGTGCGGATCGTGCGCTCGATCCGGGGCATGGAGCTGAAGAAGTTCCCGTCGGTATCGGAGACCCTCGATTGGGCTCGGACGCTCGTGTTGCTCGGCGTTTCGACGGTCGACGCCGAGTTGGCCCGGGAGACGTTGCACATCTTGTTGAAGTACCAGTCCGACATCGCCAAGGCGACCAAGGAGCTCGGGGGGCCGGCGCCGCGGTGAGCCTTGTTCTCCCGCCGACGCCTAACGGCGGCTTGATTGATGCCCTGAGGGGGTTCATCGGGGAGTTGCGGGCCGCCGGGCTCCCGGTGAGCATGACCGAACACCTCGACGCCATTTCGGCCCTGCGCGTCATTCCGCTAGAGGACCGGGAGGCTTTCAAGTACGCCTTGGGGGCCACCCTGGTCAAGAACGACGCCCACTGGCGGGCGTTCGAGACCATCTTCGAGCTGTACTTCTCCCTTCGCGTAGCTCCCTCGTCGTCGTTCCTGAATTCTTCTGAGGACGGCTCCTCGGGGGACGAGGACGGTTTGACGGTGGCCGAGATGCTCGACGATGCCCGCCGGTCGGCCGACTCCGATCTGGCGGCGCTCGGCAACGAGGAGCTGATGGAACTGCTCTATCAGACCCTCCTCGAGGGTTCCGATGAGCGGCTCGCGGCCTTGGCCCGCCAGGCCGTCAACCGCTTCGCCGGCATCGAGCCGGGTCGACCGGTCGGCGGCACCTATTACCTGTACCGGACGCTGCGCCCGCTCGATCTCGACGCGGTCCGGTCGCGGCTTGTTTCTTCGCTGGGCGCGTCCAGCGACCTTTCGGAACGGCTGGCCCGGGAGGAGTTCGACGCCCGGATCGAGCGGTTGCGCCGCCAGATCGAGGCCGAGATCCGCCGGCGCCTCGTCGCCGACCGCGGCGCCAAGGCCATGGCCAAGTCGCTGCGCAAGCCGCTCCCTGAGGATGTCGACTTCATGCACGCCACCCAGGAGGAGCTGGCGTCGCTGCGGCGAGCCATCCAGCCCCTGACCCGGCGCCTGGCGGTGCGCCTGACCCGCAAGCGCCGCCATGGCCGGCGAGGCCCCCTCGACTTCCGCAGCACCGTCCGCCACTCGCTGTCGTATGGCGGGGTGCCGGCGGAGCCGAAGTTCCGCTACCCGCGGCCGGCCAAGCCCGAGATCGTCGTATTGGCCGATATCTCCGGATCGGTGGCCGCCTTTGCCCGTTTCACGCTGCAACTGGTGCACGCCATCAGCGGCCAGTTCAGCCGGGTTCGTAGCTTTGTCTTCATCGACGGGATCGACGAGGTAACCCAGTTCTTCGACGGAGTCGAGGACATCGGTGCCGCCGTCCACCGGGTCAACACCGAGGCCGACGTCGTGTGGGTGGACGGCCACTCCGACTATGGCCATGCGTTCGAGACGTTCTGGACCCAGTGGGGCCAGCAGATCACGCCCCGGACGTCGGTCATCATCCTCGGCGACGCCCGTAACAACTACCATGCTGTCCAGGCGTGGGTCATCCAGGAGGTCGGTAAGCGAGCCCGCCACCTCTTCTGGCTCAACCCCGAACCTCGGGCCTATTGGGACACCGGCGATTCGATCGTCAGCCAGTACGGGGTGTTCTGCGAAGGCGTGTACGAGTGCCGCAACCTGCGTCAGCTCGAGCGCTTCGTGGAGAACCTGGCCTAGCTTTTCTTGGCCCTAGCTTTTCTTGGCCCTAGCTTTTGTGCCCTGACAGGCGGGCGGCGGCCGTGCGGTGGGAGAGGGCCCACAGGACCATCGACTGGTAGAGCTTCAAGATGTTGACCCCGTAGTCGGTGGCAGTGGCCCACACGCCACTCAGGTCCATCCAGGTCGGGCAGCAGCCGGCGACGCTGAACGGACCGGGCAATGGACCGGGCACGGACTGGGTCGTGGTGGCGTAGGCGTGCAGCAGCTGCATCTGGGCCGTCACCCCGGTTACCGGGTCCGGGAAGCTCTCGCCGGTCGCGCAGGAATCGCACGCGCCGATGCCGGCGAAGTTGTTGTCCGTCACCGCGACCTGGCCGAAGGACGGGAAACCGAAGTAGTCCGTCTCCAGTACGGACTGGGCGAAGGCGATGTCCGCCCGCACTCCGTCGGCGGCCCCGATCGACTCGAAGACGGCCGCCAAGGTCGCCAACGGAACCGTCAGATGGGCCTGGCGGCCCGAGGCGGTGTACCAACCGACCAGTTCGTCGGCGCTCAGCAACGACGGGCCGAGGATGCTCGGGGACTCCTGGTCGAGCAGGCTCTGCTCCCCGGTCGTGTTCACGCTCGACCCAGCGCTGGCGCTGGCGCCGGCGATGGCGTTTGCCGCCGCCGACGCCCGGAGGGCGGTAGCTTGCAGTTCGAGGCTGCGGGCCTGGATCAGCTGCTCGGCCTCCTGCTGGCTCGCCATGAACGCGGCATTGGCCCGGGCCAACGCCTGGTTGGCCTGCTGTGCTTCATGTTGGGCACCGTAGACGATGTCTGACAGGTAGAACGAGCGGTCCATCGGATCGGGCTCGAGCGGGCCGGCCGGCGTGTCTTGCTCACCGACGTAGAGGGCGACGGCGACCGACGCAACCTTCTGGCGGGCGACGTGGTAACGCTGTCGGGCCGCGTTCAGGGCGGTGATCGCCCGCAGCTGCGTTGTTGCCGCCTCGACCAGGACCGGATCGGCGCCGGCGGGAAGCGGTTCTCCGGTGCCCAATTGCGCGGCCAGGGCGCGCGCGGCCAGGAAATCGCTGACCGCCTGAGCTTGGGCCACATCGGCATCGAGGCCCTGGATGAGGCTGGCCAGTTGCTCTGGGTCCAAGGTGGTCGAGGTGGTCGTCGGGGCCAGGGTCGTTGTGGGGGCTTGCGTCGTCGTTGGGGCGAGCGTCGCCGGAGCGACCCTGGTGGTCGTGGTCCCGACGGTGAGCGAGGGGGTGCTGGTGGGGTTCGTGGTGCTGGTGGTGCTAGTGGTGGCCGAGGTGTCGCCGGCCGCCGCCACGGTCGTGGTCGTCGTGGTGCTCGTTGTCGTGGCGTCGGGGTCGCTGCGCATAGGGCCGGCGACCGCAGTCCCCCCGCCCGCTACCGCGAGCCAGGCGCCCAGCAGGACCGTCACCCAAGCCGACACACCCCTAGATCGTGATGTCATCTGCTTGCCCGGACGGTACTCGACCTCATCGCGCTACTTGACCGCAGCGAGCCAAGGTCAATCCGGCGTTGGCTGCCTTGTTAGGTGGTGTTTACCGTCGCTACCCGTCCGTCATAGCCCGGCGGCCGCCAGTCGCTCGGGGATGGCCCAATCCAGCATCTCTTTGTAGACATTGAGGATCTCGTAGCCGTAGTCGATTGCCGTCGCCCACACCCCGCCGAGTGACAGCCAGGTCTGGCAACACCCGGCCACCCCGACCTTGCCGACCAGCGGCGTCGGGACCTTGTTGCCCGAGGCGTAGGCCTGCAGGAGCTGGATCTGGGCCGAGACACCCGTTTGGGCGGTTGGGAACGTCCAGCCGTGAGCGCAGCTGTCGCAGGCCCCGATCCCCGCGAAGTTGTTGTCGGTGCCCAGCACCTGGCCACCGGTTGGGAAGGTGAAGTAACCGGTCTCGACGATGGACTGGGCAAAGGCGATGTCCCCCCGTAGCCCCGCCGCGGTGCCACCGCTCAGGTAGTAGCCGGCCAACGTCGCCATCGGGACCGTTATGTTGGCCTGGTAACCGGTCGTGGCGTACCAGCCGGCCAGCTCGCCTGCGCTCAGGGCGATGGGTCCCATGATGGTGGGCACCGGGGTGCCGGTCGTGGCGCTGACTGCCTGGCCCGCCGCCGCCAACTTGGCGTTGGCGAGCACGAGGCCACTCTTGGTCAGTGTCACGTGGGCCAGGGCCGCAGCCGCTCGAGCACTCGCCGCCCGTTGCTGGGCGCCGTTCAGAACGGAAACGTCATTGCTTACCAGACGCCGGTCGGAGTCCAGGTCTTGTTGGCCGTGGTTGATCAAGATCCCGAGCATCACGCCGCGGTCGACGGTGGCGTCGGCCGAGGCGTCGTCGGGCTGGGCGCTGGCGACGTCCGAGCGCACATACAGGGCGATGGCCAGGGCGGAGAGCTCGCGCTGGTCCTGGGCGACCGCGGCCTGAGCCGCCGACAGCGCGGATGCCGCTTGTTGCTCGGCCGCGACCGCCAGGTCAGCGTCGCTATCGGCGCTGGCGGCGTTGATCTCGCTCACCGTGACGATCCCCTTGTCCTGGTCGTAGCCAGCGATCGCGTCGAGCTGGGACAGATCGTCCTGGACCCCCTTGACCAGGGCATTGACGACTTGCGGCGGAACCGTTGTCGTCGGCGTAGGCGTCGTGGTGGTCGTGCTGCTGCCGCCCGGTCCCGGGTTGGGTCCCGGCCCAGGCTCTGGCGTCGTCGGAACCGGAAGCGTCGTGGTTGTCGTCGACGTCGTGGTCGTGGCCGCGGGCTTGTCACCCAAGCCCGCTTTGTCACCCGAGGCGGAAGCTGGCCCGGCCGTGGTCGTTGCCACCAGCGTGCTAGCCAGGAGAACGACGGTCAGGGCCATCGCAGGGCAACGAAAACGCACGATCAGTTCATCCGTCCGTCGGGCCGCGACTGTTGAAAATGCTGACGGCCAGCCGACGGTACCGGCGAACGTTTGACCTGGCAAGGGCTAATGGGCCTACCGCTGGGGCCAGTGGGGCTGCTGGGGCCACTGAGGCTGGTGGGGGCGAGCGATCGCACGCTCGAGGTCGGGACAGAGAGCCTGCTCGGCCGTTGCCAGCGATCCATGCACCGCCTAGGTGCACAACTGCGAGGAACCGCTCAGGCGTCGCGCAGCCGGAGCAGGAGGCCCCCGAGGAGGAGAGCCGACGCGGCCCAGGCGGCGAGCACACCGAGGCCGGTCCACGGGCTGAGGGGGAGGCCGTGGAGGTTGGTGGTTGCCTGAATGGTCAGCCCAGCGGTCATCGGGCCGAATTGCTGGAGGTGGCGCTTCCACTGCGGGTTGCCGACCACCGCGGCGAAGATCGGGAAGAGGTAAAGCAGGCTGAGCATCACTGCGATGGCGGTGGCCGAGTCCCGCACCACGGTGGCGACGCCCAGGCTCAGCAGCGCGATGAGGGCGAGATAGAGGACCGAGCCGCCCGCGGCTCGCAGCGTCGCCCCGTTGGCGAGGGACAGCAGCAGATAGTGGTGGGCCGGGGTGAAACCGTGGCCGGGGAGGATGAGCCGACCAGCAAGGAGGCAGCCGAGCACGGCAACCGTGCCGGCGGCCAGGGCCAGGGCGCAGACGATGGTCGCCTTGGCGGCCAGAACCATCGAGCGCCTGGGCATGGCGACGAGGCTGACGCGGATCATGCCCGTGCTGTACTCGCCGGTGACCATCAGCACTGCGAGGATCGTGATCACGGCCTGCCCGAGCTCGATGCCGGTGAGGCTGAGCCTGGTGATGTCCTGATTCGAGCTTCCAGGCGAGTAGGTGACCGCCGCCACCGCGCTCGCGCTTACCGCCAGGGTGACGACGGTCGTGGCAACGAGGAGCCAGGCGTTGCCAGCGAGGGTGCAGACCTTCGTCCACTCAGCATGCAGCGCGTCGTTCACGCGTCGCGCCGGCGCAACAGGAGGACAGCCACGCCAAAGGCGAGCCCGGCGTAGGCGCAGAGGACGGCGAGGCCGGCCCATGGTGCCAGTGGGTAATAGCCCTGCATCGGGGTGTAGACGTCCATTACCTGGGCGTAGCGGTGGACGCTTTGCTGGATCGAGAAGGCCGCAGCCGGGGTGGGCCGCAGCAGCCAGTTGTCGGCGCTGATCGGCAAGGCCGAGCTGAAGGCGAGGATGTACGGCAGGATGATCGCCACGGTCACGGCGGTGACGGCGCCGGCACTGCGGCGAAGGATCGCCCCGACCGATAGCGCCCCCACGCCGACGATGGCGAGCAGGGCGGCGGTGCCAACGATAACCCGCACCTCCGTCGCGCCGCTGACGGGGACGATGGCGTTGCCGTTGGACCTCAGTATGTGCTCGCCCAGCACAACCGCCACGATCGAGCCGGCCAGCCCGGCCACGAAGGTGACCGAGGCGATCACGATGGCCTTGGCGGCGAGGATCCGGCCCCGCCGCGGGTTGGCGGCGAGGGTGGTTCGGATGAGGCCGCGGCGGTACTCCGACGTGATATAGATCGTTCCCAGGACGATGACCACGATGAGCCCGGCGAACGCGCCGGCCAAGGTGTGCTCGATGGGGGTGCCCGTTGAACCCGTGACGGGCGCGATGTCGCCGGACCCGATGACGGTGAATTCGCCGCCCGCCTGCTGGAACTGGCCGGCCAGCCCCGAACCGGTTCCGTCCGGGCCGACGATCTCTTGGCCGTTCCATCCGCTCGTCGACGAGGAGCCGGAAAGACGTACCTCGTCGAAGACGCCCGTTGCCTGGGCCGGCCCGCCGCCGCTCGATCCGCCGAAGAGATGGGTGCTCGTCTGTATGTAGGAAGGGGTGGTGGTGAACATCCCCACCGGCACCGTCGTTGACAGGCGGGTGAGGCGGGCCGCGCCGACCTCGATCCAATGGGTGCCGTCGGTCGAGTCATAGCCGGTGACCGTGTCGCCCGAACGGGTCAGCCGGAGCCAGCGGGGAGATGCGGCGGAGACGGCGCCTGGAATTCCGGCGATGTCGTGCGTGTAGTTGTACTGCATCCGGACCCCGTGGCTCCCGGTCACCATCATGGCGGCGTAGGCCGATCCCTGTCGTGTCGTCGCTGTGATGATGATCCCGGTCTTGGCCCAGGGTTGGACGCCGGGGAGGGCGCCGGCGAGCGGGCCGCCCCCGCCCTCGCCGCCGCTCCGGCTGCCCGGGCCGCCCGGGCCGGGCTGGGCCTGCTGGTTGCCAAGCACATACACGCCGGTCAACGAGGTCACCCGAACCGTGATGCTGCCATTGCCATCGAGCGGTTGGCCAACGAGGTAGTAGTTGTCGGTCACCCCCTCGCCGCCCGGGCCCACCGGGAGCGGCGGAAGCCCATGGCAGGACCCCGGCCCCGGCCCGTCGCAGATACCGGAGTGGCTGCCGAACGAGGAGAGAACGGAGAGCAGCACCATCACAACGGCGGCGGCGAAGGCGGCGATCACCCAGCCGCGCACGGTCCGGAACTTGGTCCATTCGGCGTGCAGCAACTGCGGGAAACCGTCGCGCCCCGCTGCCGCCTCGGAGCGGTATGGGGCGGTGCTCATCGGACCTCGTCGGCGGCGGCGTCGGCCCGGAACTCGACTGCGTCCCTCGTGAGCTCCATGTAGGCCTCCTCCAGGGTGGCGTGATGGACCGAGACCTCGGCGAACGGGATTCGATGCTCGCCCAGGAGCGTCACGATGCGCTCCGAAGCAAGCCCGGAAATGGTGACGGTGTCGCGGTCGGTGACCGCCACGGTGGCGCCCGCCTCGGCCAGCACGTTCATGGCCTCCGACCGGGCGGTGGTTCGCAACGTCACCCGACCGGCCGACGCGGCGGCGATCAGCTCGCTCACGCTGGTGTCCGCGACCAGCCGACCCCGGCCGATGACCACCAAGTGCCCCGCCGTGTCCTGAAGCTCGCTCATGAGGTGGCTCGATACCAGCACGGCCCGGCCCTCGGCGGCCAGGGCACGCAGAAAGCCGCGCATCCACACGATGCCTTCGGGATCGAGCCCGTTGAAGGGCTCGTCGAGCACCAGAACCGGCGGGTCACCCAGCAGGGCGGCGGCGAGACCGAGCCGCTGGCGCATGCCCAGGGAGTAGCCGCCGGCCTTGCGCCGGGCCACCGATCCCAGGCCCGACTTCTCGATCAGGTCATCGACGCGCCGGGCGCCCAGGCCTTGTGAGTGGGCCAGCCACAGGAGGTGGTTGCGGGCCGACCGGCTGGGTTGCAACGCGGCCGCATCGAGTAGGGCGCCGACATGGTTCAGGGGATGGCGCAGAGTTCGGTAGGGCACGCCGCCGATCAGGGCGCGCCCTTCCTCCACGTTGTCTAAGCCCAGGATCACCCGCATGGTGGTGGATTTGCCCGCCCCGTTGGGACCGACAAAACCGGTGATATCCCCGGGGCGGACGGTGAAGGAAAGCCCGTCGAGGGCCACGGCGGAGCCGAACTGCTTTCGCAGGCCAGTCACTTCGATCGTTGCTTCCATGCCCGGAAACGCTAAAGACGGACGGGGCGGGCGTCGTCACCCGGCAGAGCCAACTTCGCGCTCGTGGACCGTCACGGCCAGGAGTGAGAGGCGCCGGCGGGCATCCCCCGCAGGAGGGACGGCAGTATCCCTGGCGACGGCGACGTCAAAGCGCCAACCAGAGGCGACAATGAGGGACGTGACTCAAACGGGCGTCGGGTCGAGCCGTTGGGGTGAATGGCGACGCCGAGTCGTTGCCGCCCCGCACGCCCTGGGCGTCGCCGGGGCGGCCTTGGGTTTGATCGCGGTCATCGAGTCGATTGCACGGTCGGTCGGCTCGGGCGTGAGCCCCCAGCTGCTGATTGTGGTGTGCCTGCTCGCCCTGTCTACGACCGTGCCAATGGGTCTCCTTCGCCCGACTCGAGCCGCGGTGGCGGTCTCGCTGGCAAGTGGTCTGTCGCTGGCGCTGTTCCAGACACTGACCGTGGCCGGGCTGGTGGCCCAAGTCGTCGTTTTGTACCGCCTCGGCCGCGACGCTCCGACGCGCCAAGGCGCCCAACTGCCGGCGTGGGCCGCATCGGTCGGATTCCTGGTGCTGGCGCTGGCCGGTCCCCGCCCTGGGGCGTCGGAGTCCGGCGTGTTGACCGTATTGCTGGCATCGCTGGCCCCGACCGCGGCCTTGGCCGGCATGGCACGCCGGGAACGTAGCGAGGCGCGCACCCAGAGCGCCGAGCGCGAGGCGATCGAGAACACGCTGGTCGCCCACAGTGCCCGGGGGGAGCGGGCCCGAATCGCCCGCGAGCTCCACGATGTCGTCGCCCACCACATCTCCATGGTCGCGGTGCAGGCCGAGACGGCCCGCCTGACGACGCCCGGGATGCCGGTGGCGGGCGCCCAGCGGCTTTCGGCGATCGGCGACACCGCCCGCAGCGCATTGACCGAGATGCGCCGGTTGCTCGGCATCCTGCGTGACGACACCTCAGGCTTCGCGCCCGAGCGCCACCCCCAGCCGGGCCTGAGCCAACTGAACGACCTGCTCGACGAGGCGCGGGAGGCGTCGGGTTCCGGCACCCGGCTTATCCTGAGCGGCCTGCCCGTCTCCCTCGACCCGGTCGTCGAACTTGCGGCCTACCGCATCGCCCAGGAGGCGCTCACCAACGCTCGGCGCCATGCGCCCGGAGCCGCAGTCGACGTGGAACTGCACTACACCGATAGAGCCCTCCTCGTGCGTATCCGGGATAACGGGCCAGGTCCGTCACCGCTGCAACTGAACGGTGGTCACGGTTTGGCCGGCATGCAGGAGCGGGCAGCCGCCGTCGGTGGGGAGTTCCGGGCCGGACCGGCAACGGGCGGCGGCTTCTTGGTCCAGGCCACGCTGCCCGCAGTGGCCGAGCCGCCGGCGGCCGAAGGTTTGCTGGCCGAGGCGCGGCCGTGACCGAGCCGGTGCGCCTCGTCGTCGCCGACGACCATCAACTCGTTCGCTCCGGATTCGCCGGCCTGCTGAACACGCAGCCGGATTTCACCGTGGTCGGCGTGGCCTGCGACGGCGCCAAGGCGGTGTGGGTCTGCCGCGAGCTCCTACCCGACGTTGTGCTGATGGATGTGCGTATGCCAACGATGGACGGTATCGAGGCCACCCGGCGCCTCACGTCATCGGGCGCCGGCGCGCCGCGGGTCGTCATCCTCACGACCTTCGACCTGGACGAGTACGTCTACGACGCCCTGCGCGCCGGCGCCAGCGGGTTCCTGCTCAAAGACGTCACCGCGGAGCGCCTCTTCGATGCCGTGCGGGTCGTCGCCGCGGGCGAGGCTTTGCTCGCGCCAGCCGTCACCCGCCGCCTCATCAGCGAGTTCGCCCAGCAGCAGCCTCGGCCCGATGCCCGCCCCACGGCGCTGCTTCGCCTCCTCACCCCGCGTGAGACCGAGGTCCTCCGGCTCGTGGCCGAAGGCCTGTCCAACACCGAGATTGCCGCCCGACTGGTGGTTTCCCAGGAAACGGTGAAGACCCACGTCAGTCGAGTGCTGAACAAGCTCGGCCTGCGTGACCGGACCCAGGCGGTCATCACCGCCTACGAGACCGGACTAGTCGTGCCGGGGCAGGCGAAATAGTTTTGCCTCGGCTTGGCCCGCTCGACACGCCACGTTCATGTCTGCGGCGTTGGCTTGGCGTCTGAGGAAACCCACATCGAGCAACCGAATGAAAGGTTGGGACCATGGCCAACTTGACCCGACGGTCATTCCTCGGTGCCGGGATCGCGCTCGGAGGGGCGGCGGCGCTCGGTAGCCGGGCGGGGTTGTCATCGGCCCACGGGCAACTGATCGAAACCGCCCTGGCGGCCGCCGGGGGCGCTTCGCTGGACGACATCGAGCACATCGTGATCCTGATGCAGGAAAACCGCTCATTCGACCACTACTTCGGCACCATGCCGGGGGTGCGCGGATTCACCGACCCGGCCACCTATCAGTCCTTCTCAGGGGGACCGACGACGGTGGCGGCCCAGTCGACAAGGCAGTCGATGATCGACGGCTCGGTCGTGCTGCACCGCCTGGCCGACGGCGAGGCCACACTGATGCCTTTTGAGCTCGTCAGCCACCCGATCGATGCCGATGGGCAGTGCACCAACGACATCACCCACGACTGGGGGCCGCAGCACCTCTCGTGGGACAACGGGTCCATGGACGGCTTCGCCGTCCAGCACCTGCGCTACGACCCAGTCGCGATCCACCTGAACGGCCTTGCGATCACGGAAACGCCGATCGGCCTGCTGACAATGGGCTACTACCGCAGTGCCGACTTCTTGGCGTTTTACCGGGCCCTGGCCGACGCCTTCACGATCTGCGACTCGTACTTCTGCTCGGTCCTCGGGCCGACCGACCCCAACCGGACGATGTGGATGTCCGGCTCGCTGGGCGCCACCGGTCTCGACGCCAACGGCCAGGCCAACGGCGGGCCGATCCTCGAGACCTACGTGGGCAACCGGCTCACGAAGTACGGGACGCTGACGTGGAAGACCATGCCCGAGGTGCTGACCGATCACGGGGTCAGTTGGAAGGTCTACCAGGACCCGACCTCGACGCTGCTGTTCAACGTGTTGCCGTACTTCGCCAGCTTCACCAAGCCGGCCAACGCCACCCAGCTGAGCAACACCGAGAACGGGCTGACCCCGATCTACCCGCTCGGCTTCCAGGCCGACGTGACCAACAACACGCTGCCCCAGGTCTCCTGGATCCTCCCGCCATTGGCCAACTGCGAGCACCCCGCCGCCCCGCCGGCGTGGGGTGAGTTCCTCGTCTCGCAGATCCTCCAGACGCTGGTGTCAGATCGGAAGAGCGTCGTGTAGGGAAAGAGTGTAGATCTCGGTGG
>OBLV0100000077.1_pt1 | contig 43000 bp, 35 predicted proteins | sample 1520071 | NCBI WGS metagenome assembly OBLV01 (sample SAMEA3888446, study PRJEB22518) | metagenome | reverse complement strand
GACGAGTGCCGCGCCCAACACCCTCAACCCGATCCTGTCGACCACCGAGGCGGAAGTCCAGTTCGAAGCGCTGGTGTTCGATCCGCTGGTCACGGTCGACGAGCGCGGCCGAGACGTGCCGATCCTCGCCACGGAGGTTCCGACGCTCGAGAACGGAGGGATCAGCCGCGACGGGCTCTCGATCACCTATCACTTGCGGCACGGCGTGCGCTGGCAGGACGGTCAACCGTTCAGCAGTCGCGACGTCGCGTTCACCTTCCACGCGATCATGAATCCGGCGACGCTCGTCGTGACCCGGCACGGGTACGACCAAGTCGCGCACGTCGACACGCCCGACGCGTACACGGCGGTGTTCCGGCTCAAGCGCCCGTTCGGACCGGCGGTCCACACGCTCTTCGGTCCGAGCGACGCGCCGTATTTCATCCTGCCGGCGCACCTGCTCGAACGCTTTCACGACCTCAACCGCATCCCGTTCGACTCGGCGCCGGTCGGGACCGGGCCGTTCAAAGTCGCGCGCTGGCTGCGCGGCGACCGGGTCGAGTACGTGGCCAACGACGACTACTTTCTGGGCAAGCCGAAGCTGCGCCGCATCGTGTTCGCGATCGTCCCCGACGAGAACACGATCTCGAGCGAGGTGAAGGCGCACGAGGTCGACTGGTTCTACGCCGCCACGCCACGCGTCTATCCGCAGCTCGCGTCGGCCGACGGGGTGACGGTCCACCTCGTCCCGCTCAACGCCTACTACTCGCTGTTGATGAACAACGCGCGCGCTCCGTTCGACGACCCCAACGTGCGCCATGCGCTGGCGTTGGCGGTCGACAAACGCCAACTGGTGCGCGAGGCGAGCTTCGGGACGACCGTTGCGGCGACCGAAGACCTGCCGTCGTTCATGTGGGCCTTCAATCCCAGCGCCGGGACCGTGACCCGGAACCTTCCGCGCGCGAACGCGTTGCTCGACGCGGCCGGCTGGAAGCGCGGTCCCGACGGCATCCGGGTGAAGGAGGGCAAGCGGTTCTCGATCGTGCTCTCGTTCCGCACCGACAGCGTCACCGACCGCAACGTCGGCGTCGAACTGGCCGCGATGCTCAAGGAGGCCGGGATCGAGACGACGCTCAAGGGCTACGTCACCTCGCTGCTCTACGGTCCGCCCGGCAACGGCATCCAAGCCGACGGGAAGTACGACGTCTCGCTGCAGACGTGGTACGCAGGCGCCGACCCGGACGATTCGTCGCAGCTCACCTGCGACCAGGTCGCGCCGAAAGGCTACGACTGGACGCGCTACTGCGACCGGTCGATGGACGCCGCGCAGCAGATCGCGCTCTCGCACTACGACGAGCCGACCCGCAAGCGCGCGTACGCGACGGTCGAGTCGCTGCTGGCGCGCGACAACCCCGAAGTCTACATCTGGTGGCCGCGCCAGATCGAGGCGGTCAACACCGACCTCAAGGGGTTCCGTCCCAACGGAATCGCCGAGGACTGGAACGCCTACCAGTGGTCGATCTGACGCCGCGCCGCGTCAGGGTTTGACGCCGCCCAATCCGTTCACGGCGCGCCGCGGGACCCCGCCACCGAGGGCCAGAAGCGCCGAACCGGCCGCCGCAGTCGGGACCGTCGATACCACGACGGGTTCCGTTCGCGCAGGCCGCCGCCCATCATTCCAGCGGTGAGGGACATGGCTACCAGCGGCTATCAGGTCTACGTGAGCTACTCCGGCGAAACAGGCTCGAAGACCCCGAACGTCGGCGCCGTCTCGTCGGACGGCACGTACCTCGGGCTCGTGCTCGCCGGCGGAGGCCCGTATGACGAGCTCCGCGGTCTGGCGGTCGACGGCAGCGGACGGCTGTACGTCGCCAACGCCTACAAGAAGGGCTCGGCCGTCGACGTCTTTTCGGCGACGGTCAACGACGACGGCTACAGCCGCGACTACCTCGGCACGCTGATCACGCCCGACTCGAGCAAGGCGCTGCTGCATCCGTACGGCGTCGCGTTCGACGGCAGCACGCTGTTCGTCTCGAGTCAGGACACCAACGTCGTCTCGACGTACGCGATCTCGGGCGGCAAGAAGAAGATGCCGTCGGCGAAGAACGGCTCGGTCGCCGCCTATCTCGAGAAGCTCGACCCGAAGGGCGATTTCTACGGCGCGACCTTCGTCGCGTCGGCGCAGCCGGTGACCGTCGGCAAGAAGACGCCGCCGGCCGTCGATCCCAAGGACGGCGGATTGACGATGACCGGATTCGACGCGCCGGTCCCCGACGACGACGACGTTTCCGGCAGCGACGACGCGGCCGAAGCGGCGAAGAAAGCGGCGCGTCATTCGGTGCGAGGTGTCGCCGTAGGCGGGAAGCGGCTCTACGCCGCCGACGAGGCGAAGGATCGCGTCGGCAGCTACGGTCACAAGAGCGGCAAGTTCCATGGCTGGATCTCGACGACCGCGGACGCGAGCGCGAACCCGAACGCGCTCGACAAGCCGGTCGGAATTGCGGTGCATGCCACGACCGGGGTCGTCTACATCGGTAGCCCCGGCAACAAAGCGATCTTCGCCTACGATCCCGAGCACGACCAGCTCAGCCTCGTCGTCACGGCCAAAGAGCTCGACGACGTGTCGGGGCTGTCGTTCACGGCCGACGGAACGCTGATCTTCGGCAGCCGCAAGGCGATGCAGCTGTTCTCGCTCGATCCGTCGACCGGAGCGCTCGCGACGTTCGGGCCGCAGCTCGACGACGCGCCGGAGTGCGTCCTGGTCGTCCCGCTCTAACCGCTGCGCGCTCACGTCGCCAAAGGAGATTCCATGCACGTCCGCCGTCTCGTCGCATCGCTCGCCGGCCTCGCGGTTGCCCTCACCGCCGGAGCGGTGCCGATCCGTGCCGCCGATCAGCCAGACGTCGTGATCGGGGCCGTGTTGCCGCTGACCGGCTCGCTGTCGCAAACCGGCTCCGGGCTGCGCACGGCAATGCAGCTCGCGGCCGACCTGGTGAACGGACACGTCAGCTACCCGCTGCCGATGGTCGGCAAGAGCGGGCTGCCGCACCTCGGCCACGCGCGGATCCGGCTGGTCTTCGCCGACTCGCAGGGCAAACCGGACCAGGCGCGCGCTGCAGCCGAGCAGTTGATCTCCCAGGAGCACGCGGTCGCGCTGATCGGAACGTACGCGTCGTCGACGACGGCGACCGCGTCGCAGGCCGCCGAGCGCGCCGGAATCCCGTTCCTCAACCCCGACTCGACGGCACCGAGCCTGACCGCGCGCGGGTTGAAGTGGTTCTTCCGCACGACGCCCAGCGACGCGACGTTCGCGGAGAACTTCTACCAATTCTTGGGCGATCTCCACAAGACCAAGAACGTCGCGGTCAAGCGCGTCGCCGTCGTCGGCGAGGACGGGCTGTTCGGGACCGGCGCGGGCGACGCCGAGGAAGCCGGCGCGAAGAAGTACGGCTATGAGCTCGCGACGCGAGTCGCGTATCCCGCGACGACGACCGAGGTCAACGCCGAGCTGCAGCGGATCAAGGCCGCGGCGCCCGACGTGATCATGGAAGCGTCCTACGTCCCCGACGCGCTGCTGTTCATGCGCGGCTACAAGCAGCAGGGCATCAACGTGAAGGCGATCCTCGCCCAAGACGCGGGCTTAATCGACCCCAACTTCCTCAAGGCGATCGGGAGCGACGGCGAAGGCATCTTCACCCGTGAAGTCTTCTCGCTCGACATCAAGCACCGCAACCAGGCAGTGCCGCTGATCGACCAGCTGTTCCGCCAGCGTTCCGACGGCGGCAAGCCGCTCGACGGGAACACGGCCCGCAACTTCATGGGCGTCCTCGTGCTCGCGGACGCGATCGACCGCGCCGGCTCGACCAAGCCCGACGCGATCCGCGACGCGCTGACCAAAACGAACATCCCCGGCACGCTGACGCTGATGCCGTGGAACCGCATCCACTTCGACGCGACCGGACAGAACGACGGCGGCGTCGGCATCATCGAGCAGTTGCAGGACGGAAAGTACGAAACGGTATGGCCGTTCGACGTGGCGGTGAAGCCCGTCGTGTGGCCGATGCCGGCGTGGAAGCACTGAGCACCTTCGAGCAACTGCTCGCCGGCGGCGTGCTGGCGGGGCTCGTGTTCGCACTCGTCGCGGTCGGCCTAACTCTTATCTACGGCGTGATGGACGTGGTGAACTTCGCCCACGGCGAGTTCCTGATGCTCGCGATGTACGCGACGCTCGGGCTCGCGCTGGTCGGGATCGGGCCGCTCGTCGGACTGCCGCTGGTCGCGGTGGCGCTGTTCCTGTTCGGGGTCGTCGTCTACCGCGTGTTCGTGCGGCGGCTGCTGGCCGGACCGCCGGAGGCGACGGTGTTCGGCACGTTCGGACTGCTCGTGCTGCTGCAGGGGCTCGCGCAGTCGCTGTTCACCGGCGACTTTCGCTCCGTCCCCGATCCGCCGTTCCAGGCGACGCTGCGCTTCGGCGGCGTCGCGCTGTCGCAGGCGACGCTGATCGAAGGGATCGGTGCGCTGGTGCTGACGGCGGCGCTGTTCGCGTTCGTCGAATATACCGAGACCGGGCGCGCGATGCGCGCCGTCGCCGAAGACCGCATCGCCGCGACGCTGATGGGGATCGACGTGCAGCGCGTCAACCTGCTGGCGTTCGGGATCGGCTCGGCTTGCGTCGGCGCAGCCGGCGGGCTGCTGATGCTGTCGTTTCCGGTCTTTCCGACCGCCGGCGCGCCGTTCGCGCTGACCGCGTTCGTCGTCGTCGCGCTGGGCGGCTTCGGCAGCATCCAGGGTGCGCTGGTCGCGGCGCTGCTGGTCGGGCTGCTCGAAGTGTTCGGCGGATACTACCTCGCGCCCGAGCTCAAGCTGGTCCCGGTGTACCTGGCGTATCTCGCGATCGTGCTGCTGCGGCCGCAAGGGCTGCTCGGCCGGCGATGAGAGCGCACCTGATCGCGCTCGCCGCGGTCGTCGTCGCCGGCATAGCGGTCGCATTCGGCGTGCACGACACGGTCGTGCTCGACCTGCTGTTCACGCTGCTGCTGTACGCGGTGCTCGGTCAGTCGTGGAACTGGATCAGCGGGTACGCCGGGAACATCTCGTTCGGTCACGCGATCTTCTTCGCGTGCGGCGCGTACGCGGCGGCGCTGTGCATGACCAATGGTCTGTCGCCATGGCTGGCGTTTCCGGCCGGCGCGCTGGTCGCCGCGTCGCTGGCGCTGATCACCGGCTTCCCGACGCTCGCGCTGCGCGGTCACTACTTCTCGATCGCGACGATCGCCGTCGCGGCGCTGGTCGAGACGTTCGTGCGCACCGCGCCGTGGCTCGGGCGCGCCAACGGGTTCGAGCTGCCGATCGCGTCGGGCTGGGCCGCGCTGCAGTTCGCGCAGAAGGGTCCGTACGTGCTGCTCGCGCTGGCGCTGTTCGCGCTGGCGCAGCTGGCGACGATCGCGCTGGAGCGATCGCGGCTCGGATACTATCTGCGCGCGCTGCGCGCGAACCACGCCGCGGCGGCTTCGGTCGGGATCGACGAGCGGCGCTGGAAGCTCATCGCGTTCGCCGGGTCGGCCGTGATGGCGAGCGCGGCCGGCGTCCTCTACGCGCAGTACACGCTGTTCGTCGACCCGCCGTCGACGCTGTCGCTCGGCGTGTCGATCGACATCGCGCTCGTCGGAGTCGTCGGCGGGATCGGAACGCTGTGGGGACCGGCGCTCGGCGCGCTGGTGTACGTCGTGCTCGCCAAGGGCGTCGCGCTCGAGATCGGCGGGACGGGAAAGGGATACGACCTCGTGATCTACGGAGCGATCATCTGCCTCATCGCGGCCTGGCGGCCCCACGGGATCGCCGGCACCGTCGTCGATGCGCTGCGCCGCCGCCGCGGTGCCGTCGTCGCGTCCGCGACGGCGGCCGTCGTGCTGTCGTTCGCGGTCGCGGTTCCGGCGTCGCGCGTCGCGGCGGCCGATGCGCCGTCGATCGACACCGCCGCCGCGACGCGCGCCTGGGACGCGCGCCAGGCCGCGTGCGATCGCGATCGCGATCGGCTGTGGGGGACGTCCCTGTGCGGACCGCAGCTGTTCGTCGATCCCCAGACGCGGGCCGTCGTCGCGAACCGCGACAGCCCGTCGCTCCACGCGACGCGCAGCGGCAACGTCTACGTCGGGACGCTGCCGGCCTCGTTCGGGATCGCGAACACCGGGTTCACCCTCGACGGCGGGCGCTGGTCGATGGTGATGTGGCCGCTGCCGTCGGATCCGGTCGAACGCGACATCTTGGTGATGCACGAGTCATGGCACCGCATTCAAGACGCGCTCGGGCTGCCGGGAGCGAACCCCAGCAACGATCACCTCGACACGCTCGACGGCCGTTATTTGCTCGAGCTCGAGTGGCGCGCGCTGGCGCGCGCCGCGGTCGCGTCGGGCGACGCTCGCCGGCGAGCGATCGCGGACGCGCTCGCGTTTCGCGCCGACCGCTTTCGCCGCTTCCCCGGCGCCGCGCGCACCGAGAACGCGCTGTTGATGAACGAGGGGCTGGCGGAAGATACGGGTATCGCGCTCACGACCGCGGCCGGCGACCGGATGGTGCGCGTCGTCGAACGGCTGCTCTCGGGCCGACGTCGCCCCTCGTACGTCCGGTCGTTCGCGTACGCGTCCGGACCGGCGTACGCCGCGCTGCTCGACGCGCGCCGTCCCGGCTGGCGACGCGGGCTCCACGCCGCTGACGATCTCGGCGTCTTGCTGGCGTCCGCGTACAACGTGCGGATCGACGCCGCCGCGGCCGCGGCGCGGACGGTCGCGTACGACGACGGTGAGCTGCGGACCGCGGAGGAGCAGCGCGCGGCTCGGATCGCCGCCGAGCTGGTGCACGACCGCGCGGTGTTCGTCGACGGGCCGGTCCTGCGCATCCCGCTGCGCGGCGCGAACTACTCGTTCGATCCGAACGACGTCACGCCGCTGCCGGGCGTCGGAACCGTGTACGGGACGTTCGGACTCACCGGCTGGTTCGGACAGCTCGACGCGCCCGGCGGCGGACTCATGTCGGCCGACTTCAGCACCGCGTTCGTGCCGGCGCCGCCGAACCTCACCACGACGTCGACCGGCACCTGGAAGCTCACGCTCGCGCCGGGCTGCACGCTGGTCGCGGCGACGCGACCGGGCGACGTCACGATCGCGTGCGGGAAGTGAGCGCGGCGCTACCGGGATGAGTGCGGCGCCGCTGTTGCAGGTTCGCGGGCTGGCGAAGCGGTTCGGCTCGTTGCGCGCGCTCGACGGCGTCGACCTCGACGTCGCCGAAGGATCGCTGACCGGACTCATCGGCCCGAACGGCGCCGGCAAGTCGACCGCGTTCTCGTGCATCGCGGGCGCGACGAAACCGAGTGCCGGCAGCGTGCGCTTCCGCGACCGCGAGATCGCCGGACTGCCGTACCATCGAGTCGCGCGGCTCGGAATCGGACGCACGTACCAGATCGTGCAGACGTTCGCCGAGATGACGGTGCTCGAAGCGGTCACGACCGCTGCGCTGCTGCATCACTCTCGCGTCGCCGGCGCGACCGCGTACGCCGAGGACGTGCTCGCCTTCACCGGACTGGCCGACAAGCGCCACCGGCTGGGGCGCGCGCTGACGATCGCCGACAAGAAACGGCTCGAGGTCGCCCGCGCGCTCGCCACCGAGCCGGCGCTGTTGCTGCTCGACGAGGTGATGGCCGGCCTGACGCCGGCCGAGTGCCGCGACGCGGTCGAGCTGCTGCGCCGGATCGTCGCGCGCGGGATCACCGTGCTGATGGTCGAGCACGTGATGGAAGTGCTGATGCCCATCGCCGAGCACGTCGTCGTCATCGCCGCCGGCAAGACGATCTTCGCCGGCACCGCCGCGAACGCGGTCCGCGACCCGCACGTCGTCGAAGCCTACCTCGGCTCGCCGCTCGAGCACGGCGAGATCGCTTCGTGAGCTCAGAACAGGCTGCCGGGACGAGTTCGAGACGGCTTGCATGAGCGACGCACTGCTCGACGTCGAAAGTCTCGCCGTTGCGTACGATGGGATGCGGGCGCTACAGGATGTCTCGTTACGTGCGGAGGCCGGGACGATCGTCGCGCTGGTCGGCGCGAACGGCGCGGGGAAGACGTCGCTGCTGCGCGCGATCAGCGGCTTGGTGCGCGCGCAAGCTGGGTCGATTTGCTTCGACGGAACGGACGTCACCCGAATGCCCGCGCACCGGATCGTGCGGCTGGGGATCGCGCACGTGCCCGAAGGCCGGCGGGTCTTCGCCAGCGCGACGGTGCGCGACAACCTGTTGCTCGGTGCGTACGTCGACCGCGACGCCGGCCGCCGTGCCGCGCGGCTGGACGACGCGTTCGCGGCGTTCCCGATCCTGCGCGAGCGGCTCGACCAACGCGCGTCCACACTGTCGGGCGGGGAACAGCAGATGCTGGCGATCGCGCGCGGGACGATGAGTGGGCCGCGGCTGTTGATGCTCGACGAGCCGTCGCTCGGGATCGCACCGCTGCTGATCCCGCAGATCTACACCGGGATCCGCGCGATCGCCCAGCGCGGCACAACCGTCCTGCTGGTCGAGCAGAACGTCCGCGCCGCGCTCGCCGCCGCCGACACGGCCTACGTCCTACAGACCGGCCGCCTCGTGCTGAGCGGCGCCGCCAAGGACCTCATCGAAGACCCGCTCGTGCAAGAAGCCTTCCTCGGAATCAGCGCCGCGTGACCCGTCTCCTCCTCGCGTTGTGCATCGGCATTGTTGTGCTCGACGCGGTGGAAGCGGTGTTCTCACGGCTCACCGGCGTGCCGTACGCCTGGGCGTCGCTGATCCAGCTCGTCGTCTACCTTGGCTTGGGTTTCACGCTGCGCCGGCTCGGCGCGCAGATCTCGCAGGCCGTCGCCCTGGGCGCCGCGGTCGCTGCGGTCGAGGCGACTGTCGGCCAGATCGTTGCGATCGCGATCGGCGCCGAGCCGAAGCAACCGGTCGCGGCCGAGGTGGTCGTCGTGCCGTTCGTCGTCGTGTTTTGTACGGTGCTGGTGCTGATCGGCTCCGCGCTCGGCAGCATCGGCCGAAAGCGGTCCGTATGAGCTGGCGGGTTGGGGTTGATATTGGGGGGACGTTCACCGATCTCGTTGCGCTGGCGGATGATGGGCGGCAGATTCGGCATAAGGTGTCGTCGACGCCGCGGGCGCCGGAAGACGGGCTGCTCGACGCGCTGCGCGCGCTGCTGGACGACGTTGCAGCGAGCGAGATCGCGCTGGTCGCGCACGCCAGCACGATCGCGACGAACGCGCTGCTGGGCCAAGTTCACCTCGAGCTGCCGCGAGTCGCGTTCATCACCACCGAAGGATTTCGCGACGTGCTCGAGATCGGGCGCCAGAACCGCAGCGCGCTGTACGACCTCAACGTGACGCGGCCGAAGCCGCTGGCGCGGCGCGAGGACCGGCTGGTGGTGCGCGAACGGCGGACGCACGACGGCGGCGTGATCGTCGAGCTCGACGGGGCGTCGGTCGCGCGCGCGGTCGAGACGGTGCGGGAGCGCGGGATCACCGCCGTCGCGGTCGGGCTGCTGCACGCCGACGTCGACGGATCGCACGAACGCGCCGTCGCCGACGCGCTGCGCGCCGCGGTGCCGGACGCCGACGTCTCGCTGTCGTCGGAGATCGACCCGCAGTACCGCGAGTACGAGCGCTTCTCGACGACCGTGCTCAACGCGGCGCTGGCGCCGATCGTGCAAGGCTACCTCGACCGCGTCGCGCGCGGCGTGCGCGCCGCCGGCGTCGCGGCGCCGATCTTCGTCATGCGCTCCGACGGCGGGATGGCGTCGCTGAAGTCGGCCGTCCACCGGCCGGCGACGCTGATCGAGAGCGGTCCGGCCAGCGGCGTGATCGCGGCGGCGTTTCTCGGCCGCGAGCTCGGGATCGGGAACGTGCTGTCGTTCGACATGGGCGGCACGACGGCGAAGGCCGGCACGATCTTCGACGGCGTGCCGCAGATCAGCAGCTCGTTCGAAGCGGCCGGGGCGACGCATAGCGGGCGGTCGGTGAAGGGCAGCGGCTATCCGGTGCGCTTTCCGTTCGTCGATTTGGCCGAGGTGAGCGCCGGCGGCGGGACGATCGCGTGGCTCGACGGAGCCGGAACGCTGCGCGTCGGGCCGTTGTCGGCCGGGGCCGATCCAGGGCCCGCGTGTTACGGCAACGGCGACCGGCCGACGGTGACCGACGCGAACGTCGTGCTGCGGCGCTCGAACCCGCGCGCGTTGCTCGGCGGCGCGTTTCCGATCGACGCGCAGCGTTCGCACGACGCGGTCGCGTCCGTCGCGGTGCCGGTTGGCGGCGACGTCGAACGTGCGGCGGCCGGGATCGTCGCGCTGGTCGACGCCGAGATGGCCAAGGTGCTGCGCATCGTCTCGGTCGAGCGCGGCCACGACCCGCGCGACTTCACGCTGCTCGCGTTCGGCGGCGGCGGTCCGCTGCACGCCTGCGCGGTCGCCGGCGACATCGGCGTCGCGCGCGTCGTCGTGCCGGTCTCGCCGGGCGTGTTCTCGGCCTACGGACTGCTCGCGGCCGACGTGCGCGTCACCGCCGTCCGGTCGTTGGTCGCCCCGGCCAGTGATGAAACGTGGCAGCGCGCGCGCAAGCTGTTCGACGCGCTGGCGCGCGAGACCGGCGGCGCGCTGGGCGAGCAAGGCGTCGCCAAGGACGACCGCACGTTCGTGCGCGAGCTCGACTTGCGCTACGTCGGGCAGTCGACCGAGCTCGCCGTGACCGCGCCGCGTTCGCTCGACGAGGCGGTCGAGGCGTTTCACCGGCGTCACGAGCAACGGTACGGCTTCGCCGCGAGGCGCGATCCGGTCGAGATCGTGACCGCGCGCGCGATCGGGATCGGCACGACGCCCAAGCCGCGGCTGGTCGCGGCCGCCGCGCCGGCGCGCCGCGCGCCCGAGGAGCGCGCGCTGCGCGAACGGCGCGAGGTGTTCGACGGTACAGGGTTCGCGGACACGCCGGTCTACGACCGCGCGTACCTCCGGCCCGGCGACGCGTTCGCAGGTCCGGCGGTCGTCGAACAGTACGACGCGACGACCTACGTCGCGCCGGATTGGAGCGCGCGCGTCGACGGCTACGGCAACCTCGTCATGGAGCATGTCCGATGAGTGCAGCGCTCGATCCGATCACCGCCGAGCTGGTCGCGTCGGCACTGATCTACGCCAGCGAGGAGATGGGGATTGCGGTGCGCGACGCCGCCTACTCGCCGAACATCAAGGAGCGGCTCGACCATTCGTGCGCGCTGTTCGACGCGCGCGGCCGGCTGATCGCGCAGGCCGAGCACATTCCGGTCCACCTCGGGTCGCTGCCGTGGGGATTACGGCGTTCGCTGGCGTGGCTCGAGGAGCGCGGCCGCACGCTCGCGCGCGGCGAGATGGTCGTCGTCAACGACCCGTACCTGTCGGGGACGCACCTCAACGACGTGACCGTCATCCGCGCGATCTATCACCGCGACCGGCTGATCGGCTATGCCGGGAACAAGGCACACCACACCGACGTCGGCGGCGCAGTGCCGGGTTCGATGCCGCCCGACGCGCGCGACCTGTTCGCCGAAGGCGCCGTCTACACGCCGACGCTGCTGGTGCGCGACGACCGCGTCGTCGACGAAACGGTCGACCTGCTGCGCGCCAACTCGCGCACGCCCGAGGCGCGCGCCGGCGACCTGCGCGCGCAGATCGCCGGCAACAACGTCGGCGAGCGGCGGTTCCTGGAGTTGGTCGAGCGCTACGGCGCAGAAGTCGTCGAAGCCGCGCTCGAGAAGGCGCTTGCCGACGGCGAGCGCCGCACGCGCGCCGCGCTGCGCGCGCTGCCCGACGGCGTCGTCGAGCACGAGGACGTCATGGAAGACGAGCGCGGCGAGCCGACCATCGTGCTGCGCGTGCGGCTCGAGAAGCGCGGCGACGAGTTGAGCCTCGACTACACCGGCACGACCGAGCAGCGCGCGATGCCGCTCAACGCGGTCTACGGCGTGACGCTGTCGGGCGCGTACTACGCGATCCGCGCGGTGACCGACCCGCGCATCCCGATGAACGACGGCTCGTTCCGGCCCGTCGACGTTCGCGTGCCGGAAGGGACGCTGCTCAACCCGCGCCGCCCCGCGCCGGTCAGCGCCGGCAACGTCGAGACCTCGATGCGCAACGCCGACCTCGTGCTCGGCGCGCTGGCCAAGCTCGCGCCGGGGCGGGTCCCGGCGCAGAGCGGCGGCTCGATGAACAACGTGATGATCGGCGGGCTCGACGGCGCCGGCCGCTCGTGGGCGTTCTACGAGACCAACGGCTGCGGAATGGGAGCGCGCCCGCGCGCCGACGGGATCGACGGGATCCACGCGCACATGACCAACACCCTCAACACCCCGATCGAAGCGATCGAACGCCAGATGCCGATGCTGATCACCGCCTACGAGTTCGCCGAGACGAGCGCGGGTGACGGCGCGTATCGCGGCGGCTCCGGCCTGGTGCGCGCGTTCGCGCTGCGCGAGGGAACCGCAACCGCGTCCCTGCTGGCCGAACGGCACGCGGTTCGGCCGCGTGGAACGGACGGCGGCAAGGACGGCGCGACCGGCGCGCACGTGCTGGTGCGCGGCGGTGAGGTGCGCGATCTGCCGGCCAAGACGACGGTGACGATGCAGCCCGGCGACGCGATCATCGTGCGCACCGCCGGCGGCGGCGGTTACGGCGATCCGGCCGCGCGCGATCCCGCCGCCCGTGAACGCGACCGCGCCGACGGGATCGCCGTCGCCGAGTGAACGTCGTCGTTTGCGGCGGCGGCAACGCGGGACTGTGCGCGGCAATTGCCGCGCGCCGCGCCGGCGCGAGCGTCGTGCTGCTCGAAGGCGCGCCCGCGCACATGCGCGGCGGCAACACCCGTCACACGCGTGACATCCGGCTTGCGCACGCCGCACCCAATGCCGCCGCGACCGGCGCGTATCCGGAAGAAGAGCTGTACGCCGACCTGTTGCGCGTCACCGGCGGCGAGACCGACGAGCCGCTGGCGCGCCGCACCGTCGGCGACTCGACGCAGCTCGCGGCGTGGATGGAAGCGCAGGGCGTGCGCTGGCAGCCGCCGCTGTCCGGCACGCTGCACCTGTCGCGCACCAACGGCTTCTTTCTCGGCGGTGGCAAGGCGCTGGCGAACAGCTACTACGACACCGCGCAGCGGCTCGGCGTGCGCGTCGTCTACGACGCGATGGTACGCGCGTTCGCGAGCGACGGTGCGTGCGTCACGCACGTCATCTACACGGACGGCGCAGGCGACACCGCCGCCAACGGGGGCCGAGAGGTGCGGCTGGCGTGCGATGCGGTCGTCGTCGCGGCCGGCGGCTTCGAGGCCGACCTCGAATGGCTGCGCGCCTACTGGGGCGATGCCGCGTCGCACTTCGTGATCCGCGGAACGCCGTACAACACCGGCCTCGCGCTGCGCGCGCTCTACGATGCCGGTGCGCAGCCGGCCGGCGATCCGCGCGGCCTGCACTCGGTCGCGGTCGACGCGCGGGCGCCGCGCTTCGACGGCGGGATCGTCACCCGCATCGATGCGATCCCGTTCGGAATCGCGGTCAACGCGAACGCCGAGCGCTTCTACGACGAGGGCGAGGATCTGTGGCCGAAGCGCTACGCGATCTGGGGCAAGCTGATCGTCGAGCAGCCCGGCCAGATCGCGTACGCGATCTTCGACGCGAAGACCGCCGGCCGGTTCATCCCGTCGGCGTTTCAGCCTCAGCGTGCGGACACGCTCGACGTGCTGGCGGCGAGCCTCGGTCTCGACGGCGCGGCGCTGGCGCGCACGGTCGCGTCGTTCAACGCGGCGGTGCGAACGCACGGCCCGGTCGACCTCGGCGCGCTCGACGGCAACGCGACCGCCGCTCTGGTGCCGCCGAAGTCGAACTGGGCACAGCCGATCGACTCCCCGCCGTTCTACGGCTACGCGCTGCGGCCCGGGATCACGTTCACCTACCGCGGCGTCGCGGTCGACGGCGACGCGCGCGTACTGCGCGCCGGCGGTGAGCCGTTCGAGAACGCGTTCGCGGCCGGCGAGTGCATGGCGGGCAACATCCTTTCCCGCGGCTACCTGGCCGGGTTCGGCCTGACGATCGGCACCGTGTTCGGCCGCATCGCCGGCGCGAACGCGGCGATGCCGGCACGTGCGCGAGCTTGACCTGACCGCCGAGCTGCAGCGTCAGCTCGGTGTGTGCAACGCCTGCCGCTACTGCGAAGGCTACTGCGCCGTGTTCAACGCGGCGCAGCTGCGCGCACCGCTGGAGGGCGCAGATATCGCGTACCTCGCGAACTTGTGTCACGACTGCCGCATGTGCTACGACGCGTGCATGTTCGTGCCGCCGCATGCGTTCGCGATCAACATTCCGTCCGCCATGGCTCACGCGCGAGCGCAATCGTACGAACGGTATGCAGTTCCGCCGACGTTCGGCCGTGCGGTGCGCAGCCCGGTCGCCGCCGTCGCGGTTGCCGCCGCGATCGCGGCCGTCGTGCTGCTGCTCGTCATCGCGTCACTCGGCGGCTGGGGCGCGCTGACGGCGCCCCAGCACGGAGCCGGCGCTTTCTACCGCGTGCTGCCCTACGCGGCGATGCTCGCCGGCGCGCTGGCGCTAGGACTGTACGCGGTCGCGAGCATGGCGGCCGGGGCAGTCCGCTTCGCGCGCGACGCCGCCCGCGGCGAACGCGTCGTCACGGCGCGCTCGCTTGGAACGGCGCTCGGCCGGGCGCTGGCGCTGACATATCTCCGAGGCGGCGGCGCTGGATGCTACGACGTCACGCGACGCTCCGGCCGCCGGCGCGCATTCCACATGCTCGTGTTCTGGGGATTCGTCGCCGACCTCGCGTCGACCACGAGCGCCGCGATCGAGCAAGACGTCCTGCACCGGCTGCCGCCGTATCCGCTGTGGAGCGTGCCGGTCGTACTCGGTACGGCGGGCGGTATCGCGATCGCACTCGGCGCGGCCGGGCTGATCGCGCTCAAGCGCGCCGGCGACGCGCGCCCAACCGACCGGCGCGCGCTCGCGCTCGACGGCGCGTTCCTCGGCCAGCTCGAAGCGCTCGCGCTGAGCGGCCTCGCGCTGCTCGCGTTCCGGGGCACGGCGGCGATGCCGACGCTGCTCGCCGTTCACCTCGCGATCGTGGCAGGTGCGTTCGCGACCGCTCCGTACGGCAAGTTCGTGCACTTCGTCTATCGCACCATCGCGCTGATCGTGAACGCGCACGAACGCGGCGCCTGACGTGGCGCCGACGTCGGTCGTCAACTCGTGGAACGAGTGGGATCCGTTGCGTGAGGTGATCGTCGGCAACGCGCTCGGCGCGGCCGACCTCGGCTACGAGCCGGCCTTCGCGGCGTACTATCCGGCCAGCGATCCCGCGCGCGCCGGCGTCGGCGGCCCGATCCATCCCGCCGTGCTCGAGCGCGCGCAGCGGCAGCTCGACGACTTCGCCGCGCTGCTGGCCGGCCGCGGCATCACCGTGCGGCGTCCGGACCCCGTCGACCATGCGGTGCCGGTGAAGACGCCCGACTGGGAGGTCGCCTTCGGCCGTGCGAACGCGTGCCCGCGCGACCTGCTGCTGGTGATCGGGGACGAGATCATCGAGGCGCCGATGGCGCAGCGCGGGCGCTTCTTCGAATACCGCGCGTATCGCACGCTGCTCGCCGAGTACTTTCGCGGCGGCGCGCGCTGGACGGCGGCGCCGAAGCCGCTGATGACCGACGAGCTGTACGCGACGAGCGCGCGGCGCGGCGACGGTCCGTTCGACTTCGCCGACGGCCCGCTGCTGACCGAGCTCGAGCCGGCCTTCGACGCGGCGGCGTTCGTGCGGTTCGGCCGCGACATCTTCTGGCAGCCCGACCTCGTCAGCAACCAGTTCGGCGCCGACTGGCTGCAGCGCCATCTCGGTGACGGCTTTCGCGTCCACCGCATCACGTTCGCCGAGCGGCTACCATCGCACATCGGCACGACGCTCGTCCCGATCCGGCCCGGACTGGTGCTCGTCAACCCGCACCGCCCGTGCACCGACGGATCGCTCGAGCTGTTTCGCGCCAACGGCTGGCGCATCGTCGAAGCCCCGCCGTCCGCCCGCGGCCGGCACTCGGTCGACGTCAGCAACTGGATCTCGATGAACGTCTTGATGCTCGACGAGCACACCGCCGTCGTCGAACGCGCGGAGCAGCCGACGATCGCGCTGCTGCAGTCGCTGGGCTGCGAGGTCCTGACCTGTGAGCTCGACGCCGTCTATCCGCTCGGCGGCGGCTTCCACTGCTGCACGACCGACATCCGCCGCGACGGCGAGCTGCGCTCCTACTTTCCGTCGCTCGACGTCCACGACATCAGCGGCACCGACTGAAAGTGGCGCTCGACCGCCTGTACGAACGCCTCGTCGAAGGCGGCTTTCTCACGAGCCCACACGTCACGCAGCCGAGTGACGACCTCGCTGCCGAGCCGCAATGTCGCACCGATCGGAATCTCCGCGCGGCGGGCGAACCGCTCGAGCGCGGCGCGGTCGATGCGTTCGAACTCGCGTTCTCCTCCGATCGTGAGCGCCAGCCGTCCTTCGGGATAATACTGCCGCGTGCAGACGTAGTCGTAGACCGGTGAGAGCCGAGCGGAGCGTCCGTCAGGGTAGACGACGCCCCAGTTTTTCAGATGCATGTCGTTGTTGCCGATGCAGACTCCGAAGACCAAGCGACGGACGACGGCGTCGACGTCTTCCTCCGGGCAAAGGTAGCGCGTGACGTTGGCGATCCAGTGCGACCCTTTGCCGTCGTACTTCTCTTCCGGCTTCGCGTTCGCGATCTGATTGAAATCTTCGCCGTGCACGCGGCCCGAAGGCGTGCGGTCGAAGCGCCGAATGGCATAGGCGATGCGAGGTTCATCGGCCCGGAGGGCCGGCAGCTCTCTGGGCAGACCGTCGATGTCGTCCAGCGAAACGAGCCGAGTCTCGGGCACGTCGAGGCCGATCGCACGTGCCAAGAGCATGACGTTGTACTCGTTCTGCGGGAGCCGTGGAAACGTGTTGACGGGCAGCTTGACGATCCAGGAACCGCCGACGCCCTCCATCGGAATCGTCAGCCGCTCTCGCACGAACGTTGCGCTGAACTTGGTCTGCACGCCGGCCAGCGAGAATCGAAGCGGGCGTTCGTCGGGTGCGAGCTGCAGGGACGTCTGCTCGCCGTCGCGCTCGCCCGGCACGCCCGCGCCGATGACGACCACGGCCCCGGGCAGATCGGCGCCGAGCACGCGGAGGAACGGAAAGTCTCGCGCCGCGTTGATCCGGCATTGGCGCGCCACGAGCGACCGCAGCAGGCTGCCCTCTTCCGGGAGAAGGTTGGCGAAGAACGGCGGCGCGACGCGGTGCGTTCGCGGCACGCGCGTCATCAGCGCACTCGTCGTCGAGAGGAACGCCTGGCTGAGGATCGGCCGATCGGGATCGTCGGCGTAGTCGGCTTCGAAGCTGAACAAGTTGTCGTCGCCGGCGAGGTTCGTCAGCGTCCCGATCCGCCGCTCACCGAGCCGAACTTCGGCGACGCCCGGCATCAGGTGAAGCGTGCGCGCTGCGGCGTTTCGGGCGCGGTGAGCTCTTCGATGACGGAGCGCACAGCGGGCACGGCGCGCTTCGGCACCAGCATCGGCTCGAGACCCAGCGCGCGGGCGATTTCGAGCAGCGTCGATACGCGGAGGTCGGCGCCGTGCTCGATCCGGGAGAGGTTCGCGGCGGAAACTCCCAAGGATCGAGCAAGCTGCCCTTGCGAGATCCGACGTCGTTCTCGTTCCTCGGCGAGCAGGCGGCCGATCGGCTTGTCACCGCCGCCGAGATTCCAAAGTAATTGATCCATGCGTTATCAGCCAGACTACCACGTAATGTTAAAGTAAGCAATAACCCAAACGTTGAGACGATGGGCCGAACGAAATGGTAAGGTGCCTGCTTGCTTTCGTGCCGCATTGAGGCCACGCGCCATGCCGACCAGGGTTGACGAAGTCTTAAAAAGCTAGTAGATTGGCGGCGGCACCGGTCTCTTAAATTAATAAGAGGTTACGGAGCCCGTCTGTAGGAGGACGAGAGGAAGCGCTGTGGTCGGAGCGGTTGGCATCGGGCGCCTCGTGGGCATCGTGTTGCTCGGCGCGGCGGTCGTGCTCGCACCGGCAGGGCCGGCGGCGGCCGCTTCGACCCTGCGCTCGACCGGGATCCCCACCGTTCAGACGGCGCCGCCGCTCGACCCGCACGCGCCGGTCGACGCCTGGGCGGCGACGGCCGCCGTCGATCTACCGTGGGACGTCACCCACCAGCAGCCGTCGTCCGAGCCGGCGACCGCGCACATCGCGACCGACGGGACGACCATCTACGTCCGCTTCGACGTCAAGCAGCGCGAAGCGCTGATGGCGCAGCAGCACACCAACGAGGTCGGCGACGGAACCGACGACGAGGTCTGGATCGACCTGTGGCCCAACGGCCAGAACGGTTTTTATTACCAGTTCGCCGTGACGTCGAACGGCACGCACTTCCAATACTCGAGCGAGAACACCGCGTACTCGCCGACCTGGACCTCGTTCGGCGCGGCGTACGACGGCGGGTTCACCATCACCATGGCGATCCCGATCAAGGTGATGCGCGGCAACGGCTCGGGCGGTTGGAAGGCGCAGTTCGTGCGGATCGTGCGCTCGACCGGCGAGCGGCAGATCTGGAGCTACGGGCTCGCGCAGACCAACGGCGACGACGTCACCTACGCCGGCGCGCTCAGCGGGATGGCGCCGGCAGTCGCGTCGCGACCGAAGCCGCGTTTCGCGCTGTACGGCCTGGGCGGCGTCGGACCGCCGTCGTCGGGACTGACCACCTCGCGGATGGGTGGCGACTTCTCGGTGCCGGTCACTGCGACCGCGTCGGTCTACGGCACGCTGCACCCCGACTTCTCGAACGTCGAGATCGACCAGCAGACGATCTCGCCGACCGCGTACCAGCGCTCGTACAGCGAGGTCCGGCCGTTCTTCACCCAGGGCGCCAACTATTACGACAACTTCAACTGCGACGCGTGCCCGCAGGTCGCGCAGCTCTACACGCCGGCGATCCCGACCCCGCGCGACGGGTACGCGTTCGAGGGCAAGCAGGGACCGTTCTCGTTCGCCGGCTTCGACGCGGTCGGCGTGAACCGCAACGACGGCGCGACCAGCCTGGCTTGGACCAGTCCCGACAACGAGTGGAAGCTGTCGGCACAAAGCGTCGCTGCAAATCTGCCCGGCATCACCGACCACGTTGACACCACGGGGATCGCGTGGGGCGACAACAAGCACGTCTCGGCGTACTTCGACTACGGCAGCGACAGCGGAACCAACGTGCTGGCCGGCGACCGCGCGCAGCGTTATGACGGCGGGATGTACTACTACACCAACACCTTCGGGTTCGCGGCGTCGGAACGCAAGGTCGGCGAGTACTACGAGCCGGTCGACGGTTTCGTGCAGCACGCCGACATCGCCGGCTATGCGCTCTACGAGAACAAGATCTGGCTGTTCGGCCCGAACGCGTGGCTCAACAGCATCCAGTTCGGCACGTACCTCGACCGCTACCACGACCGAACCGGCGTGCTCGACCAGACCGACACCAACGGCTGGCTCGACATCCTCACCAAGAGCCGCATCGACGTTCAGGGCACCGTCGGCTCGAGCTACCTGCGCCTCAACAGCGGCGTGTTCACGCCGATCTCGCAGAACGGGATCGGACTGACCTGGCACAGCGGAACCGCCAACAACCCGGGCAGCAACATGTCGCACGGCTCGTCGTCGACGCCGACGAGCATCTCCTACAACACCGGCAGCTTCGGGCCGGGCCGGGTCGACTCGTGGTTCCGCAGCTCGACGTTGCGGCTCGGGATGCGCGGCACGCTGACGGCCGAAGCCGACGACACGCGCGCCTACGAAGACTTCCACACCACCAACGTGCAGTGGCTCGAACGGCTCAGCTACGCCTACGCGGCCGGCCGCGACTCGTCGTTCGCGGTCGGCGTGCGCCGGATCATCGGCACGCCGCCGGTCGTCGACGTCACCGCGCCGCCGGCGTATCTGAGCGCCTGGAACCTGACTTTCGCCTACCACCGCCGCACCCCGCACGACGAGCTCTACGTCGCCTACGGCGACGCCAGCCAAATCTCGACGCTGCCGCAGTTCGTGATCAAGCTGATCCACTATTTCGGCGCCGAGAAGGGCACGTAGCGCCGGCGCGCCAGCAAGCAGGCGGCATGGAAGCGGGGACGCCGCGGCGGAGAGCACGGGTATGCGGCAGACGGTCGTCCCGGGCGTGTGGTGCTGGTCGCGCTGGCAACCCGATCGGTCGATGGACTTCAATGGCTTCTTCGCCGAGTCGCCGGAGGGAAATCTGGTCGTCGATCCGATCGCGCCCGGTGACGAGCTGCTGGCCGATCTGCGCGCGCGCGGCGTGGCGACCGTGCTGGTCACCAACCGCGACCACGAACGCGCGAGCGCGGCCGTCGCCGAAGCGACCGGCGCCCAGGTGGTCGCGAGCGCGCTCGATGCGCCGCTGCTGACCGGCCGGGTCGACCGCACCGTCGTGCCGGGCGACACCGTGCACGGCTGGACCGTGCTCGGCCTCGACGGCTGCAAGACGCCGGGCGAGATCGTGCTCTACGACCGCGAGCGGCTGGCGGCGATCGTCGGCGATGCGATCTGGGGGACGCCGGCCGGCGCGCTCACGCTGATGCCCGACGCGAAGCTGTCCGACCCGGCCCAGGCCGCGCTCTCGCTGCGCGCGCTGCGCGCGCGCTGGGTCGATCATCTGCTCGTCGGCGACGGCGCCTGCGTGTTCGGCAACGCGCATGCGGCGCTCGGCGCGATGCTCGACGCACGCGCGGGCGTCGCGGTCAACCGGATCAACGTCTTCGACGAGCTCGCCCTGCGCAACGATCCCGACGATCCGGCGCCGTTTCGCGCCGAGTGGAGCGAGGTCGGCCGCTACGTCGGTGCCGCGAAGCTCGGCTACGGCGTGATGCGCTTGGCGCGCGGCGAGGCGTTCTGTCCGTACCACTGGCACACGCAGGAAGAAGAGCTGTTCGTCGTGCTGCGCGGTACGCCGGAACTGCGGACGCCGGCCGGCACGTTCGCGCTGCGCGCCGGCGACTGCGTCGCGTTCGTCACCGGGCCGCGCGGTGCGCACCGGATCACGAACGAAACCGACGAGCCGGCGATCGTGCTCGCGATCGCCAACACCGACGCGGGCGACGTCTGCTACTATCCGGACTCGCGCAAGTTCGTGGTCGAAGCGACCGGAACGCTGGTGCGCGAAGAGCCGCAGCTGGCCTACTTCGAGGGAGAGACGTGATCGCGGCGATCGCCGCCGCGGTCGTCGCGACCGCACCGCCGCGCTGCTCGTCCGACCCGCTGATCGCAAATCCGCGGCTCAAGATCGTGCGCGCGCGCGAGAAAGGTCTCGACAACTACATCGTGACGGTCGACGTGCGCAACGACGGCGCGCAGACGCAGCCGCCGGCGACGCGGCAGCACCTCGAGCTGGTCCAGAACGGCGCGGTGCTGGGGCGGCAGCCGGTTCCGGTGCTGGGGATGCAGGAGAGCTACATCGCCGCGTTCCGGGTGCAGTTGCCGCACCAGTCGCCGCGCGCGCCGTTCGCAGTCGAGTTCCGCTACGTGCTCGACTCGCGCAACGCTGCGCGCGCGAACTGCAACGCCGCCAACGACCGGCTCCCCGCGACGCTCTGATGCGCATTCCGCTCGTCCAGCGCGCCGCCGACGAAACGACGGTGACCCTCGCCGCGCGCGCCGAACTTCCGGCCGGCCCGCTGCGCTTGCGCTATCCGACGCGGACCGGCGCGCTGTTGCGGATCGACGGCGTCGTGCGCGGCGCGTTCGACAGCATGCACGGCGCCATCGAGCTGACGGCGTCGCCCGGCGAGCACGAGATCGCGCTCACCGTCGAGCGCCGCTCGCTGCCGGTCGCGGGGCTGCCTTCGGGTGACGGTATCCGCTGGCGGCTCATGCTGGCTCGCGCCGACGAACGGCCCGGCCGCCGGCTCGAGGTCGACCCGGCCGGCGAGCCGCCGCCGGGACGCGCGATCGACGTGCCGCTGGTCGGCCACGCGCACCTCGACGTCGCCTGGCTGTGGACCTACGACGCGACGCACCGCAAGGCGCTGCGCACGTTCGCGACCGCGATGCGCGAGATGGAGAACGATCCGCGCTTCGTCTACGCGCAGAGCCAGCCGCAAGAGTACGCCTGGGTGTTCTCGGCCGACCGCGAGCTGGCCGAGCGGATTCGCGCGCGGGCGGCGACGTCGTGGGACGCGAGCGTGGCTGCGCTGTGGGTCGAAGCCGACCTGCACGCGCCCAGCGGCGAGTCGGTGCTGCGCCAGTTCGCGCACGGCATCCGCTGGATGCGCGACAACGTCGGGATCGAGCCGCGCGTCGCGTGGCTGCCCGACACGTTCGGCTTTCCGTCGACGCTGCCGCTGCTCGCGGCGCACGCCGGCGTGCCGTACTTCGCCACCACCAAGCTGCAGTGGAACGAGACGACCCGCTGGCCGCTGCCGCGCTTTCGCTGGGTCGGCGACGACGGCTCGGTGCTCGTGTCGGCGGTGATCGACAGCTACGACGGCGAGATCGACGACAAGCGGCTGGCGGCGGCGCGCGAGCGCGACGAGCTGCTGATCGTCGGGTACGGTGACGGCGGCGGCGGCGCGACCGACGCCGACCTGGCGGCGGTCGGCGACGGCTCGCGCGGCTGGACCCGGGTCGACGACTGGTTCGACGGTGTCGCGCGCGAGGTTCTGCCCGAGTATCGCGGCGAGCTGTACCTGGAGACGCACCGCGGCACGTACACGACCCACCACGACGTCAAGACGCGCAACGCGCAGCTCGAGCGCGAGTTGGCCGCCGCCGAAGAAGCGGCAGCGTGGTGCGTGGCGGTGCGCGCGCCCGAGACGGTGCGGCGCGCGCTGGCCGAGGATTTGCGCAACGCCTGGCGGATCGTGCTGCGCGCGCAGTTCCACGACGTGATGCCGGGGACGGCGATCAACGCCGTCTACACCGACGTCCATGCCGAGTACGACCGCGCGTTCGCGATCGTCGCCCGCGTCGGCGAGTCGACCGCGTCGCTGCTGCCGCGCAGCGACGTGCGGTTGCTGCCGCCGCCGGCCGTCGCACCGCAACGCGACGGCGACGGCTGGACGTTCGACAACGCGTACGTTCGCGCGCGCGTTCGCGACGACGGGACGATCGTCGACCTGAGCGGTGCCGAGGGACCGAACCTGGTCGCGATCGCCAACGGCCTCGTCGCGTACGTCGACCGGCCGAAGAAGTGGGACGCCTGGAACGTCGACGCGGACTATGCCTTGAAGACCGTCCCGCTGCGACCCAATGGCGCGCAGGTCGAGGACCGCACGCTGCTGGTGCGCTTCGCGCTCGGCAAGGCGACCGGGATCACGATGCGGCTCGCGCTGCTCGAGTCCGAACCGTGGCTGCGCGTCGAGCTGGCCGTCGGCTGGCACGCGAGCCACGTGCTGCTGCGCGCCGAGCACCGCATCGCGCTGCGCGCCCGCGAGGTGCGCTTCGGGCAGCAGCACGGCACGCTGCTGCGCAGCGCGTATCCCGACGACGACGCCGGCCGGGCGAAGTTCGAGGTTCCCGGCCAGCGCTGGGCGCACGTCACCGACGGCGCGCACGGGCTGGCGGTGTTCACCCCCGACCTGTACGGCTGGAACGCGGTCGGTCTCGACGGTGGCGGGATTCGCCTGGGCACGTCGCTGCTGCGCTCTCCCAGCTGGCCCGATCCGCTCGCCGACCGCGGCGAGCAGCGGCTGTCGTACGCGTTCGTGCCGACCGCCGGGGCGACGATCTCGGCGCTCGAACACGCCTGGAACACGTACACGAGCGACGAGCGCGTGCGGCTGTTCAGCTGCGACGATCCGGCGGTGCTGATCGTCGCGACCATGCCCGCCGACGACGGCGGCGGCGTCGTCGTGCGCGTGCGCGAGTGCGACGGCGAGCGGCGCACGGTGCGCCTGCGCTGCGGCGGCCGGATGCGCGAGGCGATCCCGGTCGACGCGATCGAGCGGCCGGTCGACGGCGACGTGGCGATCGACGGCGAGGAATTGGTCTTCGCGCTCGGCGCGTTCGCGCTGCGCTCGTTCCTGGTGCGGTTCTGATGCGCACGATCGACACGGTGCTGTTCGACCTCGACGACACGCTGCACGACGACACGACCGCCTATCGCGGCGCGGCGCGCGAGGTCGCGGCGGCGCTCGCGCGCGAGCATCCGATCGACGCCGCGGTCGTCTTCGACGCGTACGAGCGCGGTGTTTCGGCGTTCTGGGGTGGTCTGACCGCCGGCCAGCTCGACCGCGGGATCGCGGTCGAGCGCGAGCGGATGTGGTACGAGGCGCTGCGGGCGGCCGGCCTCGACGACCGGCGCGCGGCGCGTGACGCGGCCGCGGCGTACAACCGCGCGCGATCCGGCGCGCTGGCGCTGTTCCCTGGTTCCCGCGAGCTGCTGACGGCGCTGCGCGAGCGCGGCTGCAAGCTGGGCCTGGTGACCAACGGCTTTGCCGAGACGCACCACGACAAGATCGACCGGCTCGGACTGCGCGACCTGATCGACGCGTTCTTCCTGGCCGACGAGGTCGGGATGGTGAAGCCCGACCCCGAGCTGTTTCGCCATGCCTGCCGCGTGCTGGGCAGCACCCCCGAGCGCGCCGCGATGGTCGGCGACCGCTACGGCCGCGACGTCGTCGGCGCCCACGAGGCCGGCTTGTTCACCGTCCTGCTCGACGTCCACCGGCTCCCGGTCCCGCCCGACGGGCCACCGCCCGACGCGACCATCGACTCGATCGCCGAGGTCCTGGCGGCCTTGCCGCCTGTCGCCCGGGGCAGGCTCGAGAAATGACGCACCGAAGAGTTCGGTCACGATCCGGCTGATGAATCGCTCGCCGGCTCGTGGTCGTGGGGTGACTTCGATGAACGACTACCAACCCGAATCGCGCAACGAGCACGGCACCATCGTTCCAGCGCATCCCGAGCCGGGCTCACCACCGAATCCCGGCACGTCGCAGCCTCCGCCCAGTTATCTGCCGGGAAATCAGGGTTACGTCCCGCAAACCGGCGCGCCGCCGCACGCGCCGTACGGCTATCCGCCGGGCGCGGCTCCCCAGCCGCCGCCCGCACCCGGGCCGCACAATTCTCCCCAGCCGGGTCACCCGTACTATCAGCCGCAGCCGATCTACATCACCCAACAGGTGCAAACGGTCGCGCCCGCATACGTTGCCGTCGCGCCACCGAAGAGCGTCGGTCTCGCCCTGGTCCTTACGTTCCTGTTCGGACCGCTCGGATTGCTCTATTCGTCCGTCGTCGGCGGTATCGTGATGTTCATCATCACGGTGGTGGCCGCGTCGGTCACCTTCGGTGTTAGCGTCTTCGTGACGTGGCCGATCTGCATGATCTGGGGCGCCATCGCCGCGAGTAACGCCAATGCGCGAGCGGTCGCGGCAACGAACTATTCTCAAATCTCGCGTTAGGCGACCCTGCGACGCTTGCCGGCCCGGAGCCGGCGCGCACCCCATGAAGCTGTCTGTTGCGAGCTCATGAGGACGAAGGAGGGCACGTCGCCGGCGAGGGCCCGAACGATGGCTGGTCGGCGCTCGAGCCTACCCGCGTCATCCGAAACCGTGGTCACTTTCGTGGGGTGCGGTCCGGGCTGTTCCCTTAGACGGCTGCGGCCGTCCGGCGCCGGCATTCTCGTTCGCTCTGGGGGCGGGGCCCACGTCACAGAGCGGCGGCGAAGGGGCGATAAAACGAGGCGACGGTCGGTCGCTCGACGAACCTGGGCCGTCGGTTCAACCACCGACCGTTCCGTCTTGAAAGAGGATCGTCAGTAATGGCTCAGGCCCCAAACCCGCAGCCGTCAGGGATGCAACCCAACGTCGCCGCCGGAATCGCGTCGCTCTTCACGTGGCTCGGCGGGCTCATCATCTTGCTCATGAAACCGGCCGAGCAGTGGGTGCGCTTCGTCGCCGTGCAGTCGATCGTGATGTTCGTTGCGTGGGTCGCCGCGTACATCGTCCTGACGATCGTCGGATCGATCTTCGGCCACATTCCGGGCGTCGGCGTCATAGTCGGGCTCGTGATCCTGATCGCGCTCCTCGTCGTGAACATCGGCTACTTCGTGCTGTGGCTGATTCAGACGATCAAGGCGTTCCAAGGGCAGCCGACGCGCTTCCCGGTGATCTCGGAGTGGACCGACCGCTTCATGCCGGCCGCGGTGAGCGTCGCGAACTCGGTCTACACGCCGCCGCCGGCCTACGCGCCGCCGCCGCCTCCGCCGGCGCCGCCGACCCCGCCGGAGCCGCCGGCTTCGTACTGACCGGCTGAAATTGTACGCTCCTCGCAGGTGCGTACATTTCGGACTACCGAAACGAGAGAGCGCCCGCCGGCTCAAAGAGCCGGTGAGGCGCGCTCACGTGGAGGAAGCAATCCGTGCAGCCAGCCGTCACCACCGTCGAGTTCCCCCAAGCGCCCGGCAACGCGATCCCCGAGGACATCCTGGCCCGCTGGAGCTGGGGGCCGTTTCTGCTCTGGCTCTTCTGGGTGTGGTGGAACGCCGACCAGCGGTTCAAGATCGCCGCGGTCGTCATCTTCGTCTGCAACTTCATCCCGTTCCTCAATTTCGTTTCGGGCTTTGCCGCGCTCGCGATGGCCATCTACCTCGGCCTCAAGGGCAACCGCATCATGGCTGCCAACCGGCAGTTCCCCGGCGGCGTTCCGGAGTTCACCGCCGTGCAGACCGCCTGGGCGCGCTGGGGCATCATCGTCCTCTGCGTCTCGCTCGCGCTGATCGTGCTCAGCTTCTTCGTGATGGGCGCCGCGATGATGGCCGTCGGCATGCACCGGAGCTCCTGATCGTCCGGTAACGCACGCGGGACGTCGCGTGGAACCGTTCGGCGCGCCGGCCGGGTTGTAGGCCGGTATGCCGGACGGGACCACGCACGCCCTCGATGCCATCGTCATCAAGGGCGCGCGGGAGCACAATCTCAAGAACGTCGACCTCACGCTCCCGCGCAACAAGCTGATCGTGGTCACCGGCCTCTCCGGGTCGGGCAAGTCGTCGCTCGCTTTCGACACGATCTACGCCGAAGGCCAACGGCGCTACGTCGAGTCGCTGTCGTCGTACGCGCGACAGTTTCTCGGCCAGATGGAGAAGCCCGACGTCGATTACATCGAGGGGCTGTCGCCGGCGATCTCGATCGACCAGAAGTCGACCTCGCGCAACCCGCGCTCGACGGTCGGAACGGTCACCGAGATCTACGACTACCTGCGTTTGCTCTATGCGCGCATCGGCGTGCCGCACTGTTACGAGTGCGGCCGTCAGATCAGCTCGCAGACCGCCGAGCAGATCGTCGACCAGATCCTGGCCTTTCCCGACGGCTCGCGCATCCAGCTCCTCGCGCCGGTCGTCCGTGGCCGCAAGGGCGAGTACACCAAGCTGTTCGAGGAGATCGCGAAGGAGGGCTTCGCGCGCGTCCGCGTCGACGGCGTCGTGCGCGAGCTCAGAGAGAAGATCGACCTCGACAAGAAGCGCAAGCACACCGTCGAGGTCGTCGTCGACCGGCTGGTGGTCAAGCCCGACGTGCGGGCGCGGCTGACCGACTCGATCGAGACGACGCTCAAGCTGTCGACCGGCATCGTCACCGTGCTCTACCAGTCGGGCGTCAAAGCGAACGCGGCTACGGAGAAGCCGACGGACGCCTGGACGGAAGCGACGTTCAGCGAGTCGTTCGCCTGCGCGTATTGCGGCATCTCGTTCCAAGAGCTCGAACCGCGGCTGTTCTCGTTCAACTCACCGTACGGCGCGTGTCCGGCCTGCAGCGGCCTGGGCGTCAAGATCGAGATCGATCCCTGGAAAGTGATTCCGGACCGCACCAAGTCGATCGCCGGCGGCGCGATCGTGCCGTGGTCGAAGAACCTCGGCAGCGGGCGGTATCCGTCGACCAACCCGTACTACATGCAGCAGGTAGAGCGCATCTTGCGGTCGCGCCGCTGCAAAGCGTCGACGCCGGTCGATCAGCTGCCCGAGGACGTGGTCGACCTGATCCTGTACGGCGCCGACAAGAAGCAGAAGTTCGTCTACGAGTCGCGCTCCGGCCACCAGTGGGAGTACGAATCGCAGTTCGAGGGCGTGGTCAACAACCTGCAGCGCCGCTACTCCGAGACCTCGTCCGACTACGTGAAGGAGGAGATCGAGAAGTATATGAGCGCGTCGACCTGCAAAGTCTGCAAGGGCGCGCGGCTCAAGCCCGAGGCGCTCGGCGTCACCGTCGACGGCAAGAGCATCCACGAGACGACCACGATGTCGGTCGAGGCCGCGGAGCGCTTCTTCGCCGCCTTCAAACCGAACGAGCGCGAAGCGAAGATCTCGCACCAGATCCTCAAGGAGATTCGCGCGCGGCTGGGTTTCCTGCGCAACGTCGGGCTCGGCTACCTGAACCTGTCGCGCAGCGCGACGACGCTGTCGGGCGGCGAGTCGCAGCGGATTCGCCTGGCGACCCAGATCGGGTCGTCGCTGGTCGGCGTGCTCTACATCCTCGACGAACCGTCGATCGGGCTTCACCAACGCGACAACGACCGGCTCTTGGCGACCCTCGAGACGCTGCGCGACATCGGCAACACGCTGATCGTCATCGAGCACGACGAAGACACGATGCGTTCGGCCGACGTGATCGTCGACATCGGCCCCGGCGCCGGCGCCGAGGGCGGCCACATCCTGTCGGTCGGCTCGATCGCCGACATGGAGCGCAACCCGGAGTCGCTGACCGGCGCGTACCTCTCGGGACGGCAGTTCATCGCGATCCCCAAACACCGCAAGCGCGGCCGCAGCATCCTGTCGGTGATGGGCGCGAAGGCCAACAACCTCGACGGCGTCGACGTCGACATTCCGCTCGGGACCTTCACCTGCGTCACGGGCGTCAGCGGCTCGGGCAAGTCGACGCTGGTCAACGAGGTCGTCGTCAAGGCGCTCAACCAGCACCTGCACCATCAGCCGCCGGGCGGCACGTACGGCCGGGTGAAGGGCGCCGAAGCGCTCGACAAGCTGGTGGTGATCGACCAGTCGCCGATCGGCCGCACGCCGCGCTCGAATCCGGCAACGTACACCGGCGCGTTCGATTTGATCCGCGAGCTGTATTCGATGACGCCCGAAGCCAAGGTGCGCGGCTACGCGCAAGGGCGCTTCTCGTTCAACGTCAAGGGCGGCCGCTGCGAAGCCTGTCAGGGTGACGGCATCATCAAGATCGAGATGCACTTCCTGCCCGACGTCTACGTGCCGTGCGAGGTCTGCAAGGGCAAGCGCTACAACGCGCAGACGCTCGAGGTGAAGTACAAGGGGAAGTCGATCGCCGACGTGCTGGCGATGCGTGTCGACGAGGCGGCCGAGCTGTTCCGCGACAACCCGCGGATCAAGAACAAGCTGCAGACGATCTGCGAGGTCGGCTTGGGCTACATCCACATGGGCCAGCCGGCGACGCAGCTCTCCGGCGGCGAGGCGCAGCGGATCAAGCTCGCCACCGAGCTGTCGCGCCGTGCCACCGGCCGCACGTTCTACGTCCTCGACGAGCCGACGACGGGACTCCACTTCGCCGACATCCACAAGCTGCTCGAGGTGCTGCAGCGGCTGGTCGGGATGGGCAACACGGTGCTGGTGATCGAGCACAACCTCGACGTGATCAAGACCGCCGACTACGTGATCGACCTTGGTCCCGAGGGCGGCGACAAGGGCGGCACGATCGTCGCGACCGGCACGCCCGAAGACATCGCCGCGCACGCGACCTCGTACACCGGCGAGTACCTGCGCGGCGTCCTGTCGGACGAGCGCGCCCACGGCCGCATCCGGGTCAGCGCCGAGCGCATCGCGGCGCTCGAGAGCGCCAACTTCGAAACCCTCGACGACCTCACCACCAACGGTCGCGAACGGGTACCGGTCGAGGCCTAGACAGCCTTCCGGCATGACGACGCCGGAGCGAGAGATTCAGCTCAAGCAGATCGCCGCCCAGCTGGTGAAGACCATGCTGGACAATCACCGCGGCGACTGGGACGACAAAGAGACCGCCGAAGCGTTGATGACCATCTACCACGCCGTAAAGAACGCGATGTAGTAGTCGCGCCGCGGCGCTCAGCGCGCTTTGTCGAGCTCCAGCGCGTCGAACATCTCGGCCAGATCGACCGCGAACTCCGGCAGCGCGGTGTGCTCGAGGGTGCCCGGCGCTCGCAGCACGCGCGTTCCGCTCGGATCGTGCACCTCGGCGGTTCGCGCGTCGGGATCGATCACGATGACGGCGTCACTCCCGGCCCGCAGCAGCGTCTCGATCTTGTCGGCAAGATCGGCGTCACGGTCGCGGGCCGGGCGAATCTCGATCGCGACGCTCGGAGCGCCGAGCGGCGTGTCCCAGTCGGCGTTCTCCTTCCCGAGCATCCGATCGTAGGCGAGAAACGCGATGTCCGGCACGAGCGGCCGGCTCGCCTCGCCGGGCGGGGCGACGCGGAACCGCCACTCGGTTGCGACGCGCCCCTTGCCGCGCGCCCACGTGCCGAGGCGCGAGCCGAGCCACAGCTGCAACTCGCCGTGGCGGCGCTTCGGACTCACTTTCTGCACCGCGCGTCCGCGCAGCCATTCCGTTTCGGGCTCGGTCTCCGGGAGGACGATCTCGGGTTGAGTCGCGCTTTCCATGATATGCTCTCCACGCCGAGCGTATCACGCGGTCGGACGCCGGCGTCAAGGGGGCGCGGCGCAACCTCTGCGCTCTACCGTGCGACTCGGTCGTCGCGATCAGCGGTCGGCGGCGATGTGGGCGACGAGCTGCGTGCGCGAGCTGATGCCGAGCTTCTGATAGACCGAGCCGAGGTGCTTCTCGACGGTCTTGTAGCTGATCGCGAGCTCGCGCGATCTCGAGGTTCGAGCGGCCGCGCGCCGCCAGCGTCGCGATCTCGCGCTCGCGCGCCGACAAGTCGAGCACTGCCGTCGCGCCGGGCACACCGTCGGTCGTGGCCGGCGCGCGCTCGCCCGACAGCCGGCGCACGTCGTAGAGCGCGCCGCAGCGGCGGTAGATGGCCAGCGCGGCCTCGTCGTCGCCGGCGAACAGCGGAAAGCGCAGCCGCCTGATCCGCGAGCTGTACTCGATGACCCCCGAAGCCAAGGTGCGCGGCTACGCGCAAGGACGCTTCTCGTTCAACGTCAAGGGCGGCCGCTGCGAAGCCTGTCAAGGTGACGGCATCATCAAGATCGAGATGCACTTCCTGCCCGACGTCTACGTACCGTGTGAAGTGTGCAAGGGCAAGCGCTACAACGCGCAGACGCTCGAGGTCAAGTACAAGGGCAAATCGATCGCCGACGTGCTGGCGATGCGCGTCGACGAGGCGGCCGAACTTCCGTGACAACCCGCGGATCAAGAACAAACTGCAGACGATCTGCGAGGTCGGCCTGGGCTACATCCACATGGGCCAGCCCGCGACTCAGCTCTCCGGCGGCGAGGCGCAGCGCATCAAGCTCGCCACCGAGCTGTCGCGCCGCGCGACCGGCCGCACGTTCTACGTGCTCGACGAGCCGACGACCGGGCTCCACTTCGCCGACATCCACAAGCTGCTCGAGGTGCTGCAGCGGCTGGTCGGCATGGGCAACACGGTGCTGGTGATCGAGCACACCTCGACGTGATCAAGACCGCCGACTACGTGATCGACCTCGGTCCGGAAGGCGGCGACAAGGGTGGCAACCTCGTCGCGACCGGCACGCCGGAGGAGATCGCAGCGCACGCGACCTCGTACACCGGCGAGTACCTGCGCGGCGTGCTCTCCGACGAGCGCGCCCACGGCCGCATCCGCGTCAGCGCCGAGCGCATCGCGGCGCTCGAGAACGCTAACTTCGAAACGCTCGACGACCTCACCACCAACGGCCGCGAACGAGTACCGGTCGAAGTCTAGCCCCGGCGAAACACGGACCGGGTGCGGGCGTACCTTCGGGCATGACGACGCCCGAACAAGAGATACAGCTCAAGCAGATCGCGGCGCAGCTGGTGAAGACCATGCTGGAGAACCACAGCGGCGACTGGGACGACAAAGAGACCGCTGAAGCGTTCCTGACGCTCTACCAGGCCGTAAAGAACGCGATGTAGGAGTCGCGCCCGGCGCTCAGCGCTTTTTGTCGAGCTCCAGCGCGTCGAACATCTCGGTCAGGTCGACCGCAAACCCCGGCAGTGCGGTGTGCTCGAGCGTGCCCGGCGCACCAAGCACCTGCATCCCGCTCGGATCGTGCACCTCGGCGGTTCGGTTTTCGGGATCGATCACGATGACGGCGTCGGTCCCGGCTCGCAGCAGCGTCGCGACCTTGTCGGCGAGGTTGGCCTTCCGGTCGCGGGCCGGGCGGATCTCGATCGCGACGCTCGGTGCGCCGAGCGGCGAATCCCAGTCCGCATTCTCCTTCCCGAGCATCCGATCGTACGCGAGAAACGCGATGTCCGGTGTCAGCGGGCGGACCGTCTCACCGGGCGGCGCGACCTGGAATCGCCACTCCATGGCGACACGCCCTTTGCCACGCGCCCACGTGCCAAGCCGCGCTCCGAGCCATACCTGCAACTTGCCGTGGCGACTTTTCAGGCTACTTTTCCGCACCGGCTCTCCATTGACATGTGCTCCACGCCGAACGTATCACGCGCTCGGGCGGCGGCGTCAAGGGCGCGCGGCGCAGGCTCAGCGTCCTGCCGGTCGCGGCGCGGGTCCCCTCAGCGATGTGCGGAATGGTAGGGCCGCCCCCCATGCCGCCGAGCAACGGATTCCACTAGGATGATGAAGGCGCGCTGGGTTCGTATACCGGTCCGCCTTGGAAGCGGAGGTCGTTCCTGCGCCCTGCCAACTTTTGCCGGCTGGAGTATTGCCAATGAGCCTCGACGACCGAGCTGCCCGCGTGAATCGCTCGTTCTTCGGGCTGTTCGGGTCGCTCGCGCTCGCAGCCGTACTGGCCGCCTGCAGCGGTTCGGGCGGTACCGCACAAACGACGCCGCCCGCGACGGTATCGCCGAGCGCAACGCCGGCTCCAACCGCCACACCGGCTCCAACCGCCACGCCGGTACCAACTGCCACGCCGGCACCGACGGCGACGCCGGTCCCGACCGCGACTCCCGTGCGGGCCATCGTCGCGACTCCGTCGACGCTGGTGTTCTCGAACTCGGGCGCCGCGTACGCGCAGACGTTCACCGTCGCCGAAGCAGGCTATAGCGGTTCGTTCAAGGTCTCCGGCTTCGACCCGACGATCGCGACGGTTTCGCCCGCGTCGTCGACGAGTGCATTCACGGTGACGGCCGTCGGTAACGGCCAAACCACGATCACCGTCACGGACTCGGCCGGCGGCACCACGCCGGTTGACGTGCAAGTGACCCTAACGCAGCTCGGGGTAAACGCGAGGACACGCCGCTGATGAAACGCGTCCTATCGATCGCCGTGGCACTCGTCGTGCTCGCGGGGTGCTCGGGCGGCGGCGGCATGTCACGCAGCTCGCTGCCTCCCTCGCTGCCGGCGCCGACGCCGGTCGCGACGATGCCGCCACAGAGCTCGTCCGCCGTGCTGCGACTCGTCGTACCCGCGCGCACCGTCGTGCCCGCTCACAGCGCGCGCGGCCGGCAATCCATTTCGCCGAGCTCCAACTCGCTGTCGTTCGCCCAGACCGGCGGCCCCACGACGATCGCGGCGATCGGTCCGACGTCCCCCAACTGCACGACGGACGGGAGCGGAAAACGCACCTGCTCCGTAACGGTGTCCGCGACGGCCGGCCAAAACGAAACCTTCGCGATCAAGACCTTCGCCAGCACCGACGGAACCGGGCCGCCGCTTTCCGCGGCGATGCTGGTGGCGACGATCGTGCCTCTCAAACTGAATACGATCTCCGCCACGCTCAACGGCGTCGTCGCGTCGATCACGGTTTCCACCGGCGTGACGACGCTCGACTACGGCGTCACCGGTTCGACGAGCGTGATCGTCAACGCGCTCGATGCGAGCGGCAATATCATCGTCGGCCCGGGCACGTACGGCGACGCGAACGGAAATCCGATCACGATCGCGCTGGCGGACAGCGACACCACGCATAGCGCCACGTTGTCCACCGCCGTGGTCGCTGCGCCCGGCACGGCCGTCACGTTGAACTATAACGGCGGTCCGACCGTCAAGGCGATGATCACCGGCAGCGCGGCGGGTGCGACACCGGGTTCCGCGAGCGTCGCGTTTGCCTGCGCGCCCACGCCCGCGACGAGCGCGCTGTACGCTTCCAACTTCGTCTCGCCGGGCACCGGCACGGTCACCTACGGCGTTTCACGTTACTCACCGACCGCCTCGGGCACGAATCCGGCGAAAGCCGGCGGCTACTCGATTCCGGACAGCTTCTTCCCGTCGTTGACGATCGATACCAGCGGTTCGACCTACGTTTCCATGTACGACTCGACCGGCAAGGTCGAGGCGATCGGAACGTACTGCCCCGATGCTGACGGCACGCCGCCGCCGATCCGCTCGCTGGTCACGAAGAATCCGTTCGAGGGCCAGATCGCACTCGACTCCGCCCGGAACGAGTACGCCGTCGACGGCGGAGCCCGCCTCGACGAATATCCGGCGGGCGCCGGCGTCGTCGGATTCCCGACCACGTCGACGCTGGCCGTCAATCCAATCCGATCGATCACCGGATCGAACACGGGGATGTACTTCCCTACCGGTCTCGCCGTCGAGGCGGACGGCACGGCGTTCGTCGGAAACTACGGTCAGATAACCGCCTATGCTGCGACCGCCTCCGGCAACGCGGCGCCGGAGCGAACGATCGTCAATACGGCCTCCGGCCTCATCGGCGCGCTCGACACGGCAGTCGATTCGAGCGGGAACGTCTACGTGCTCTACTTTGCCGACAATCAGACGGCCGCTACGGATCTGACGAATCCGTACGGCTCCTACGCGGTGGCCGAGTATGCACCGAACGCGACGACGCCTTCCCGGGTCATCTCCGGCCCGGCGACGCAACTCGGTACCTATTTCGGTACGGCGGGCGAACACGAGGCTTTCGTCCACTTCGACAACGAACCCGAGATGACGGTCGACCCCGCCGGAAACATCTATGTCGCGAGCACCGCGAACGTACCGCACGGCAGCGGCGAGACGACCGAAGTCGAGATCGCCGTTTATAACAGCTCGGTGTCCGGTAACATGGCGCCGACCCGGACGGTCGACGTGAACACGGCGATCAACGGCTACGGAGTCCGGCCGCTCGCGCTCGCGGCGGATTCGAGCGGAAACGTCTACCTCGGCGACGAGAACGGCTTCGGCGTGCTCGTCTTCAACGCTTCAGGAGCCTACGTCCGCAATATTCCGGCGGCCGCCGGGGGTCTTGGGCTCGTTCCCGGCCTCGCGCTGGACGGCAGCGGAAACCTGGTCCTGCAATCGATCGCGTATCCCTCCACGAACAGCGGCACCATCGGCTTGACAGCGCTCTTCGTCTATCCGCCGGGAGCCGGATCGGGTACGGCTCCGACGAAGTCGGTGACGAACGGGAACACGGTCGAGGCCTACGAGGACAACACCGGCAACAACCGGATCGCGTTGGATGCTGCCGGCCACGTGTACGAACTGACGAACCTGTTCGAGCAACCTTCGGAGCCCGCGCTCTTCTACGCGAACGAGGTTTCAGAGTACTCGACGAGCGCGGCGAACAACGCGGCGCCGATCAGCGTCTTTACCGACCCGCACGTGGTCCGCGACACGCAGCACGGCATCGGGCTCGACCCTCAAGGGCGCGTCTTCGTCTCGTCGTTCGGCTTGAACGTCGTCAGCGAGTACGCCGCCGGAACGGCGGGACCGAACGCCGTGCCGGCGACGACGTATTCCGATTACACCTCATCGACGATCGACTCGAACGGGTTGGCGTTGGATTCGGCCAACACGCTGTATGGTGTCAGCTGCGACTCCGACAGCGTGTCGGCCTACCTGAACGGCGCCGGACCCGCCGCCCGTTCGATCATCGGTCCGCACACCGGGCTGCTGTGTCCCAGCGCCGTCGCCGTCGACTCGACCGGCACGCTCTACGTCCTCGATTCCAACGGCGTGAGCACGTTCGGCCCGGCGGCGACCGGAAACGTCGCGCCGATCCGGCACTTCGACACGTCGTACTTTCCCACGTTCGTAGGAACGTTCTTGTTCGATCTGGCGATCGGGCCCGGAACGGTTTCGGCGTCGTCCTCGATGAAGCAGGCAGCGTTTGGCGGTCAGCACGCGAGCAGTTCGACGCCGTCACGGCCGCCGCTGCGCGGTGCGCGTGCCGCGGCGTGCCGAAGCACGCTTGGCAAGCCGGCGCCGGCGATCGTGTCGTCACGGCCGGCCACGGCGCGGCGGACCGGTTCGCTCAGGCCTGAGAACGCGTGCCGATGAGCGTTCGAGCGTGCGCCGCGAGCTGCGTGCGCGAGGTGATGCCGAGTTTCTGGTAGACCGAGCCGAGGTGCTTCTCGACGGTCTTGTAGCTGATCGCCAGCTCGCGCGCGATCTCGAGGTTCGAACGGCCGCTCGCGGCGAGCGTTGCGATCTCGCGTTCGCGCGCCGAGAGGTCGACCGCCGCGGTTGCCGCGAGCGCGTCCTCCGACGCGGCCGGCGCGCGCTCGCCGCTGAGCCGGCGCACGTCGTAGAGCGCGCCGCAGCGGCGGTAGATCGCGAGCGCCGCCTCGTCGTCGCCGGCGGCTTCGAGCGCCGCCGCTTCGAACAGCGGAAACCGTAAGCGCCGGAACCCGGCCGCCGCGTCGCGCGCGAGCGCGGCGGCGTCGTCGGAGCGTCCGGCGCGGCGATGCTCGTAGGCGTCGAACAGGGCTAGCGCGGAGCGTTCGGCGACCTCGACCTTGGCGTCGGCGGCGCGCACCAGGTGCGCGCGCGCGCGCTCGCGGTCGGCCGGCGCGCCGTAGCGCGCGACGGCGAGCAGCATATGGATCATGCCGCGCGCGCACTCGCAGTCGGGGATCGCGCGGTGCAGCAGCGCGGCCGCGTCGCGGTCGCGCCCGCGCCGAACCATGATCTCGGCGAAGCCGGCCGCGCACTCGGTCTCCCACGCCGACGAGACCGTCGTCTCGAACTGGTCGAACCAGCGCGCGATCAGCGCCGCGTCGTCGAGGTAGGCGCCGGCGAGCGTCCCCCACTCCATGCCGAGCACCGCGGTGACTTGGCTCTCGGCGTTCGCGGGGACCAGCTCGAGCGCCGCGCGGGCCTTGTCGAGCTCGCCGCGCATGACGTGGCACATCGCCGCGAACGCGTGGGCGCTGGTCTCGGCGTGCCGGCTGCGCTCGGCGCGCGCGATCCGCAACGCCTGCGCGATGTTTTCCAGCGCGTCGTCGTGGAGGCCGAACAGCGAGAAGCACATCGCGCCGTTGTAGTGCGCCGACGCCAGCGCGCTGCCGGTTCCCATCGCGCGCGCCGCCTCGACCCAGGCCGCGTGCTCGCGCCGGAACGCGTCGAGGTCGCCGAACGTCATCGCGACCCAGGCGGCGACATTGTGGAAGCGCAGCTTGATGTCGGGCGCAGCGTCGAGCGCGCGCGGGTCGACCTGGGTCAGGTGATGTGCGGCCTGGCTCGGGAACCACGCGGTCGCGGTGAGCCACGCCAGCCCGAGGTGGATTCGGCTGCGGGCCAGGTACTCGGCAGGATCGAGCCGGACCAGCATCTCTTCGAGCGGCGCGGTCGGCGTCGCCAGCTTGAGCGTGTAGCCGGTGATGGCCGCACGCACGCGGCAGGCGGCTTCGCGATCGTGAACGCCGGCTTGCCGGAAGAGGTCGGCTGCTGCGCCGTAGGTGTGGTTCGCTTCGACCGTCCAGCCCAGCGCGACGCGCCGGTCGGCGATCTTCTCGACCATTCGCGCGCGCGCGGCGAGGTCGAGGTCGCGCGACTCGAGCGCGCGCTCGTAGAAGGCGATCGCGTCTTCGTGCGCGTGAACGCGTCCGGCCGCGTCGCCGGCCTGCTCGTTGTAGCGCGCCGCGCGCTCGTCGTCGCGCGCCGCCCACCAGTGATAGGCCAGCGCTTCGAGCGACTGCGCGTCGCCGGGCGCGTCCTCGAGTGCCAGGGCGATCCCGCGGTGCACCGGCTGCAGCTCGGCGCCGAGGAACTCACCGTAGATCGCCTCGCGCGTGAGACCGTGACGAAACCGGAACTGCGACGGCGACAGCTCCTCGACCAGCTGAAAGTCGCGCGCGCGCCGCAGCGCCGGCAGCAGCGACGTCGTGTCGGTGTCGAGCGTCGTCGCCAGCAGATCCAAGCCGAAGGTGCGGCCGATCACCGCCGCTTGGCGCACGACGCGGCGCTCGCTCTCGTCGAGCGGGCGCAGCCGGTCGAGCAGCGTCGTGCGAACGGTGACCGGCAGATCGCGGCGGCGGCGTTCGTCGACCCGCACCGAGGCGTGCTCGACGGCGTTCTTGAGCAGCTCCTCGGTGAAGAACGGGTTGCCGTCACCGGCGAGCGCGATCTCACGGCGCGTCTCCTCGGGGAGCGCGATCCCGTCGAGCGCCTCGTCGATGAACGTTCGCAGCTCGAGGCCCCCGAGTGGACCGAGGTCGATTCGGCCGGCCCGCGCACTGCGCGCGATCCGCGCGACGCCCGCCACCGCCGGATGCTCGGGGTGCAGCTCGTCGGGCCGGAACGACGCCAAGATCAGCGCGCGCATCCGGTGGACTTTGGTGCCCAGATATGCGAGCAGCTCGAGCGTCGCCGAGTCGGCCCAGTGCACGTCTTCGATCGCGAGCACGAGCGCGCTGCGCGCCGCGACCGACGCCACCCGTTCGACGATCGCGTCGAGCTGCTCGTTCTTGGTGGCGGCCGGCGCGAGCTCGGGGCCGCCGGCGTCGAGCTTGGCCAGCGCGTCGAGGATCGGCCCGTAGGGCCGGCGTCCGTCTTCGAGGCACGGACCGGATGCGATGCGCCAGCGCGAGTACGCCAGCGAGCTGCAGAACTCGGCGATCAGCCGCGTCTTGCCGACGCCCGCGTCGCCCGCGATCAGCACCAGGCCGCCGCGCGACGATCCCGCTTCGAGACGGCGCTCGCGCAGGTACGCGAGCTCTTCGCGACGGCCGATGAACGGCCGGCATAAGACCGGACGCACGATCACGGCCGGGGCTTTCTGCCGGCCGGGTGAGCCAGCCTATCGGGCCGTGTTAGCGTTCGGTGAGGTCGGCCGTCTCGACGGCGCGCAGCTTGTCGCCGAGCCGCACGTACGCCCCGGAATCGATCCGCACCAAGCCACGGGCTCGGGCATAGTAGTTCCGCGCGTCGGCGCCGGCGTGGACGGCGGCCGCCCGGTCGCCGGCCAGCTCGTTGTACCGCACGCCGCGGCGCACGTCGCCGGCCGCCCAAGCGTGGTGCGCGAGGTCGTCGAGCGGCGCGGCGCCCGCGGCCACCATCGGCTCGAGGACGCGCGCGATGCGGCGGTGCAGCGGCCGCACGCGCCCGCGCAGCAGCTCGTCGTAGATCACGTCGCGGGTCAGCGCGTGGCGGAACGCGTAGCGCTCGCGGCCGGCGTCGTCCGCGACGACGAGCTGCAGCTCGCAGGCGTGCTCGAGCGCGGCCCGCACTTGCGCCTCGGGATACCCCGCCGCGGCGGTCAGCACCACCACGGCGAAGCGCCGCCCGATGACCGAGGCCCGCATGACCACGGTTCGCTCGGCGCGATCCATCAACCGGATCCGCCGCAGAACGGTCGCCCGCACCGTTTCGGGGATGAGCACCCGATGAAGATAGTCCGCCGGTGCGCGCTGCGAAATGGGGGGCCACCCTACTCTTCTCGCCTGCCCGCCGCCCGCCGCCGACCGGCGAGGGATTTCCCCCATAGGCAAGCCCGCCGCGGCGCGGTATCGTTCGGGGATGACCGGAGCGTTCGTTCGCCTCGCGACCGTCCTGTGCGCGCTGCTCTTCGTCGCGCTCGGCTCGCGCGCGTGGGCCGGCGACGAGGACACGTTCGATCTGGAGATCACTCATCCGATCGGCGGCGTCTGGAACGAGTACGCCAATCCTGGGATCACCTATCCGCCCTCGCTCGACGTCCGCGCCTGGGGGACCGTCGGCGGCTACGACCTGTCGTTCGAGTACCACCGCGACGTCTACCTGACCCAGAGCGCCGGACCGGGTTCGCTGACGCGCTACGCGACGCTGACCGGCGGTTTCGCGACCGTCCCGCCGTTCGAGGCGCGCGACACCGAGCTCGACCTGCGCATCATGCGCCCGATCGGCGGTCACCCGTTCGCGATCGGACTGTCGGGGCTCGAGACGATGACGAACTATCCGTATCCACGGCTCTACGGTCTCGGCGTCGGCATCGCGAAGCTGCCCGATTGGACCGGGCCGCACGTCAGCCTGTTCGGATCGGCGTTCGTCTACCCGGCGGCGAGCGGGTCGCTGGGGCCGGTACACGCGACGTTCGCGATCCTGCGCACCGAGGCCGGATTTCGCTTTCGTCCCAGCGGCTGGCCGGTGTACCTCGTCGGCGGCTACCAGAACGAGATCCGCGCGGGCCGGCACCTGCCCGGCGAGGTGCGGCTGAATCGTTCCGACCCGTTCGTGGGCCTGGGTGCGACCCTCTGACGCCGAGCGAGTAGGGTCGCCCCCCATGGCGGCAGGGCTGCGAGCGGCGTAGTCTCAACGCATCCCTCGCCATCGCTGGTCGCGGAGGTCGTCATGCGCTTGCGCCTGCTGTTCCCGGTGGTCGTTCTGTCCGCCCTGGTCGCGGCCGGGTGCAACGGCGGCGGCTCGGTCTCGACGCCGCCGTTCTTCACCGGCACCGCTGCGCCGACGCTGCCGGCGTCGACGAGCGCGTCGCTGACGTTCGGTGCCGCACCGGCGACCGCGACGTTCGCGCCGATCGCCGGCGGGATCGCGGCGACGGTCGGCTTTCCCGCAACGACCGGTGGTGCCGGGACGCTGAGCATGACGCTGAGCTCGGTGCCGTCGCCGGCGCCGGCGATCTCGAGCCTGCGCCGCGCGCCGCGCAGCGTCGGCGGTAGCGGGATCCAAGGGATCGCGTACATCACGATGACGCCGTCGAGCAGTCTGTCGATCCCGTCGACGCCGACGCTCACGTTCGTGCTCGGCAACGCGGTGCCGCCCGCTGCCGTGCAAGCGTACGTCGCGATCTACGTTCCCGCCGGCGCGCCGGCTGCCGGTGGTGACGCGCCGTCCGGAACGTGGTCGACGCTGCTCGGGCCGATCACGATCGGTGGCTCCGTCACGACCGCGACGTTCTCGCCGGCGACGATCCCGCTGAGCTTGCAGGCCGGAGTGCAGTACACGTTCGGGCTGTTCACCGCGACCGGTGCGCCGATCACGCCCGCGCCGTCGCCGAGCGCGACGCCGACGGCAACCGCGACGCCGACGGCAACCACGACGCCGACGGCAACCGCGACGCCGACTGCAACCGCGACGCCGACTGCAACCGCGACACCGGTAGCAACGGCGACACCGACGGCGAAGCCGACCGCGTCGCCGACTGCGAAGCCGACCGCGACGCCCACTCCGACCGCGACGCCGACTCCGAGCCCGTCGCCGTCACCGTCGGTCACCGAGTATCCCGCTGTGAGCACGGGTTCGAACTACGGCGTCCTCTGCTGCATGGTCAGCGCAAACTCGGCACTGTGGTTCGGCTACATCTCGGCGGCGGGCAACGCGGAGGTCGGCCGGGTGACGACGCAGGGCGTGGTCTCCAACACGTACGCGCTTCCGAACACCGAAGGCACGATGGCGCTCGCGGTAGGGCCCCAGAGCGCCGTCGCGTTCTCAGCGATAAGCGGTTCTCTCCTCGACGACGTCGGACTCGTCACGGGCGCCGGCGTCGCGTCGAATCTCGCGGCAGGCTCCGGCTGCACCACGGCTGCGATCGCGACGGGCTCCGACGGGAACCTCTGGACCTGCGGCAACGCCTCCGTCAGTGCGCCCGCCAGCATCGACCAAGTGACGCCGGGCGGTGTCGTGACGACGTTCAGCGTGAGCTCGAAAGCGAGCGGAAGTCTCTACGGGATAACGCCGGGTCCTGACGGCGCGCTCTGGTACGTGGGCGTCGCCGGATCGTCGACCCCGATCGTCGGGCGGATCACGACGGCCGGCGTCGTTGCCGACTACAGTACGGCTGCGGCCGCCGCCGGCGTCCAGCATCCGTACGCGATCGTGACCGGTCCGGACGGCGCGCTGTGGTTCACCGACTCGAACCTCGGCGTTCCCAGTAACGGACACGATGCGATCGGACGCATCACGACGAGCGGTGCGATCAAGGAATATGCGTTGTCATCCTCCTCGTCGCCGTTCGCCATCGTCGCCGGTCCTGACGGCGCGCTCTGGTTCACGGACGGCGCGGAGAACGCAGTCGGCCGAATCACCACCAGCGGCGCGATCACGAAGTACAGCGCCGGGATCACGAGCGGAGCCTATCCGAACGGTATTGCGACCGGGCCTGACGGTGCGCTCTGGTTCACCGAAGCGAACTCCGGCAAGATCGGTCGTCTGTCGTTCGGCGCGTCGGGCTCGGCGATCCGTCGCGCGCCGGTGAGGTAGCGATCGGCGGGGCTCAGGCGTTCGGCGGCGCCCCTCGCGTGCGAGGTGCCGCGAGCGCGTTGGCGTCGGCGTAGCTGACCAGCGGTGCGCGCGTAAACGAGAAGGTGCCGGCGCTGCGCAGCTCGGCGGCGATCTCGCGCAGGACCCCGAGCGTGCGGCGCATCGGCCACGAACCGACGCTCACGCGCCGCACGCCGAGCGCCTGCAGTCCGGCGGCGTCGGGCGTTTTCGGTCCGGCCAGCACGTTGAGGGGAAGCGACGACGCAGCGGCCAGACGCCGGATGGTCTCGGCGTCGCTGACTCCCGGCACGAACACGCCGTCGGCACCGGCTTCGGCGAACGCGTGCAGCCGTTCGACCGTCGCGTCGAAGCGCGTGCTCTCGGGTCCGATCTCGGCCAGATAGATGTCGGTCCGGGCGTTGAGGA
>OBLV0100000076.1_pt1 | contig 43315 bp, 41 predicted proteins | sample 1520071 | NCBI WGS metagenome assembly OBLV01 (sample SAMEA3888446, study PRJEB22518) | metagenome | reverse complement strand
GCCTCCGCCAACGCACGGTAGTGCCCGACGGCCTCGGTGATCGCACCCAACGCCCCCACCCGATCCCCCGCCTCCGCCTGGCAGCCCCCGAGGTTGTTCAGAGACATCGCGAGGCCGGGCCGGTAGGCAACGGGATCGGCATCGGCCAAGGCACGGTAGTGCCCGACGGCCTCGGTGATCGCACCCAACGCCCCAACTCGATCCCCCGCCCCCGCCTGCCGGTTGGAGAGGTTGTTCAGAGACATCGCGAGGCCGGGCCGGTAGGCAACGGGATCGGCATCGGCCAAGGCACGGTAGTGCCCGACGGCCTCGGTGATCGCACCCAACGCACCCGCCCGATCCCCGGCATCGCCGCGTCGGTGGCTGACCCGCAGCAGCAGCGCGGCTAGAGCCTGCCGGTCGGTCGGCTGAGCGCGGGCCTCGGCCAACCGCCGCTCGTCCAGCAGGAGACCGAGCCGAAATAGGCCGGTGCCGTAGAAGGGGATTTGTTGGCTGACCTCGGCCAGCGGCAGCGGGGTGTCGGCTGTCCTGGCGAGGTCTTCAAGGGCACGCCGTGCAGGGCCGCCCAGCAGGTAGCCGACCGCCACCGCGACCGGCCACCGGCTGGGGTGCGCACGCACCGCGCTGGCGATCAGGTCCGCGGCTCGGGCTGTGCCGTGCTGGCCAGCCCGGTTGAGCACGACCAGCGCAGAGGAGTAAGCCTCCTCCTGCACGCCAGCCAGGCACCGGTCGAAGAGTTCACGGTCGCCGCCGAGGACGGTGAGCAGCAGGTGGTCGCCGACCGGGTCAGGGCGCAGAGCGAGCCGCTCGCCGGGACCAGGGCTGAGGCACTTGACCAGGGTACGCCGGACCTGGTCGCGCCACCGTGCGTCGCCGGACAGATCCTCCACCGCCATCAGCGCCGCGTCTGCTTGCTCCGCGGTGGGTGCCAGCAACGAGACGCAGACCGCAGCCTTGGTCAGCAGGTCGGTCGGAGGCTCAGGCTCGCCGGTGATCGACTCATACACGTCGTTCCAGTACTTGCGTTCGTGGACGAGGACTTCGTCGTACAAGGCCGCTGGCGTGGTCGGCAGGTCCCCGACGCCGCGGGCGGCCAGCCAGCCGAGCAGCACCAGGTCCAGCGTCGTCCACCGCACCCCAGGCGCCGGGTCCGGTAGCGGCGGTGGGACAGACGTCGCGTCGGCGAGCGCGGCGTAGGTGCTGCGGAAGATGTTCCCGGATCTGGGGTGCTCGTCGGGCAGGCCGAGGATCTCCGGTGCGTACGGGTGCATGTCCGTGGTCAGACCGTTGGTGATAGCCGCCAGCCAAGGTGCGGGCTGCGGGCCGGTGGGGCCGGTATCCTGCACCGAGCGGGCAGTCAGTAGCACGACCGCGGGCGAGCCGACCTTGTCCTTGAGCGCTTGTAGCAGCCGCTGGGTCTCCGTACCGCGGGCGTCGGCGTAGTCCACGACGATCAGCGCGGGTGAGACCACGCTGGCCAGCCACCCGATCTCGCCAGCGTCCTCCCGCAGCGCCCCGGCGTACCAGCCTTCCGCGCGCAACCGCTCGGCCAACTCCAACGCCAGCCGGGTCTTGCCCGACCCACCCACCCCATGCACAACCGCTAGCCCGGTCGGCCGACCGATCCGCTGCCCGGCGGCGATCTCGCGGCAGAACCCGGTCAGCACCTTCAGCTCGTCGCGGGCCTGGAACGGCACGACCTGGTACTCCGCGCGCAGCAGCCGCAGCGGGCCCTCGGCGGAGCCCGGGTCCCGGTACGGCTCCCGCAACGGCTCGACCGTGGGCCGGTCGGTGGGCCGGTACGGCGTCGGGTGCGCCCGGATCGGCACCCCCACCTGCCACGCCCAACCCGGCCCGGTCAGGTACCCCGCACCGGCCGCGACCGCCGCCGCAAAGCTGGCCGCCAGCCCGCGGGCGGGAGAAGTACCCAGCGACCGGGCCAGCCCGTTGGGGTCGACCACGACGAGGTCTCGCGGCCCGTCCGGCGCGGTGTTGATCCCGTCCAGGAACCCGGCGGGGGGGGCCAGCCAGCAGCCGTCGTCTCCCGCGTCCGGCCACTCACCGGCGCCGTCGGTGTCCATCAGCCGGACGGCGACCAGCGCGTGCCGGGGCCCGCCACCGGCGGTCGGCTCCACCAGTACGACCGCGACCGCCAACCCAGCCTTGACGCACCCGCCGGCGAGCACCACCGCGAGGTCGAGGCAGGTGGCGTGCCGGGGCGCCCACAACACCTCGTGCGGGGACCGGATGAGCTGGCCGGCCGGCCCCGACCCGGGCGCTTCGTACGCGTAGCCGACACCCCGTTCGGCGAGCAGCTCATACACCCGGCGCAGCCGGGTCAGCCTCGACTCCTTCGACGGTCCCGGCACCGGCACGTGCTGGCCGACTGCGTCGGGGAGCACGTACCGGGCTAATGCGGCCGGGTCGCCGTCCACCGACCAGGCCGGCCAATCCGCCCCCGCCGGCTGGGGAGCAGGTGCCTCAGTCGAGGTCGGCACCGTCGAGCACCCCCACCGTGTCGGTCACCGACATATCACCGGCCCCGGGCACCGCCCGGGCTTGGACCGTGATCTCATATAACCCCGAACGGCCGCCGGGCAGGTCGGTACGGAACGCTCCCGTACCGGGATCCCAGTCCATCCGGACCTCAGCCACCGGTGGCATTGTCCCGGCAGCCCGCAACGTCGCCCACACCGGCTGGTCGGGCAGCTCGAAGTCAAGTCCATGCAACCGCGCAGCCAGCGGGATGGGCTCGCCAGCCTGGTACATCTCCGCCAGGTCCACGCCAACCGACGCCGGGCGTTCCTCACCGCGGGCGGGCGCCAAGGGTGCGCGGCCCTCGTAGGACTCCAGCAGCTCGACGATCTCAGCCAGGGACGCGATCGGTCCGTGCCGCTCCAGCACCCGCAGCCCCCGGGCATCGACGCCATCCAGCTCGGTCGGCACCGCCGAGATCGCCGGCACCGTGCCATCCCCGTGATCATCCTGCCAGCCGGGCAACTCCAGCCACGACGGGCACTTCTTGGACATGCTCAGCCGGCCACCCGCCCAGCGCGCCGAGCTTGCCGTTTGGTGGCTGTAGCCGAGCCGGACCACCATCTCCGGTCCCGAACGCGGAACGGTCTGCTCCCACACCCGCGCCACCTCTTGGTGTACGGCGAAGGCGGCCCCCGCGCGGCCAGCCAACCGCGGCGTGGGCAGCTCGTACGGGTAGCGGGCGGTAGCGGCGTCGGCGTCCCACACGCACCGGTAGCGGGGCAGCAGCTCGTACAGCGAGTCCCAGTCCCGCAGCAACGCGGTTGGCCGGCGCAGTATCCGCGGCCAGCCAGGCAGCCGGACCCCGTTGACCAGCAGGTCCAACGCCTTGGGGGCGCCCCGGTGCGGCGTACCGAGGGTGATCAGCGACCGGCACACCCGCCATCCGCCCAGCGGACCCAGCCAGAACCGCGCCACCAGGCCGCCCAGCGAATGCGCGACCACGACGACCCGCTTGTCCTGGTCACGCTCGGCACCCAGCTCATCCAGCCGCCCCGCGACCTGCGCCGCCAGCCGCTGCGCCGCCGGCACGATGCTGCGCCGGAAGTCGTACGGGAAGGCGACCACGTTCGCGCCCCGCACCCGCCGCTCGGGGTGACCCTCATCAACGACCGCACCCGGCAATAATGCGAGACGCTTGAGCAGCCCGTCGTACCCATGGACAACCGTCCAACCGGGCAGCAGCCGCTTGTCCGCGATCAAACCCACCGGCACCAGCTCGGGGTGCTCGGCGACGCTCAGCTCACCGGGATGACACTCCAACCCCGCGATGTCCCCGAACCCCGCGTCCCACACGATCGTGTCAACGTTGCCCGGCCGAGCCAGCACGCTGCCACCGATGCCCGGCACGATGACCACCAGATGCTTGCGCACCACCACGCCGACGCCTCCCCGTACCGCAGCAACCGCTGACCGGTTCCGGCCCGGTTCCGGCGGCGCCTGTCACCGCACCCTACCGGCGGCCGCTCACCCGAGGATGCAGGTTTGCGGCAGCACGACGATAGCCGCCGTTTCAGGAGATGGCCTGCATGGAATGCGGCACGGCGCGATGGCGGAAACGCAGCCGGTGGCCGTGCCGCCGCCAGCCCTCCCGCAGCATAAACCAAGTGGGCAGCACCCGCGGGCCGAGCACGAGGATGCCGAACGCCAACGCCTCCCAGAAAGTGACGGTCGATACGCCAGCCGCGCCGAGCTGGCGAGCGGTCCAGGTAACGCTGCGGACGGTCACTGGCAGGAAGTAAACAACGAAAAACCACCAGGCGGCGGCCATCCCGACGAGGTAGACCCACCGGTAGTACCCGGCCACTTGGACGTCCCGCAGCGGAGCGTCGGCCAGCTCCCGGCGCTCGTCCTCGTTGATTCGCCGGAACGTACGCTTCAACATGAGTTGGTTGACCCGCCAGAGGTTCACGCAACCGGTCGCGGTAAGCAAAACGGCGTACATGTCGGTACGCATGAAGATCCAGAACTGGGTCACGATCCGGCCGACCATGACGAATGCGAGCGCACCGCACAGCCCGTAGACCGGGTGGGGAAGGACCCACCAGCCGAGCCGCTGGGCAAGCCGGGCCAGCACCGCGACGAAGAGGATGACCCCATCGAAGGCGGCGCCGGCAAGCAGCGCACCGTACCGGCGGCGCCGCGGGATGCTCCACAACTGGGTCAGGTCGGTCTCGAACGTCAGGAAGTACAGCCGCCGGGTGACCGAGAACCGGGCGGCGACACCCTCCGCGCGCGCGGCCAGCCAGTGGCAGGCCTCGTGGCCGGCCGCCAGCACGAGGCTGATCACCATGACCGTGACGATGCTGCGCGCCGGGGTGGACAGGAAGAACACATCCGCTGCCCTGGGCCAGAGCTCGGGATAGCGGACCATCACGACGACCGCAGCAAGTAGGCAGCTTGCGTAGGCAACCCAGGCGGGCAGCGAGAAGAACGGGCGGACCAACTCTTGGCGGACCGCACCGACCCAGCGGCGGGCGGCTGCTGGCGGTACGGCTTCCGCCGCCGCGCCCTCGACGCTCACCAAGCCGAACTCGACCAGCTCGGCGGCGAACGCCACCACGTCGACCTCGGTACCCGCCTCGGTTGAGACGGTCCGGCCCACCTCACCCAGGGTCAGCCCACTGCGGAGCAGTTCGATGACTCGGACACCGATGCCGGGCAGCACGACGTAGGTGCCTTGCTCCGGATCGCCGACGACAAAGTCGTCACCGTCGGCAGTCACCGTCAGCGGTCGGACGACCAGCCTGGTGCCCGGCGCGAGCACTGGCGCTGCCGGGACGGCACCCTCTGCCGCGTCTGTTGAGAGGGTCGGCGCCGGGCTCACCGTGCCACGACCGGTTCGCGGCCGGGCAACCGGGTGGTCCGGTCAGCGCGTTGGGGCGCGCGGGCGCAGACGGGGCAGTCCGGGTCGGCCGGCCAGGGGTCGGCGGAGACCGAGCAGTCGGCGGCGAAGTCGACGAGCTGATACGTGCCGGCGGACACCGGCGCGACGATGCCGGTCAGGTACCGCAGGGCCTCCATCGCCATCAGCCCGCCAATGATCGTCGCAACCGGGCCGATCCCGCGGTTGACCGGCTCGGTGGACAGCAGTCGCGGCCACCCGTCGATCTCCGGATCGGCACCACCGGCCGGCGTGCTCCGGAACGTCGCCAGGCACTGCCGGCAGGCGCTGCGGCCGGGGTCGACCGACCAGTACAGGCCGCGGGTGTAGACCAAGCCGCCGCGGATGAACGGCACGCCCTGCTCGACGCAGGCCTCGTTGACCCAGAGGTCGACCTCGATCGGCTGATCGATTGCAGCGATCAGCAGGTCGGCACCGGCGAGCAGCGGACGTACGGTGTCCGGGCCGGTGACTCGCCGATCTACCGCCTGGACCCGGATCCCGGAGTTGAACGCGCGTACCCAGCTTGCCACCTCGGCCACCTTGGACGCACCGATCCGACTTTCGTCGTAGGTGAACTGGCGGGCGAGGTTGCGCAGCGCCACCGTGTCGGCGTCGAGCAAGGTCAGCGCGCCGACCCCGAGGCCGGCGAGGTTCTGCACGACGCTGGACCCTAGCCCCCCGGTCCCCAGCACCACGACGTGCGAGCGCAAAAGTTTCGCCTGGACGTCCTCGCTGGAGATATCCAGCGAGGAGAATAGGTCGAAGAAGGCCAGGTTGCTGAAGTAGCGCTCGCGCTGCCGCTCCAACAACTGGCCCGGCGCGGCGGCGTCCTCCAGCCAGCCGAGGCCGTCGAGCAGGTTCAGCGCGTCGTCGACGTCGGCGCGGGTAACGTCCGGCCACCGGACGGCCAGCTCACGCCGCAGCGCCTCAGGGTCGCGGGTACCCTCGCGGAGCAGCAGGAGCAGCGCGCGGACCTGCCCGAGTGAGTCGTCGAACTCGACCTGCCGCCGCGGGTCGTGGCTGACCAGCAGCCGGTCAGGACCGGCGAGGCAGGTCACCGGCTTGAGTCGTGGGACGATCATCGTTTCCTCTGCAAGGGCCTGTTGGGTGGTACGGGTCGGGGCAGTCGGCACGCCGGCACTGGTGGTGCGGGCGTCCGGCGCCCGCACCACCGCGGAGGTCACGCGGCCTCCTCCTCCGTGCGGTGGATCAGGGTGGCCTTAATCGTCTCCACCCGAGCGATACGGATCTTCAACTCATTCACCTCCTCCGGCGTAGCAGGAGCCCCGTTCAGACAGCCATGAGAGGAAGGCACCCCGAAGGGATACCAGCGCCGCCGGTGTCTACCCGATCGGGCAACGGAGCGGACCTATCCGGCCGCCGAAACGTGTCAGATGGGACTTAATCGCTGCACGTGTTCGCCGTCCGCATCGACGCCGCTTCACCTGCCGGGCGGGTGGGCTGATGCGCGGTCACCGATGCGTTGACTGACACCTGCAGCCAACCGCCGGCCGCAGGTGCAGGCCGGTGCAGCGGCGCTAGTGGCACTCCTTGGGCCGATCACTGCGGCGATCGCCGACATGCTGCAGCCACATGATCCCCAACCTCGCTGAACCGGCCGGCGCGAAACGGCTACGGCAACAGCTTGCCAACCAGCTTTTCGCGGCGGGTGCGCTTAGCTCGCCGCGATGGCGGGCGTTTGAGGAGGTCCCCCGCCACGTGTTCATACCCGCCTTCAGCCGACGCGGGCCGGACGGGCAGACCGAGCACCTCGACAGCCGCCGCGACCCGCGGGGCTGGCTGGAGGCGGCTTACCACGACGGTAGCCTCATCACCCAGCGGGACCAAGCCGGCGCGGCGACCAGCTCCAGCAGCCAGCCCACGGTCATGGCGATCATGCTGGAGGCCGGGCGACCAACACCTGACCACTACGGCCTGACTGTGACAACGGACGGCCAGCACACCCTGTGGCTCGACCAACCAGGCGAGCAATCCATCCCGCCGCCGCAGTAGCCTGCGCCTACTCAGCCGGGGTGGTCGCTCGCGGACAGTTCTGCTGTACGCATGAACCCCGCCAGCAGCGGCATCGGCGACATGCGGGTGTCGCAGCGTCAACGGCCTCGGTAGGCGTCGGCACGGTGGCTGACTCGGACGACCACGACGGTGTGAGCTTCCGCATCGAAGCGGTAGAGGATGCGGTACTCCCCACGACGGGCAGACAGATAACCCGTCAGTTCCCGGCGCAGATGCTTGCCGACGCGCTGCGGATTGTCCAGCAGGCTGCCGGTCAGGAACCCGGCGATCGCCGAGGCGATCTTGGTGGGCAGTTTGTCAATGTCCCGTTGCGCTCGGGCGGTGAGTGCCAGCCTCCAGGGCTGGTCGCTCACTGGCGACCATATTTGGCCTGTACCTGCTCGGTGTTCAGCACCCGGCCGGCGGTGTAGTCAGCCTCAGCCTCGCGGATGTCGTCGAGGGCGTGCGGGTCGGCCAGCACATCAAGGGTTTCCTCCAAGGCTTCCAGATCTTCGACCGCGAGGATCACCGCGACCGGTCGGCCGTTGCGGGTGATCGTGACACGCTCGTGCTCGCGGGTGACTTCATCGACGTAGTGGGACAGATTAGTCTTGGCGTCTCGTAGCGGCACCGTACTCATGAACCACAATTGTAGTCACTCCGATGGCCAAAACGCTAGCGTGCGATGCCAGACACGGCGGCAGGCAGTTAGCCACCAATGAGCAGCATCTCGGCGGGCTTCGAGTCTGGTGGCAACGATTTCCTCAGGCCTTCTCGAGGTACTCCGCGCGGTCGTCGGTGTACAGCGCGGCCACCGCCGCGGCCAACCCCGGAAACCCGGTCAGCTCGGGATCGGCGGCCACCAGGCCGGTGGCCTCCTCCCGGGCCGCGCCAATCAGCCCCTCGTCGGCCAGCAGCGACAGCAGTTTGAGGTGCCGCCGGCGGCTGCGGCCGGACTGCGCGGCGCCCAGCACGTCGCCCTCCCGGCGCTGCTCCAAATCCAGCCGGGCCAGCTCGAAACCGTCCAGCGTGGCGGCCACCGCGGCCAGCCGCTGGCGGGCCGGGGTGCCCTCCGGCGAGTCGGTGACCAGCAAGCACAGCCCGGGTGCGCTCCCCCGGCCGACCCGGCCCCGAAGCTGATGAAGTTGGGAGACCCCGAACCGGTCGGCATCCAGCACCACCATCATCGTGGCGTTCGGTACGTCCACCCCCACCTCGACCACCGTGGTCGCCACCAGCACGTCAATCTCACCCGTGGCGAACCGCCGCATCACCTCATCCTTGTCATCAGCCGGCAACCGGCCATGCAGCGCAGCGCAGCGCAGCCCGGCCAGCGGACCATCCGCCAGCATCGGCAGCACATCAGCGACCGCCAGCGGGGCTCGGCGGGTGTCCTCGCCCGGGTCGGGGAAGCCCAGCTCGGCAGCGCCCGGCCCGGCGGCCACCTCGCCAGCATCCCCCGCCTCGGTGTCCCCACCGACGGCGTCCTCGGCTGACTCGCCGTCGCCGATCCGCGGGCACACCACATAGACCTGGTGGCCAGCCGCCACCTCCTCGCGGATCCGCTGCCAGGCCCGGTTCAGCCAGGCCGGCCGGTCCGCGACCGGTACGACCGTACTGGTGATCGGCGCCCGACCGGCCGGCAGCTCACGCAGCGCCGAGACCTCCAAATCGCCGTACACGGTCATCGCAACCGTCCGCGGGATCGGCGTCGCAGTCATCACCAGCAGGTGCGGCGGACGACCCGCCTTGACCCGCAACGCATCACGCTGCTCCACACCGAACCGGTGCTGCTCATCAACCACCACCAACCCCAGATCGGCAAAACTCACCTGATCCTGGATCAACGCGTGCGTACCGACCACAACACCCGCCCGCCCACAAGCCGCGTCCAGCAGCGCCGCCCGCCGGGCCGCGGTAGGCAGCGAGCCGGTCAGCAAACTCACCCGGGTCGCGACCTCGGCACCATCCAGCTCCCCGGCCCGGGCCAGCGGTCCGAGCAGCTCGGCCAGGTTGCGGGCGTGCTGCACCGCCAGCACCTCAGTCGGCGCCAGCAGCACCGCCTGCCCGCCAGCGTCAATGACCTGCAGCATCGCCCGCAGCGCCACGATGGTCTTGCCGGAGCCGACCTCGCCCTGCAGCAGCCGGTGCATTGGGTGCGAGCCGGCCAGATCAGCGCCGATCTCCGCCCCCACCTCCTGTTGGCCGGCGGTCAGCGTAAACGGCAGCCGGGCGTCGAAGGCAGTCAGCAGGCCACGATCCCGGTACGGCCGCGGGGTGGCCGGATCCGCGCCGGCCGCCCGCCGCCGCTGCGCCAAGGTGACCTGCAGCACCAGCGCCTCGTCCCACTTCAGCCGGGTCCGGGCCGCAGCCAGCACCTCCCGGCCGGCCGGCCGGTGGATGTCGCGTACCGCCGTGTCGAGGCCGACCAACCGATGCCGGGCCCGCACCGGCGCCGGCACCGGGTCGGGCAGCGGGTCGAGCTGGTCCAGCACCACCCGGACGCAGCCCTCGATCGTCCAGGACGGCAGCTTGGCCGCCGCCGGATACACCGGGATCAGCGCGCCGGCAAACGCCTCCACCACATCGACGGCCGAAGATGCCCGGTCCAGCAGGATGTACTCGGGGTGGGTGAGCTGCCGGACCCGGTTGAACACGGTGACCTTGCCGGCGAACAGCCCGATCCGGCCCTGGGTCAGGTCGCGCCCCTTCACCTTGGGGTTGAAGAAGGTCAGGGTCAGCGAGCCCCGCCCGTCACCAACCGTCACCTCCAGCAGGGTGCCGGACCGGTTGCGCATCTTCCGGTTCTGCACCTTCTGCACCTCAGCGAGTACGGTCACCTGCTCCCCGACCGGCACCGCGGACAAATCGGTCAGCTCGGCGCGCTCGTCGTACCGCCGGGGGTAGTGCCGCAGCAGGTCACCGACGGTATGCAGGTCCAAGTGCTCGGCCAGCGCCTTGCTGGACTTCGGCTCCAGGGCCTTCGGCAGCGGCGTGTCCAGCCCGACCATTTACTCCACCCCCACCAGCAGCGGGTACACCGGCTGACCGCCCTGGTAGGTCACGACCTCGATCGCCGGGTACCGGACCCGGATCTGCCGCTCGACCAGCTCGGCCAGCTCGGCCGGTGCGTCCACGCCGACGATCAGCGTGACTAGCTCGCCGCCGCCGGCCAGCAGCCGGTCCACCAGTTGCTGGGACACCGCCGCGACCTCCGCCCCGATCAGCACCACGTCGCCGTCGACCAACCCCAGGACGTCGCCGGCCGAGCACCGGCCGGCCATTGTGATGGCGTCCCGGGTCGCGATGGTGACCTCGGCGTACCGGGTGGCCACCGCCGCCTCGGTCATCGCGATCATGTCGTCCTGGAACGGCCGGGCCGGGTCATGCACCGCGACCGCGGCCAGCCCCTGCACCGGCGAGCGGGTGGGCACCACCGCCGCGTGGATGCCGAGCTGGCGGGCCTGCTCGGCCGCGGCACTGGCCACCGCGGTCAAGTTGGCACTGTTCGGCAGCAGCACCACCCGGCCGGCCCCGGTCCCCTCGATGGCGGTGAGCACCTGCCCGGTGGACAGGCTGCCCTCGGCCAGCCCGCCGGTCACCACCAGGGCGCCCTCGGCCACGAAGAGGTCGGAGATCCCTTCCCCCGGGGCCATCGCGACCAGCGCGGTACCGGCGGCGATCTGGTCGGCGAACCGGGTCACGGTGATCCGGTACGGGCGGCCCGCCTGAATGCCCGCCTCCATCGCGGCGCCGACGTCGTTGACGTGCGCGTGCACGTTCCAGTGGCCGTCCCCGGTGCCGACCACGACCACCGAGTCGCCCAGCCCAGCCAGCTCGGCGCGCAGCCGGTGCGCCGCCTCGTCCGGCGCCTGCAGCAAGTACTGGACCTCGTAGCCGAACTCCGCCGAGCCGGTCTCCCGGGCCGCCTCCAGGGCCCGGCGGTCCCGGACCACCCGGCTGGCGGCAGCAACCACCAGCGGGTCGCCGGTCACCACCGACAGCAGCGCGTCGAGCACGATCACCAGCCCGCGGCCACCGGCGTCCACCACCCCCGCTCGGGCCAGCGCGGGCAGTTGGGCGGGGGTCTGGGCCAGCGCCTTGGCGGCAGCCCGGGCGGCGGCGGTCGCGACCGCGACCAACCCGGCCGGTCGGCCTCCGTTGGCGGCAACGTCGGCAGCGGCAGCGGCCTCAGCGGCGGCCCGGACGACCGACAGGATGGTGCCCTCGACCGGGTCGGCCACCGCGGCGTAAGCCAGCTCAGCGGCCCGGGCCAGCCCGCCAGCCAGCCCGGCACCCTCCAGCGGGGCATCCGGCGGGCAGCTTTCGGCCAGCCCGCGCAGGATTTGGCTGAGGATCACCCCGGAGTTGCCGTGCGCGCCGAGCACAGCTCCTCGGGCCAGCTCGGCCAGGCAGTCGGCCGGGTCGACGAGCTCGGTTGCGGCCAGCGCGTCATGGCCGGCCCGTACGGTCAGGGCCAGGTTGGTCCCGGTGTCACCGTCTGGTACGGGGTAGACGTTCAGGTCGTCAATCTCCTGGCGATGCGTCTCCAGCGCCTCAACAGCGGCGGCGCTCCAGCGCCGGATCGCCGGTGCGTCGAGGGCCGTCAGCACGCTGCACCTCCGTACGAGATCCTGAACGAAAGATCTGGTGGCCGTCGGTCGGTCGCAGCCTATCTACCGGTACACCGCGACCGTGTCCGGTCGGGCGGCGAAAGGCGAAACAGGCCGGTGGCCGTGCCCAGCCCCAGCCGCCGGCCGAATGTGCTCGCCATCGGATCAGAATGCCCAGGTGGACGCAGCCCCTTCCCCCGAACCCCGCGACCTGCCTCCCGAGGCGCTTGACCTGGATGCTATCGACCTGGCTGAGTTGCATCGCCGGCACAGCGCGAAGTGGCAGAACTTCCCGGCCGACGTACTGCCGGCCTTCGTCGCCGAAATGGACTACCCGCTAGCCGCACCGATCCGGCGCGCGCTGCACGCCGCGATCGAGGCCGGCGATCTCGGCTACCCCGCGGAGTTGGCCGACCGGCGGCTGCCGGAGGCGTTTGCACGGTGGACCGAGCAGACCTACGGCTGGGCGGTGCCGGCCGAGGACGTACTGGTGCTGCCGGATGTGATGCGGGCGATCGAGCTGGCGCTGGCGGTAGGCACCAAGCCGGGTGACGGGGTGGTGGTGAACACTCCGATCTACCCGCCGTTCCTGGCCGTGGTGCACCAGTCCGGCCGGGAGCTGGTCGACAGCCGGCTGGTCCCTACCTCCGCCGGCCGGTACGAGCTGGATCTCGATGACCTGGCCGCCCGGTTCGCGGCCGGCGCCCGAGCGTACTTGCTGTGCAACCCGCACAACCCGTCCGGCCGGGTGCTGGCGGCCGACCAGCTCAGCCACATCCTGGCGCTGGCCGCCGAGTATGACGTGCTGGTGGTGGCCGATGAGATCCACTCACCGCTGGTCCTGCCTGGCGCCCAGCACACGGTTGCGGCGATGCGGCCCGAGGCAGCGAGGGTACGGCTGCTGACCGCGACCAGCGCGGGCAAGGCATGGAACATACCCGGGCTGAGATGTGCGCTGGCCGTGCCAGCCGAGCCGGGCCTGCGGGACGCCCTGCGGGCGCTGCCGTGGCAGGCCACCAGGGGCGCGTCGATCCTCGGGCTGGTGGCGGGGGTGGCTGCGTACGCCGAAGGGCAGCCGTGGCTGGCCGCGGTGCGGACGCAGCTAGACCGCAACCGGTGGCTGCTGGCCGACCTGTTGCGCGAGCGGCTGCCCGCGGTGGGGTACGCGGTGCCGGAAGCGACCTACCTCGGCTGGCTGGACTGCCGGCCGCTGGGATTGGCCGACCCGGCCGCGACGTTCCTGGCCGGCGGCCGGGTGGCTGTCAGCGACGGCGCGACGTTCGGCCCGGCCGGCGCCGGCTTTGTCCGGGTGAACTTCGCGACCAGCGCGGCGATCCTGACCGAGATCGTGGACCGGATGGCGGCCGCTGACCCTCGCTGACCGCACCCTTCCCGCTGACCCGCCGTCCCCCGCTGACCTCACCCCACGACGCTAGCGAGCGCGGTTGGTGGCCGGTACGGCGATATGGCTACACTGCAACGGTGACCCGGCCGGTGGCCGGGTTTGTCGTGCCAGCCAGTGAGCTGCGCCCAGTCAGATGTACCAGAGGAGTTTCCGGTGGCGAGCGTATGTGACGTCTGCGGCAAGCGGCCGGGCTTTGGGATGTCGGTCTCGCACTCCCACCGCCGCACTCACCGCCGGTGGAACCCGAACATCCAGACCGTACGGGCCGCCGTCGGGCGCGGTGCCCGCAAGCGGATGCAGGTCTGCACCTCCTGCCTGAAGGCTGGCAAGGTCACCCGCGGCTGACCGGCTGCTGCCCCAACTGGCAGTACCTGCTGGCCAGCAGCGGGTCAGGTGCACTCGACGCAGAGCGGGCGGCCGAAGAACCGGGCGCCTGAGGAGTTCCGGTAGTACCCGTACGGGGCGACCGGCTGGTACCCGCAAGCCTGGTACAGCGCAATTGCCTCCGGCTGGCCCCGGCCAGTGATCAGCACCACGTACCGGTGCCCGGCCGCGGCCGCGGTGCGCTCCAGCTCGGCCAGCACCTCCCGGGCCAAGCCGTGGCGGCGAGCGGCGGCCGCGACGTACATCCGCTTCACCTCCACCGCGGACCCGCCGTCGACCGGCTCCTCGTGCACCCGCCAGCCGCCGCAGGCCACTGCCGCGCCGGCTAGCCAGCCGACCAGAAACAGCCCGTGCGGCGCGGTGAACTCGGCCGGGTCAACGTTGGTCCGGTCCGGCCCGCCGTAGCGGTGGGTGTGGTCCTGCTGGAGTTCCGCGACAAGCTGCTGGGCCACCGGGTCGTCGTACCGCCGGATCTCCAGCACGAACTCGGCGCTGGTCACCGGGTCGCCCACCGGGTCACTCATCGGGTCACTCATCGGGCCGCCCAGCCGTGGTCCACCGGACCGATCCCGGCACCGAGCGGGAACCCGGCAGCCAGCGCGGCGGTGAGGTACTCCTTGGCCGCGCCGACCGCGGCCGGCAGCGGGTCGCCGAGCGCCAGCCGGGCAGCAATCGCGCTGGCCAGCGTGCAGCCGGTGCCGTGGCTGTGCCGGGTGTCCAGCCGAGGCGCGGTAAAGCGGTGCATCCGCCCGCCGTCCCAGAGCACGTCGACCGCCTGCGGGCCGGGCAGGTGGCCGCCCGTGACCAGCACCGCCCGCGGGCCGAGCGCGCCGATCGCCGCCGCGGCCCGGGACAGGTCGGCCTCGGTCCCGATGGCCAGGCCGGCAAGCTGCTCGGCCTCCGGCAGGTTCGGGGTGACCACTGTGGCCAGCGGCAGCAGCTCGTCCCGGATCGCCGCCAGCGCGTCCTCAGCCAGCAACGGGTCGCCGTGCTTGCTGCGGCTCACCGGGTCAACCACGATCGGTACATCCACTGTAGACAGTCCACGTACGACAGTCCGGACAATCTCGGCGGTGGCCAGCATGCCGGTCTTGACGGCGTCCACCCCGATATCGGACAGCACGCTGTCAAGCTGGGCGCCGACCGCCTGCGGTGGCAGCGGCCAGTAGCCCTGTACGCCGAGCGAGTTCTGCGCGGTGACCGCAGTGAGCACGCTCATCCCGTACACCCCGAGCGCCAGCATCGTCTTCAGGTCGGCCTGGATGCCCGCGCCGCCGCCGGAGTCCGAGCCGGCCACGGTCAGCACCCGCGCAGGTGTCACCGCCATGCCGGCCACGGTAGCCGGCCGGCCCGGCCGCTTAGCCGAAGTGGTCCCAGCCGCCGGCCGCGGCGTACTCCGCACCGTCCACCAGCACCCCGGTCCCCTCGACCACCCGGCCGACCGGCCGCCAGCCCGCCGGCACGGTCTCGGTCGGGAAGGTTGCGACCAGCGCGTGGTCCTCGCCGCCGGCCAGCACCCAGTCCAGCGGGTCCAGGCCGAGCGCGCTGGCTATCTCGCGCAGCTTTTCCGGCAGGTCGAAGGTCGAGCTATCCAGCTCGACCCGGACCGCGGAGGCACGGGCGAGATGGCCGAGGTCAGCGACCAGCCCGTCGCTGACGTCGATCATCGCGGTGGCGCCGAGCACGCTGGCCTGCGGTCCGGCGGCGTACGGCGGTTCCGGCCGGCGGTAAGCGTTGACCACCACAGCCGGCGAGCGGAACCCGCGGGCCAGGATCGCCAACCCGGCCGCCGACCAGCCCAGCCGGCCGGCGACCGCCACCTGCTCGCCGGGCCGGGCGCCGGCCCGGGTCACCGGCGGCCGGCCCTGCAGGTCACCGGTCGCGGTCACCGCCACGGTGAGCACTGGCGAGCCGACCACGTCGCCACCGACCACGCCGACCGACAGTTGCTCGCACTCGTCCCGCAGCCCGTCGGTCAGCCCGTCGGCCCAGTCCAGTGGCAGGTCCGGGGGGCAGGCCAGGCCGACCACGATGCCGGTGGGCACTGCGCCCATCGCGGCCACGTCGATCAGGCTCTGCGCGGCGGCCCGGCGGCCGACGTCGTACGCATTGGACCAGTCCCGGCGGAAGTGCCGGCCCTCCACCAGCAGGTCGGTGGTGACCACCACCCGGCCATCGTCGGCCCGCAGCACGGCGGCGTCGTCACCCGGCCCGAGCAGGACGTACCGGCCGGGAACGGCCCGCGCGGTGAACCGGCGGATCAGCCCAAACTCTCCGGCATCGGCAACGGTGATGGTTGTTCCCCCCTTGGTCATGATGGATGGGGTACGTTCTACATCCGTTACCTGCACCGACGTCGAAGGGGCGCGCCGTGGTACAGGCCTACATCCTGATCCAGACCGAGGTTGGCAAGGCCGCCCAGGTGGCCCAGTTGATCGCGGACATCAAGGGAGTCACCCTGGCCGAGGACGTGACCGGGCCGTACGACGTCATCGTGCGGGCTGAGGCCCGCAATGTGGACGAGCTGGGTAAGCTGGTGGTCGCCAAGGTGCAGGCGGTAGACGGCATCACCCGCACCCTGACCTGCCCGGTAGTCCACCTCTGATCGCCGCCCCCTCCCTGGCTGCCCGGTGCCCGCGATCAACCCGGCCCACCGCCGTGCGGCAGTGCTCGCTACTGCCATCGCGCTCCCCCTCACGGTCTTGCTCGTGCTGGCGGCCCACCACGGCGTACTGTCGTCCCGGCCGCAATCGAGTAGTTCGCCTGGTTCATCCGGTTCGGCTGGCCAACTCGGCCCCATTGACGTCTCGCCGCCGCCCCCCTCCAGCCTGGCCGACCGTAACTGCCCCGCCGTCATCTCGCACCTGCCGGTACTGCTAGCCGGCCAGCATTCCCGCCCGGTCCATTCGACATCGCTGTACGTGGTGGCCTGGGGCCAGCCGGCGCTGGTGCTGCGCTGTGGCGTACCGCGGCCGACCGGCTTCGTACCGACCAGCGCGCTGATCGTGATCAACGGGGTGCAGTGGTTCACCGTGCAGCGCACCGGCGCGGTGGTGTGGACCGTGGTCGACCGGCCGGTCTACGTGGAGTTGACCGTGCCGAGCGCGTACTCCAGCGCGCCGGTGGTGGAAATTTCGGCCGCGATCACCCAGGCCCTGCCAGCCAGCCCGCTGCGGCCCGGCGGCTAACCCACTTCTCTATGTGCGTTATGCATACTGCTATGCGCGACGCGCATAAACGTCGGATGGTGGCAGCCCCTTCCTGGCGACACGGACCGGTGCCGGTACCCTGACTTCAGGGGTCGCTGGTCGCCCGCTGCTTGTCTCGGCGTCCCTGGTCTATTCCTGACGCATCCGGGAGCGATCGGCGATGCCGAAGCGGAGTACTCCTATTGACCTCTCCATCGGTGAGCGGATCCGGCCCGGCGGCAGCTTCGCGGGTGGAGCGTACGGTTTGCCGCTGATCGGGCTGGGTTGTCTAACTCCACGCTGTCTCGGATCGAACGTGGTCTGATCTCGGCGGACAACCGGTTTGTGCTGGCCGAGATCGCCGCGGCGTTGGAGTGGTCGATGGCGGAGCTGACCGGGCAGCCGGTCGTGCCTGCTGATGCGATCACGCTGGCCGCCCAGACCGGCGTACATGCGATCCGGCAGGCGCTGATCGAGGCCGACTTCGCCGACCCGCCGACCGTTACCCCGCGCCCGATGTCCGAGCTGGAGCGAGAGACCGCGCTGCTGCAGAGTCTGTACCTGCGGGTGGACTAGGCGGGTCAGGCGCGGCTGCTGCCGCGGCTGATCCGGGAGCTGCACGCCGCAGCGGCCGGCCCCGACCGCCAGGCGGCACTGCGGCTGGCGGTGACCATCGGCCCGACCATGGCTGGCCTTACCCGTTACCTCGGCTACCCGGCCGAGGCCTGGCTAGCCACGCAGTGGTGTAGACAGGCCGCCAAGCGGGCCGAGGATCCGGTGCTACAGGGCTTGGCCGCGTGGGTCCGGGTGTTCGCGGCGGGCGGCTGTGGCGCCTACGTTCGGGGCCACTCCTTGGCGACTCGGGCAGTTGACGAGCTACAGCGCCGTCTGAGCCTCCCGCATGCCCCGGAGACGCTGGGGCTGCTGCTGTCAGCCGGGCACACCTGCTACGCCACCAAGCGCGCCTCCGACGGCGCGGAGTACTTCACTGCGGAGTACTTCACTGAGGCCACGCGGCTGGCCGCACGCACCGGCGAAACTGCGACTTTCGACCAGTACTTCGGGCCAACGAACGTCAACTTCTGGAAGATCAACGCCGAGGCAGACGGCGGCGACCCGGGCCGCGCGGTGGCGATCTCCCGGGAGACAAACCCGACCGTACTGCCCATAGGGCACCGTCAGGTCGCGTTCTACCTCCACAGCGGCCGCGCCCTGGCCCGTACCCGCCGCGACCGGGAAGCGATCCGCTACCTGCTGACCGCCGAACGCATCGCCCCACAGCACGTCCGGTCCAGCCCACTGGCAGCCGAAACCGCCCGGGGACTGCTGGAACACGCACGACGGCAAGCCGGTGGCAGCGAACTCCGCGGCTTGTGCGAACGGCTACGCGTCGCCACGTAGCGTGCTGTGTCATTGCAGCACCTAGCACCGTGGCTGCACCAGGGGAGGACGTCCTGCCGGCCCGAATGGCAACGATGCCAGCCAGGTATGCGTATGACGCATAACAGTTTGCGCGATACGCATATCGACGGCACGACCGTTGTCGGTGTGACGGTACGAGTTATACTGTGCGCCCTCAGTCACAAGCCCTGAGAAGGGTAGGTTGGGCGGTGCGGGCGAATAGTCAACCGGGATATTGTCGGTGCGGTACGCGGCTGGCGCGGGACAACCCAGGCAAGGCATGTTCTGCCTGCCAGCGGAAGGCTAGCGACCTCCGTACTCACGTGCCGTTGGTGCGGCCCGAGTTCTGGCTCGTCCCGCACCTGCAGGCAGCACTGGTAAGCCGGCACATCGGGCGGATAATATTTGCCTACCGCACGCATCCTCACCACGGCCGAGCGCTTTCTCAGGAAATCGTCGGCGGGTGGCTCGGCCTCAGCCAGGCCCAGCTCAGCCGGATCGAGACCGGACCGCCGGTGCAGGACCTAACCAGGCTGACGCACTGGGCGCGCATCCTGCGCATCCCGCGCCAGGTACTGTGGTTTGAGCTGGTCGAACCGGACGCGACGGACCCGCAACGGCTGGCAGTCCCCTCCGCCGGCCGGCACGGATGAGGTGAGTACGACGCTTCGCCGGGACCTCCTCGCCCTCGGCGGCTCCGCTGCCGCCGGGCACCTGCTGGGTGCGCTGGACGGCGAGCTGTCCCTGGTCTACCTCACCCTTGACCGAGGTACGGGAAGCACACAGCGCGTTGCCGGGCTAGAGCAGGCCGCCGCGGAGCTGGGCGTCCACATCGCCAAAGTCGGTCCACTGCCGGTGCTGGAACCCACCCTGACCCACCTGCGGGGGGTGCATAGCCTGTTGGTGGAACGGCAGCCGACTTCCCTGCAGGCACGGCTGGTACGGACGAGTTCGAAGCTGAGCACCCTGGTCGGCGAGATCATGTTGCAGATGGGAAAGTTCGCCCACGCCCAGGAGTGGTACAAAGCGGCCGAGCACGCGGCCAACGACGCCGGCGACCGGTATCTGGCCGACATCGCGCTGGCTGGCCAGGCATACCTACCCACCTACCGCGACGACCCGCGTGAGGTGGTCACGCTGCTGACCCCGCGACTCGATGCTCACCCCACCCCCTCGCCCGCCGCCAGCGTGCTGTGGGGACTCGCAGCTCGGGCGCACGCTACGCTCGGTGCGGCCACGGAGTTCAACCACGCAATCGAAAACGCGCGCGAGTGCCTAGAACGGTCACCACACGAGCTGGTCGAGCCGGGGATCTTCTCCTGCGAGCCGCAGAAGCTGGCGTTCTACGAGGCAGACGGCGCCGTGCTCCTCAACGAGCCACAACGCGGGATCAAAGCGGCCAACCAAGCGCTCTCACTTTACGACGTGACACAAATCCAGGACCGTGTGCTGGTACGGCTGGAGAAAGCGAGCGCTCTGGTCCAGTCCGGGGAGTCACCAGAGGCATGCCGGGTTGCAATCGAGGCCGTCAGCGCTCCGGGCACCTACCACAGTGCTCTCGTCCGGGCACGTGCACAACGGTTCGATCACCGGCTCGGCAACGTGCGCGTCCGTGAGGCAGATGAATGGCGCGACACCTACCACAGAACCTTCGAGATGAAGTAGCCCGCCGGCGATGTGTCTCTGGTGGAGGTCCTTTTCCGTCGGCCACTTCCCGAACCATGCTGGTCAATTTCCCGGCCTGGGCACGATCTACGGACACCGGCTTCAGTACAGCGCAGCTACGCCCAGACCCTGCTGAACAGCTACCCCGGAGGCGTAGTGACTCAAGACGTACTGGTCAAACTCGAAGACGGCTCCACCGCCGAAGCCCTGTTCGACCCCATCTGCCAGCTCTACCGCGAAGCCTTCTCCCAGCCACCGTTCAACCGTTCGGAGGCCCACCACCAAGTCCAGGCCACCCAGCTCCGGCGGCTCCTGGCCGATCCGACGTTTGGACTCAGCACGGCGTACGCCGGTGACGAACTGGTCGGGTTTTTGTACGGCATCAGGCTACGGCCGAAGACTGTGTGGTGGGATGACTTTCTCTCGCCCGTGCCGGAAGAGGTCACCCGGGAGTGGGAGGCCCGGACATTCGCGCTCATCTACCTGGCAGTCGCTAGCCCTTGGCGACGTCAGGGCATCGGCCGCAGGCTGGTGTCGGTCCTGCTGGCGAGCCGGCCGGAGGAGCGAGCAACGGTGTCAGCTATCCCCGAGGCTGAGGCGACGCAGGCATTTTACCGGACGCTGGGCTGGCGCTATGTTGGACGGCAGAAGGGTACGGCTGGCCAACCGTCAGCGTTGTTCGATACTTACGTCTTCCCGCTCGGGTCAGGCGCATCGAACGGTGGCTGAGCGATCTGGCAGGCAGCCAAACGCTCGTCCAGCTCGCGGACTGCTGGTGTCTGCTGCCATTGGGTCAGGGAGGCCCGGGCGGCACAAACCTGGCTCGTCAGACGGCCGGAGGTGTTACGAGCAGCGAGGACACCGGCGTCACCCACGAGCTTGGCAGCGTGCTCGATCTCCCCGAACTCAACGTAGGCGAGGCCGAGTTCGACGGTGGTGAGAGCCACGTTGCGGGCATACGAGGGATTGAGGAGCCGCAGCGACGCTTCGGTCGCCTGTACGGCGTCCCGGGTGCGCCCGAGCTGGAGCAAGCAGCCGCCGCGGATGCTGGCCAGAAATGCTGGTCCGCAGCGGTCGTTTGCCGCATCGTAGGAGAGACGGATACGGCCGGGTTCGTCGTTCGGTACGGCAAGCAGTACATGGGTCTGTTCGAGTTCACGCATGAAGTTGTCGTACGAACCGTCAGCAGCGTAGGCGCGGGCAGCGATGTCGTGCGCATAAGCTTGCAGGTGCCGATGGCCTGTTTTGTCGGCCCAGCCTTGAGCCGCTACAGCATGGTCGATACCATTTCTTGGCTTGCCCGTCCAAGTTGCCAGGTAGCTCATGTTGATGAGCACGTAGGCGGCCAGCTCATCGTTGTGCGCGTCGTGGGCGGTGGTGCGGGCGTGTTCGTAGTAGTACTCGGCGTTCGTGTAGTCGCTAAGGTCAAAGGACAGCCAACCAGCCATACGTGAAGCGTTACTGAACGCCGAGAGCAGTTGCGGCCGGAGCGTGGCCGGACATTCGGGCAGCAACAGCCGTACCAGGTTACGCTGGGCGAGCACCGTGTCGAGCGCCGCGCGGGGCCCGAGCTTGTCGTCCTGACTTTTGGCGATCCACAGAGCATCCTCAATATGCGCAATAACTGTCTCGTCCACCCTGCTTGGAATCTCGATGGCTTTGGTGATCCGCTCAGAGCGTTCGTTGTCCAGTGCTTCGGCCAGTGGTGCAGTGGTGGCAGCAGTTGCCGCCCACCCGAGCAGCCGGAGTGCCTCTCGCCGATTCATCGTCTGTGCCCAACTACTCAGAAGCTGTACCAGTTGCGCAAAAGCAGCATCACCCTGACGAGCCGAGCTGCCGCCTTCTGACGCAGTCGCTACCAGGATACCAAGGTGCCGCAACAACGCAGCGGCAAGCGCGTCGGGTAGATCGACTTGGCTGAGCAGGATGTTGGCCTCTGGAGCGCGGGCAATGTCAAGGCTTTGATTACTGAGACTTCTACTGTGGCCACCCGAATCGCTAGAAAGAGAAAGAGCCGGAACGGGAGGGAGGTCAAGAGGAGTGAGAAGGTTTGGCGAGCGTGGTGGGTAGCGCACCGTATTCACGGTCGGCCTGGCGATCTCCTGCTGCGTGGCCTCGTCCAGGTAGCGGTAGTCCTCGCCGTCTAGCAAGTCAGCCGCCTGGCAGCAGTAGATCCGGGCCAGGCGGTTGAGCGCCTCGATGTCTGGCTTACGGCCGGATTGTGGCCAGCTCTCCCAGTACGAGATCTGCTTGGCGGTCATCATGCCGCTGCCGTCCTCGCTCGGGTACAGCTCGTTCCAAAGGTCGGCGACGGCTTGCTGGGTCAAGCCGTGTGCCAACCGGAAGGCTACCCGGGAGTTGACGTGCATGGTCTCACGAATGTGGCCGGCGATCTGCACGTACGTCCAGCCTTGCGCCCGCAGCTCGCATCGCAGCCGGGCTAGTTCCTTTCGGTTCCCATGGGGTTTGCCACCCATCGAGAAGTCCCCTCCCCCGATACACGCGCATACCGGCCTGTCTGTTGCGACGGATCGTACGCGCCTTACCGCAGTCCTGGATGCAGGACACGCGGATGAGGATGTTCTCACTAGTGGGAACGTCCAGAAATCATAACTTCCCAGCTCCGGGAAGTTATGGCGATGCGGAAGTAGCCAAAGACACGGACCGGGGATCGAGGCCGCCGCCGGACAGGAGAAGAGTCAGCGGCCGACGCCTCAGCGTGACGCTACTGGGAAAGCATCCTGGAATACGGAAAGACTTGTTTATGCAGATCAGCTCGACCGGTCGAGCGACCGAAAACCGCACCGGCGATGCGGGTCACGACTCCGTATGGTCGTACTCATGCTGGCGGTCAACCACGGCCATCGGGGCAGGTGCCTGTCCCAGGATGAGGTGTGATCCCAGGTCCGGCTTGGTCCTCGGCAGCTACTGGTCCGCAGGCGCTGCGACGACCGCTTGGATGATCGGGACTGGGCCGATTCGGTAGATCGGGTGCCAGGCTAGGACGGTCAGGCCGGCGCGGGCGAGCGCCCGGTCGGTCTCGGCGCGGGTGCGCACCCGGTCGCGCCGCCGTCCCAGCGTGGCGGTAACACGCAGCGGGCCGGTGGCGAACAGGTCGGCGATGACCAGCCGTCCGGTCGGCGTCAGCACCCGGCGGCACTCGGTCAGTCCGGCCTGCTGGTCGGCCCAATGGTCAAACGACGTGGTGCTGACCACCAGGTCGACGGTGAAATTTGGCACGGGCAGCGACTCAGCGGCAGCCAGTTCGAACTGGAGCCGCTCGTCCTGCCTGGACGCCGCAGTGGCGACGGTGACCATATTCGGGGCCGGGTCAACCCCCACCAATGCGGCCGCCGCGGGCAACCGCTGGGCAAGCAGCCGCAGCATCGCTCCGGTACCTGCTCCGACGTCCAGCACGCGCTGCGGTTCGGGCCGCGCCGCGAGCGCCACCTGCGCCGTGGCCACGATGACAGCGCGGTGCCAAGCACCCAGCCGCCCTCCCTCGTAGCGGTCCGCCCGGCGATCGAACGCCACGATGTCCCGCTCCTCATCGGCCGCCACATCGCCGATCATGCCTGACCGGCGCCAGCAGTGACCCAGCAGTCAGCCGTACGGACCACGTTCCCGGCACCTCGGGGATTCGGGTGACAGTCCTCGGACCAGTCGCCGTCCCGCGTGTTCTACAGCCCCATCCCGCGCAGTTGCCTGAGCCAGACGTCCTCGTAGACGGCAAGGATCCCGAGGTTATCTGGCTCTACTGCCGAACTTGTGGGGGGGTGATCGTCTCAGCCACTGCGTGATCGCGGAGTGGGATACGCCGTATCTGGCCAGTGTCTCGGCTCGTCGAAGCCCAGTCCCGACCCAACCGAGTGGAGCAAGTGGTCACCTGTGGTTGCTCGGAAGGGGCAACAGGTGCCCACTTGCCGGGTTGGATCTTGGCCGAGTGGAGCAAGTGGTCACCTGTGGTTGCTCGGAAGGGGCAACAGGTGCCCACTTGCCGGGTTGGATCTTGGCCGAGTGGAGCAAGTGGTCACCTGTGGTTGCTCGGAAGGGGCAACAGGTGCCCACTTGCCGGGTTGGATCTTGGCCGAGTGGAGCAAGTGGTCACCTGTGGTTGCTCGGAAGGGGCAACAGGTGCCCACTTGCCGGGTTGGATCTTGGCCGGGTAGAGCAAGTGGTCACCTGTGGTTGCTTCATAGGGACAACAGGTGCCCAGTTGCCGGGGTCGGGCCGCCGCCCAGCCCACAAGCCATCCCAACCCGGTGCCCACCGGTCAAGCCGACCAGCGCCACCATCACACCTCACTGCGGCACGGGTGCAGGCCTGGACTGGGCTCGACACCACGGCAGGTCGGAACGATGGCACTCACTGCCGCCGGACCTCCCGTCGGGCCAGACCTTCAAGAGGCCAGGAACTTGGCCGGGGTACGGCGTACCCCTCCACGACCACCCAGGGGAGCAGGGTGATTAACTCACCCACAAGTTCGGCAATAGAGCCGGTTATCTAGCGGCTGGAGTATCCGCTCGACGCCAAATCTCTGGAAGTCATTACGCAGGGATAGGATAACCTTGAATTGGATAGAATTAGAATTCTTTGGCAATTTCATTGGCGCCCAACCTCGCCGCTGCGGCGTTTAGCCTACCTTGTCACGCTAAGGTCCAAGCTAACGGCGGGCAACGATCTATCTATTCTGCTGCCCGACGCCGACGAGACTGACGACTCGGCTGGCACCCACCGGGTCAGAGCGCCGCTTTCCACCCGATCACCCGTCATCACCCCTTACGCCTGACGTTTCCATTACGCTGTCATGCGCCGCACGATGGGATGTCAGACATGAGTACGGTGACGGTACGGGAGCTGGCGCGGCACACCGCGGCAGTGCTGGACGAGCCGCGACGGGGGAACGAATCACGATCACCCGGGACGGCCGGCCTGTCGCGGTGTTGACCGCACCGAGCGAGGACGAGGCCGTGCTGGATGAGTTGGTGGCCGCCGGCCGCGTACCGGCCGGCTGGCGGGACCGGTCCCAGCGGTTCCTGCAGCTACTGGACAAGGAGCCGCCGGGGTGGGAGACCGCCAGCGGTAGGAGCCTGACTGAGTCTGTGCTGGAGCTGCGGGATGAGGAAGACTAGTGATCTACCTCGACCCCTGTGCGGTGGTGAAGCTCCTCCGGCGTGAGGAGCACTCCAGCGCGTTGTATCAGTTCTTGGTCGCGCATGGCGGCCGTACCGCATCGAGCACGCTGGCGCGGGTGGAGGTAGCCCGGGTGCTCATCCGGGAGCAAGCATCCCCAGACGTACGGGCACTGGCCCGCCGGCTGTTCAGCGAGATGACGTTGTTCCCGATCGACGAGCCGGTCCTCAACCACGCCGAGCAGCTCCCGGATGTGGGGTTGCGGTCGTTGGGTGCGATCCACCTGGCCACCGCCCAGCAGATAGGCAAAGGTCTCACCGCATTCGTCACCTACGATGCGCGTCTGGCCAAGGCGGCCCAAGCCGCCAACCTGCCCGAGACGGCACCGGGTATCAACTGAGTATAAAAAGGGTCAAAGGGTCGCTTGCCGACAGTGGTCCGCGAGTCCACACCCGGATCACGGCCGAGACCCGCAACGTGTCGACCACGGACGTGATGATCTTCTCCGGCAGGTGAGGGGGCAGCTCCGCATCCGACCACTTACTTACCCACGAGGCGGAGCCGGTCAGCCGCACGAGGCGAGAGCGCTGCGCCGGACCTTCCTGTGTGAGACGGATGTACTCCCGCCGGGTTGGTCGCCAACGCGGTCAAGATCGACTCAGCGCGGGCCGGTGCTGGGGCGCAAGGCGAGTTGGATCAGCCGGTCCACCAGCGCCGGATAACCGAGCCCGCTGGCCGCCCACATCCGGGGGAACATCGAGACCGGGGTGAAGCCGGGCATGGTGTTCAGCTCGTTGATGGTCAGCGTGCCGTCGTCGCCGACGAAGAAGTCCACCCGAGCCAGCCCGGCGCAGTCCAGCGCGGTGAACGCCTGGGCGGCCAGCGCACGCAGCCGCCCGGTCAGCTCGACCGGCAGCCGGGCTGGCACGTCGAACTCGCAGACGTCATCGAGGTACTTGGCCTCAAAGTCGTACCAGTCGTGGTCAGCGACCACCCGGATCTCGGCCGGCACGCTGGTCTCGGGCTCGCCGCCGGTCAGGCTCTCCAACACCCCGCACTCCACCTCGCGGCCGACCACCGCCGCCTCGACCAGCACCTTCTCATCCACCGCGCGGGCGTACGCAACCGCCACCGGCAGGTCGGAAAAGTCCTTGACCTTGCTGATGCCCAGCGACGACCCGGCCCGAGCCGGCTTGACAAAGACCGGCAGCCCAAGCCGCTCCTGCTCCAGCTCGGTCAGCCGCTGGCTCGGCCGCAGTGCGACATAGTCGGCCACCGGCAAGCCCGCCACCCGCAGCAGCTTCTTGGTGAACTCCTTGTCCATCGCGACCGCGCTGGCCAGCACCCCTGAACCGACGTACGGCACGCCGGCCAGCTCCAGCAGGCCCTGGATGGTGCCGTCCTCGCCGTACGGTCCGTGCAGTACCGGGAAGACCACATCCACCGAGCCGAGCAGCCGCGCGCCCTGTCCTGGCTCGAGCAGGATCAAGCCGCCAGTAGTGGGGTCGCCGGGCAGCACAACGGACAGCCCGTCCGGCGCGGCCCGCTCCACGCTGGGCAGCACCCGATGCCGGATCCGCAACGCCGCCGGGTCGCCCTGGGCCAAGACCCAACGACCGTCCCGGCAAATGCCGATCGGCAGCACGTCGTAGCGGTGCGGATCGAGCGCAGCCAGCACGCTGCTGGCCGACACGCAGGAGATGGCGTGCTCGACACTCCGCCCGCCGAAGACCACGGCGACCCGGATCCGGTCAGACATGAGCCCAGACCTTACTCGACCGGTTCGGCCCGAGCGCGCTCGCCGTCACTGCGCTCGACGACCCGGCATCGGCTCACTCCGGCTTGGTCTCCCGCCCCATCAGGGCACGCACCATCTCGTGCGTTGCCTCCCCTTCGTAGACCACCCGGACCACCTGCTCGGTGATCGGCATCTCTATCCCGTGCCGCCGGGCCAGCTCCAGGATCGACCGGCAGCTCTTCACGCCCTCGGCGGTCTGCCGGGTCGCCGCCACCGCCTGCTGCACTGTCTCGCCGCAACCGAGCCGCTCGCCGAAGGTCCGGTTGCGGGACAGCGGCGAGCTGCAGGTGGCGACCAGGTCGCCCAGCCCCGCCAGCCCCGCGAAGGTCATCGGCTCGGCCCCCAGCGCCAAGCCCAGCCGGGCGGTCTCGGCCAGCCCACGGGTGATGATCGAGGCTATCGTGTTGTCGCCGAACCCCATTCCCTTGGCGATCCCGCAGGCCAGCGCGATCACGTTCTTCACCGCACCACCGAGCTCGCAGCCGACCACGTCGGTATTGGTGTACGGCCGGAAGTACGGCGTTGCGCAGGCATTCTGCACCGCCACCGCCCGGTCGTGGTCCACGCAGGCCACCACGGTGGTCGCCGGCTGCCCCTCGGCGATCTCACGGGCCAGGTTCGGTCCGGATAGTACGCAGACCCGCTCCGGGCGGACCACCGCGACCTCGCAGACCACCTCGCTCATCCGTTTGCAGGTCCCCAGCTCGATGCCCTTGGCCAGGCTGACCAGGGTGGCGTTGGCCAAGATCAGCCCGGACCAGCCATCCAGGTTCTCCCGCAGGCTCTGCGCTGGTACGGCGAACACCACGATCTCCGCGCCGGCCAGCGCGCTGCCCACCTCGGCGGTCGCCACCAACCGGTCAGGGAGCTGGATCCCGGGCAAATAGTCGGCATTATACCGAGTCTGGTTGATCGTGTCGGCGAGCTCGGGCCGGCGGGCCCACAAGGTCACCTCGGTACCCGCCTCCAGCAGGACCTTGCCGAAAGCGGTGCCCCACGAGCCGGCGCCCAGCACCGCCGCCCGGACCGGTCCGCGACCGCGACCCGCCCGACCGGGATGGCTCACGCTGATTCCTGCCGGGAGTCGGCGGGACCCGCCGGCTTGGCCTTCGCGCGCGGCCGGAAGAACTCCGCCGGTGGCTGCTCGGCCCGGATCTCGGCCAACTGGTCCCGGACCGCCCGCATGATGGTGTCGGTTGCCTCGCGCAGCACAGCGGCGGTCAGCGGCCTGCCCTGGTAGGCCGACAGGTCCACGGCCGGGCCCGCCGCGATGACAACTGTCTTGCGCGGCGGAAACAGCCGGAACCGGCGGGCATACCAGTCCACCGCGAACTGCGCGCCCCACTGCGCCACCGGGATCACCGGCGCGCCACTGTCCAACGCCACCCGGGCCACCCCGGTACGAGCCAGCATTGGCCAGAACTGCGGGTCGCGGGTCACCGTACCTTCGGGGTAGAAGCCCAGGCACTCGCCGCGGCCCAGCGCGGCGACCGCCTCGTGCAGCGCGTCGCCGGCATCAGCGGTACCCCGGTACACCGGGATCTGCTTGGCTCCGCGCAGCACTTGGCCGATCAGCCGGACCTTGAACGCGCCGCTTTTGACCAGGAATCGGGGCACCCGGCCGGCGTCGTAAAGGTAGCGGGCGACCAGCGCCGGGTCCGCGTACGAAATGTGGTTGACCGCGATGATCACCGGACCGGACTCCGGGATGTGCTCGATCCCGCGCCACCGGCGCCGGAAGACCATCGTGGTCGTCGGCACGATGATCGCCCACGCGACCCGTACCCAGAACTCCAACTTGGGATGCTTTCGACGCACGTCCACCCCACTCTTCTCCGCCGGCCGGTATGGCCAGTCTGCCAAGCCGCTGGTGCAAGGATGGCAGCCAATGCGCTGGTCGATCGTGATCCCGGTGAAGCGGTTGCCGCTGGCCAAGACCCGGCTGTACGACGGCAGCCGGCCGCAGGCCGCGCACCGGCGGCTGGCCCTCGCGCTGGCGGTGGACACCGTGGCCGCGGCGCTGGCCTGCCACGCCGTACACCGGGTGGTCGCGGTCACCGACGATCCGGACGCGGCGAGCGAACTCGCCGGGCGGGGCGCCACGGTGGTACCGGACCTGCCCGACCGGGGTCTCAACGCGGCGATCACCTACGGCGCGAGCCGGGCGACCGCGTTCGACCCGGCCGACGGCATCGCGGTGCTATCCGCGGACCTGCCAGCGTTGCGTCCGGCCGAGCTGGCCGGCGCGCTGGCGCGGGCCGCAGCGTACCCTCGCTCCTTCCTGCCGGACGCCGCCGGTACCGGAACGGCGCTGCTGGCCGCCTGGCCCGGCACCGCGCTGGAGCCGCGGTTCGGGATCGGCTCGTGCGCCGCGCACCGGGCTTCCGGGGCGGTCGAACTCCGGGGCGACTGGCCGTCGCTCCGGCTGGATGTAGATACCACCGACGACCTAGCCGCCGCAGCCAACCTCGGGCTGGGTCCGGCGACCGCGGCCGCCCTGATCGAGCCGGCACGCTAGCGGCAACCCGCTGGCTCAGCCGGCGCGCCGGATCGGCACCACCGGCAACACCGCCCGCGGTGCGGACAACTGGCAGTGCCGGCTGGACCGCAGCAGCGCTTCGGCCACCGGCTCCCAGCGAGGCAACGGTGGGTTGTCTGGAGCCGGCGGGCGCAGCCAGCGGACCTGCGCACCGGACAGCCGTGAGGGCGGGGCCAGCACGTAGTCACCGGCGCCGTGGTAGCCCACCGCGACGGTATGCGGCAGCTCAATCGGCGGCTCGCCGAACCGGGCCGCGGTGAAGAACAGCAAGTCCCCGCTCGGGGTGTGCGCCACCGGCCCGATCGGCTGGCTGCCGCGACGCAGTATCTCCAGGGCACTGGCAGCGACCTCGGTAGGAGCACGCCACACATCGAAGCGCCAGCCGGTGGGCAGTACGATGTTCCACGGCTGCGCCCCTCCCCACCAGTAGCCGAGGGTGTACGAGTCAACCGTCGCCTCATTACGCCACTCTTGGCTCACCGGGTGTGCGCCAGGCTGGGTACACCGGACATCTCGGCAGGAACAGGCGTTTCCGGGAGGCCGGTGCCGCCCGTGCAGCCGGTGTCGACCTGGCGTGACCACGTAGTGCGCGGGAGCGATCGGCCAGTCCCGGCAGGCCAAATCCCACGCGCCGTCCCGCAAGCGGTCCAGCGGGCTGGAGAGCCAGTGCATGTCAACCCTTCCCTTCGACGACCCCGCTGTAACGAATCTCAACAGCCGTGGCGTGAGGTGACCAGCACCCAGCGTCGACGTCGAAGGGGCGGCGGAATTGCAAGTTGCTTGAAAGTACGTCACGCAAGGTAAGATGCCGCGTTAGGCAGGGTAACGAGCCGGGTTGGCCCCGGTGCAGTAAGGTGTGCCAAATCGGAAGGGGTCACGTCTCGAGGGAGTCATGCTTGACGAGGACAGTGTCAGCGCCAGACTGTCTGCAACTCGGAAGCTACGGGGCCTCACCCAGCGTCGGCTCGCCGACCTGGCGCACGTATCGTATAGTCTGCTAACCAAAGTCGAGTCCGGCCACGTACCGGCTACCCCAGCCTTTATCGCTGCGGTGGCCCGCGGCCTACGGGTAGAGGTTGTTGAACTCACCGGCCAGCCCTACCGAGGCAACACCGTCCGCGAGGACCGGGTGCACGCCACCATTCCGGGGATCCGCCGGGTGCTCGTTGCGCACGATGTGCCTACCTACCCTGACATCGCACCCCGGCCGTTGGCTGAGCTGACCGCCGAGGTACGGCATGCCTCCGCACTGCGGCAGGCCGCCCGGTACGCGGAGCTAGGCGAGATGGTGCCGGAGCTGATCACCCAGCTTGCCAGCATCACCCAGCAGACCACTGGGCGGGTCCAGCACAACGCCTACGGAGTGCTGGCCGAGGCCTACGGCGCGGCCGACGCGGTGGCCTACAAACTCGGCTACACCGACTTGTCCACCCTTGCCGTCGAGCGGGTGTGCTGGGCCGCGCAGCGCTCCGACGACGACCTGATGGTGGCCGCCTCACGGTGGTTGCGCGCCGGTTCCTTCTTGGCCAGCGGTGGGTACGCCGAGGCAAACGCCCTGCTCACCCTGGCGTGCGACGATCTCGAGCCACTGCTGGCCATGGCGACCCCGCCCACCTGGTCGGTGTACGGCAGCCTGCACTTGAAGCAGGCGATCGTGTCGGCCCGCTCCTCCGACGCGCAAAACGCCTGGGCGCACCTGGCCCAGGCCCGGCAGGCTGCCATCCGCGCCGGCGGCGACAACAACCACTACCAGCTCGCCTTTGGCCCCTCGAACGTCGCCATCCACGAGGTCGCGGTGGCCGTCGAACTCGGTGACGGCACCGAGGCCGTCCGCCGCTCGCAGACCTTCACGCTGCCCCCGGAGGTGCCGGCCGAACGGTCCAGCCGGCACTTTATCGACCTAGCCCGCGGGTACCTGTGGCACGGCGACCGGCGCGGAGCCCTGGAGTGCCTGCAACGCGCCCGCCGGCTGGCCCCGCAGCAGACCCGGTACCACCCGATGGTCCGGGAGACCCTGCAGTCGCTGGCCCGAGCCGAGCGCCGGTCCACCGGTACGCTCCGCGGCTTCGCCGCCTGGGTTGGCCTGCACGACTAGCGCCGCAGCTCCGACCTTGTCAGGGGTATCTGCGGTCGGTGCGTCTAAGGTGACCTTGGTCGCGGGGGTGATGGCAACGGCTGGCGGTGGTCGTCGCCATCAACGGCGGAACCGGTGGTGTGACACAACTCCTTCAGTACTCGGTTCGCTATCCGAGCGGTTGGCCTGCCACGCCGGTCGCACCATCAGCGACGCCGCCAAAGATGCTGGAAAGCTGCCAGGATGCTGGACCTTGGATCTGCTGATCCAGGCCAAGCTCCAAGTCGGTGCATACCTCGACCGCCCCGAACTCACCGAGCAGGATCTGCAAGCGATCGTCACGCACGATCAGCACTGCGCTGGCTCAGACGGCATCTACCCGGAAACGCAGCCGACATCACCGTACTCACCGTCTCCGGGCTCGCCGAGAGTGCCAGCTACAACGACCCCTGCCAACTTGCACAAGGTGTCCTGCTGGTCTTGGTCAACGGATTTCCCGGGCGGGACGGATCCCGCCCTACGGGAGACGTACGACCAGGCGCCGTCGTCTCCCGGTGACCGGACGAGGCACCTAGGGATCGACATCTGCAGCCGTACTGTGCCTCGGCTCCGGCGAAGACTCACGGCGGCGGCTCGCGGGTGTCTGCAGCGGCGCGCTGAGCCGTACGCTGGACGCAGTGGTCGGTCCTGGGCCGGCCGGAAGGGAGGACCGTGCAGGGAACCGTACGAGACTTTAACGCCGGCACCGGCTGCGGGTCGGTGCTGCTCGACGACGGGCGCGAGCTGGCCTTCGACGCGGCGGCGTTCGCGGCTGGCGGCCTGCGGCTGCTGCGATTCGGCCAACGGGTTAGGTTGGAGCAGGACGCCAGCGACCAGCGGGTGACCAAAGTGACCATTCATACCCTGGCTTAGGCGATCACCCAACCTGATTGGTCCGGCGGCTGACCCTCCCGCCGTTCACCTTCTCGGGAGACGATGACCGGCATGAGCGTGCAGAGCGAGCCCCGCCCAACCACCGAGCGGGAGCCAGCGCCCGCGTTGCCCGACGGCAGGTTCCTCAACCGCGAGCTGTCCTGGCTGGACTTCAACTGTCGGGTGCTGGCGCTAGCCGAGGATCGCAGCCTGCCGTTGCTGGAGCGGGTCAAGTTCCTGGCCATCTTCGCCTCCAACCTGGACGAGTTTTACATGGTGCGGGTCGCCGGGCTGAAGCGGCGGCAAAGTACCGGGCTGTCGGTACGCTCCCCGGACGGCATGTCCCCGCGCGAGCAGCTCGCCCGGATCGCTGAGCGCACCCGGGACCTGGTGCAGCGGCACGCGAGCTGCTTCCTCGAGGAGGTACTGCCCGCGCTGACCAAAGAGGATATCCGGATTGTGCACTGGGACGAGCTAGCTGGTACCGAGCAGCGCCGGCTGCACAGGTACTTCCGGGAGCAGCTCTTCCCGGTGCTCACCCCGCTCGCGGTGGACCCGGCGCACCCGTTCCCGTACATCAGCGGGCTGTCGCTGAACCTCGCGGTGACCGTACGTGACCCGGACTCGCAAATCGACCGGTTCGCCCGGGTGAAGGTGCCAAACAACGTGCCCCGGTTCGTCCAGGTGCAGGCGGTCGAGCCGGTCGAGCCGATCGATCGGAGCGCCATCTTCCTGCCGATCGAGGACTTGATCGCCACCCACCTGCCGCAGCTCTTCCCAGGCATGCAGGTAGTCGAAAAGCACTTGTTCCGGGTCACCCGCAATGCCGACATGGAGGTGGAGGAGGACCGCGACGAAGACCTGGTGAAGGCACTGGAGCGAGAGCTTGCCCGCCGCCGGTTCGGGCCGGCGGTCCGGCTGGAGGTCGCCGAGACGATCAACCCGCAAGTGCTCAACCTGCTGGTCCGCGAGCTGGAGGTGAGCCCCGGGGATGTGCTGCACGTCCCCGGCCTGCTGGATTTGTCCGCGCTGTGGCAAATCTACGGCGTGGATCGGCCAGAGCTCAAGGACGAGCCGTTCGTTCCGGCCACCCACGCCGGCCTGGCTGAGGGCGAGACCCCCCGGAGCGTCTTCGCCATGCTGCGCGAAAGCGACGTGCTCGTGCACCACCCGTACGACAGCTTCGCTACCAGCGTGCAGCGGTTCGTCGAGCAGGCCGCCGCGGACCCGAAGGTGCTGGCCATCAAGCAAACGCTGTACCGCACCTCCGGCGACTCGCCGATCGTGGATGCCCTGATCGACGCCGCTGAGGCAGGTAAGCAGGTGGTGGTGCTGGTCGAGGTGAAGGCCCGCTTTGACGAGCAGGCCAACATTGGCTGGGCCAAGACCCTGGAGCGGGCCGGCTGCCACGTGGTCTACGGCCTGATCGGGCTCAAGACGCACTGCAAGACCGCGCTGGTGGTGCGGCAGGAGGCCGGTACGATCCGCCGCTACTGCCACATCGGCACCGGCAACTACAACCCGAAGACCGCCCGGCTGTATGAGGACCTGGGGTTGCTCACCGCCGATTGGGATGTCGGCGCGGATCTGACCGACTTGTTCAACGTACTCACCGGGTACTCCCGGCAAACCTCCTACCGCACCCTGCTGGTCGCACCACACGGTATCCGGCGCGGCATCATCGAGCGGATCGAGGCTGAGATCGAGCACGCTCGGGAGGGGCACCCGGCCCTGGTCCAGATCAAGGTGAACTCGCTGGTCGACGAGGCGGTGATCGACGCGCTGTACCGGGCCTCGGCGACCGGCGTGGAGGTGGACTTGATCGTACGCGGGATCTGCGCGCTACGCCCCGGGGTGCCCGGGCTGTCGGAGCGGATCCGGGTCCGGTCAATCGTCGGCCGGTTCCTGGAGCACTCCCGGGTGTTCCATTTCGGCGGCGCCGGGCAGCCGGAGTACTGGCTGGGCAGTGCCGACATCATGCACCGGAACCTGGACCGGCGGGTCGAGGTGCTAGTCCGGATCGGCGCCGAGGCGGCCCGCGAGCAGTTGCAGCGCTACCTCGACCTGGCCACCGCCGAGGACACCGCGTGCTGGCTGCTGCAGCCGGACGGAAGCTGGCAGCGCAACACCGGCTCAGAACCAGACCAACAACTCCTGGACTTCCAGGTGGAGCTGATGCGGCGGCACACCGGCCATGGCGAGTGACCTTCCGGTCCGGCTGATGGTGCCGGCCGACCTGGACCTGGCCGCGGTCGTTGCCGGACTGGAGCTGACCGCCAACCCGGGCCAGCACAGCGCAACCGGAGTGTCCACTTGGGACACTGCCGACCGGCGGCTGGCGCGCCACGGGATCGCACTGTCCCAGGTGGACGATGAGTGGGTGCTGCGGCTACCCGGCGACGAGCAACGGGCCAGCGGTGCCGGCGGTACGGTGCCGGCCGAGCTGCGCCGGCTGGTCACCGGCTGGGTACGAACTGCCCAGCTCGACCCGGTCCAGGTCGAGCAGGTCAGACGTACACCGTACGAGGTGGTAGACGCCACGGATGCGGTGATCGGCCGGTTCATCGAGGAACAAGTGACCGACCGGCCGGACACCGCCGCCGCCCGGACCCTGACCGTTCTGACCGGCCCGGGCCGGCTGGTCAGGGCGCTGCGCGAGGCAGGGGCAACCCCGCTGGTCGAGGGCCCGCTGGTCGAGGGCCCGCCGGGCGAGCCACCGGCGGGCGGCCCGGACCCCGTACTGGGCGAGCCGGCCGAGCCGGAGTCGCGGTCGCTATCACCGGCCAGCAGCTCCGGTGCGATGCTCAGCTACGCGCTGGCGGTGCACGCTGACCGGCTGGTCCGGTTGGATTTGGCTGTCCGCCGCACCGAGCCGGACTCGGTCCATCAAATGCGGGTGAGCTGCCGCCGGTTGCGTGGCATGCTGCGTACGTTCCGCCCGCTGGTCGCGACGGACTGGGCCGCCGAGCTGGCCGCCGAGCTGGCCTGGCTGGCCGGTTCGCTCGGCGACGCGCGTGACCTGGAGGTGCTGCGGGAGTGGATCGCCGGTGCCAGCCACGCCGACCCGCTGTACCCGATCAACCCGGACGCGGTGGCCCGGATCGACGCCGCATTGGCCACCCGCGAACAGGCCGGCCAGGCCGCCGCAGCCGAGGTACTCGATACCCACCGGTATGCGGTGCTGCTGGAGCGGGTGGTGGCCGGGGCGCAGGCGCCGGCGCTGACCGCGATGGCGAACTCGCCCGCCGGCGATGCTGCCCGGGAGCTGGTGGCGGACGCCTGGCAGGAGTTCACCCGCAAGGCCGACCGGCTCCGGCTGTCCGGCCCGGATGCGACCTGGCACCGCACCCGCATCCTGGCCAAGCGGGCTCGCTACGCGCTGGAGACGGCCGAGCCGGCGTTCGGCGCGCCGGCTCGGCGGCTGGCCCGCAAGCTGGCCGGGGTGCAGGACATGCTCGGCGAGCACCAGGACGCGGCGATCGCCGCTGACACCCTGCTCGCGGTGGCCCGCAAAAATCCCGCGGACACCGAGCTGATCCTGGCCTGCGGCCGGCTGGCCGAGCGGGCGCGGGCCGCCGTGGTCGCTGCTCGGATGGAGTTCGCCACCCGCTGGCCGGCGCTGTCCGGTGCCAAGGTGGCCCGGTGGCTATCCGGATGACCGACCCGGACGACGACCCGACCCCGGCTGAGTCGCCGGTCATCCAGGCCGCGGGCGGGGTGCTGTGGCGACCGGCAGCGGATGGCCCGATGGCTGGCACGGCGGCTGGCATCGAGGTGGCCGTGGTGCACCGCCCGCGGTATGACGACTGGTCGCTGCCGAAGGGCAAGCTGCGCGCTGACGAGCCCACCCTGCTCGGTGCCTGCCGAGAGGTGGCGGAGGAGACCGGGTTCACCCCTGCCCTCGGCCGCCGGCTGTGCTCGGTGGACTACCTCAGTGTGGACGGTCCGAAGACCGTGTGGTATTGGGCAATGCGGGCCGGCTCCGGTGAGTTCGCGGTCAGCCGGGAGGTGGACGCGCTGGACTGGCTGCCGCCGGCCGAGGCCAGTTGCCGGTTCAGCTACCAGCGCGACAGCGAGGTGCTGGCGGAGTTCACCGCGATCCGGCCGGACAACCTAGTGCTGCTGGTCCGGCACGCTCGGGCCGGCAGCCGAGCGTGTTGGGCTGATGACGACCGGCTGCGACCGCTGGACCGGGTCGGGCGTCGGCAGGCTGAGCAGCTTCGCCGGGTGCTGCGGTGCTTCGACCCGCGGCAGGTGTGGTCGGCGGACCGTACTCGCTGCGTACAGACCGTCGCCCCGCTAGCTGAGGACCTGCACCTGCCGGTGCGGCTGGAGCCTGCGCTGTCCGAGGAGGGGTACGAGCAGTGTCCGGAGACCGGCCTGCACCGGATCCGGCAGTTAATCCGGACCGGGTTGCCAGCGGTGGTCTGCAGCCAGGGCGGCACGATACCCGACCTAGTCGCCGTACTCGCCGACCACGATGGCCTGCCGCTCACTGACCTGCAGGCCAAGAAGGGAAGCGTGTGGGCGTTGTGGTTTGGCGGCGACCTGCTGGTGGCCGCTGACTACTACCCCGATCCGGCCCGCTAGCGATCCGGTCCAGAAAGCGATCCGGCCCAGAAGCGCGGCTACTTCTTGGCGGCGGTCTTCTTCGCCGCAACCTTATTGGCGGGCGCCGTGGTCGTGGTCTTCCTGGCTGGCGCTGTGGTCCCAGTGGACTTAGCCACAGTGGACTTAGCGGCAGTGGTCTTCTTCACCGCAGACTTCGGCGCCGCGGTCCTCTTCGCCGCAGTCTTCGGTGTAGTGGTCTTCGGTGTGGCGGTCTTCGGCGCCGGCGCCTTGGCGGCGGACTTGGGAGCGGCGGTTGACGTGGTAGCGGCCGACCTGGCGGTAGGAGGCTTCGCCGCGACCTTCCCAGCCGCCTTGGCTGGTGCCGCCTTCGAGGATGCCACCTTGGCCGGCGCCGGCTTGGCTGGGGCAGCCGATCTGCTCGCCGTACCAGCCTTTGTGGCGGCGAGCTTGGGCATCTTCTTCGCCCCGCTGACTACATCCTTGAAACCCTGCCCGGCCCGGAACGCCGGCACCGAGGTCTTCTTCACCCGGACCGGCTCGCCGGTCGCCGGGTTACGCGCGGTACGGGCGGCCCGCTCGCGCTTCTCGAAAACGCCAAAGCCGGTGATGGTGACCTTCTCCCCCTTCGACACGGCTCGCAGGATCGTGTCCACAACAACCTCGACCGCCGAGGCTGCAGTCTTTTTGTCCCCCCCGAGGCGCTCCGACAGCGCCTCGACTAGCTGGGCCTTGTTCACGGAGTCCTCCCCGGATGGTCTTCGACCACATGGCCGGCTGGCCGAACGGTAAGCCTCGGGACGCGCAGGCACAACGACCGAAGAGCCGAAATCCACTGGTGTCGCGGCATTCCCTGGCTCCGGCTGCCGGCCAGCCCGCCGGCTGCCCGTACCGATTGCCTTGCGGGCCAAGGGTTTCGGGTCAGCTCCGGGAGGCGAGCAGATCGATCCGGATGAAGTCCTGGTCGAAGCTTCCGTCCGGACGGCGCAGCTCGGCCACCGCGCGTTCCTCGCCCCGGGACCGGAATCCGGGGACCGCGGGCGGCGGCAGCCCAGGCTCGTAGCCGATGAAGATTTGGCTGCGCAGAAAGCCGACCAGCTCGGCCTGGTCGGCAAAGGACCGGCGCTGGCGGAGCAGCCGAAGCCAGCCGTCCGGCTCGATCTCAAAGCCCGCTGCGGCAAGCAGGAGCCGGTAGTCCGGCACAGCCGGGAAGAACCACAGCGCCCCGCCACCCCCTGCGGCCGCGGCCTCAGCGTCCAGGATCCGCAGCAACGCGGCGAGCTGCCCAGCCCCGCCAAACTCCGCCCGCAGCACGCCACCGGGACGCAGCACGGTGTGCACGCCAGCCAGCACGTCCGGGTGCCGGTGGGCCGGCACCCAGTGCAGGACCGCCCGGGAGAACACCACGTCGAACGACTGCGGCGCCAGCAGGTCGGTGAGCTGCTCGGCTGGGCACACCGCAAAGCTGGTACGCCCACCGCCCACCCGGCGGCACGCGGCGGCGATCATGTCCGCGTTGGCGTCCACGCCGAGCACCCGGCCGGCCGGCACCAAGGCGGCCAGCCGGGCGGCGAAATCCCCGATGCCGCAGCCGAGATCGAGCACCGCCGCATCCGGCGGCAGCCGCAGGCCGCGGAGCATGTCTTCGTCGTAGCGGCGGTGGTGGGCGGAGTGCGCTGCATACAGCTCGGCGTCCCACCGGCACCGGCCGGGCACCGGCCCAGCACTCACGCCGTGGTCGGCAGCCACGACGGCCGGTCCTGCTCAAAGGCGGTGATCTGATCGGCGTACTGCAGGGTCAGGCCGATGTCGTCGAGGCCCGCCAGCAGCCGCCAGCGGGTGTAGTCGTCGAGTTCGAAGCCGACGACCTGATCGGCGTACCGGACCTGCCGCTGCTCCAGATCCACCGTGACCGGCAGGCTCGGGTCAGCCTCCACCCGCTGCCACATGTCGGTCACCACCTCTTGCGGTATCAACGCGGTCAGCAGCCCAGACTTCAGCGAGTTGCCGCGGAAGATGTCGGCGAACCGTGGTGAGAGCACCACCCGGAAGCCGTAGTCCCACAAGGCCCAGACCGCATGCTCGCGGGAGGAGCCGGTGCCGAAGTCCGGCCCGGCGAGCAGGATGGTGGCGCCCTCGTAGCGCGGTTGGTTGAGGACGAAGTCCGGCTCGCCGGCCCGCCAGGCCGAGAACAGGCCATCCGCGAAGCCGGTCCGGGTAACCCGCTTGAGGTAGACTGCGGGGATGATCTGGTCGGTGTCGATGTTGCTGCGGCGCAGCGGGACAGCCCGGCCGGTGTGTGTGGTGAACTTCTCCATCGGTACCCACTCCTTATGAATGCCCGGTCCTTTATGCGTTGGCCGGCAGGTCGGCCGGCGCGGCTAGGCGTCCGGTGACCGCGGTTGCCGCGGCGACCAGCGGGGAGACCAGGTGGGTACGGCCACCCTTGCCCTGCCGGCCCTCGAAGTTTCGGTTAGATGTCGAGGCGGAGCGCTCGCCGGGCGCGAGCTGGTCGGGGTTCATGCCCAAGCACATCGAGCAGCCGGCGGACCGCCACTGCGCGCCGGCAGCGGTGAACACCGCATCCAGACCCTCGGCCTCGGCGGCCGCCTTGACCCGCATCGAGCCGGGCACCACCAGCATCCGTACGCCGTCGGCGACCCGGCGGCCAGCCAGCACCTCAGCCGCCGCTCGCAGGTCCTCGATCCGGCCGTTGGTGCAGGAGCCGAGGAACACGGTGTCCACCGCGATCTCGCGCAGCGGCGTGCCGGGTGCCAAATCCATGTACGCCAGCGCCTTCTCCGCCGCGCCGCGCTCGCTAGGGTCGGCGATGGCCGCCGGGTCCGGCACCGACGCCGACAGCGGCGCGGCCTGACCCGGGTTGGTGCCCCAGGTGACGTACGGCGCGAGGGTGCCGGCCGGCAGGTCCACCTCGGCGTCGAAGGTCGCGTCGTCGTCGGTCCGCAGGCTGCGCCAGTACGCCACCGCGGCGTCGAAGTCGGCTGGGGCGTGGGGCCGGCCGGCGAGGTAGTCAAAGGTGGTCTGGTCCGGGGCAATCATGCCGGCCCGGGCACCAGCCTCGATGGACATGTTGCAGACCGTCATCCGAGCCTCCATGGACAGCGCCCGGATCGCCGCGCCACGGTACTCGATGACGTACCCCTGCCCCCCGCCGGTGCCGATCTTCGCGATCACCGCGAGGATGATGTCTTTGGCAGTGACACCGGCCGGCAAGGTGCCCTCGACGTTGACGGCCATCGTCTGCGGCCGCCGCAGCGGCAGCGTCTGGGTGGCCAGCACGTGCTCGACCTCGCTGGTGCCGATGCCGAACGCCAGCGCGCCGAACGCACCGTGGGTGGAGGTGTGCGAGTCGCCACAGACCACGGTCATGCCGGGCTGGGTCAGCCCGAGCTGCGGGCCGATGACGTGCACGATGCCCTGCTCCGCGTCGCCCATCGGGTGCAGCCGGATGCCGAACTCGGCGCAGTTCTTGCGCAGTGTCTCCACTTGAATCCGGGACACCGGGTCGGCAATCGGCAGCTCGATCCGCTCGGTGGGGACGTTGTGGTCCTCGGTCGCGATGGTCAGGTCCGGGCGGCGTACCGTCCGGTCTGCGGTCCGCAACCCGTCGAAGGCCTGCGGGCTGGTGACCTCGTGCACGAGGTGCAGATCGATGTAGAGCAGGTCCGGCTCGCCGTCCGCTTGGCGTACCACGCGCGCGGCCCAGACCTTTTCCGCAAGAGTCTTTCCCATTTGCCGACTCCATCTCACTATATGAGACGTTAGTATCGTGTTATGGGACAGTCTAGCGGTATCGGCGTACTCGACAAGGCGGTAGCCGTGCTGACCGTCGCGGCGGCCACCCCGGTCAGCCTGGCTGATTTGGTCCAACGCACTGGGCTGCCCCGGGCAACCGCGCACCGGCTGGCGGTCGCGCTGGAGTCGCACCGGCTGCTGGTCCGCGACCAGGCCGGCCGCTGGCAGCCGGGACCAGCGCTGGGCGAGCTGGCCAGGCAGGCTCCCGACCCGTTGCTGGCCGCGGCCCCGCCGGTGCTGGCCCGGCTCCGGGAGGAGACCGGGGAGAGCGTCCAGCTCTACCGGCGGGCCGGGGACGTACGCATTTGCGTGGCCGCCGAGGAGCGGGGGCACGGGCTGCGCGACACCGTCCCGGTCGGCGCCCGGCTGCCCATGACCGCGGGCTCGGCGGCGCAGGTGCTGGTGGCCTGGTCCAGCCGGCAGGACGTCGCCAACCTGCTGCCCCGGGCCCGCTATACGGCCCGGGGGCTGGCCGAGGTACGCCGGCGGGGCTGGGCGAGCAGCGTCGCCGAGCGGGAGGCCGGCGTTGCCTCGGTGTCCGCTCCGGTGCTGGACCGGGCCGGTCAGGTGGTAGCCGCGATCTCGGTCTCGGGCCCGATCGAGCGGCTGGGTCGGCGGCCCGGGTTACGGCTGTCGGCGGTCGTACAGGCTGCCGGCCGGGCGCTATCCGCACGGCTGTAGCTATCCGCGATCGGATGCCGGCTGGCCGGCCGATTGCCCCTCAGGTCGGCTTCAGCCGTGACAAATGTCTTCCGGCACTGGTCTCTTCGTGAGCTGGATCGGCTACCCTAGTTACCTAGTAAGGGTAGCCTGACCTAAGATGGGACCCTCGCATGTACGTCTGCATCTGCTTCGCGGTCACCGACCACGAGATCGAGACCGAGGTTCGGGCTGGGGCTCGGACCCTGCGGGAGATCGCCAAGCGGTGCGGAGCCGGCACTGGCTGCGGGTCCTGCGTGCATCGGATCTACGCGCTACTGTGCACCTACGATACAGTTCCCGGGGTGACCTATCCGGCCCTGACCGCCTGACCAGGTGATGAGGCAAGCCCAACTCCCCCGATCTCGGAAAAGTAGGAAGGAAGCGCCGTGCAGGGCGACGCACGTGTCTTGGAGCTGCTCAACGAGCAGCTCACCAGCGAACTCACCGCGATCAACCAATACTTCCTACACGCCAAGATGCAGCAGAACTGGGGGCTGACTAAGCTTGCCTCCCATACCCGTGCCGAATCCATGGAGGAGATGAAGCACGCCGAGTTGCTGACCGATCGGATCCTCTTCCTAGAGGGCTTGCCGAACTTCCAGCGGCTGTTCCCGCTACGTGTCGGGCAGACGGTCCAGGAGCAGTTCGAAGCCGACCTCACGGTCGAGCTGGAGGTAGTGGAACGGCTGCGGCCGGCCATTGAGTACATGCGCAGTGCCGGGGACATCACCTCGGCCCGGATCTTCGAACATATCCTGGCCAACGAGGAGGATCACATTGATTACCTGGAGACCCAGCTCGAACTCCTGATCAAGCTCGGCGAGCCGCTGTACCTGGCCAAGCATGTCGATCCGCCATCCGGCGAGTAGCCAACTACCACCCTGCACGCCAGCCACCATTGGCCGGCTCCGCAGGGCGCTCCATCAGCTACGCAGATCCGCGCCATCGGAGCCAGCCATTTCGGCGGGGGCTCAACCGAGTTGGGTTCACCATGCCACCAAGTACCGTGTGCGTTCCTGACATCGGGGCAGTCGCTACCTCCTATTTAGCGGTCGAACCTCCCAGACCCGCTGGCTCCGAAGCGGCGTCACCAGCTTGATCGAGTACCAGCGTGGTCAGCGGTCCTCCGCATGGCCAACCCTCGACAGAAGTCGCCAACCCAGTCCGGCAGCTTTGGGGCTAAGGACAGCGGGCACCCCGTGCTTCCTGCGTTAAGCTAACAATTGTTAGCTTATCGGGCGTCTTCCGAATTCGACGTGATCGTACTGGATTATCATGTCGAATGGTAGCGTTGAGCGCGCGGGCGGGCCAGCATCGGCAAGATGGGGCTAGGTTCGCGTTGGCGGAGACAGTGGCAGCTCTCGTCGGTGGTTGGCGGGACTGAGAGCTACCTCGCGGGGAGGGCTCCGAAGGACTCGGCTGGCAACCGGGTAACGACGCCGTCGATCGGGATCTGCCAGCCCAGCCAGCGCCAAGCGCCGAGGGATGCCTCCAGCAGCACCCGCGCGGGAATCGACCAGACGACCCATTCATCGTCGGGCAGTTGCTCCGACTGCCAGCCGAGTTGTTCGCCGGTGCCGGCGTCCCAGATCCGCGCCGTACCGTCGCGGCTGGTGGTCAGGATCCGCGAGCCATCCGGACTAAAGCCACCCCACACCACCCCGCCGGTATAACCAGACAG
>OBLV0100000075.1_pt1 | contig 43442 bp, 38 predicted proteins | sample 1520071 | NCBI WGS metagenome assembly OBLV01 (sample SAMEA3888446, study PRJEB22518) | metagenome | reverse complement strand
TGTCCCCCGTGGGTACATGGGGCTGGCGTGGTGCACCTGCCAGCACAGCGGGCCCGACACACCCGACCAGGGTGGGCAACCCGCGCCATGAGCCAGCCAGGTCGGGTAGGGCAGCCAACCGCTCGGTTACCGACGAGGACATGAAGCGGTTGACGAACCCGTACCCGCTAGGCGGTGAGCAGCGCGCGGACCTCGTCGTCGGTGATTGGGGCGAAGTTGAGGTAGCACTGGCCGACCGCACGGAAGATGGCTGGTTCCGCCACGCAGATCACCTCGTCGGCCAGGTTGCGCAGCCGGGCCACCGTGCCGGCCGCGCCCACTGGTACTGCAAGCAGCACCGCGGCCGGCTCCCGGGCCCGTACCGCACGGATCGCCGCAGCCGCGGTGGCCCCCGTGGCCAGCCCGTCGTCGACCAGCACCACGACCCGGCCGGTCAGCTCCAGCGGGGCGCGCTCGCCGCGGTAGGTCAGCTCCCGCCGGTGCAGCTCGGCCAGCTCCCGGTCGGTCACCTCAGCCAGTTCGGCGGCAGTGACCCGGGCGGCCATCAGTACGTCCTGGTTGAGCACCCGGACTGCCCCACTGGCTACCGCGCCCATCGCCAGCTCCGGCTGCCGTGGCACGCCGAGCTTGCGTACGACGAGCGCGTCTAGTGGCGCGTGTAGATGAGCGGCCACTACCGCGGCGACCGGTACCCCGCCGCGGGGCAGCCCGAGCACTACCAAGTTGCCTGCCGTAGCGGCCTGGCGGGCCAGTGGACCGAGCCGCGCGGCCACCGCCCGCCCGGCCTCGGCCCGGTCGGCGAAGGGCAACTGCGCGTCAACCATCGTGTTCATCGTGGTCTGCCTGCCGGCTGAGGCCGAGGGTCAGGACGCCAGCCGCGCCGCGGTCCGGCGACCGAGCAGCGCCGGCAGGGTGGCCACCGCGTCGGTCAGCTCGACCAGCGCGGCGCCCTGCAGGGCCTGCGCGCCGTCGCACAGCGCGCTTTCCGGCTGCGGGTGTACATCCACGATCAGCCCGTCCGCGCCGGCCGCGATGCCGGCCCGGGCCAGCGGCACCACCAGATCGCGTACCCCGGCCGCGTGCGACGGATCAACGATCACCGGCAGGTGCGACAGCCGGTGCACCATCGGGATGGCGGTCACGTCCAGGGTGTTGCGGGTGGCCGTCTCGAAGGTCCGGATGCCGCGCTCGCACAGCACGATGTCCAGGTTGCCGCGCTGCGCGATGTACTCCGCGGCCATCAGCCACTCCTCGTACGTCGCGGCAAACCCGCGCTTGAGCAGCACCGGCTTGTCGGCCGCCCCGACCGCCTGCAGCAGCGGGAAGTTCTGCATGTTCCGGGTGCCCACCTGCAGCATGTCCGCGTACTCGCAGACCACCTCCACGTCGGCCGGGTCGACGATCTCGGTGACCACCGGCAGTCCGGTCGCTTCCCGCACTTCGGCCAGGATGCGCAGCCCGGCCACCCCGAGGCCCTGAAATGCATAGGGCGAGGTGCGCGGCTTGTACGCCCCGCCGCGCAGCAGGGTGGCGCCGGCCTGCTTGGCCAACTCAGCCGCGGCCAGGGTCTGCTCCGGGGTCTCCACCGCGCACGGCCCGGCGATCAGGGTGAAGGTGTCCGGCCCGATCGGTACCCCGCCGACACTGACCGTCGAGGTGGTCGGATGGTTTTCCCGGCTGATCAGCTTGTACGGCGCGGTGATCCGTATCACTTCCGCGACGCAGGTCAGGGTGTCCAGGTCCACCGACTCCAGCACGTCCTCATCCCCAATGACCCCCACGATCGTGCGGGTCACGCCCCGCGATACGAACGCGGTACCGCCGGCCGTCTCGACGTGGCTGATCACTTCGGCGAGGTCGGCCGCGGTGGCGGTCGGTGTCATCACGATGACCATTTCTTCTCCAGATGCGCCCTAGACAATGACCCAGAAATGACGAAACCCCGGACCGTTCCGGCCCGGGGTTGCACTGACGCGGGATGTGCTGCGCGCAGCTACCTCCCCGCCCGGGGGACCCAGGGCCGGGTCGGATAGCTAAACCAACGCTGCACGGGAGCACTGTAGCCCATCCCCGGACCGGGGCGCCGGACCCCGGAGCGGACCTTTGCGGGGTGGTTCATGGCCGCTCGCAGCCATCCCGCAGCAGCTTGAGCAGCGCGATGTCCGCGGCGTGCGTTTCGCTCGGGGTCTCCACCACGATCGGCACCCCGCGCAGGCTCGGCACCGCGAACAGTTGCCCGAACGTGGCGACGCCCAGCGAGCCGGCGCCCAGCGAGGCGTGCCGATCCCGGAGCGAGCCCACCGGGTCCCGCGAGTCGTTGGCGTGCACCAGGTTGAGCCGGTCCGGGCCCACCGCCAGCCGCAGCGCCCGGATGGTCCGGGCTAGGCCGCCCGGCGCGGCCAGGTCGTGGCCGGCCGCCCAGGCGTGGCAGGTATCCAGGCACACCCCGAGCTTGGGATGCCCGTCCAGCACCTCAAAGTAAGCGGCCAACTGCTCGACCCGGGCGGCCAGCGCCTGACCGCCACCCGCGGTCGGCTCTACCAGTACCCGCGGGCCGTCATCGGGCAGCCGGTCCAGGATCGGCAGCAGCAGCTCGCGGACCTGTTTGCGGGCCCCGTCTTTGTACACCTCGTCGTACCCTTCGCCGAGCACCGCGGAACCGGCGTGGACGACGACACCGCGGGCACCGAGCTGCCGACCGCGGCTCAGCGAGTGCTCCAGCGCGGCCACCGACCGGTCCTGGGTGGCCGGGGTGGGGGAGCCGAAGTTGATCAGGTACGGCGCATGCACGAACACCGGCAGGCCGCGCTGCGCGCAGCCGGCCAGGAACAGCTCGTCCTGGCGAGGGTCGCCAGGCGCTGGCGCCCAGCCGCGCGGGTTAGACACGAAGATCTGGATCACCTCGGCGCCGAGCCGGTCGGCGTACGCCAGCGCCCGGCTGAGCCCGCCGGCCACTGGCACGTGCGCACCGACCGCCGAGCGCCGTACGACGGCACCGCGCACTACAGCAGGCCGATGATGACGGTTGAGCCGGGCTTAGCCTGGCTCAACGCTCCTGGGGTCTGGGCAATCACGCTGCCGGACCGCTGTCCGAACAGCGACCGCACTCGGACCTTGAAGCCGGCGGCCTGCAGCGTCTGGGTCGCATCAGCTACCGACAACCCAAGCACGCTGGGTACCGTTACCAGGTTGGGGCCCTTGCTGATCAGCAAGGTGACCGTGGAGTCCCGGGCCACCGAGCTGCCCGCGGCCGGGTCAGTACCGACCACCAAACCAGCACCAATGCTGTCGCTGAACTGCTCGCTGTGCCCGGCGACCCGCAGCCGCAGCAGTGCCAGCGCGGTGGTGGCTTCTTGAATGGACTGTCCGGCCAGGTCCGGGATGGTCCGCGGCGGCGGGCCAGTGCTGAGGTAGAGCGTGACGGAACCGCCGCGGGGCAGCGTACTGCCGGCGGCCGGGTCGGTGCGGATCGCGTTGCCGATGGCGATGTTCTCGTCGCGGGCTTGGGCCAGCCTGACCACCAGACCCTGGGCGCGGAGCTGGGCCACCGCGTCGTCGCGGGTGAGGTTCGCGACGGCCGGGACGGTCCGCGGCGCCGGGCCCTTGGATAGGAAGATGGTCAGGGTCCAGCCGCGGATGATCCGGTGCCCCGCACCCGGAGCGGTCTGCGCCACCGTGCCGGGCGCGGCATTCTCGTCGTACATATCAGAGCCGAAGGTGACCGCGAGCCCGTCGCGATGGATGACGTCTACCGCGTGCTGCTTGGTCTGGCCGTTCAGCGACGGTACGGTGACCCACCGGCCGGCGCCGTACCACCAGCCGCCGGTCGCGGCCAGCAGGCCGAGCAGCAGCACCACGGCCAGCCCGATCCGCTGCCGACGGCGGTACCGCTTCTGCTCGGTGTACACCGGGGGTGTCCCGCCGGTACGGAAGCTCGGGATGAGTGGTGCGGGTTCGTTCGGCCCGCCGGGTGCCAGCCCGGTGGTGGCCCGATGGGTGCCGCTGCGCCGCAGTGCGTCGGTCGGCTGGCCGTTGCTCATCGGCGGGATCGGCACGTGGGGCAGCCCGAGGTTGTGCCGTACCTCAGTCAGCTCGGCCAGGAACGCGCCCGCGTCCACCGGCCGCGCGCTGGGCTCCCGCCGGGTGGCCCGCACCACCAGCGCGTCCAGCTCCGCCGGCACCCGCGGGTTGGCCGCCGACGGCGGCGGTACGTCATCGTGTACGTGCCGGTACGCCACTGAGATGGCGGTGTCGCCGCGATACGGCGCGGTGCCGGTGAGCAGCTCGTACAGCAGGATCCCGGCAGCGTAGACGTCGCTTCGGGCATCGGCCGCGCCGCGGGCGACCTGCTCGGGGGCAACGTAGGCGACGGTGCCCATCACGATGCCGGTCTGGGTGGTCGCGGAGGCTTGCGCAATTGCCCGGGCCAGGCCGAAGTCGGCGACCTTGACCACGCCGTCGGTGGACAGCAGCACGTTTTCCGGCTTCACGTCGCGGTGCACCAGCCCGGCCCGGTGCGCGGCGGCCAGCGCGGCCAGCACCGACTCCATCACGGTGACCGCGAGCGCTGGCGGCAGCGGCCCCTCGCGCATCAGCTCGCGCAGCGTACGGCCGCGTACCAGCTCCATCACCAGGAAGGCATTGCCGGCATCCGAGCCCTGGTCGTAGACCGAGACCACGTTCAAGTGGGACAGCCGGGCGGCGGTCCGCGCCTCCCGGGTGAACCTGCTGACGAAGGCCGGGTTGTCGGCCAGCGCCGGTGACATCACCTTGATCGCGACGATGCGGTCCAGCCGGTGGTCGGTGCCGTAGTAGACGGTAGACATGCCGCCCCGGGCGAGGACGCCGTCGATCTGGTACCGGCCTTCCAGGACGGTACCGACGAGTGGGTCGGTGAGTGCGGTATTCACTGCATTGGAGAGTCTACGGGCGGTCGGCGGTGCCGCAGTGTAGGTATTTGGGAGAAGAACGGACGTGTTGCGCTGCTGGGTTGCTGTGTTGGCCCGGTTGTGGGTCGGTTCGGCGGTGGGTTGGTCCGATGGGCGCGGCGGTGAGTTACCCTGGGCAGGCACACGGGAGCCCGGTAGCACCGGGCTGAGAGGGGGGCTGGCAGCCCTCGACCGTCGAACCTGATCCGGATCATACCGGCGAAGGGAGGCTGCATGGTGAGCCTGCCGCAACCTGCACACGACGTGGTGGTCATTGGGGCTGGAGTGATCGGGCTGGCGATCGGCTGGCGGGCCGCGGTCGCCGGGCTGCGGGTCGCGGTGGTTGACCCGCGGCCGACCACTGGTGCCTCGCACGTTGCGGCCGGGATGCTCGCCCCGGTCACCGAGGCAAAGTACGGCGAGCAGCGGCTGCTTGCGTTGAACCTGGCCTCGGCGGCTCAGTTCCCCTCCTTCGTTGCCGAGCTGGAGCAGGCCGCCGGGCTACCGGCCGGGTACCAGCAGACCGGCACCCTCGCGGTTGCGATGGATGCCGACGACCGGACCGAGCTGCACGAGCTGTACGCCTTCCAGACCGAGCTCGGGCTGGCCGCCCAGTGGCTGACCGGAGTGGAGTGCCGCGCGCTAGAGCCGATGCTGACCCCGGCGGTGGCCGGTGGGCTGCTGGTCGCCGGTGACCACCACATCGACAACCGGCTGTTCGCCGCGGCGCTGCTGGCTGCCGCTGACCGGGCCGGGGTGGACCTGTGCCGGGCCCGGGCCACCGAGATCCTGCGAGCGGGCGAGACGGTGACCGGGGTCCGGCTGGACAACGATGGCGTGTTGCCGGCCGGCCACGTGGTGCTGGCTGCCGGCTGCTGGTCGGCCGGCCTGACCGGGCTGCCGGAGCATGCGGTGCCGCCGGTACGTCCCATCAAGGGCCAGATCCTCCGGCTGCGGTCACCGGCCGGTCAGCCGCCACTGCTGGTCCGGGCGGTGCGCGGCACCACCCGCGGCAGCGATGTGTACTTGGTGCAACGCCCGACCGGCGAGATGGTCATCGGTGCGACGGTCGAGGAGCAGGGCTTCGACCTGCGGGTCACTGCCGGCGCGGTGTACGAACTACTCCGGGACGCGCACGACTTGGTGCCCGGCGTCACCGAGCTCACCCTCATCGAGTCCGCTGCGCGGCTGCGTCCCGGTACGCCGGACAATGCACCGATCCTCGGCCCGGCGCCGCTGGCCGGCCTGATTTATGCCACCGGCCACTACCGCAACGGTCTTCTGCTTACCCCGGTGACCGCCGACGCGATCTGCGGTTACCTCACCGGCGGCTCGCTGCCCGCGGTAGCCGCGCCGTTCACCTTGGACCGCTTTACCCGCTCCGGCCGACGGCCGGTGATCGCGTGATCACCGTCAATGGTCAGCCGCGCCCGTTGCCAGCCGGCGGCACGATCGCCGATGTGGTTCGCGACCTGTCCTGGGTCGCCCCTGGGCACCCCAGCCCGCCCAGGGGGGTTGCGGTAGCGGTCAACGACCATGTGGTGCCGCGGCGGTCCTGGCCGGTTACCGCGCTGTCCGACGGTGACCGGGTTGAGGTGCTGACCGCGGTGCAGGGGGGTTGACCGCGATGGCTGATGACCCGTTCCTCCTGGGCGGCGAGACGTTCAGCTCGCGGCTGATCATGGGTACCGGCGGTGCGCCCAGCCTTGCGGTGCTGGAACAGGCCCTGCTGGCCTCGGGCACCGAGCTGACCACGGTGGCGATGCGCCGGCTGGACCCGGCCGCCTGCGGCTCGGTGCTGGACGTACTGGTCGGGCACGGCATTCGGGTCCTGCCCAACACCGCCGGCTGCTTCACCGCCGGCGAAGCGGTGCTCACCGCGCGGCTGGCCCGTGAGGCGCTGGGCACCGACTGGGTCAAGCTGGAGGTGATCGCCGACGAGCGCACCTTGCTGCCGGACCCGGTGGAACTGCTGGCTGCTGCCGAGAAGCTGGTCGACGACGGCTTCGTGGTGCTGCCGTACACCAACGACGACCCGGTGCTGGCCCGCCGGCTAGAACAGCTCGGCTGCGCCGCAGTGATGCCGCTGGGTTCGCCGATCGGCTCCGGGCTGGGCATCCGCAACCCGCACAACATCGCGCTGATCGTCGAGCAGGCGGGCGTACCGGTGATCCTGGACGCCGGCATCGGCACCGCTTCGGAGGCCGCCTACGCAATGGAGCTGGGCTGCGCCGGGGTGCTGCTGGCCTCGGCGGTGACCCGCGCGCAGCAACCGGTGCTGATGGCTGAGGCAATGCGCCGAGCGGTTGAGGCCGGCCGGCTCGCCCACCGCGCCGGCCGGATCCCGCGCCGCTGGTACGCCGAGGCTTCCTCCCCGATGTCGGCCCGATCGACCGGCCCGATCTGACACCTCGGTCGGTAGCTCCCTGAGGCGGCCGGGCTGGTCGATCTATACCGCTTACGTCTGGCTTCCTACCTAACCTTGGTCCTTGTCCTTGCGGGCCAGCTTTTCCGCTCGGGGGGTACCTGGGACATGGGCCGGTCCGACACCCTCATAGTCGTCGGATTGCCCCGCGTAGTCGGCGGCCGGCTGCTCGTCGGCAGGCGACGCGCCGCCGCTGTCATCCAACGACGACGGGCCTGGATGCGGCTCATCAGTTGACTGCTGGATTCCCCCCGCACCGCTGAGCGCCTCCGGACCCGCCCCCGATGGTCGGGCGGCGTCGGTGGTTTCCGCGCCAGTGGTCCTGCCCTCATAAGGTGGCACGAGCCCCTGTGGCTGCGCCTCACCCCCTGGGTCGAGCGCCGGGCCCCGCAGGACGCCACCGCCTGGCGGGGGTGCCTGCGTTTGTTGCCGGTGCATGCGGTCGAGGTCAACTTCCTGTTCGCTGTCAGGCACGGTACGAACCTCCTGTCTCTACTCATCAGTAATCGAGCCGTACTGCGCCCCCGGACGCACGCGGTCGGAAAATGTCGCCTCTGCCAGCCCGCCGGTCAGCGACGGCACCCCTTGCGCCGTCAGGCAGGCCGCCTTGTCACCATGGCCGCCGGGCCGCAAATCCGGCGAGCGGTGACACTCGCTACCCCGATGTGGTTCCGGTACCCATTTCGACCTGCGCTACCCAGCAGGCACTGTTTTTCTGATCTCTTGAACGGCTAGGGCGCCACGTCCGGCTAGGTGAGGATTGCTGTGTCGAGGATCAGGCGGCGGGCCACGCCCGCTTCCGAGCTATGACCATACGGTAGCCATCAGCTCGTCAGCCACCGGCGGTACCGGCGGGCCGAGGCGGCCCGCCAGACCTCGGCGTACTCGTTGTTAAGCCGGGTCGCCCGGGCCTGCTCCAGAGCATGCAACCGGCCGAAGGAGAAGCCGTTCTCGCCGGCCAGGTGGGCTTGTACGCCGAGCAACCGGAGTTCGGCCCGGGCCACCACGGTGTCCTGGTGCTCGCCGAGCAAGGTTTGTACCGCCTTCATCCGGCGGGCGAACTTGCGGGCCGGCGCACCGAAGACCGGCCGCACCGACTCCGCGGCGTACCGGGCCCGCTTGGCGGCCTTGCGGACCTCGTGCAGCGCGACCTCGTGATCGTCGGCGGTGGGCACCGCCGCAGCGGATCGCCGGACCCGCCGCCACGCCGCCCGGACCCGTTTGGGTAGTACTTTCTGGGCCGGCTGGCTGGCCTGGTCGGTCAGCGGCGGCGCGACGAGCAGCGCGTCCAACGTGTCCAGCAGCCGGAAGTACCGCTCGGATGACAACGCAACATGCGCCTCGGCCAGCGCGTCGCGGTACCGCGAGGTCAGGGTGGCATCGACGCGCTGGACCACCGGACCGAGCACCAGTTCGGCGGGTTCGGCCCGGGTCGCCGAGAGCAGCCGGTCGCGCACCACTTCGGTATCCCGGGCGGCACCCAGCTCGCTGGCCAGCCATTTCAGCTCCGCCCGGATCGGGTCGGTCACGGACCGGTCGAACAGCGGTCGGAAGGTAGCCAGCGCACTACGTAGCCGCCGGGTGGTGACCCGCATCTTGTGCACCGCGTCGTAGCTATCCGCGCGCACCCGAGGGTCCCACACCTGCAGCGCCTGCACTTGCTCCCGCAGATGATCCAATACCGGCGCAGCGGCAGATTTCGCCGGTACGTTGGGTTCGCTGCTGGAAGTAGGCAGCCGGTCGGCCAGGGTTCGGGCCAGCTTCGAGCCGGTCCGGCTGAGCCCGGCACCGGCGGAACCCAGTAGGTCCTCGGCCGCGGTGAGCAACCGAGGGCCGCCCTCGCGCAGCTCTACTTCGATCTCCCGCCAGGCCAATACGGTGACCTCCGCGCGACCAGTCAGGTCGGTCGCGGTGACTTGGTCATCGGCAGCCTCGGCGAGCACGGCGCCGGAAGCGTTGCGTAACCGGTGCACCGTACGCCGGGTGACCAGCTTGGCCACCGGGCGCAGCGCGGCGCCGCGCAAATACACCTCGACCGGTTGCCGCAGCTCTGTGGGCGCCGTGCGGACCGACGGGCTCAGCGGGCACTGAATCTCATCCCGTTCGCCGTTTGACACCGGTAGCTTGAGGTGCCAACCGGCATCGGTGCCGCCGGTACGTCGGCGTAGCGTGACCGAATGCGCGGCCAGCCGCAGGTCGGCGGTGTCGAAGTAAATGGCGGACAAATCCTGCTGCTCGGGCGGGTCCACCACACGTACGCCGGGCAGTCCGGACAAATCGGGCAGACGGAATGCCGCCCCGACGTCGTACTTGCGTTCTACCTCACGTACGGCCTGGACCATCAGCCGATCGCCTCCCGCAATGCGGGCAGCAGCTCCCGCTCGGCGAAATCGAAGAACTCCTGTTGTGCCTCGCCGCCGATCTGGACCAGGGCCAGGTCGGTGAATCCGGCTTCGGCGAAGGCTGCGGCGGCCTGCACTATCGGTTCAGCGGCCGGCCCGCATGGGATGCTGCCGGCCACGTCATCGTCGGTGACGAACTGGCTAGCCGCGGCGAACGCAGCGGTGCCGGGCAACTCAGCGTTGACCTTCCACCCGCCGCTGAACCAGCGGAACTGCTCGTGCGCCCGTGCTATCGCTGCCTTCTCGTCGGGATCCCAGCACACCGGAAGCTGGCCGATCTTGCGGCTGCCTGGCCGGCCGCTGATCTCGTCCCAGGCCCGGCACAACTCGTCCTGGGGCTGCACCGCGATCATTGCGTCGGCCACCGGCGCGAACTGCTGAATCGACTGGACGCCAGAGACCGCTACCGCGATCGGCGGCCGTTGTTCGGCGATGTCCCAAAGTTTCGCCGAGTCGACCCGGAAGTGCTGGCCGGCGTAGTCGACATACTCGCCGCCGAACAGGCCGGCGATGATCTCGATCGCCTCGGCGAGCATCTCGTGCCGCACGTTGACCGGCGGCCAACCGCGGCCGATCACGTGCTCGTTGAGATTCTCACCGGCCCCGAGCCCCAGGGTGAACCGGCCGCCGGTCAGCACTTGCATCGTCGCGGCCTTCTGCGCCACCACCGCCGGGTGGTACCGCATGGTCGGGCAGGTCACGTAGGTCATCAGCTCGGTCCGTTCGGTCACCTGGCTGACCGCGCCCAGGACGGCCCAGGCGTACGGCGCGTGACCCTGCGCGTCCAACCACGGGAAGAAGTGGTCGCTGCACACCTCAAAGTCGAAGCCAGCCTGTTCGGCCGCTGCGGCATGCTCGACCAGCGCCCGCGGCCCGGCCTGCTCGGTCATCAACGTGTACCCGATCCGCGTCATGCCCCCACATTCGCACGGCGCCGCTGGTCTCGCCTGCGCTGGTTGTCTTCGCCCGCGCTGGTGTCTTCGCCCGCGCTGCGACGACCTGCGAGGACAGCCGTTGGCGACGCATCCCAACGCTTCCGGTTTATTCATCTGTATTCACACCGGTGTAGTCAGAACGGTGGTGGTTCGTCGTTTGGTGCTGGGCCTAGTGTGGGGTCTGGTGGTGGGTTGGGGGGTTCGGGGTCTTTGGTGTAGGTGCGGCTGGTGGGGCTGGTCCAGGTGAAGATGCCGTCGTTGGACTGGGTGAGGTGCCAGTTGGATTCGTGTTTGAGGCGGTGGTGGTGTCGGCACAGTGCCCCGAGGTTGCTGCGGTCGGTGGCGCCTTTGGGGTGGGGGGTGGTGTGGTCAAGGTCGCAGTGGGTGGCGGGTTGCCGGCAGGAGGGGAACCGGCAGGTGACATCGCGGGCGCGGATGAAGTCGGCCAGATCGGTGGGGGGCCGGTAGGTGCTGCGGCCGTAGTCCAGTAGGGCCCCGGTGGTGGGGTCGGTGACCAGCCGTCGCCACACCCCGCCGGCGGCAGCCTCGCGGGCCATGCCGGCGGGGATGGGGCCGTAGCTGGCTAGGTCACCAGGTTCCTCCTCGGCGCCGGCCAGTGTGCTGGCTGGGACGGTGACGTGGACCCGGGCCACCGGGTGGCTAGCTGAGCCGGGCTGCTGGGCCAGCAGCAGGTCTACCAGGGCGTCGGCGCGGCGGGCGTCCATCCCGCGGGTGTCCTTGGGGGTGGTGTTGCGGGCGATGGCGTCTAGGCGGTCGTAGATGGCGGTGGCGTGGGTGGCGGGCAGGGTGGCGTTCAACGCGGCCATGCCGTCTTCGAGGGGGTAGGTCTGGACTGTGCGGTCGGTGTTGCGTTGCTCGTGTCGGCGTTGGGCACCGTCGGGGTCGATGCGTAGCACCAGGCGGCGGGCGGACTGCCGGAGCTGGGAGGCGGTCTGGGTGGCGGCGCGGGCCAGCACATGGTCTTCGACCGCACCGGCCTGGGCATCGGACAGCGGTTCGGTGACCTCAGCTAGGGTGCGGGCCTTGTACAGGTCAATATCCCCGCGGCCCAAAGCGGCCAGGGTGGCGGGTAGCCGCCGGGTCAGCACCAGGGCCAGGTCCAGGCGGGCGTGCGCGGCGTTGGTGGTGATGCTCAACGCGCAGGCCAGCTCATCAGCGGCGAACTGCCCGTAGGGATGCTCACCAGAATCCGGGCGTAGCCCGGCGAACCGGGCGAGTCGCCGGGCCTGAGCGGCCTGCACGCAGGCCACGAGCTTGTCCAGGTCGAGGATCTCCGCCACGACAGTGGTGTCATCCACCGTGGCGGGGTCGGTGCGCAGCAACGCCTCCAGCGCCGCCCCGACGGTGGGGTGACCCGGAAACACTGGCTGCTCGAACATAGGTTCTATTATCTCGATAATGTCGGTTGGGTTCAAGTGTTAATGCGGGGGGAGTGGGTAGGTGTGGTTGCTTGGGTGCTGGATCTGGGTCAGGAGAATAGGCGTACATTTATGATTGTCGATTCGTTGATTTATGCCGCATCGGTACGCTGGCGGAGCGGCTGATAGTAGAACTAGACAATTCTCGATGGGTTACCGTCAATTAATCTCGCGGCGGCCGTCGGGGAGCTTCCGGGTGAGCCGCTGAGCGTCGAGGTGCTCCAACAGCGGTACGGCGACCCGGAGGGCCGTACTCAGGATGTGCAGCGCTCGCGCGCTGCGAGCGCACTTGACGGTGTTAGCCGGAGTGCTGCCGGCCCGGCAACGTACGCCGCGTCTTCGTGGGGCTGGGCGCGCTCACCGCGGTGGGGACGCCGTGATGTGCTGCGCGCAGCGGCATCTCAAGCGGCTGCTGGTCTACTCCACCATCGCGCACGTTGGGTTGTTCAGGCTCGCTGCGGGGGGCTGACCACGGCTGGCATCGCTGCGGCGGTGTTGTAGGTGGCCGGTTACGCGGAAGTGAAGTCCGCGTTGTTCCTCTGCGTGGGGGCGGGGCTCAACCGGTACCGCAGCGTGGATGAGTACGAGCTGTACGGCCGGATCCGGTCAAGCCGGCTGCTGCCGTGGTTAGGGCTGGTCGGTGGCCTCGGGCGGGCCGGACTGCCGCCGTTCGGGACCGGCCTGGGCAAGGGGCCCGGTACCCGGGGACGACGCGCGGAACTCCCTCGGTCTCGGCCCACGCCCACGAGCCTGCGAAGTCGGAGGAGACGCCGGTCGCCAGACGCCTGAGACCGCTGTACCCGCGGTCCGGCTGACCATGGTGCTGCCGATCGTGCTGCTGCTCGGCAGCGCGCTGGCCGTTGGGGCGGTGCCGGGGTCGTCGGCTTGGGCGGCTGCGGTATTCACCGACGGCGGCGGATACGCCGCTCAAACACTGACCCGGTCGGCCGCAACGTCGCGGCCGACCGGCTGGACGGCATCCGGGCTGGCCTGGGGCTCGCTGTCCACCGCGCTCGCGCTGGCGGTCGCGGCGGTCGCTTTGTACGCGCCGCGGCACCGTTCACCCGGCCGCCAGCTCGGCCGGCCGGTGCTGCACGTGCTGCGCGAGCTGCACTCCGGGCACGTCGGCGACTACGTCGCCTGGCTGCTAGCCGGCGTCGCGGCGCTCGGGTTGCTGGTGTGGTTCCCGGGGCGGTGACTGGGCGGCCGACGCACCAACCCTGATCACGGGTAATGCTGGCGGGGAGGGGCTAACCTGCCGGCATGGGCATCCGGCAGTGGATCGAGGGTTGGCCGGTATACCGGCAGCTCACCGGGCCTGACCCGCTCGGCCGCGGCGTCGCGGTGGAGTCCGAGGCCAGCCGGCAGCGCGCGCCGCGTACGGCCCAGGCTGACACGGTGGTCCGTTCGATTTGCCCGTACTGCGCGGTTGGCTGCGGGCAGCGGGTGTACGTACAGGATGGGGCGATCACTCAGATCGAGGGCGACCCGGACTCGCCGATCTCGCGCGGTCGACTGTGCCCGAAGGGTTCGGCCAGCCACCAGCTCGTCACCAGCCCGAGCCGGGTGACCGAGGTGCGCTACCGCCGCCCGTACGGCACCGGCTGGGAGCGCCTCGGGCTGGACCAAGCGATGGACATGATCACCGACCGGGTGATCGAGACCCGCCGGCAGACCTGGCAGGAGGAGGTCGACGGCACGAAAGTCCGGCGCACGATGGGCCTCGCCAGCCTCGGCGGCGCTACCCTGGATAACGAAGAAAACTACCTGATGAAGAAGCTGTACACCGCGCTGGGCGCGATCCAGATCGAGAATCAGGCGCGGATTTGACACTCCGCCACCGTTCCCGGTCTGGGAACCAGCTTCGGTCGCGGCGGGGCCACGACATTCCAGCAGGACCTGGCCAACGCTGATTGCATTGTGATTCAGGGCTCGAATATGGCCGAGTGTCATCCGGTTGGCTTTCAATGGGTGATGGCAGCCAAGGCTCGCGGCGCGACGGTCATTCACGTGGACCCGCGGTTTACCCGGACCAGCGCGGTGGCCGACCTGCATGTACCGCTGCGTGCCGGTAGCGACATCGCCTTCCTCGGCGGCCTGATCAACTATGTGCTCAGCAACGAGCTGGACTTCCGCGAGTACGTCGTGGCGTACACCAACGCGCCGGCCATCCTGCGCGAGGACTTCCGGGACACTGAAGATTACGACACCGAGGACCTGGCCGGGCTGTTTTCCGGCTTCCACCCGGAGGGGCCGTACTACGACCCAACGACCTGGCAGTACGAGGGGGCGGAGGTGGCTGCGGCGGCTGGCCAGCGTGAGCAGCCCGGCCCGGACGGCGACGGCCCGGACAGCGACGAGGCAGACGCCCAGCATGGTGGGCAGCGGCACCGGGACAGCGCTCGCGCCGAGGCGTACGGCAGCGGCGGCGCCCCCATCGGGGCGAAGCCGATGCTGGATGAGACGCTGTCCCACCCGCGCTGCGTCTACCAGGTGCTCAAGCGGCACTTCGCTCGCTACACCCCCGAGCTGGTAGCCGATATCTGTGGCGTGCCACCGGAGCTGTTTCACCGGGTCGCCAAGGCGATCACCGAAAACTCCGGGCGGGAGCGCACCACCGCGTTTTGCTACTCGGTTGGCTGGACCCAGCACACCGTCGGCGTGCAGTACATCCGCACCGCGGCCATCCTGCAGGCACTGCTCGGCAACATCGGCCGGCCGGGCGGTGGGATCCTGGCACTGCGCGGGCACGCCAGCATCCAGGGCTCCACCGATATCCCCACGTTGTTCAACTTGCTGCCCGGCTACCTTCCGATGCCGCACGCGCACCAGCACCTGAGCCTGGCGGAGTTCGTCGCGGCGGACGCCGATAAGACCGGCTTCTGGGGCAATATGCGGTCGTACGTGGTCAGCCTGCTCAAGGCGTACTGGGGCGATGCGGCCCGCCCGGACAACGACTTCTGTTTTGACTATCTGCCCCGGTTGACCGGCGACCATGGCACCTACCAGACCGTACGCAACCAGCTCGCCGGCGAGTGCAAGGGCTACTTCCTGGTCGGGGAGAACCCGGCCGTCGGCTCAGCCAATGCCAAGTTGCAGCGGCTGGGGATGGCCAACCTGGACTGGCTGGTGGTCCGCGACCTGCAGCTCATCGAGAGCGCGACGTTCTGGCTGGACGGGCCGGAGATCGCCACCGGGGAGCTGGCGGCGGCGGAGATCGGCACCGAGGTGTTCTTCCTGCCGGCCGCCGCACACACCGAGAAGGAGGGCAGCTTCACCAACACCCAGCGGCTGCTGCAGTGGCACCACAAGGCGGTCGAGCCACCCGGGGACGCCCGCAGCGACCTGTGGTTTTACTACCACCTCGGCCGGCTTATCCGGGCCAAGCTCGCCGGCAGTACGGACCCGCGAGACCGGCCGGTGCTCGACCTGACGTGGGACTACCCGACCGAGGGCGCGGTCGGCGAGCCGTCCGCCGATGTGGTGCTGCGGGAGATCAACGGCTGCGGCCCAACCGGGCTGCTCGCGGCGTTCACCGAGCTGAAGGACGACGGCTCCACCGCGGCTGGTTGCTGGATTTACACCGGGGTGTACGCCGGCGGCACCAACCAGGCGGCCAACCGTACGCCGGGCCGCGAGCAGAGCTGGGTCGCGCCGGACTGGGGCTGGGCCTGGCCGGCGAACCGGCGGATCCTCTACAACCGGGCCTCCGCCGACCCCGCCGGCCGGCCGTGGAGCGAGCGCAAGAGGTACGTCTGGTGGGACGCCGAGGCCGGGCAGTGGACCGGCGAAGACGTACCTGACTTCGAGCGGACCAAGCCGCCAGACTACGTACCACCCGAGGGTGCCCGGGCGCAGGCCGCGATTGGTGGAGCCGAGCCGTTCATCATGCAGACCGATGGGCGGGCCTGGCTGTTCGCGCCGGCCGGGCTGGCCGACGGGCCGCTGCCGACCCACTACGAGCCGGCCGAGTCGCCGGTGGACAACCCGCTGTACGGGCAGCAGGCCAACCCGGTCCGGCAGACCTACCCCGAGCGGCACAACCGCTACCACCCACTGGGCAGCGCGACCTTCCCGTACGCGCTCACTACCTACCGGCTTACCGAGCACCACACCGCGGGCGGGATGAGCCGCAACCTGCCCTATCTGGCCGAGCTGCAGCCGGAGTTCTTCTGCGAGGTCTCCCCGGAGCTGGCTGCCGAGCGGGCGCTGATGCACCTCGGCTGGGCGACCATCGTCTCGGCGCGGACCGCGATCGAGGCGCGGGTGCTCATCACCGCGCGGATGCGGCCGCTGACGGTCCGGGGGCGTACCGTGCATCAGGTCGGGCTGCCCTACCACTGGGGTCCGAACGGGCTGTCGGCCGGCGATGCCGCCAACGAACTGCTGTCAATGGTGCTCGACCCGAACGTACACATCCAGGAGGCCAAGGCGGCCACCTGCGACATCCAGCCGGGCCGGCGCCCCCGGGGGCCGGCGCTGCTGGACTTCGTCGCGGGCTACCGGCGCCGGGCCGGCATCAAGGAGGAGCCGTGACCGACCGGCTGGCTGGGCCTGGCTCCGCCGGGCCTGATCCCGCCGGGCCTGACTCGGCTGGATCGCTGCCTGACCCCGCGGGCGCGGCAGGCCACCCGGCCAGCCACCCGCCCCGGGTCGGGTTCTTCACCGACACCTCGGTGTGCATTGGCTGCAAGGCGTGCGAAGTGGCCTGCAAGCAGTGGAACGGCGTACCCGACGACGGGCTGAACCTGCTCGGCATGTCGTATGACAACACCGGCGCGCTGGGTGCGAACACCTGGCGGCACGTGGCGTTCATCGAGCAGCCGGCATCCGACGGCGGGATGCGCTGGCTGATGTCCTCCGACGTGTGCAAGCACTGTACGCACGCCGCCTGCCTGGACGTGTGCCCGACCGGCTCGCTGTTTCGTACCGAGTTCGGCACCGTGGTGGTGCAGGAAGACATTTGCAACGGCTGCGGGTACTGCGTGTCAGCCTGCCCGTACGGGGTGATCGAGCGGCGGGAGAGCGACGGCCGGGCGTTTAAGTGCACGTTGTGTTATGACCGGCTCGGTGGTGGGCTGACCCCGGCCTGCGCGCAGGCCTGCCCGACCGAGTCGATCCAGTTCGGCCCGGTGGCGGAGCTGCGGCAGCGGGCCGAGCGCCGGGTGGCCGAGCTGCACGGGCGCGGGGTCGACTCGGCGCGGCTGTACGGGCACGACCCAGCCGACGGGGTTGGCGGGGCCGGCGCGTTCTTCCTGCTGCTGGACGAGCCGGAGGTGTACGGCCTGCCGCCGGACCCGGTGGTGACCACCCGGGACCTGCCCTCGATGTGGCGGCACGCGGCGGCTGCTGCGGTCACGGTGGCTGGCGCGGTGCTGGCGTCGTTCCTCGGGCGGCGCCGGTGAGCCGCCGGGAGCGGGTGATGGTGCCGGAAGCGGAGTTCGGCTCGTACTACGGCCGGCCGATCCTGAAGGAGCCGGCGTGGAAGGTGCCAGACGTGCCGCTGTACTTGTTCGCCGGCGGGCTGGCCGGAGTGTCAGCGACGATGTCCGCGGTGGCCGAGGCGACCCGGCGGCCCGGGCTGGCCGCGGCCGGGCGCTATGTGGCGGCGGGTGGTGCCGCGACCGGCGTGATCGCGCTGGTGCACGACCTGGGCCGGCCGGAGCGGTTCCTGGCCATGCTGCGGGTATTCAAGCCGACTTCGCCGCTGTCGGTCGGCTCGTGGATCCTGGCGCCGTTTTCCGGGCTGACCGCCGCGGCTGCCGGCTCGCAGCTCACCGGCAAGCTGCCGCGGGCTGGCCGGGTGGCTGGGCTGGCGGCGGCTGGGCTTGGCCCGGCGATGGCCACCTATACTGCGGTGCTGCTGGCCGACACCGCGGTACCGGCCTGGCACGAGGCCTACCCCGAGCTGCCGTTCGTCTTCGGCGGCAGCGCGCTGACCTCCGCCGCGGGTGCCGCCTTGCTGGCTGCGCCGCCGGCCGAGCAGCAGCCGGTACGGCGGATGGCAGTGCTCGGCGCCGGGCTGGAGCTGGCCGCCTCGGCCCGGATAGAACGCCGTACCGGCTTGGTCGGTGAGCCGTACCGCACCGGCCGCGCCGGCGCGCTGCTGCGGGCCGGCCGTACCCTGACCGCGGCCGGTGCCGCGTTGACCGTAGCCCGGCACCGGCTGGCCGGGCCGAGCGCTGCCGCGGCGCTGCTGGCCGGCGGGCTGGCGACCCGGTTCGGGATCTTCGCCGCCGGGGTCGCCTCGACCAAGGACCCCAAGTACGTGGTGCTGCCCCAGCGGGACCGCCTAGCGCCGAAACCACGCCGACAATCTGATGTCCATGCATGACGTTGGACCGTAATCCGCCCGGGTTCTGTCAAGCAGCCTTAGGCTGGCTGGACTACGACGGGAGTCGAGGGAGCTTGATCTTTTCGATCCGGGTCGTGCGGTGGCAGGTGGTGGCGTGACGAGGGACGAGGTGGCATGAGGAAGCGGACGCAGCTGCGGGCGCGGGATGATCCGGGTGCCGTGTTCGACCGGATGTTGCCGGTGACCTTGCGGCAGGCGTGGGACACCTCTCCGGCGTTGGTCGCGGTGACGTTGGGTCCGGAGCATGCGTTGGCGTACCAGAACCTGGCCTCGCGGGCGATGTTCGGCATCCGGCCGGTAGGGATCCCGCTGCGGGAGGCGTTCACCGAGCTGACCGACGAGGGCATCCACCCGCTGACTCAGGTGCTGCAGACCGGACGGCGGGTGGAAGTGTCGGGCCGGTTGGTCGGGGTACGGGATATCACCGGCGACGAGGTGGCCCTGCGCTATGTGCTGGCGCCGCTGGGCCAGCCAGGCGGCCCGGTCGAGGGAGTGGTGATCACCGCGGTGGACATCACTGCGGAGACACGGGCGGAACGGGCGGCTGCGCGGGGCCAGCTACTGGCCGACCTGTCCGCCCGGCTGACCGCCGCCAGTGATGCGGCAACCGGGCTGCGCGCGTTGACCGACGCGCTGGTGCCGGAACTGGCCGACGTCGCCGCGGTGTACGTCGTGCCCGAGACAGTCGGCAGCGACGGCGACCGCGACCTAGACGCCGAGCCGATGCCGCCGTACGTGATCGCCGTCGCCGAACCGCTGGCCACGCTCGGACCGCCTCCGCCGACCCGGCGGCGGGAGGAACCCGCACCGTGGGACCAGGCAGTGCGCGGCGGCCAACCCCTCGTGCTGCCGGTGGATGCGACCTCGCTGCCCTTGGTCGCCCCGGATCCGGCCTCTGCTCGTTGGCTGGCCGCGGCCGGCGCGCACAGCATCGCGGTGCTGCCGCTGGTGGTCGCCGGCAGCCTTCTCGGCGCGCTGGTGCTGCTGGCCACCCGCAACCGCGCCGCCTACCGCTCCGACGACCTGCCGTTCCTGGCCGACGTGACCGCCCGGGCCGGCGCGGCGATCGGGCAGGTGCGCACCCAGCAGCAGCATCGCGAGGTGGCGTTGCGGTTGCAGCACGTCTTACTGCCCGCTGCCCCGCCGACGCTGTCCGCGGTGACTGTCGCTGCTCGCTACGTCGCCGGGGCGCGGCAGGTCGAGGTCGGCGGCGACTGGTGGAATGTCCAGGATCTCACCAACGGGCAGGTCGCCCTTGGCATCGGCGACGTTTCCGGCCGTGGCATTTCTGCGGCCGCCGTGATGGGACAGGCCCGCGCCGCGATGTACGCCGCTGCACATGCCCACCTACGACCCACGGATGTACTCGCCCTGCTGGACGCTCAACTCCACGACGTCACCAGTCCCGGCCGGCCGGGCCAGCCGGCCGACCCTCAGTTCGCCACCGCCTGCTACGGCGTGCTCGATCCGGCCGACCGGTGCCTGTACGTCGCCAACGCCGGGCATCTCCCGCTGCTGATCCGCTCCGCCGCCGGCCCGGTCCGTACCGTAGAGCTACCACCCGCTGCGCCGCTGGGCCTGCTCGTCGGCGGCTTCACTGAGGTCACCGTGCCGTTCGCGCCCGGCGAGACACTCGCCGTATTCACCGATGGGCTCGTCGAGACCCGCTACGAGGACCTGTTCACCGGCGTCGCCATTCTCGCCGCAGCACTCGAGCACATCGGTGCCGAACCGGACTTGGACACCCTCGCCGACCATCTACTCGACACGATGAGCCATCGCCCCGGCCACGGCCACGACGATATCGCTCTTATCCTCATCCGAATCCGTCCGCACATCTAACCCCCACTGAACTTCCCTTTGCACGGACACCTCAGGTTGGGCGTCCGGGCAAAGGGGTCAAGCGCCAGGGATCAAGCTCAGAGACTCAGTCGTTGGCGGTGTTGGAGACCTTGAGCTGCCACCACTGGCAGCGGGCGCCGGTGCCATTCCATCCGTTGTAGATGCAGAAGTACCCAGCGGAACAGCTATAGGCCTGCGGGGTGACGCCTGCGCCCGCGGGCGCAGGCGTGGCCGCGGTGGCGGGATGGCAGCCGCTAGGCCGCTGAGGCTTAGGACGGTGACGCAGCCGGCGACTGCGGCGCTGGTAAGGGGCCGGCGGTGAGATTCGAGATCCGACACCATTGCAGGTAGTGGAAGATGCGGGGGTCGTACGGCTGGTTGCGGCGCCTCGGCAGCGAGGGGCTGTTGGTGGCCCTGCTGCGGGGTGAACCAGCCGGTGCCGGTCGAGGAGCTGGCCGAGGGCGGATGGCGCTGCGGTCGTCGCGCCATCACGCGGGCTGGGATGGTTGGAGCCTCCTTCCGCGGGTAGGTGGGCGGCATGTCATTGATCCGTACCGCACTGGCCCGGCTGGAACAGGTCCGCGGGCTCGACCCAGCCGCGGAAGCGTTGGCGGGCGCGGTGCAACGGTCGGTACCCGGCCCAGCGGTCGCCGACGCGCTGCACGGGGTGTGGCTCGGCCATCCAGTACACCCGCTGATCGTCCAGGTACCGCTGGGCGCCTGGCTGTCCGCGGCGGTGCTTGATGCGTTGCCCGGCAACGGCGATGCGGCTCGGCGGCTGGTCGGGCTTGGCCTGCTGGCCAGCCCGGTGGCCACCGCAGCCGGGCTAGCCGACTGGGCCGAGCTGGAGCCAGAACAGCGCCGGGTCGGCTTGGTACATGCCGCGGCCAACGCGCTGGCGACCGGCGGGTTCACGGCCTCGTACCTGGCCCGGCGCCGCGGCCGAAACGGCCTGGGAGCGTTGCTGGGGATGCTTGGACTTGCGGTGGCCGGAGTGGGTGGCGCGTTGGGCGGGCATCTGACGTATGCCCAGGCTGCCGGCGCTAACCACGCCGAGGGCCTGCTCCGGCAGGCCGGTACCGGCTGGCATGATCTGGGTCCGCTCGATGACCTGCCGCTGGACACTCCGGTCGCCCGCACCGCTGGCTCGGTCTGGGTGGTCGTCTGCCGCCGGGCCGATGAGCTGGCCGTGCTAGTTGCCGCATGCAGCCATGTGGGCGGACCGCTGTACGAGGGCCGGGTGGTCAACCACAACGGCGTGGCGTGTGTGGAGTGCCCCTGGCACGCCGCCCGGTTCGCGCTGGCCGACGGCACGGTGCTGCGCGGACCGGCGACCGCCGCCCAACCCAGCTTCGAGACCCGGGTGGTCGCCGGCCGGGTCCACGCACGCGCCCATGCCGAAGGCAGCCACTGGACTGTACTCGACCCGCCGTCGTAGGCCGCCCGCCGCAGTTGTGGCTGGCAAGCAGGCGTGGCTGGCAACTGGTCACCTGTGGTTGCTTTGTTGGGGCAACAGGTGCCCACTTGTCGGGGGGTGGGGGGCGGGGCGGTCAGGAGGGACCGGCCGGGGTGAGTTCGTAGTGCAGGGTGCGGTACCGCTTGATCCGGTGGAAGAGCGGCACCAAGACGCCGTGCATCAGCCGGTGCTTGCGAGCTAGCGCGCGCCCGGCTCGCGCCGACTCCTCGCCGTCCAGCAACCGGGCGCGCGCCCGGATCGCCGGTCCGGTCGGCGCGCCGCGCACCGTCGAGGGGGCGATCTCCACCTCCGGGTTGTGCTGCATCCGCTTGACCTTCCACGCCTTGTCGAAGGTACGCACGTACGCGCGGTCCCCGTCCACCGCGATGTGCACCGGCGTGCCCACCGGCGTGCCGTCCTTCCGGTAGCTGGTCAGCAAAATAGTCTTCTGCCGGACGAACGGGGCAAACGGATAACTCATCAAACAGCTCCTTGGCCGCGAACAGGATCTACAGCATGCCTGATGGGGTCATTGAACTGCGGCCGAACAGCATGCGAGAGGTGGCCGTCACGGTGCACCGACTGGGTCGATCAAGACGCACTCGAGGTGCCGTTCGACGCAGCCGAGCAGGGATTCGATGCCGTGGTGGCGAGCGTCCTACCGGGCGCAGGCCCCGAGGCGAGGAGTTCTCGGCCGTACTTATGCGGGTTGTTGGCGGTGGTCCGAGGTTTGAGAGGGGAACATCAGGGAAGCGCTTCTTTGGGCGTGCTTGAGTAGTCAGGCGCACCTGTCGTCCGGTTTCCTGACGGAGGTGTGCAATGCGAGTGCTCGGGGTGAATGCCGTCTTTCACGATCCCGCTGCTGCGCTGGTCGTCAACGGTCGTAGCGTGGCCGCGGCCGAGGAAGAGCGGTTCTCCCGTCGCAAGCATGGCAAGCGGCCGGTCGCCTTCTCCGCCTGGGAGCTGCCCGAGCAGGCTATGCGGTGGTGCCTGGAGTACGCCGGCCTGCAGCCAGCCGACCTGGACGCGGTAGCGTACTCCTACGACCCGTCGCTGGCCGGCGCCGCTAACGACCCGTGGGAGTGGCTGCGGACCACCTATGCCGAGCGGTTTCCGCTGTTCTGCGCGACCACACTGCCCGGTCTGGACCCGGCGGTGGTCCGGTTCGTCCCGCACCACGTCGCGCACGCCGCCTCGGCTGGGCTGGCCGCGCCGTTCGGTGGCGATGCCGCAGTGCTGGTACTGGACGGCCGCGGCGAGCGGGCCAGCCACCTGGCCGGCTGCTACCGGGGCGGCGAGCTGCAGCCGCTGGCGAGCACCGAGCTGCCCTCCTCCCTCGGCCTGCTGTATGAGGACGTGACCGAGCACCTGGGCTTCCAGCGCTCCGCCGATGAGTACAAGGTGATGGCGCTGGCCTCCTACGGCGAGCCGCGACACTTGGGCCTGCTGCGCGAGTTCATCCGCAGCACCGGCGACGGCCGGTTCGTCACCGAGCCGGTGGACTGGCCGGCCTTGGCCAAGCGGCGTGAGCCCGGCCAGGAGTGGACCGCAGACCACGCGGACCTGGCCGCCAGCGTGCAGCGCCGCTGCGAGGAGGTGCTGCTCGACTTGGCCGGCTGGCTGCACAAGGCCACCGGGTCGGCCCGGTTGACGATGGCTGGCGGGGTCGCGCTGAACTGCGTGGCGAACACGCTGATCGCCGAGCGGACCAAGTTCGCCGAGGTGTGGGTGCAGCCCGCGGCTGGCGATGCCGGCACGGCTCTCGGGGCGGCGCTGCACGTGGCGCATGCCGGCGGTGACGTGCTTCTACCGTTTCCCGGGATCGACCTCGGCCGCGGCTTCACCGATGCCGAAATCGAGGCAGTGCTGCGCACCGCGCGGGTCCGCTACCAGCGGCCACCGGACGTGGCCGAGACGGTGGCCGCGGAGCTTGCCCGAGACGGGCTGGTGGCCTGGTTCGCCGGGCGATCGGAGTGGGGCCCGCGGGCCCTCGGCCACCGCTCGCTGCTGGCCAACCCAGCGCGGCGGGAGACCCTGGCCCGGCTCAACGACGTCAAGGGGCGCGAACAGTTCCGCCCAGTGGCGCCGATGGTGCTGGCCGAGCGCGCCGCCGAGGTGTTCGGTCGGGGGCCGGTGCCCAGCCCGTACATGCTGTTCGTACACGACGTCAAGCCAGCGTGGGTAGGACGGATCCCGGCGGTAGTGCACGTCGACGGCACCGCCCGGGTGCAGACCGTGGATGGCGCCGACCAGCCGGTGCTAGCCCGGATGCTGCGTGCCTTCGAGCGGCGTACCGGGCTGCCGGTGGTGGTGAACACCAGCCTGAACACCGCTGGGCGCCCGATGGTAGACAGCCCGCGGGACGCGCTGGAGCTGTTTGGCTCCTCCCCGGTTGACCTGCTGGCGATCGGTCCGTTCGTGCTGCGCCGGGAAAGCTGATGGGCTACGCCGTCGTGGTGCCGTCGTTGGGTCGGCGCAGCCTGCAGGTACTCCTCGACTCCTTGGGTGTCGCTTGCGGCCTGTTGCCCGAACAATTGGTCGTGGTCGACGACCGACCGGGCGCTGGTGAGCCACTGGAGCTCTTCGTGCCGGGCCGGCTGGAGCGCCGGCTGACCGTGCTCCGCTCCGGTGGCCGCGGCCCGGCCGCCGCCCGCAACGTGGGCTGGCGGGCGGTAAGCAGCTCGTGGGTCGTCTTCGTCGATGACGATGTGCTGCTACCCCAGGACTGGTCTGATCGCCTTGACCGGGAGCTGGCCGGGCTGGGGACGGGTGTCGGAGGCAGCCAAGCCCGGGTCCGGGTGCCGCTGCCGGGCAGCCGCCGGCCGACCGACTGGGAGCGCAACACCGCCGGGCTGGCCACCGCGCGCTGGGCCACCGCGGAGATGGCCTACCGGCGCGATGTGCTGGTGCAGCTTGGCGGGTTCGACGAGCGGTTCAGCCGGGCCTACCGCGAGGATGCCGACCTGGCCCTGCGGGTGTTGGCGGCGGGTTATGAGCTGGTCCGCGGCGAGCGGCGGGTGGTCCATCCGGTCCGCCGGGCTGACCGCTGGATCAGCGTACGGATGCAGGCCGGCAACGCCGATGACGTGCTGATGCGCCGTAAGCACGGCCCCGGCTGGCGGGCTCGGGCCGGTGCCGGGCGGGGGCGCCGGCCGTGGCACCTGGCCACAGTGCTGGCCGGTGGGGTGGCAGTTGCCGGCGCGGTCACCGCCCAGCCGCTCGTCGTCGCGACGGGGGCTACGGCGTGGCTGGGGCTGACCGGTCAGTTCGCGTGGTCCCGGATCGCCGCCGGTCCGCGTACCCGCACCGAGATCGGCACGATGCTGGTGACCAGCGTGGTGATCCCGCCGGTGGCGACCTACCACTGGCTACGCGGGCACTGGCAGCACCGCATGGTCCGGCGCTGGCGGCTGCCACCCCGGGTGGTGCTCTTCGACCGGGACGGCACCCTCATCCACGACGCCTGCTACAACGCCGACCCGGCCCGGGTGATGCCGACGGAAGGAGCCCGGGTGGCGCTGGACCGGCTGCGAGTTCGTGGGATCCGGCTCGGCGTGGTGTCCAACCAGTCGGGCATCGGCCGCGGATTGCTCGCGCCATCCGAGGTAGACCGGGTCAACGCGCGGGTGGCCGAGCTGCTGGGCCCCTTCGAGGTCTGGGCGATCTGCCCACACCTGCCGGGCGACGGCTGCGGGTGCCGCAAACCGGCGCCCGGGCTGATCCATAAGGCGCTGGCCGACCTGGGACTAAGCGCCGAGGAATGTGCGGTCGTCGGCGACATCGGCGCCGATGTGGCTGCCGCGCAGGCGGCCGGCGCCCGGGCGCTGCTGATCCCTACCTCGGTGACCCGGTCGGATGAGGTGCAGGCCGCTCCCGAGGTGTGTCGCGACCTCGGCGCCGCGGTGGACCGCCTGCTCGATGAGGAGGCCCGGTAAATGGGGTCACGGGTGCTGGTGGCCCGGCTAGACAGCGTCGGGGACGTGCTGGTTTGCGGACCGGCGGTTCGCGCGGTCGCCGCCGGCGCCAATCACGTCGCACTGCTGGCCGGCCCGCAGGGTGCTGCCGCGGCCCGGTTGCTGCCGGGGGTCGATGAGGTGCTGGTCTGGCGCTGCCCATGGATCGACCCGGACCCGCCCTCGGTGGTCGAGGCCGATCTGGATCAGCTCGTCGCGACGGTCCAGGGTTGCGCGGTCGACCTCGCGGTGATCCTGACTTCCTTCCATCAGTCGCCGCTGCCGCTCGCCTTAGTGCTGCGGCTGGCCGGGGTACGCCGGATTGCCGCGGCCAGCGAGGACTATCCCGGCTCGCTGCTTGACGTCCGGTACCGACCAGGCGACGACGACCGGCCCGAGCCGGAGCGGCAGCTCGGCACCGTGAACGCCGCCGGGTTCACCCTGCCGCCGGGCGACCCCGGTCGGCTCGCGGTGCGCTGGCCACTGCCGGCGAGCGGTCACCTCGTGCCCGGACGCGGGTACGTCGTGCTGCACCCGGGGGCCAGCGCGCCGGCCCGGCAGTGGAGCGCCGGACGGTACGCCGAGGTCGCGGCGCTGCTGGCCAGGGAAGGCTGCCAGGTGGTCGTGACCGGCGGGCCGGAGGAGACCGCACTGACCGCCCGGGTGGCCGGCCGGCACGGTCTGGACCTGGGCGGGCGTACCGACCTCGGCGAGCTGGCGTCGGTGCTCGCCCGGGCGGCCGTCGTGGTGTGCGGCAACACCGGCCCGGCCCATCTGGCCGCCGCAGTGGCCACCCCGGTGGTGTCGCTGTTCTCGCCGGTCGTCTCGGTCGGGCGGTGGGCGCCGTACGGGGTTCCATCGGTGCTGCTCGGCGACCTGGACGCGCCGTGCCGGGACAGCCGGGTCCGGTCCTGCCCGATCGCCGGCCATCCCTGCCTGGAGTCCGTCGAGCCGCTGGAGGTGGCCGAAGCAGTACGCAAGCTGAGGGAGGTGGTGAGCTGGTGAGGATCCTGCTGTGGCACGTGCACGGCTCGTGGACCGAGGCCTTCGTGCGCGGCCCACATTGCTATTTGCTGCCGGTGACGCCCGGTCGGGACGAGTACGGTCTCGGTCGGCTGGACCGGTGCTGGCCGTCCACTGTGGAGTGTCCGTACCAGACCCTGCGGGCCACCGACGTGGACGTCGTGCTGCTGCAGCGCCCGAAAGAGCTTCAGCTCACCGAGGACTGGCTCGGCCGCCGCCCGGGCGTGGACGTGCCAGCGGTGTACGTCGAGCACAACACCCCGCGAGGCGACGTCCCCAACACCCGGCACCATGTCGCCGACCGCGGTGACATCCCGCTCGTGCACGTGACCTGGTTCAACCACCTGCTTTGGGACAACGGCCGGGCACCGAGCACGGTGATTGAGCACGGCATCGCGGATCCCGGCCTGCGCTACACCGGCGAGCTAGCCCGGGCCGCAGTGGTGTCGAACGAGCCAATCAGGCGGTGGCGGGTCACCGGGACCGACCTGATCCCGCGGTTCGTCGCGGCGGGCATACCGGTCGACGTGTTCGGCATGCAGACCGCCGGGCTCGCCAGCCGGCTCGGGGTCACCGTCACCGAGTACGGCGACCACCCCCAGCCGGCGCTGCACGACGCGCTGGTGCGGCGCCGCTGCTACCTGCATTTGACCCGGTGGACCTCGCTTGGCCTGACGCTGATCGAGGCCATGCAGCTCGGCCTGCCGGTCGTCGTGTTGGGCAGCACCGAAGCCCTGGAGGCGGTGCCGCCCGAGGCAGGCCTGGTCTCCACCAACGTAGATCGGCTAGTCGATGCTGCCCGAGAGTTCCTCGCCGACCGGAGCTTGGCCGCTGCGGCCGGCCGGTTGGCCCGCGCCGCAGCGGTGCGCCGCTATGGCCTGACCCGTTTCCTGTCCGACTGGAACCGACTGCTCGAGGAGCTCGTGTGATGAACATTGCGATGGTCTCCGAACACGCCAACCCCCTCGCCACCGTCGGCGGCGTCGATGCCGGCGGGCAGAACGTGCACGTCGCGGAGTTGGGGCGGGCGTTGGCCAGGCGCGGTCATCGGGTGATCGTGTACTCCCGGCACGACACCACTGGTACGCCGCAGCGGGTGCCGATGGGCCCGGGTGTGGATGTGGTGCATGTACCGGTCGGACCGCCCAGTGAGGTGCCCAAGGACGAGCTGCTGCGCTACATGCCGGACTTCGGTGAGTTCCTCGCCGCGCAGTGGGCAGCGGATCCGCCGGACGTGGTGCACGCCCACTTCTGGATGTCCGGGCTGGCCGCCCTACTGGCCACCCGTGGCACCGGAGTCCCGGTGGTACAGACGTTTCATGCCTTGGGCACGGTCAAGCGCCGGCACCAGCACAACGCCGACAGCAGCCCGCCGGAACGGATCCGGTTGGAGCGGGTGATCGGCCGCGGCGCTGCGCACGTGGTGGCCACCTCGCACGAGGAGGTTGCTGAGCTGGTCCGGATGGGCCTCCCAGGGCGCGCGATCACCGTGATCCCGTGCGGCGTCGACGTCGAGCACTTCACTTCGCACGGGCCAGCGGCGGCCCGCAACGGCCGACGGCGGCTGATCAGTGTGGGCCGGTTGGTGCAGCGGAAGGGCTTCGACCTGACGATTCAGGCACTGCGACTGGTACCCGAGACGGAGTTCCTGATCGTCGGTGGTCCGCCGGGCGAAGAGCTGTCCGCCGACCCGGAGGCCTGCCGGTTGCGCCAGGAGGCCGAGCGGTACGGCGTGGCGGACCGGGTGGTGCTGACCGGACGCATCGAGCGGGCCGAGCTGCCGGCGCTGCTGCGTAGCGCGGACATCGCGGTATGTACGCCGTGGTACGAGCCGTTCGGGATGACGGCGCTGGAGGCGATGGCCTGTGGCGTACCGGTGGTCGCCCGTCCGGTCGGCGGCTTGTTCGACACTGTTGCTGAGGGTGCCAGCGGCGAGTTCGTCCGGCCCGCCCGGCCGGAGGCGCTGGCCCGCGTGCTGCGGTCACTGCTGGCTGATCCAACCCGGCTGGTCGGTTACCGGCTCGGCGGTGCTGACCGGGCCCGGGCCCGGTACTCCTGGGACCGGATTGCCGGGGACACCGAGGCGGTATACGAGCAGGTGTGTTGCGGTACTCGGATGGCGGTGGCCCAGTGACCGCGATCCCCTGCGGCGAGGAGCATCTGACCGAGCTGCGGGCGGCGCTGGACCGGTTTGGACCAAGCGCCGGGCTAGCCAGCCGGTGGGGTGTCCGGCTGGCTGCCACCCTGGCGGGTGGCGGGCGGCTGCTGGCCTGCGGCAATGGCGGCAGTGCCGCCCAGGCCCAGCACCTGACCGCCGAGCTGGTCGGCCGGTACCGCGACGACCGGCCGGCGTACTCGGCGATCCCGCTGCACGCCGATATCTGTGCTGCAACCGCGATCAGCAACGACTATCACGCCGAGGAGGTCTTCGCCCGCCAGGTCGAGGCGCACGGTCGGCCCGGCGATGTGCTGATCGCGCTGTCCACCTCCGGTCGCAGCCACAACGTCCTGTGCGCCGCCGAACGGGCCCGCGAACGTGGCCTTCTCACCTGGGCGATCACCGGCCCGGCGCCCAACCCGTTGGCCGCCGGCTGCGACGAAGCGCTATGCGTCGACTCGGCGGCCAGCGCAACCGTCCAGGAGCTGCATTTGGTCTCGATTCATTTGATCTGCGCGGCCTTCGATGTGGCTCTTGGTGTCTCGACCGCCGCCGTGCTGACCGAGGCCCGAGCGTGAGCCGGCCGGTCACGCTGGCTGTCGTAGGCGATGCGTTGCTGGACCGGGACCTGGTGGGGGAGGTCACCCGGGTCTGCCCGGATGCTCCGGTACCGGTGCTGGCGGAGCAGACCCAGCGGGACCGGCCGGGCGGTGCTGGGTTGGCTGCGCTGCTGGCTGCCTGGGATGGCTACCAGGTCACCTTGATCACTGCGCTGGCGGCTGACGCCGATGGTGAGACCCTGCACGAGCTGCTGACCCGGCATGTCCGGTTGCATGCCGGGCGGCTACACGGCGGTACGCCGGTCAAGGCCCGGATCCGGGCCGGCGGCCAGACGCTGCTGCGGATCGACCGGGGTGGGATCGGCGGGGTGGCCGCCGTACCGGAGGAGGCGGTGGCCGCCATCGAACAGGCCGATGGGGTGCTGGTCGCGGACTACGGTCGGGGGATGGCCGCCGAGCCGACGATCCGGGCGGCCCTGGCCCGGGCGGCCGGCCGGCTGCCGGTGGTATGGGACCCGCACCTGCGCGGGGCAGCGCCGGTGCCTGGCGCCCGGCTGGTCACCCCCAACCTGGCCGAGGCGGCCGGGTTTGCCGGAGAGAGGGACACTCACCATGATCTGGCCAGGGTGGGCCAGATCGCGGCCCGGCTGGTCGAGCGTTGGCAAGCTAACACGGTCGCCGTCACCATGGGACGACGTGGTGCGCTGCTGTCGCACGGCGATCAGCCACCGCTGGTGGTACCAGTATCCACCATGCACACCGTGCCCACGGTGCACACCTTGAGTAGCCGGCTGGACAGTTGTGGCGCGGGCGACCGGTTCGCGGCCACGGCGGCGGGGCTGCTTGCCGCCCGGAAGCTGCCGAGCGAGGCGGTGGTGGGAGCGGTGTATGCGGCGACGGAGTTCGTGGCGGCGGGCGGGGCCGGCGCAGTCCGAGTTGATCAGGTCGAGGTGCCGGCTGCCCCCTGCCGGGCCGCGGACGCGGAGGCCGTGGTGGCTCGGACCCGGGCTCGGGGCGGCGCAGTGGTGGCCACAGGGGGCTGCTTCGACCTGCTGCACGCCGGGCATATCAGACTGCTGCGCGCGGCTCGGGCGCTGGGGGACTGCTTGGTCGTCTGCCTGAATTCTGACGAGTCCGTACGTCGCCTAAAGGGGCCGGACCGCCCAGTCGTCGGGCAGTCCGACCGGGTGCGGGTGCTGGAGGCACTGGAGTACGTCGACGCCGCGGTGATCTTCGAGGAAGACACGCCGCAGGCGGTGCTGGAACGCCTGCGGCCGGATGTGTGGGCCAAAGGCGGCGACTACGCCGGCATGCCGCTACCGGAAAGCGAGGTGGTGGCCCAGTGGGGCGGCCAGGTCGTGCTGTTGCCGTACCTGGATGGCCAGTCGACCTCGCGGCTGATCGAACAGTGCCGGAGCTTCGGTTGCCGCCACAACGAGAGGAGTGGACCGTGACAGGCACCGTACTGGTCACCGGAGGGGCGAGCGGGCTGGGTGCCGCAGTAGTGGCCGCGATCGCCGATGCTGGCGGCCGGCCGCTGGTGCTGGACCGGCGACGGCCGCAGCAAGGCGTACCGCACTTGCTGGTCGACCTGGCCGATGGGCGTGCTGCCGAGCAGGCAGTCCGGCAGCTCGCCGAGCAGGCCGGTGGGTTGGATGGCGTGGTGACCGCGGCCGGGATCGACTCCTGTGGCCGGTTGGTGGAGGTGCCGGCGGCTGAGTGGGAGCGGGTAGTCGTGGTGAACCTGCTCGGCACCGCCGCGGTGGTGCGGGCGGCGCTGCCGTACCTGATTCGGTCGGCTGGCCGGGTGGTGACGGTGACCTCGACGTTGGGGCTGCGGGCGGTCAGCGACGCGACTGCCTACTGCGCTTCGAAGTTCGGTGTGATTGGTTTCACCCGGGCGCTGGCGGTGGAGACTGCCGGTCAGGTCGGGGTGACCTTGCTGGTGCCCGGTGGGATGCGTACGGCGTTCTTCGACGGCCGGACCGAGCAGTACAAGCCGCCGCCGGATGCCAAGCTGAACCGGCCCGAGGACGTCGCCCAGGCAGTGCTGTTCGCGCTGTCTCAGCCGCCGGGCTGCGAGCTGCGCGAGCTGGTGATCACTCCGGCAATAGAGCCATCCTGGCCCTGAGTACGGCCGGGCGGCTGGCTGGAAGACTGGTGCTGTCCCTCAGTCCAGGCACTGTGCCGCCGTACCGATCTCGACGTGCATGTTTGCGCTTCATCATCCGCAATGCCGCCTAGCCCAGCAACGGGTCGATGTGTGCCACACCGTCGTGGGGTACCCGAAGAGCAAAGTGCCGCACATAGGCTTCAAGCGCGCTGTAGCGGATGCACTGCTCGGTGACTTGTCCGGTCAGGATTACCGTGCCGGCCCTTCTGCCGAAGGACGTACTCCAGCGGAGTGCCGTAGAAGGCGCTGTGGCGGACCTTCATAAGGAACGCGCAATCGGGCGGTGGGGTGATCGGCTCCACCAGATCCGGGCGGGTGCCGTTGCCCGCCCGCGTCACCACGTCCTTCCGCGTTGCGGTGAAGTCACAGTAGTTGTCGTTGACGAAGATTAATTGGACGTCGTCGCGGTTCCGAGCCCCGCTGATCAGCTCCCGCAGGAGTCCGGTGATCTTCGTGACGCTGTCCGCCAGCAGCTCGGAGTCCTGATGCTCATCCGGGTTCAGCATGTCGATGACGATCAATGCCGTGGTATTCATCCCTGGCTCTTGCCCGAGCAGTCCCGATCCATGCTTGGCCTCTCGGGGTTCGCATGGAGCTAACATGACGTGGTCTGGTGCCGATACGTCTCCACATCAGCAGGACCGCTCGTCACCCATCGCCTGCGGCCATAGCGGGTGGCTGGTCTGCAACCGCCTTGATGATTTGTCGTATCGCGGTGATGGTAGCGAGACGGACGCCCCGATGGTCGTCGGTCGCCAGATGCCGCAGCAGGGCGAGTGCCTCGGGGTCGCCGGCCCAGCCGCTGCCGAGGGCGTTGGCGGCAGCCTGCCGGACGTCCCCGTCGGTGTCGTGGTGAGGTCGCGCAGCAGGGCGAGTGCCTCGGGGTCGCCGGGCGGGTGGCCGACCGGTACGGCCTCACCCCGGCCCAGGTCGCGCTGGCCTAGACGCTGGATCTGGCGCCGAACGTGCTGCTGATCCCTGGCACGACCTCGCTGCGGCACCTCGCGGAGAACCTCGCCGCCGAGGTGGTCCTGGACGCCCCACCGCTCGCCGACCTCAACGCCGCCGGGTAGCGGCCGGCCCGGCGGTGATACGGCGGTACGGACGGAGCGGGCTGACCAGCCAGGGCGAGTACACCGAGGTGCTGGTCGCCGACACCGAACTCACCGATTTCGATGCCGGCAACGCGCGTCCGGGAGGGTGCGTTCACCGGCGTGACTCTCACCGACGGCGCGTTGCGGCGGACCCGGTTCAAAGACGTCTGGTTCCGCCGGAGCCGGTGGGTGAGCCGGCAACCTGGCGGACAGTGGCTGGCTGGACGTTGCCGTTCTGGACAGCGTGCTGGCGGGCGTCCAGGCGTATGAGGCCAAGCTCCGGCGGGTGACGTTCCGGGAATGCAAGGTCCACACCCTCAACCTCCGCGGCGCCGCGCTCCGTGGCGTGGTGTTCGACCGGTGCGAGCTGGCTGACCTCGATCTCGACGGGGCCACGCTGACCAACGTGAGCTTTCCGGGGTCGACCGCTCGGCGGGTGAGCCTTCGCACCGCGACGCTGACCAAGGTCGACCTGGGGGAGCTGCCGAACTCGACGTCGTCGGCGACTGCCACGGCCTGCGCGGGGCGAGCGTGACCGGCGCCCAACTGATCCAGCTCGCCCCGGCGCTCGCCCGGACGCTCGGCATCGTGGGTAGGGACGGCTGACCGGATCCGGCCGTGCCGCCGGTGCCGGTGTTGCGGGGCCGGTGGGCGGATCCCGTCCGGATACCCGATATTGCCTTCGACCGGTCGCCGGCCGCGGCGTAGCTTGGACTGTCTCGACCGATACGGGGGCCTTGATGACCGCAACCGACACGCTGGCAGACGTCGAGGCACGCTCCGAGCCGGCCCGTCCGGGGGCGACCCGGGCCGCGCTGGCCGGGATCGCCGCGCTGGCCGGGCTGTCCTACGCCTGGGCCCTGGACCGGACGCCGTTGCAGCCGTACTACGCGGCCGCGGTGCGCAGCATGGCCGGGAGCTGGCACAACTTCTTCTACGGGACCTTCGACCCGGCCGGTACGGTGACGCTGGACAAGCTGCCCGGCGCCTTCTGGGTCCAGGCCTTGTTCGTTCGGGCGTTCGGCGTGCACACCTGGGCCATTGTCACGCCGCAGGCCGTCGAGGGCGTACTGGCCGTCCTCGTGCTCTACCGGGCGGTACGCCGGCTCAGCAGCCCCACCGCCGGCTTGGTCGCCGCCGCCGTGCTGGCCGCCAGCCCCGCCGTGGTCGCGCTCGACCGGGGCAACATCTCCGACTCGCTGATGATCCTGCTGGTCGTGCTCGCCGCCGACGCGGTCAGTGCCGCGATCCGCGACGGCCGGCAGTGGCGACTGGTGCTGGCCGGGGTCTGGGTCGGCCTAGCCTTCCAGGCCAAGATGATCGAGGCGTGGCTCGTCCTGCCCGCACTCGGCCTTGGTTACCTGGTCGCCGCACCCGGGTCGCGCGGGCGGCGGGTCCGGCAGGTCGTGGTCGGCGCCGCGGTCGCCGGCGCCGTGTCGCTGCTCTGGATGGTCGCGATCACGTTCGTACCCGCCGCCGACCGGCCGTACGTCGACGGCAGCGGCCATGGCTCGGTGTTCAACCAGGTCTTCGGCTACAACGGGTTCGGCAGGGTGGGGGAGCAGAGCCCGTTGCAGGTCCTGGCCGGGCAGGGACTCGACCTGCCCCTCTCGGGCGGGTCTCCCGGCTGGCACCGGCTGCTCACCGGCGACCTCGGCCGGGACGCCGGGTGGCTGCTCCCGCTGGCGCTGCTCGTCGCGGTCGCGGGCCTCATCGCCCGGCGCGGCCGGCCCCGCACCGACCCGATCCGGGCCGGCTACCTGGTGTGGGGCGGCTGGCTGGTCACCCTCGGCGCGGCGTTCTCGGTGCTCTCGACGCTGAACGCCTACTACACCGCCGCGCTGGCTCCGGCGGTCGCGGCGCTGGGCGGGATCGGGCTGGCCGAGGCCTGGCAGCACCGCGGGTCGGTCCAGGTCCGGGCGCTCACCGCGGTCGCGGTCGCCGGCACCGCCGGGTACGCCGGCGCCCTGCTGCATGGACCCGCCGTGACCGCGCCCGGCTGGCTGTCGCCGGTGCTGGCCGCCGCCGCGCTGGCCGCCCTCGGGCTGCTGCTGGTTGGCGCCTTCCGGCGTGGGGATGACCGGGTGCTGCGGGGCGGGCTGGTGGCGTCCGCGGCGGCCCTGGTCCTGGTCCCGGCGGCGGCCTCGGTCCTGCTCGTCGTGCGCGGGCAGGGCGTCTTCGATACGCCGTTCGAGTCGGCCCGCACCGCGGCCGGCGTTGAGGAGACGTTCGTCGAGGTGCCCATACTGGTCGCGCGCGGCCTGCCCGGCATCGAGAAGACCCGCGGCGACGCGCCGGACCTAATGGCCGTCCAGTCCGCAGCGATCGCGTCGGTGTTCAGCTACCCCAGCGGCGAGGAGGTGCTGCCGATCGGCGGGTTCACCGGCGCGATGCCCTGGCCGACGGTCGACCAACTGCGCGATGACGTCGCCCGCGGCCAGTTCCACCTCGTGCTGACGTTACCGAGCCCGGACTCGCGGGTGGCCTGGCTCGCTCGGCACTGCCAGCGCCTGAAGGGTGCACTCGCGCCGATCCAGAGCTACTACTGCGTCCCGGTCGACGCGGGCCGGCCAGCCCAGCGCCAGTAGGGCGGGCCGCGGCACCGGCCTGCCGTCGGCTGCACTCGCGAACGGCGCCACCAGCAGCGGTCGATGTCGTGCGGGTACGCCCGCGGCGGCCGCGCAGCCACCAGCGGACCGGAATCACTGCCCCGCTCGCTGCATGCCTCCCAGCCGGACGAAGGCCTCTCAGCGACCACAGTGTGAGAGCCTGACTCTCGTGGCTGATCGTCCGGGTCTGGCGTTGTCGGTGGATCGCCTGTCGAAGCGGTTCGGGAGGCGGGTCGCCTTCGCCGACGTGTCGTTCGAGGTGGGTCAGGGCGAGGTGTTCGGGTTCCTGGGTCCCAACGGCGCGGGCAAGACGACGACGGTGCGGACGCTAGGCACCCTGATCGCCGCGAACTCCGGCTCCGCGGTGGTGGCGGGTATACCGCTCACGCCGCACAACGGCGTGGAGATCCGTCGGCGGATCGCGGTCATGCCGGAGTCACCGGGCCTGTACCTGCGGCTGAGCGTGGTCGAGAACCTGCGCTGCTTCGCCGACCTGTACGAGGTTGCCCACCCCAAGGACCGCATCGAGCAAGCGCTGCGGGCGGTGAAGCTGATCGAACGGGCCGACGACGTGTGCGGCGGCCTGTCGAAGGGTCTGCGCCAGCGGGTCGCGCTGGCGCGGGCGCTGCTCAGCGACCCCCAGGTGCTGTTCCTCGACGAGCCGACCTCCGGCCTCGACCCGGCCGCGGCCCGCGACGTCCACGAGTTGATCGACGGGCTCCGTCAGCGCGGCGTCACGATCTTCCTGACCACCCACCGCCTCGAAGAAGCCGAACGGCTCTGCGACCGGGTCGCGATCCTCAACACCACACTGCGCACCATGGGCCGTCCCGACGAGCTACGCGAGCAGCTATTCACCAAGACGATCACGGTCCGCACCGCGGCACCGCTCACCGAACCCGACCGAGTCTTCGCTGACCTCCCCGCCGTCGACACCTGGCAACCCGACGGCCAAGCGTGCTACGTACTCACCGTGTCCGATGCCGCGCGGGCCGCGCCGACAATCACCAGGGCGCTGGTCGCCGCCGGCGCTGACGTGCTGTCCATTGCCGAGTCGCGCCACTCGCTCGAAGACGTCTACCTCGAACTGGTTGACCACGACGGGCCGGGGAGCCAGCGATGACCCTAAGCCGCCAACGAGTCCGCGCGGTGTTCCACAAGGAACTGCGCGAGTACCGGCACAACGGCAACATCGTCTACGCAATGGTGCTCCTCCCGCTGATCTTCCTCATCCAACCCGTGATCCAGATCTTCACCCTGTCCAGCGCAGCCTCGATGCCGCTGCGCCACGAGCACTCCCTGCTCTACATGCTCGCGATCCCCGCGCTCGTGCCCGCCACACTCGCCTCCTACTCCGTCGTCGGCGAGCGCCTGCAAGGAACGCTGGAACCGCTGCTATCCACCCCGATACGCCGCGAGGAACTCCTACTCGGCAAAGCGCTCGCCGCGTTCGTTCCCTCGGTCGTCGTCGCCTACGGCGTCTTCGGGCTCTTCGTCGCCATCGTCGAGCTCTTCGCGCACCCGGGCGTCGCATCCGCCCTCGTCCGCGGCCCGGACCTACTCGCCCAACTCGTATTCACCCCGCTGCTGGCCACCTGGTCGATCTGGGTCGGCATCGCCATCTCCGCCAGATCCAGCGATCCACGCACCGCCGGGCAGCTCGCCATGTTCGCCAGCCTCCCCATCGTCGCCGTCACCACCCTGACCGCCTTCGCCGTCATCCCCCCGACGCTGCCCGTCGCGCTCGGCCTCGGAATCGGCCTGCTCATCCTGATCCGCCTCGGCGGACGAGTCGCCGCAGCTCTGTTCGACCGCGAACGACTCATCACCAACACCAAGTAATGAACAGAGCCGTCTCACCGCGAACCTTGAACGCGGGCACGGCGTAAGAAAGGCGGCCAGCGCCGAAGAGGCCGCGTTCCTGGTGATCGGCCCCGGCGCCGGTTCCTGGCTGGTCGAGGCGGCCAACTCCGGGACTCGCAAGGTGAAGGCGAAGATGGCCAACGCCCTCATGTTGACCAAGCTCTACCCCGCCGCCGAGGGCGACCGCGCGCTGAGCACCGCTGCGACCACCGGCCGTTTCGCGGAGAAGGACCTGCTGTCCATCCCCGCCTGTCAGCTCGGTCTGGACAGCGTCGAGCCCACCCGCACCGGCGAGGCCCACAGCCTGCAGATCGAGGCGGCGCGGGCCGACTGGCGCCTGGGTGCGGTCTTCGCTATCGCGGGCATGGCTGTGGCTTCGGCAGGAAGTGCTCGGTGGGCGGGTTGGCGGCTGGCATGGTGGGCGTCCCTTCGTTGCTCGTTGTGGTTACGGGCAACGAAACGCCCGGCAACGAAAACGCCCAGCGGCGATTTGCAGGCAAGGTCGGGTTATTCTGATCGGAGGTGGCGATGGCGGCCGACGAAGTCAGTTGACAGCAGTTCGTCCGCCCAGCCGTTCTTGGGCGCGGAATTGCGGAGGATGCGGCTGGAGCGGGGCCATGATCCTTGCCGACCTCGGTCGGCGCACTGGGTCCTCAGCGCAGCACATCGGGGCGGTCGAGCATGTTGCCAGCCCAGCCTCAGAGCAGTTCATTGCCACCTGCGACGCGGCGCTGGAAGCGGGCGGCTGGCTGGCGGCGCAGTTCGACGCTGTGATCCGGGAGCAGGCTGGTGCCGACCGGGGCGCGGAATGGATGTATCCCTTCGATCACGGCCGGCTGGCCGCATACCGCGGCACCTGCCTGCTGGCTTTGGGCTGTGCGGCGGACGCCGAGGCCGCGTTCAGTGAGGCGATCGCATCGCTGCCGGAGCGGTGCGCCGGTCCACCGGCGGTTCGGCCAGCGGGCTCCGGGAGAAACCGCGCCGGTCGTAGCTGACGACCGTGCGCCGGCTGGCGAGGTGGTCTGCTACCGGCTGGTACGGGCCGGTGTCGCCGTTTCCGCCGGCGATTAGCAGGAGTACCGGGCCAGCACCCCGTACCTCGTAGTACAAGCTCGCCCCCGGCGCTTGGAGGGTGCCCGCGGTGGACGCATTCATCGGTCCTCTGTATGGGCGATGTGGCCGCGCTGGCGCTCGGCCGGCCGGTGGCTGCTCCCCACGCACGGCACCCATAGTACGGACTACGAAGGTGCGAGATTCTGATCAGCAGCTTTAGGTACGTTCTGGTGTCCTGGTGGAGCGAGAAAGGCTCGTACCGCTGCTGGTGTCGCCGACCAGGCTGATCGCCAGCAGCAGCCTACTGATATCCTGACCGGGTCGCCATGACGGCAGCTAAAATCCAGAATGCGGTCGTCGACAGCAGGAGGCCCGCGATCCGGTACACGAAGGTCGGCAGTAGGCGAACCTCTCCTCCGCGACGACGTAGGACGGCGACGTGTATGTGCATCAGGACAAGGCTGGGTAACTCGATCATCAGGAAAAACGTGATCTTGAATGCAACGCGGAACATCCAGCCAAAGTAGTCGGCAAGCAAAGCGACCCCCCGTACCAACTCACCACCGGATCACGTAGCCAAGTGGCCCCGAGAAAGGTAGCGACCGGTGCAGAACGCGGGGAGTTGTCGCCTCAGCTTCACCCGAAAGGGCGGTCGGCTGGTCGAAGAGTGCTGCGGCCTCGGCTCGGTCAGCGTAGTGCCCAGCCGCCGTACCGGGTGTGTCGGGTTGGGTGGTGTGGCAGGTGCAGCAGGCCAGTCCCATGTAGCTGCGGGGGGCGCCGAGGCCGTCGCAGATCCGGCTCAGTACGTCGTAGGCCTTGACCTTTTGGCCGTGGATGATCGCGGAGACCTCGGGTTGTGACTGGCCGGTCATGGCGGCGATGCGTTGCTGGCTGAATCCGGCCTTCTGTAGCAGCCGGTAAACGGTAGTGATATCGCGCACGGCCAAGGCCAGCCGCATCACCGGATCTTCCCAGACTTGGGGGTCGATCCCGTGGCGGTGGGAGTCGATAGCGTTCACCTCCGACCGCCACGGGCCGGGAACGGGACAGAGGGCGTCTGGGCGAACCCGGTGGGGGACCATGCGGCGGCCAGGATCAAGGCGGCGGCCATGGCGGGGGCGTCGGGGAGCCGGCGGTGGGGTGGGATGAGCCACCGGTCCTGGCCGGCGCTGCCGCGGTCGGAGGGCGGTGCGGGTGCCCAGCAGCCGGCGCCGAGGCGGGTCACGCCGAGTCCGGTCGGCACCCGCAGGGGGCGCTCGGCGATGTCGGGGGCGGCGAAGAAGTGCCACTGCCCACTCGGGGTGAGCGCTACCGGGGCCGGTGGTGCGATGCCGGCGTCGATCAGTTCCAGGGTGCGGGAGCCGACGTGCGCGGGGACGGCCCACACATCGAAGGCGTCCCCGCAGCACAGCATGATGTTCGGCAGTGGTCCGCGTGGGCGGTCCCACCAAAACGTCGCGGCCTGGTGGGTGGTGACGTGCTGGTCGGCCCAGTCGGGGCTCAGCGGGTGCGCTGCTGGCCAGCGGCAGTCGGTCTGGCCGCAAAAGCACCCCGGTGGGGGGCCGCCACCCAGCAATGCCCGGACCCGGCCCCGGCGGGGCTGGTCTGCTGGCATCGCACCGGCCACGATCGGCCACCCGGCATCCACGTACGACAACGCCGCCCGCAACATCACCGCCCGGCGGCTCACCGACCGATCCCCAACGTGCCCGCCGCTATCGATGCCACATGCTGATGACCGCACTCGGCGTACCGTGACCGGCCCCGGTGACCGCGCGGGGTACTCAACCCGACTGCGATCCGAGACAACACCTGGGAGCTGACGACCCACCGGCCGTGGGTGATCGCCCCAACCTCCAACGGTGCGACCCCACCGCAGCGCGACCCGGGCGGCGCGGCAGCATGTGGTCGCGGACGGGGGAGGCATCCGCCAACGCACCGCCCACCACCACGATCAGCGCGAACGCCGTTGGCCAGAACACGACTCACCGCTCCGGCCTCGGGCGTGACGCGGGAACGATCGGCCGGTGGGAGCTGTTCCAGCGCGGATAGAAGGCTGACTGCTGAGTGGGTGAAGGTCAGGGTCATGGTGACGACTCTTCTCGCTAGAGGGTTTCGGGCGGCGTGGACGGGGACGCTATGCAGCGGGCGGTAATCGGCCCTGTACAAACTGTGTAAGGTCTGGGCTGGCCGTGAACGATCAGCAGCTACGCTGGACTCCGGTCCCCGAGCAGTGCCAGAGAGGCAAGTGACGCATGGCAGACCCCGATCAGCCAGACCGGCAGCAGACGGCTGAGGTGGTGCTGTACTGGATGCAGCGTCGGGGTATGACGCGTCAGGTATTCGCTGATCGTTTGGGTAGGTCGCTGAGCTGGGTAGACAAGATCAGGACTGGTGACCGACAGCTCGACCGGCTGAGCGTGCTGCGTCAAATTGCGGCCGTGCTGGAGATTCCGTTGAGCGTACTCATCGACCCAACCGAGGCCGAGCAGCGCCGGTTGTGCCCGGACGAGCGCGAGATCGAGGCTGTGCGGTACGCGTTGGGCCGCTACGACGCCATCACTAACGTTTTCCGGCCCAACGGCGACGTACTGCCCGAGCCGGATCTAGCCAAGCTGAATCGCAGCATCCGCTATGGCTGGATGGCCTTTCAGGCGACGAACTACCAAGCCGTTGGCCAGTTGCTCGCTGCGCTTATCCGGGATGCCCAGGCGGCTGTCTGGCAGCTCGATGGGGATGACCGGCAGCGCGCCCAGGTGTGGCTGGCTTGGACGTATCAGCTCACCGCCGCGACCGCGTTCAAGCTGGGTGATGCGCAGCTTGGCTGGATCGCGGCGGATCGCGGCATCCAGGTGGCTGAGCAGACGCAGGACTTGGCACTTATCGGCAGCGCCGCCCGCCGAGTGGCTCATGCCTTGAGTGCTACGCATCAGAGTCGGAACGCGGTGGTTATGGTGCGGTCGGCGGCTGAGCGGCTCGAACCGCACCTGGCCCAGGAGGATGCGGCCTTCGTGTCAGCTTACGGCATGTTGCTGCTCAAGGGCAGTATCGCCGCCGCGCGGCTCAGTCAAGCTGCGGACGTACGTGACCTGCAAGCCGAAGCCGCGCGCGTCGCGCAGCGCTTGCCCGGGGACCACAACGAGCATTGGTCAGCCTTTGGGCCGACCAATGTGCGGGTGCACGAGGTTTCGGCGTTGGCGGACATGCAAGGTGGTGGCCTCGTTATCGAAGCTGCCGGGCGCATCACGCATGATGACCTGATGCGGTTGCCGCGTGAACGGCGAGCCAGTCACCTGCTCGACGTGACGCGGGGCTATCTGCAGTGGGGCAAACGTGATGAGGCCGCCAGCGCGTTGCTTGCTGCTGACCACCTCGCACCCGAGGAGGTGCGCTGCCGGCGGATGACGCGGTACATCATCAACGAGTTGGTGCACAGCTACCCGCGCGGCAGCCGGCCGAGTAGTGCCGTTGTGCAGTTGGCCCGAGCCGTGGGAGTGCCAGCATGAGCGACCGGTCTGACCGCGTGTTGTACGTCGTTGCTTGTGCGACGCCGGCGGCGCGCGATATTGGCAAGCTGGTCAGCCTGGCGCAGGAGCAGGGGTGGAGGGTTTGCATGATTGCCACGCCGGCTGCCCTGCGGTTCATTGACCAAGCCGCGCTAGAAGAACAAACCGGCTACCCAGTTCGCAGTGACTACAAGGAGCCGGGCGCCGAAGATGTGTTGCCGCCAGCCGACGCCATCGTTGCGGGTGGCGCCAGCTTCAACACCATAAACAAGTGGGCGCTTGGCATTGCTGATACGTTGGCGCTGGGGCTGCTCACCGAAGGCATCGGCTTGGGTCTGCCCCTCGTCGTCTTGCCGTTCCTGAACGCCGCCCAAGCTGCCCACCCGGCCTTTCAGCGCAGTGTGACCGAGCTACGACAGGCTGGGGTCAAGGTGCTTCTCGGCGACCAGGGCTACGAACCTCATGTGCCGCACACCGGATCAAAGAATCTGCCGAACTATCCGTGGCAACTGACGCTCGAAGCCATAGCCTCAGAAACATGAAGGCAGGTATCGGCGATCTTGTGCGTCTGTAGTGAATGGTCGATCCACAGCACCCATAGGAAGCTCGATATTAAAGCTAGCCCGGCGAGAAAGAAAGCAGATCGGTTGAGAACGGAGATCCCGGTACCGCAGGCGGCTAACTCTACGGCAACGAGTGCGTTGGACAGTGTAAAGTGTGTAGTTATCTCGTGACGCAGCTCGTGCAGCTCGGCCGCGCCCAGACTTGTGTCCTCATCCATTGAGTCTGCTCTCCACCCAGCTACACTCCCAGCCTCGTGGCGCCAGACTAACGGACGCAAACTCAGTCCATCTGCGGAGACAACACCAATTGGTCGGGTGAATCGGTAGTGGTACATTCGGTGATTGAGTTGGGACGTTTTGGGCTGATATCGACTGGTTCACCGTATCGGGAGTCTTCCCAGACTTGGGGGTCGATTCCGTGGCGGTGGGAGTCGATAGTGTTCACCTCCGACCGTCACGGGCCGGGAACGGGGCAGAGGGCGTCTGGGCGAACCCGGTGGGGGACCATGCGGCGGCCAGGATCAAGGCGGCGGCCATGGCGGGGGCGTCGGGGAGCCGGCGGTGGGGTGGGATGAGCCACCGGTCCTGGCCGGCGCTGCCGCGGTCGGAGGGCGGTGCGGGTGCCCAGCAGCCGGCGCCGAGGCGGGTCACGCCGAGTCCGGTCGGCACCCGCAGGGGGCGCTCGGCGATGTCGGGGGCGGCGAAGAAGTGCCACTGCCCACTCGGGGTGAGCGCTACCGGGGCCGGTGGTGCGATGCCGGCGTCGATCAGTTCCAGGGTGCGGGAGCCGACGTGCGCGGGGACGGCCCACACATCGAAGGCGTCCCCGCAGCACAGCATGATGTTCGGCAGTGGTCCGCGTGGGCGGTCCCACCAAAACGTCGCGGCCTGGTGGGTGGTGACGTGCTGGTCGGCCCAGTCGGGGCTCAGCGGGTGCGCTGCTGGCCAGCGGCAGTCGGTCTGGCCGCAAAAGCACCCCGGTGGGGGGCCGCCACCCAGCAATGCCCGGACCCGGCCCCGGCGGGGCTGGTCTGCTGGCATCGCACCGGCCACGATCGGCCACCCGGCATCCACGTACGACAACGCCGCCCGCAACATCACCGCC
>OBLV0100000074.1_pt1 | contig 44472 bp, 42 predicted proteins | sample 1520071 | NCBI WGS metagenome assembly OBLV01 (sample SAMEA3888446, study PRJEB22518) | metagenome | reverse complement strand
CTTGGTAGCCCGGCTCAGATGACGCGTCCACGATTACCTCTTTGCGTACCTGGGGCCCGAGAGCATTGCACCCTATCTTGGCCCCGGTAGATCCATTGACGAGATTGAATGCTTTTTGAACCCGACCCTGAATGTCATTGTCGATCATTGTTACGTTTTGGAAGTCATCGATGTGCACCGCCTGAGAAGCGTGGGCGTCGCAATAATTATTAGAGAAAACGAGTCGAGATGACTCGCCCTTACCGCTCCCGTCCCCGGCCAAGCCGTGTGGACCTTGAGCAATAAGACACTGATTGTCGACCTTCTCGCACCGATTGCCACTGATGAGAATATTGCGGCTGGCCGGGGTGGTGGTTGCATATGTCTGCATGCAATCCGCATGCGCACCGTTCGTGTTGGTGATGTTCATCACACGGTTGTGCAGAATCTTTATATCATTACCGAAAAAACGTATACCGTCGTAGTCGCCGCCAACCGGATGATCTATTTGGGTATTCTGCAAAGTCAGGTTATTTCCTTTAAGCTGCACGCCGGGAGCGGCGGCGCCAATAACTTTGAAGCCCTGGATGATGACGTTATCGGAGTCGACTTTGATTCCTTTGACCACGGTGGCACCATCCCCGGTAACGGTAATCGGAAGTTCTTTCGTTCCCGACGACGTAATGCGGAGAAGGTTACCCGCCAGCAAATTCCCGCCAAAACAAACAGTATCCCCGGCCTTTGCGGAATTGACTTGAGAGACCTTGATCGCATTGACCGTACACTTCGGGGGCACTGTCGGAATGATTCCAGCTGTTCCATCGGGACCGCATGGTTGGCTGGGCTTCGGGGACGCGGAGGGCTGAGGAAGAGCCCCGGAAGAAGATCCGACCATCAAGGTTGGGACAGAAAGCGCGGTGGGTTTCCCGGAGGGCTCACACGGATGAGAGGTGCCACTGGGAGGTGCCAGCGCAGTGGCCCGCGTGGCGGGTGAAGTGGCAGGCGTCGTGGCGAGTCCTGCTGTGGACTGGCAGCCACTGCCTCCCGGCGCGCATCTGCCGTCGCTGTCACTGCCCAGATCCGGAGAGGCGACATCATCTACTCGTGTGGGAGCGGCAACAGCCCCGAAGATAACCACCGCGGATGCAGTCGTAGCCAGCAATGCGGCCATGCCACGAGCTGCGTTCACAAGGACCTTCTTTCACCCACAGTACGATGGGAATGAACATCATGACGAAGCGGCGAAGTAATAATCGCCACCCAGGCTGAAGCGTTACTCAGATACCGCTAGTTAAATTTTTCCCCCGGTAACGTATACCCCCTGTTCACTTGCACGAAAGACAATAAGCAAACCACTCTCGCGAATTTACGAATCCGCGCTGCGCAATCCGACCATCGGTATCCTTGACCACAACGAGTAACCGTTCACAAGCCACAGCCGTGGGTAGGCGAGAGTTACCAACGGGTGAGGCAGGTATGAACATGAGGTTGAGCGAACTTTCCCAACAGCGCTCAACGACAAGAGGCGACAGATTTTAGGTATGCTCCGTTAGGCAGGGAAGGCCGGACTGCGGTCCGGGGCACATCAGCGACCGATAACCAGTGACATGCCAACCACTCGGTCACTGACCTGTAGTACCCATCAGTTGGGTAGAGCTGGTGACCGGGGGTGGCTACTCCCGGTCACCGCTCGTTCAGTGACGAGTGCTCCAGTGCTACGCCAACCGCACCCATCACTGACGTCTTGCTTCCGTGCCAAGAAGTTCTCATCCGGCCGAACAGCAGTCCCCGGCCCTGCTGCGCAGAGGGTCACCTCATTCCGCCCGTGAACTCTGCCACAACACCGCAGGCGCGACCTGGCGTGCCAGCAGATACCGCACCTACGAATATTCATCCAAAGGACGTTGCGGTCTGAACATGACCGGAACACGACCAGCAAACGAGCAAGGGATTACGACCAACCCCACAGCAGACAGCGTGGACCCAGACCCGCTGCAGAGCACGGCAGGGAAGATCTACCTGCTGCTAGTGACCGAGCGCCTGATTGCGCCGTTCCATCAGCCGCCAGATCATCGGGGTGAAGATCAGCTGCATCGCGAGATCCATCTTGCCGCCGGGGCAGACGATGGTGTTCGCACGCGACATGAACGAGTCGTGCAGCATCGAGAGCAGATACGAGAAATCGATGCCACGCGGATCGGCGAAACGAATGACCAGCATCGACTCGTCCAGCGTCGGAATAGCTCGGGCGATGAACGGATTGGACGTGTCGACAATCGGTACGCGCTGGAAGTTGACGTGCGTGCGCGAGAACTGCGGGCAGATGTAGTTGACGTAATCGGGCATGCGCCGCAGAATCGTGTCGGTCACCGCCTCAGTGGAGTAGCCCCGCATCGCCTTGTCACGCTCCAGCTTCTGGATCCATTCCAGGTTGATCACCGGCACGACGCCGATCCGCAGGTCCACGTGCTGGGCGGCATCCACTTTATCGGTGGTCACCGCTCCGTGCAGCCCTTCGTAGAACAGCAGATCCGTATCGGTCGGCAGGTCTTCCCAGGGCGTGAACGTACCGGGGGGCTGGCCGTAGGGTTCCGCTTCCTCGTCGTCGTGCAGGTATTTGCGCACGCGACCCCGGCCGTTCTCGGCATACTGCCGGAACAGATCCTCAAGCTCCTCGAACAGGTTCGCCTCTGGGCCGAAGTGACTGAGCAGGTTCTCACCGCGCTCGGGCGCCTCGGCCATCCTGGCCTTCATCTCATTGCGGTCGTACCGGTGAAAGCTGTCGCCCTCGATCAGTACCGCGTTCACGTGCTCGCGCCGGAAAATCTGCTCGAAGGTGCGCATTACCGCTGTCGTCCCGGCACCCGAGGAACCGGTGATCGCGATGATCGGATACCTGGCTGACAAAGTTCTCCCCTTCTTCTCAACCGTTGGTGCGGAATAAGCCACGGGTACCATAAAGCGGCGCGGCGTCTTTGGCGACGTTGTGGTCCCGATGGTATTGCTCGATGCGCTCGACCTCCTCGCCCGAGCCGAAGATGAACGGGACGCGCTGGTGCAGCTGCTCCGGCTCGATGTCGAGAACTCGCGCCCGCCCGGTACTCGCGAGGCCACCTGCCTGCTCGATGATGAAGGCCACCGGATTGGCCTCATACAGCAAGCGCAGCCGACCCTGCTTCGCCGGATCCTTGGTGTCGCGCGGGTAGAGGAACACACCGCCACGGGTGAGGATGCGGTGCGTCTCCGCGACCAGGGAGGCGACCCAGCGCATATTGAAGTCCTTGCCGCGGGGGCCTGTGCTGCCGGCGAGGCACTCGTCGACATAGCGGGTCACCGCCGGCTCCCAGAAACGGCTGTTCGAGGCATTGATCGCGAACTCGTTCGCGGCGGCCGGAAACCCGATCGCCGGATGGGTCAGGATGAACTCGCCAAGCTGGGGCTCGAGCGTGAAGCCGTGCACTCCCGTGCCAACAGTCAAGACGATCATCGTCGAGGGACCGTAGATCGCGTACCCGGCGCAGACCTGCGCCGATCCGGGCTGCAGGAAGTCTTCCGCCACGGCATTCGCGCCCGGATTCGGGGCGCGCAGGATCGAGAAGATGCTGCCGACCGCGACGTTGACGTCGATGTTCGATGAACCGTCGAGGGGATCGAACGCGAGGAGGTACTTACCCCGCGGGTAGTGTTCCGGGATGGGATGCGGTGCTTCCAGTTCCTCAGATACCAACCCCGAGACCAAACCACCCCATTCGGTGGCTCGCAGGAACAGGTCGTTGGCAACCAGATCCAGTTTCTGCTGCGTCTCACCCTGGACGTTGGTGGTCGCCGCGGCCCCGAGCACACCACCGAGAGCGCCATGGGCCACTCGCTTGGCGATCGCCTTGCACGCGAGAGCAACGTCGAGGATGAGCGAGTTCAGATCCCCGCTGGCGCCCGGATAGCGGCGCCGCTCCTCGATCAGGAACTGGGTGAGCGTCGTACGGTCAGTGAGCATGGCGTCCTTACATTTCCGGTGTGAGAAGACTAATGCCTCAACCTCTGCGCACTCGGATTGGCCACGGAGTCTCTAGTCTAAGCGCTGTGGCTGACACGGTGCGTTACGAGGTGAACGGGCACGTCGCGACGATCACCTATCACCGCCCGGACAAACTCAACGCCATCGACCAGCAGATGCGCGCGGAGCTCAATACCGCCTTCGCCGCGTTTCGCGACGACGAGAACGCCTGGGTGGCGATCGTCACCGGAGCGGGCCGAGCGTTCTGCTCCGGTGCGGACATCCACTCCCCGGGCAATCCGGCCGGAGAGTTTCCCGGCACGTACTGGGAGAGACCAACCGTCAACTCCTTCGAAAGCGGCTGGGAGATCTACAAACCGGTGATCGCCGCCGTGAACGGGTACTGCCTGGGTTACGGACTCACGCTGGTCACCTGGTGTGACTTCGTCATCGCCAGCGAGCACGCGGTCTTCGGTTATCCGGAAGTGCGAATCGGCACCCCCACGATCGTCGGCGCCATCCGGCTGCCACAACGGATCGGCTGGCAGCATGCCATGGAGCTGCTGCTCACCGGTGAGCAGATCGACGCCGAGCGGGCCAAAGAGATCGGCCTCGCCGGCTGGGTCGTCCCACACTCAGCACTACTGCCCACCGCCCAGGAGCTGGCCGACCGGTTGCTTGCCGCTGCCCCGCTGGCGGCCCGGGCCACCAAGGAGGTGGCCCGGCGCTCTCCCGATATGTCCGCTGTGGACGCGGTCCGCTTCGGGGAGACGATGCGGCTGGTGACCAACATCACCCAGGACGCAGCGGAAGGCCGGACTGCCGCGCTGGAGCGCCGGCCACCGATCTGGCGCGGCCGCTGAACCTGGTGCGTTCGCGGTCATTCCGGGGGTTCGGGCGACAGGGCCTGGAGCCGTTTCATCACGACATCCGCGTGCAGCGGAATCGAATTCTCCCGGAGCGGGCCCGTGCCACGAAGTCGCACTGTCGCAGGCGGTTGCGCCGCCTGCTCAGACGCAGCGACCGGATACGCCTCCCCGGTCCATATCGTGCTGTCGGGAAAGTGCAGCTCAACGTGCAGCTCACCCTCCTCCGCGCCGTCGTGAGTACTCACCGACCAACTCACCAGCGGGACGACAGCCTGACTGACGTCTAGTTCTCCTGGTCTGAGTGGGCCATCTGCAATGCGACACATCACCTCGATGATCAATGCTCCACCTCTCTTTGTGTGGTCGCCATCCTGCCCTACGCGACGCCCCGCCGTTCAGTGCACGACGGCCCGGGACTCACGACCGTGACCACCGATGTCGGATCTCTCACGGTGGTACCTCGGCCTACAGGACGGTCATCCAGATGTGAGTGAGCGCATCAATCAGCTTGGCCTCGTCGTCGAACGGCGGATGCGCGATGACCACGAGGTAGTGGAGACGCTCGCCGAGCGCCACAGTTCGGTGAGCTTCGGATCGTCGCCCCAGTTCTCCACGATCGCACGCAGCACGGGTGCCCCCTCGGAGCCTCGGTGATCCCCCCGCTGTCCCAGTGACCATGCGGCGCTTCAGGTCATAGCGTCCAGCGGGAACGGGTAAACACGAGCCGGTACGGTGACCTTGTCACTTACACAGGTCACTGATCTGATTCCACGTGCCCTTGCACTGTGGGCAGATGAGGCCGTGCCTGCTCGGCCATCCTTGTCCCTTATCGAACGACTCTCGGCAGTGCGCACAGCGAGCTTTCCCAGCAAGAATGCGCTCTCTGAACGTGAGACCTTTTCCTTTAGCCATGAGATCTACCCTCGTCCAACGGGAAGCGATCGGCCGGTTCAGTACAGGCCGCATTGCAGCACGATCTGCCACCGATACGGCGCACAAGAAGGTGACGATAAGACCGAGTCAGAACTTACAAAACGCGAGAGTGCTGGTTACCTGCATGAGTCACCGCAGCCACAACCCAGACCGTTGCAGCCGGAACAGCACCGACATCCGCCTGCCATGGCGACCTCCTCCCGATAGAGCGCCCCCAAGACCACTGAAAATTATATTCATCTACGTATAGGGCGGCATATCACTAGCTCGGGTGAGTTTCGCGCCAACCATCGGGGCCGTCTGTGGGCTACAACACAAACACGGCCTCTCAGGTAACGAGAGCAAACGTCAGATTATACAGAGCACCATCTGCATGTGCGGGCGCCCGAATCATTGCACGTGCAGATGCTCACAAGCTGCCACGCGTGGATGCCGGAAAAGTGTGATCTCCGGGTCACCAGACATCCGCTTTCAGGTCGTGTACTCAATCGGAGCTTCCAGGGCATGAATCGCCTCGAACAGCCGATCTGAGTCCCACCCCGCTTCGACCTCGTCGCGCAGCTCGGCAGCCTGGCCCAGATTGAGAGTAGCCAACCGGGCACCATCGTCAATCCGGATGAAATACTCGATGAAGGTCGGACGCCCTGCTCCGGCTGGAACGCTCTTAGGGCTCATCTCGTTGGTTTTGACCGTCGCTGTGACACCCTGACACCCGCCGGTCTTGAGGCGTTCCTCGATCGCAGAGGCGATCTCCCTGGCGTCGTCCGCGAGCATGATGAGACATCTCCTTCGTAACAGTCGTTACCGGTACCGTTGATCAACACCCACCCGTGCCGGTTGGGTCGTCCACACTATCCCGGCCGCGTCCGGACAGCGGCACTGCGACCGGCCACCCGCATGCCACGATGCGCCGCCGCACCGAACGGGCCAGGACCTTACGCGTAACCCCCGATTACTCACTGACAGCATGCCCCCACAGTCTTTCGCCCTTTAAGGGTGCTCCATGAGTCACGCTGACGCTGAGTACCCGCGCCACCGCCAGCTCCCGTCGCCATTTTCGCTCAGCGAGCTCCCGCCGCTTCTGCGTGCTGTACCCGGCCAATTCCCATACCCCCTCGCTGATGCGGGTCATCCCCGCCGCATGCTCGAGCAAATCGGCAATCTGCGCCGCTCCAGGAGTGGCCGCGTTTCGGAGTGCGGCAACTGCCGCCTGTAGCTCATCGGAGGCGTCCATGTGGGGTACTGCCCGCCTGCTCTTGCTGCGACGGGACGTAGAGATGTCTGCCAGGTTAACAGAAGATGCACATCCAGAGACGGACGAGGCTGGGGAAGGTCACACAACCCATGGTGAGTTTCGGCGCAACTCGGCGCGTTGATGTCGCCTGATCGTAGAAACTCATGAGGCCCTGATGGGCCGGGCAGTCGACGAACCGGGTGAGCAGCAAGCCCAGAGATAACGCTGTCACAATCATCGTCACACTTTGCAGGAACGGGCTGGCGCCCAAGTCCTGCCTCCGTCGCATGAGCACGAAATCCACCGAAGCCGAATCCGTCGACCACCATGCGGTATACCTCAGGGGCCCAGCCGCCCGGACCGGCCATTGGGCCGGCGGCAGGAGGACCACGATCCAGAGAAGTACTCGCAAACGCAGCGCCGAGCAGGCAAAATATGCTGAAACGACCAGCAGCAAGCCGGCGCCGATTTAATGGGGGAACGCAAACCAGCGAGGCGCCAGTTCGGGTGAACGACCGGTGCCACGGCGGTGGTGGTAGATAACCACATCACCGGCTCCTGGCACCTGATGCGATCCATCGATGCGAGGGACCTGCCCGTGTCGAGCCGGCACACAGGCCCGGGAGGTGTGCCAGCGTGTATCCATGAGCGTTACGACGCGTTCGTCGCTGATCTCCTGGAACGCCGCTGTACCCGTCCTGGCGATTGTCGTGCTGGCCTTCACATGGAACCGCGAGCTCGGCGTCATACCCGTCGTGGCCGTCGCGATCGTGCTCGCGGGTGCGGTGCTGGCAGCGGTACACCATGCCGAGGTGGTCGCGCTCCGCGTAGGTGAACCGTTCGGGTCGCTGGTCCTGGCGATCGCAGTGACGGTGATCGAGGTGGCTTTGATCATCACTCTCATGGTCTCCGGCGGAGCGGACACCGCATCCCTGGCACGCGACACCGTGTTCGCCGCTGTCATGATCACCTGCAACGGCATCGTGGGTCTGTCGTTGCTGCTGGGCGCGATGCGCTACGGAGTGACGGTGTTCAACGCGGAGGGCAGCGGCGCGGCACTGGCGACCGTAACGACGCTGGCAACGCTGAGCCTGGTGCTCCCCACATTCACGACAAGCGAGCTGGGACCGGCGTTCTCGCCACCGCAGTTGGTGTTCGCTGCGGTGGCCTCGCTAGCCCTCTACGGGATGTTCGTGCTCACCCAGACCGTGCGCCATCGCGATTTCTTCCTGCCGGTCAGCTCCCCCAGAACCCTCGCCGAGATAGCAGAACACGTCACCCCGCCCGCCACTCGGGCGGCGATGGAAAGCCTGGCATTGCTGCTCATAGCCCTCGTCGCCGTCGTAGGGTTGGCGAAGGTGGAGTCCCCGGCTATCGAGGCGGGCGTCGCCTCAGCAGGCTTCCCCCAATCGTTCGTCGGCGTCGTGATCGCGCTGCTGGTTCTGCTGCCGGAAACGCTCGCCGCAGTAAGGGCTGCTCGTCGGGACCGGGTCCAGATCAGCCTGAACCTCGCCTTCGGGTCCGCAATGGCAAGCATCGGGTTGACCATTCCCGCGATCGCCATCGCCTCACACTGGCTCGCCGGACCGCTACTTCTGGGCCTGGGCCCGACACAGATGGTGCTTCTCGTCCTGAGCATCATCGTCGGTGTGCTCACCATCGTCCCGGGCCGGGCAACCCGGCTGCAGGGCGGAGTCCACCTCGTCCTGCTCGCCGCGTTCCTGTTCCTCGCCATCAACCCGTGATCAGTCCCGAGGTCAGCACCGCAGGTCACAACGTGCTGCGCCGACCCCCCCGACCACGGATGGCGCCAAACACGACGGTGAGCAGGAACAACACGATGCCGATAATGGCCAACCAGAGCAGCGCCTTCACGACGAACCCAACGACGACCAGCACCAGCCACAACACCAGCAAACCGATGATCAAACCCATGATAACCGCCCTCCCGAACCGTGCCGGATCGAGCTGATACGGCTGGGTCCAACACCCGAAGGCTACCTGCGATCGCCCCTGCTACCTCCGTCGCTCCCCTACGGGCCACCCGGGCGGTAGAACTCCTGGTGGCTCACCGTGTTCACCCGATCGGATTTTGCGTACACGTACTTATCGGGGTTCGCCCGCCCTCTTAGCCCTACGGACTCAGCTCACACCGAATCCGTGAGATGGACACAGAGGGAGCATCGGTCGTGGCGATGACCGGGGAATACGGGCGAACTATCACCGGGATGGCAGAGCGCGACGAAGTGCTGGTGGCGCTGGATCGGCTCCTCAACGATGCACACCAGGGTCGGGGCGGGGCGCTGTTCGTCGTAGGACCAGGCGGGTTGGGCAAGACCACCGTTCTCGAGCATGCGATCAGCGTGGCGGGACCACGATTTGCGACTGGAGTCGGCCGCGGGGATCAGGTGGAGGCAATGTTGCCGTTCGGCCTGCTCGGGCAGGCTCTCGACCAGCTTCTCCAGGGACAGCGCACTCCCGGCATGGCGCTCAACGCTGACGGCGGTGACACCGTCGGCGTCTCCGCACAGTCCCGTTTCTACGGCATCCTCCGTGGAGTACGGGAGGCGGCAGTCCGCCCGCTGCTGCTGGCACTCGATGATCTGCACTGGTCGGACCCGGACTCGCTCATCGCAATCCACCTGATCTGCCGCCGGCTCGCTTCGCTCCCCGTGGCGCTGATCGCCACTGCCCGACCGTGGCCAGCGGCCGCAGTCACCTCGGCGCAGGATCTGGCCGCCCAGGGGTTGGCCAAGGTCACGCGGTTGGCGCCGCTGAGCGCCGCCGCCGCTCGAGATCTGCTCCGCTCCCGAGTAAGTGATGCACTCCCGGCCCACCAGATGGACCGAGCCATCGAGATGTGCGGTGGAAATCCGCTTCTGGTGGAGCAGATCGCTCTCGAGTGGCGCCGGAGCGGGCGATTCTCCGAGGCTCAGGTGTGGTTGCCCCGCTTTGTCGGGGTAGGCGCGGCGGGACGCCGGTACCTGCAGGCGGCGAGCGTGCTGGGGACCCGGTTCCGGGTCGCTGTCGCGACGGAGGTGGCCGGGCTACGCGCCCCGGAAGCCGCCGCCGAGATCGACGGCCTGTTTCGTGGCGGCTTGCTCCACGAGGCCGGCGCAGGGTGGGCGCGGTTCACCCACGCGTTGATCCGGCAAGGGGTGTACGAGGACATCGCCGCCCCGGTGCGCCGGGATCTGCACGCCGCCTGCTTTCGCGCCCTGGTTGCCTCCGGCGCCCATCCAGCCGAGGCAGCCGAACATGTGCTCGCCGGCCAGCTGGCTGGGGATCACGAGGCGATCACCACGGTGGCGCGGGCTGGTCGGGAGGCACTGCGCGGAGGTGCGGTTCATGCCGCCCGGCGGCACCTCACGGCAGCGATGGAGCTCGCGGGTGAGGCCGCGCACGCGGACCTGCTGTTCGACTTCGGCGCCGTTCTGGTTGCCGATGGCGCCAGCGGGGAGGCAGCAGCCATCTACGAGCGCCTGCTGAGCATCCCCGAACTCCCGGCCACAGACCAGGTCGCGGTTCTGCGTGAACTGGGCCAGGCCAGCTTCATCGCCGGCCGGGTGGAGCGCGCCGCAGCATGCTACGAGTCCGCGGTGGAGCTCGCCGAAGCCGATCATCCGGCACTCGCGGTCGGCGCCCTGCTCGACCAGGCCTTCCATCACCAGTCGCTGTTCGGTCCACGGGCCGCGCTGCCATGGGCCAACCGGGCAGCCAAGCTGGCCGTATCTCGGGGGGTCATGCAGGCTTCAGCTCAGGCCGCATGGGGTGCGCTGGCCTACCGATGCGGCAACCCGGCCGGCCTGGAGACTGCGACTGCCGCTGCCGCCCGGGTGGACCTCATTCCCAACTCCCGGTCCATGGACCGGCACCGCTACCGCCACCCCGCTCTGAGCTATGCCACCCTGGCGGTGCACGCGGAACACTTCGCCGACGCCGAACGGCTCCTCACCGGGATCCTGAGCTCTGCTGAACGCCGCTGCGAACCCCTGATGTTGCTGCAGGCGGCTGCCTCATGGGTTGACGGCCTGTGCCGCCTGGGCCGGCTGAACGAGGCCAGCACGGTGGTCAATCGCCTCGTGGAGCTCGTCGAGCTGTTCCCGCACGGATCTCCGCTGGCCAGCACCTACCAGGCGTTGGTGCTGCTGGAGCAAGGGCGCCTGGAACAAGCCGCGCTCTGCTGTGCACAGCTGCCAGCCACCCCACACCGTAGCGGTCGACACAGCCTGCACCGCACCGATGGTTTGGAGCTACATGTGCGCGGCGTCCTTGCCCACCGCCAAGGTGATGTGGAGACCGCGGCCTGCCTGTTCACCCAGCTCGAGCACTGGGCTGACCGCACCGGAGAGGTCGACCCGTCATACGTACCGTGGGCCGCCGAAGCGATCACCGTCCATCTCGCGTGCGGCCGGGACAGCGACGCGCGGCATGTCATCGACTGGGTCGCGCAGCGCGCCGTGTCCCTGCCCAGTCGGTGGCCGAAGATCGTTGTTGCCACCGGGCAAGCCGCCCTCGCCGAGCGGACGCGGAACCGGACCCTGGCCGAGACGTACTTCACCCAAGCGCTGGAGATCTCCGGTGAGCTGGCCATGCCGCTGGCCCGGGTCCAGATCCTGACCGACTACGGTGCCTTTCTGAGCCGGGGCGGCGAGATGGTCCGCGCCCGGGTGCTGCTCGCCGAGGCGTTGAACATCGCTGAGAGCTGCGGGGCCGGTTGGCACGCCACTCGCGCGCGAACCGAATGGCGGCGGGCCGGCGGGCGCACCCGGGCCCGTAAGCCCGACGAACTCAGCCCGCAAGAGGCCACCGTTGCCCGGCTCGCCCAATCCGGCCGGACCAACCGGGAGATTGCTCAACAACTTCATCTGTCCATCAAGACAGTGGAAACCCACCTTGGGCACGTCTATCAAAAACTCGGCATCCGCAGTCGTTGGCAACTCACCGGGCGCACCACGCGGCCTTGACATCGGTCAGCGAGCCCTGCCACGCTGGCCTCGTGCCGCACTATTTGTGACACCAAACTTGCGGTGGCTATTCAGAAGCCGGGGAGGTCGAATATGGCCGTTGTCGGTGATCAGCGCGGCCGAGTCGCCAGTGCGCGGTTCGGAAAGCCGGACCAGGACACGCCGCGCGCACGGCGGCAGTGGGTGAAACCAACCTGGGAGCGCCTGGAAACACCCATGGAAGTCACGATGTACGCAGGTCGGCGCTAAAGTCCCACACCAGCAGAGATGCTTATCCGCATTCTGGGCTCTGCGGCCGGCGGCGGAGTACCCCAGTGGAACTGCGGATGCCCGGTATGCACGGCCGCGCGGACCAGATCGCGCCCGGTGTCGAGCCGGTACTCGTCCACCATCGCAGTGGGCGATGGTGGGGGCGACTGGTTCCTGGGCAATTCCGGGCCGGACGTCGACATCGCAATGCGCGAATGGGCCCCTTCGTGGCCTGACCCAAAGGATTCCACGGCGCCCATCAACGGCGTCTTTCTCACCGATGCAGAACTCGACCACACGCTGGGCTTACTGGCACTTCGCCAAGCCGCCGAGATAAACATTTACGGCACCGCGGCGGTGCGTATCCTGCTCTCTCGTTGTGGGTTGTTGCCGACATTGGAGTGCTACACCGTAGTGCACTGGCATGAAGTTCGACCAGGCAAGCGGTTCGCACTGCGATTCCACCGCGGTGGGCGTTCACCACTGTGGTGTGAGCCGTTCGATGTCAGCCGGGGGAGACTTCCCCGTTACGCGCGCGGCACCGGACCGGAATCCGGCGTCGCCGTCGGTTACCGGATCACCGACGAGCGCACGGCTCGTTCTGCGATATTCCTACCCTCAGTCGTGGCACTGGATGAAAACATTCTCGGCAAGCTCCGCGACGCACACCTCGTGCTGATTGACGGTACTTTCTGGACCGGCGACGAGATGAGCCGCCGCCAGCGGGGCAGTGCGACAGCACAATCGATGGGCCACCTACCCATCGATGGCGAAGGTGGGAGCCTGCAGCTTCTTCGCCGACTGACCGACGCGCACATAGTCTACACCCACCTCAACAACACGAATCCGATACTACTGGAGGACGCACCGGAGAGGGCTTATCTCACTCACACCGGCGCGAGCATCGCCTACGACGGCGCAGAATACGAGCTGTAAGAACGGGGCGGGATGAGCGAGAGTCGAAATCGACCAGTTTTGAATCGTGATGAGTTCGAGGTGCTGCTGCGCGCCGCGGAACGCAACTACTGGGACAAACATCCCTTTCATCAGCGGATGGACGCAGGGGAACTCGACCCTGCCCACCTGCGGGCCTGGGTAGCCAACCGTTGGTACTATCAGCGAAACCTGCCGCAAAAAGACGCGGCGATCATCGCGAACTGCCCACTACCTGAAATCCGCCGCCGGTGGCTGCCGCGAATCGCTTACCACGACGGCAGCACGGACGGCGATGGTGGCTGCGCTCGGTGGTTAATCCTGGCAGAAGCAGTCGGATTGAGCCGGATGGAAGTCATCGATGAGCGGCACGTGCTCCCGGGAGTACGCTTTGCGGTGGATTCCTACGTTGCTTTTGCGCGAACCCGGACCTGGATTGAAGGGGTAGCATCATCGTTGACCGAGCTGTTCGCCCCGCAGGCGATGGCCACACGAACAGCCGCTTTAAGACTCCATTACCCGTGGGCGGATCATGGCGCGCTGGAATATTTCGACTCCCGGATCACACGGGCCCAGGAAGAATGCGCCGACGCGCTTGACATCGTATTGTCTCACTGCACGTCAAGGCAGAGTCAGGACGCTGCCGCCCGGGCTCTGGAGTTCAAGACCGACGTTCTGTGGAGCATGCTGGACACGATCGAGCATTCTCTACAGGCACGCTGATGACAGGACTGACGCCAATTCCGATGCCACCACTGTCGCGCACCGACCGGCCTCACCTGCGTCGCGGTGTGCGCACCGCGACCGACCCGCTCGGCGGCGGGACCGTCCTGCTGTTCCCTGAGGGGGTGCTCATCATGAATGAGACGGCGGCGGCGGTCATCCTGCAGTGCGATGGTGCCCGCAGCGTGGCCGAGGTCGTGCAGGCCGTTCGCGAGTTGTACGACGACGTGGAGGTCGGAGACGTCATGGCGCTGCTGGAGGAACTCATCGTGCAGAATCTGCTGATGGCCGGCGATGGATAGGCCGCTGGGCCTGCTCGCCGAGTTGACCTACCGGTGCCCGCTGCACTGCCCCTACTGCTCCAATCCGCTAGCCGTCCCGGACACGGCAGAGCTGGCGCTACCTGAGTGGGTCCGTGTGCTGGCCGAGGCCAGGCAGCTTGGTGTGTTGCAACTCCATCTCAGCGGAGGTGAGCCCTTGGCGCGAGCGGATCTGGCACCACTCATCGCGCAGGCGCGGACTCTGGGCTTCTACATCAATCTGGTCACCAGCGGGGTGGGCCTGGACCAGCGACGGGCCGACACGCTGCGGCAAGCCGGTCTGGATCATGTCCAGCTCAGCTTGCAGGACGCGGAACCAGCGGCCGCGGACGAGTTGGCCGGCGCCCGCGTCTTCGACCGCAAACTCGCCGCTGCCCGGGCTGTCACCGCGCTGGAACTACCGCTGACGATCAATGTCGTGCTGCACCGCAGGAACATCGACCGGATCGGATCTATCACCGAGCTCGCCGTTGCGCTGGGCGCGGACCGCCTTGAACTCGCTCACACCCAATACTACGGCTGGGGTTTGGTCAACCGAGCCGCCCTACTGCCGACGCGGGCGCAGGTGATCTCCGCAGAGCGGGCCGTCGCGCAGGCGCGAGCAGCGCACGGCGGAATCCTGGAGATCCTCTATGTCGTCTCGGATTATCACGAGCCGTACCCGAAGCCCTGCATGCATGGGTGGGGTCGGCGCCATATCGTCGTCACTCCCGACGGGCGGGTCTTGCCCTGCCCGGCCGCAGCACAAATCGACGGACTGGGCATCGAGAACGTTCGCGAATACTCTTTGCACAAGATCTGGCACCATTCTCCGGCGTTCACCCGGTTCCGCGGTGAGGAATGGATGCAGGAACCCTGCCGCCGCTGCCCGCGTAAGGAAATCGACTTCGGCGGCTGCCGCTGCCAGGCGTACCAGTTCACCGGGGACGCTGCACGGGCAGATCCGGTATGCCAGCTCTCACCCGACCATCACCTCATCGAAGCGGCGCGCCACATCGACGCACCACCGACTCAACCGCTGCGCCCCCGGTCGATTCCGCAGCTCGAATGAGGTCGCTTCTCACCGCGTGCGGCGGTGCCTGTTCGGGGGCGATGGCTCGGGTGTCTGGGCTGCCGCCGCGCACGGGCTGCGCTGCCCGATGGTCGCGAGCAGCAGAGTCGCCGCAGCCTGGCCGAGCATGCCTGGCGCAAGCGTCGGTGCCGGACCGACCGTCTTGGTGATCGCGTACCACCAGCGAAGCCACGGCGACAGCACAGTCCAGGTGTCGGCGAAGCGCTGGTCAAGCGGGCCGGCCTCGTAGTTGACCATGGTGTGGTCCAGCACTCCGAACAACGACGTAGCGAACACGAGCAGTGCCAGCCCCCGGACCAGGCGCGGGCGCGGGCAACGACCGAGAGACCACGCGTGCAGGGCGAGAGCAGCCCCGAGCACCGCGAGCGCGGCCCACGGGATGAGCTGCATGACGCCGTTCCAGTGTTGCAGAGTGGCCAGCTCAAAGGCGGTGCCTATGATGCCGAGCCCGGTAAGCACGGTGAGGCTGACCCACAGCACCTGCAACGGATCAGCTCTCCGCGCGTGGCGCTGGGTCACGGCCGAAGGGCTGACACGATCTTGTCGACGGTCGCCTGGCCGGGATTGTACTTGGCCAGGTTGTGCCGCAATTTCGTCAGATCCTGGTCACCCCCGGCATAAGGCCGGTACTCGACAACTTCCGCGGCCCACCGCTGAGAGCTGGTCACACCGGCGGTCTTGAGCGCTGCCGCGATCTCGTCCCGGCTCGCCGAGTTGGCCGACACCTTCGCCACCGCCGGCGCTGGTTCCCCTGCTGCTGCCGGTATTGGCTCACCAGCCTGCGCTACCCCGCTTGAGGCGGTCGAGCTGAACCGCCGCACGCAGCGAGTGACGCACCGAGAACGACGGCGCCGACCGCCGCGAGAACTGAACGCATGATTGTCCCCTTCCGCAGAATCCTCCGGTTATGACAGAGCGCTGCGCGATCGGGACCCTATGAAGGTAAGTCAGTCCCCTGCCGAGTTCTGAGAACACTGGTCACACTGCCGCGCCCGTCGGTCCGCTACCGGCGCCTAGCAACCCGATATTGCTCCATCCGGCCGCACTGCACCTTCAGCTCACCCTCCCCTCCCGCACTATTCCCCGATACGGCGACATACGGGCTGTGAGCGGCCCGGTTGGCCCGATATGTCGACATATCGGCTAGAGGTGGGGCCTGGGCATGTTTAGGGCCGGGCGGCAGTGGGTATGTGCGCAGTGGTGCAGACTAACCACGGCTGACCAGCGAGGGCGGTTTGGAGATGACGGATACCCGACGACTTCCGAAGCCGGTCGCCCATGAGTGGGATTGGCAACTCAAGGGCTCCTGCCAGGGGTTGAATAGCAGCGTCTTCTTCCATCCCGACGGGGAACGAGGATCAGCCCGGTCCCGGCGTGCCGGCCGGGCCAAAGCCATCTGCCAGCACTGCCCGGTGCTGGAGCAGTGCCGCCGGTACGCGCTGGCCGCGCGAGAGCCGTACGGGGTGTGGGGGGGTCTGACCGAGGAGGAACGCCGGAACCTGTGGACCGGCCAGCGCAGGCTGCTGGTGGGCTGACACTGACCTTGACAGCGCCAGTCCGCGCCCGCTTCCCCACCCGCCGCGCAGCTCGAGCCGCCAACTCCTGCGGAATGGAGTAGTGCGCTCTCCCACCGAGACCAGGCAGGATCGCCCCATCAACCCTATGCCGGTGAGGAGACAGGGTGCGGAGCTGTCCGGGGTGCCTCGACACGGTGGTTGGTAGTACACACCCTGCGCGACGCCGCCGGCGCCCCGGTGAGAGCGCACCGGAGGGTTGGTGACGCCAGGCACCGAGTCAGGGGAGGGATCCGACAAGGGAGCTGCGGATGGCGGCAGCGGCTACGCATGCTTGACCCCCCTGTTCGTTGAGCTGGCCGGGCTGAACCCGGGAACCTCGCAGCGGGCCGACCTGCGGGACCGGCTGGTGGTCGCTTACCTCCCCTTGGCTCAGCACATCGCCCACCGCTTCCGCCACCGCGGTGAGCCCCAAGACGATCTTGAACAGGTCGCCACGATGGGCCTTATCCATGCGGTGGACCGATTCGATCCCGGCCGGGGAAGCGACTTCCTGTCTTTCGCGGTGCCCACCATCACCGGCGAGGTGCGCCGGTATTTCCGGGATCACGCCTGGGCGTTGCGGGTACCACGGCGGTTGAAGGACTTGCACGTCGCGATCGGGTCCGCCGTACCAGTGCTGTCCCAGCAGCAGGGCAGAGCACCTACTGCCAGCGAGCTCGCCGAGTTTCTGGCGTTACCGCGGGAGCAGATCCTGGAGGGCTTGGAGGCCGCTGGTGCATACCGGACCAGCTCGCTGGACAGCTCGGCGGACAGCGACGGAGCCGGGGCGGGGATGGATGATCTCGCCGGTGCGGTCGATGCCGAGCTCGACCGGGTGGAATACCGTACGACCCTCGCCCCGCTACTGGAAAGGTTGCCTGAACGCGAGTGCACCATCATCAAACTGCGGTTCTTCGCCGGCCTGACTCAAAGCCAGATCGCGCAGCGGATCGGCCTGTCACAGATGCATGTCTCCCGCCTGCTATCCCAGACGCTGACGCAGCTACGGGACGAGCTGGGCAGTGAGCCCTGAGCCGGAGGAACCCGTGCAGCACGTGGTGGTCGTCGGAGCTGGGTTGGGTGGGTTGCGCACCGTGGAGTTGCTGCGCGCGGAGGGATTCCCCGGTCGGATCAGCCTCATCGGGGATGAACCGCACCAACCCTACGACCGGCCCCCGCTGTCCAAACAGATCCTCGCCGGTCAGTGGCCCGAGCAACGGGCCGCCTTGCATCGCGGTGAGTTGCCTGATCTCGATATCGCATTACATCTGGGTCGGTCTGCGGTCGGCGCCGACCGCGCAGCCGTCGAGCTCGACGACGGTACCCGGCTGGTCTACGACGCACTGGTAGTGGCGACCGGGGTACGGCCACGGCGCCTTCCCGGTCAGCCCGATCACCCGGAACTACATGTGCTGCGCACGCTGGAGGATTGCCGGGGATTGCGGGACTCCCTCTCGCGGGCCCGCTCACTACTGGTGGTCGGGGCCGGCTTCATCGGCGCCGAGGTGGCCGCAACCGCTCGCACGGCCGGCCTGGCGGTGACCATGCTGGAGGCGCTGCCCGTGCCGTTCGCCCAGCTGCTCGGCGAGCAGATGGGCCTGCTGTGCGCCCGGTTACAGACCGAGCATGGAGTCACGGTGCGCTGCGGGGTGCGCCTGGAGGGTTTCCTGGCCCCGGGGCCGGAGACCGACGGTATCGCCGTCCAGCTGGCTGATAAGACCATCGTCCGGGCCGACTGCGGAGTGGTCGGGGTGGGTACCGTGATCGAGAACGGTTGGCTCGCCGGGCTCGGATTACCGACCGACTCCGGATTGCTCTGCGACTCCGCCGGACTGGTGGAGGGAACCGCCAATGTCTACGCCGTGGGTGACATCGCCGCCTGGCGACACCCGACCGTCGGGGATCGGCCGCGCCTCGAGCACTGGACCTCGGCCACCGAGCAGGCCGCGGTCCTCGCCCAGCGAATCGCCGGGAATCCGGTCACCCGCCAGGCCGACGTCGTGCCCTACTTCTGGTCCGACCAGTACGGGCTGACCCTGCAGCTCATCGGACGGGCGGAGCTGGCGAGCACCGTCGAGGTGCTGCACGACCCGGGTACGATCAAAGGAACTGTCGCCGGCTACTTCGCCAGCGGCAGGCTCGTCGCCGTACTGGCCTTTCACGCTCCCCGGCTGCTCAACCGCTACCGTGCGCTGGTGGCTGCGGGCGCCAGCGAGAATGAGGTCCGCGCGAGGGCTGCCGAGCTCTCCGACCGCTAGCCGGGCACTCCCCCGCGGGGATCACCACTGGGCGATCAGGTCGACATCACTGCCAGGGCTGGCCATGCCTGCCACCTTCCGGTGGGACCCCGCTGCGGCGGGTGCCGTTGCCGGCAACCCCGTCGGCCACGGTGGGCGGCCGCAACGTGACCACGATCTTGGTAGGTTGCTCGGAGCCGATCCGCACCTCTGTGGCCACCGGCGGGTATCCGGTAGCGATAACCCGGTAAGCCCCGGCCCGCACACCGTCGAAGACGAACTCACCATCGGTACCGGTGATGGCCGAGCCGACCACCTGGCCATCCGAATCCACCAGCGTGGTCAGCACCTCAGACACCGGAACGCCGGCACTGGCGGTGCGCACGGTCCCCACCAGCTGAACCCGGGCGACCACCTCGACATCATGCGTGAGGTCTCCGTGGACCGGAACCTCAACGCTGCACGCCGCCGGGTGCACCGTGGGCGCCGCCACCGCGAGCGTGTACAGACCCCGGGCCAGGGTGCGGAAGCTGAACCCGCCATCGAGCCCGGTAGCGACGGTGCCTGCAACCTCGCCGCGTTTGTCGATGAGGGTGACCACCGCACCCACGACCGGCTGCCTGGACCCGGCGACGTACACGGTTCCGGACAGGGTCGCGCCGGCTCCGGAGAGCAGCACATCATGACGCACCGGCACATCGGCCACCGGGACCAGCTCGATCGCGGGCTGGTATGCCGCCGCCGCGCAGACGACCAGGTATCTGCCACCGCTAGGTGGACCGAGCCGGTAGTTCCCGGCGGCATCAGCGTAGTTGCGATCCAGTTGGTGACCATCCAGATCGGTGAGGGTCAAGCTGGCGCCGACCACGGGGGCGTGCCCTTCTCCGGTGACTTTCCCGTGGATCAACGGCCCGCGCCGGTAGTCCAAACCGGCCTGCTCTGGCACAGCGACCGGGACGGCAGCCACAATCTCCCCGCCTCCTGGCATCCTGCTCGACGGCACCGTGCCCGCCTCAGCGGTCATCTCGGCGGCGAGGGCTTCGATACCGGACTGGTGACGCAAGGGGATCTCCTCCATGAACAGCAGGATCACCGCAGCGAGGAACATCAGCCCTGCAGCTATGAGGAACACCACGCCCATCGAATCGGAGAAACCCACCAAGAATGGCTGGGCCAGCCGCGGATCGATGTGCTGCAGGAACGAGGAGTCCTGCAACACGCCGGCAGAGTTACTGCCCGATCCGCCTATCCCACCGGAATGAATCATCTGCAACACACCACTATTAGCTGGGTTGTCACGGACGACTGGGTCGGCGAGTGCAGACTGGAATGCGGGCGTGGGAACGATGACCCGGAACGCATTGGAAATCTTGTCCCCCGCGGTGGAGAACAGGATTGACAGGAACACCGCGACGCCCAGGGTGCCGCCCATCTGGCGGGCGAACGTAGCCGAGGAGGTGGCCACCCCCATGTCTCGCGGTGACACGGCGTTTTGCGCCGCGATGACGAGCGTTTGCAGGCAGCCACCCAACCCGAGACCGAACAGCCCCATGTAGATATCGATCTCTACCAGCGAGGTGTCAACATCCAGCCGGAAATAGAGGAAGATGAACGCAATAGCCATCAATGCCGCACCCAGCACCGGAAAAACCTTGTAGCGACCGGTCCGGGAGGTCAGCTGCCCGGAGGTCACCGAGGAGACCGCGATGCCCCCCATCAAGGGCAGCAGCAACAGGCCGGCTTCGGTGGGTGAGACGCCCTTGACGATCTGCAGGTAGAGCGGAATGAGCACCAAACCACCGAACATGCCCATGCCGATGATCAGTCCCGACACACTCGTGACGCTGAACACACTATTGCGGAACAATCGCAACGGGAGCAGCGCCTCATCACCGATCTTTCGCTCGGCGGCGAGGAACCAGGCCAGGCCGACCGCAGCGACCACGTAACAAACGATCGACCGGACCGATCCCCATCCCCAATCCTGACCCTGCTCGGCGACCAGCAGCATCGGCACCACAGCGACCGCCAGTGCCAGCGCACCGGACCAGTCGATCCGGTGCTCGCGGCGGGTGTGCGGGATGGTGAGCACCCTGGCCACCACGAACAACGCGATCGCCGCGATCGGAACGTTGACCAGGAACACCCATCTCCAGCCCGCGATTCCCAGGATGGAGCCGGCGCCCGCGAAACCACCCCCCACCAGCGGGCCGATCACGCTCGCGGTGCCGAACACCGCAAGGAAGTACCCCTGGTACCGGGCTCGCTCCCGCGGCGGCACGATGTCGCCGACGATCGCCAACGCCAGTGACATCAAGCCGCCCGCGCCCAGCCCCTGGATGGCGCGGAAGGCAGCGAGCTCGTACATCGAGGTGGAGATCGTGCACAGCACCGACCCGACGATGAACACTGCGATCGCGGTCAGGAAGAACGGTTTTCGCCCGTAGAGATCAGACAGCTTGCCGTACAGCGGAGTGGAGATCGTCGCCGTGATCAGGTAGGCAGTGGTCGCCCACGCCTGCAGGTCCAAACCGTGCAGGTCATCGGCGATAGTGCGGATCGCAGTAGCCACGATCGTCTGGTCCAGCGCCGCCAGCAGGATTCCCAGCATCAACCCGCCGAGAATCGTCACGATCTGCCGGTGGGTGAAGGCCCCGGGACCGGGGGCCGGTACGTCGCGGTGATGGCCATGCTTCACCGCCACGGTGGTGGTCATGAACGGGGTCCTTCCTGCTTGGCCGGCACGGCGTGCTGTCCATCTACCCGAGCCACGGCAGTTCAGCAGTCCTCGACGCTCCCCCGACACCGGGACAAGACCGCATCATTGGTTGTGGCATACAAATAATTGTAGATGGCAAGCATGCGCTCTAGGGAAGCAGGCGGCAACCGATATCTCGCCGGAGCCTGCCCACCTCACCGCAACGGCACGGCAACGCACCCTGTTCGATGGGCTGAGTCAACGCGTGTTCGCTTATGCTCGCGCCATGGACCAGCGCGGTGGCCACGAGGAGTCACAGCCCGGCGCGGGTCGGCGGCACGAAGAGCCCGGGAAGCAGCGTAATCCTGAGCGGGTGCGACTGCGTGATGCCGAGCGCACCAAGGCAAGGATCCTGGACGCGGCCCGCAAGCGCTTCGCCGAACACGGCTTCGACCGCACCACTATCCGTGCGGTGGCCGCCGACGCCGAGATCGACCCCTCTATGGTGATGCGCTACTTCACGGATAAGAACACCTTGTTCCAGGCTGCGGCTTATCACGCCCCACAACTACCCGAGCTCACTACGGTCCCAGCCCACCAGCTCGGCATCGCGGTGGCCCGGGTGTTCCTGCAGCGCTGGCAGGATCCGAGCACACTCACCCTGCTGCGCGTGGCGCCCACTCACCAGGACATCGCCAACCAGGTCCACCACGCGTATCGCGATCAGCTCACCAAGCTTGCAGCCCAGGTAGCACCACGAGAGGAGGCTCAGGAACGGGCGAGCTTGGTGGCCAGCCAGATCGTCGGTCTAGCCATGGCTCGCCACGTCCTGCGTCTTGAGCCGCTCCACGACATGGACGAAGACAGTCTCGTCGAGCGCATCGGACCCACCCTGCAGCACTATCTCACCGGCCCGCTCCCCCCAGGGGCGGGTGGGTAGCGTCAGCTGGCGGCCGGGCAGCGGGTTCCCTCAGGTGGAAGCTTGAGGTTGGCGAGATAGTTGATCCCGGCGTTGTCCACGCAGGTGTTGCCCTGCAGGAATGCGGTGTGCTGGGTGCCCTCGTAGGTCAGCAGGCGCGCCTTGAGATCGGCGGCGAGGTTGACCCCGGCCTGGTAGGGCGTGGCCGGATCCTGCGTCGTGGAGATCACCATCACGGTAGGCAGGCCGGGGGTCTTCGGGACTCCCGGAGCGCTGGTCGATGGCACCGGCCAGAACGCGCAGTTATCCAGGGCCGACGAGGGAGCCTCACCGGTGTCCAGGAATGGTGCGACCTTCCGGTACTGGGCATCGACGTCGCGGGCGACGTTGCGATCCTTGATCGGTGGATTGTCGACACACAGCACGGACTGGAACACGTCCATCTCGGCGGAGTAGCTACCGTCCGCCGAACGTCCGTAGTAGATGTCGGCGAGGCGCATGAGGGTGTCTCCGCGGCTTTGGCCGAGTTCCTGCAAGCCACGGTTCAGCGCCGGCCAGAGATCAGGTAGGTAGAGCGCCTGAACGGTGGCGATTGTGGCATCGGTGTAGGACATCTGGCGACCATCGGCGGTCGGAACCGGCTTCTGAATCAACGGCCGAACCAGGGCTTGGTACTTGCTGGTGGCCTGGTCCTTGTTCTGTCCCAGCGCGCAATCAGGACGGCCGGTGCACCACGCCGCGAAGGCATCGAAAGCCTTCTGGAACCCTCGACCCTGGTCGATGAGCTGGGAGATCTGATCCTGCGCCGGGTCGACAGCACCGTCGAGGATCATGGCGCGGACATTCGTGGGAAATGCTTCTGCGTAGCTTGTACCGATCCGCGTGCCGTAGGAGTAACCGAGGTAGGTCAGCTTTTGATCACCGAGAGCCGACCGCATCACATCCATATCGCGAACCACGTCGCGAGTGCCGATGTTCGCAAGCACGTCTTTCCCGGTCCGGGTGACGCAACCTTGGTCGACGGCCTTCTCGTGGGCCTCGGTCTTCTCCACGCCAGCTGGGGAAGTGTCGACATTGAGGTTCATCAACCGTTCGGCATCCCGCTCGGCCGCGGTGCGGCAGATGACCTGCGGTTCGCTGGAGCCGACACCGCGCGGGTCGAAGCCCACGAAATCGAACCGGCGCCCGAGGTCGTTCCCCGCGACCTGGCTCGCCAGGCTGGCCGCGGTGCTCATACCGGACCCGCCGGGTCCTCCGGGATTGATCACCAGGGAGCCAACGCGTTGCCCCGGATCCGACGCGGGACGGCGGAGCAGGCCGATCTTGATGGTCCGACCGCTGAGATTGGCATAGTCCAGTGGAACCGTCATGTACGCACACTGCAGCCCGGGGTCCGCGTAGGACTTCTTGTCGTTGGGAGTAGTGGCGAACGACTCGCACCCCTTCCAGGACAGTTCCTGGCCGTAGAAACGCTCCAGCCCGGCGGGGACCGGGCCTACCGGCCCGCGTGCAGCGGCGTTATCCGTGGCAGAACTGCACGCCAGCACGGCTGCCCCCACCGTTGCAAGCACCAGCCCAATGGGCAGCGCAGGAGCACGTCTCATCCCAGTATCCCCTTTACCCCACTGTCAGCTGCCCGGTAATAATCTCCCAGCGTGCTTGTCACACTACGCAACCGGGGTTCTTCGCCGTGTGAGCTTACTCATAGGTGCGACCGAGCACGCTCAGCAGGCTGTCCTTGATCTCGGGACGGCCGGCCGCGACGAGAGTGAAGGTGGCCTCCCGGACCAGCCGCTGTGCGTGCTCATGCCCGAGAATCCCCGAACTGCCCACCGCCACCACCAGCGCTCCCGCGCAACGGTAGGCGAGCGCCGAGGCAGCCGCGCGAGCCGCGGGAAGGGTCTCAGGCGCCTCGAGGCCGGCGTCGAGACGGTGACGGATTGAGCGGTGCTCAGCATGCAGCAGCTCCGCGGTCTCGACGCGCCCCGACGCACTGATCATCCGGATGCACCGCCTGGCCACCCCCATCGCGAGGCAGCCGTTCAGCCGGGAGCTGATGCGTTGTCTGGACAGGAACTCGCGGTGCGAGATCTCGGAGGTGACCTTCTCCACCGGCAGGGCGTAGTCGGTGAAATGCAGCCGGACCGTGTTGCTGGCCTGGGCTGCGACCATGTGCAGCCTCTCGGCGGTGATGCCCGCACCAGCCTCGGCGTCGACCAGGCCACTGACGATGGTTCCGGTGGACTCCGCTGGGTTGATCTCGGTGTTGCGTGCCGAGATCTGCAGCAGGTCGACGATTCCCCAGCCCGTGACGAATGGAGCCTCGCCGTTGATGAGCCAGCCATCGGGGGTGGCTGTGGCCCACAGCCGCGGAGGCTGCGGAATGGCGCCGGCAAACGCGACACCACCGCGTAACTCACCCCGGATCACCGCGGCGAGATACTTCTCCCGCAGGTTCGCATTCGCCGTACCGGCCAGGCCTCGCACCACGCTGTGGTGCTGGATCCAGGTGAAGGCGGTGGTCAGGCAGCCGCCCGCGAGCGTCTCAAGAATCCCGGTCAGGGTCGGGAAGTCGATGTCCGCACCGCCCAGCTCGGAACTCCCCACCAGCCCGTAGAACCCTTGCTCGGCGAGCAGGTCGAAATGGCTATCTGGGATCACTCCTGCAGCATCGACATCGAGGGCTGCCGGGAACAGTACGTCCTCTGCAATCGCGTGGGCCCGGTCCAGCATGCTCGCCACCGGGATCACGCTACCCCCGCCGCGTTGTTCCCCGCCCTCACTGCGCACGACCTCCAGACCCTCGAACTGAAACGTAGCGGCTCGGCGCTTTACCATTCGCCGCGTGACAGTTGAAGGAGGCCGTCTACTCGCGCACGCCCACCGCCCAGCGGCTGACCTTACCCGGCGCGATGTGGCTCGACTGATGCTCAGCGTGCCCTCGGAGGACGCGCTGGCCGGCATGCCCGAGCTGCGCCGCGAGTTGCTTGCCGCGCGCAACCCGTTCTCAGCCGACTTCTGGGCATCCGCCGAGTCCGTTCTCGGGCGGATCGCGGAGGGTAGCGCCACAGTCGGTGAGGTGCACGGCTGGCTGGAAGCAACCGGAACCGAGCCGACCGCGATCATCGGGTTGCATGTATGGGAGGAGGAGCCGGCCCGGACACCGCTCGCTCACGAGCTGCATGACCTTCTCGTCACGCACCTCGAAGGGCGGCTCAACGCCGGGGATGTCGACCCTGACCTGCTGCTCGCGGAGGATCCAGCTGCGGTCAGCGGGTACCGCGCGATCCAGGAACGCTGGATGACCACGCCGCTACCCGACGGTCGGGTGCCCATGAACGAGCTGCTCGACGAGGCGGATGACGATTTCCTCGCCGAGTGGGACGCCGCGGAGCAGGCGGCTCTCAGCGAGCTCGGAGACATCCTCGCTGAGGTAGGCGAACGCCCCCGGCCGGATGGCGAGCTGCAGGCGGCCTGCCGGAGCCTGCGCGACGCTCTGTGCACCGGGGGCTGGCCTGCTGATCTTCTCCGGGCTGGCGGCGGGGTTGGCCCGAGCGAACTGCACGCAGGCGAGGCCCGGCCCGGCGACGACGCGCGCTTGTGGCTAGCCCTGGCCGCAGGAGTGATCAACCCCGTGGGCGAGCCGCCAGCGGACCTCCCGGATGACAGCCTCTCCGCAACCGCTCTCGAGCACGACGAGTGGGTCGCAGCCGTGGCGTCGCTGGCCCGGGGCGGTTGCGGCACTGCTGCCTCCCCCGGTGACCTCGCCCGGTTCGTCGCCGGCGCGGACAGCGGGGACGACATCGACGTGCTGGCCGGCTGGTTCATCCCCGTCGTGGATCAATGGCAACTGCTCGGCGCCCTCGACGAGCACGAGCGCCTCACCCCGCTCGGCTGGTGGGGCCTCCCCCAGGCCCTCCTCCAGGCCTGGTCCCCCGACACCCCGAATGGGGGTTAGTAGCGCCAGCGGTGGGCGGCGACGATGTCTTCGAGGGGGCGGTCGGCCGCCCACGCCGCATCGGAGCGGCGTACCGCGAGGAACGCGCCGAGGAGGTGCTCGCCCAGCACGGCGGTGAGGCGTGGAGACGTGGTCAGCGCCTCCTCCTGCTCGCCGGGTGTGGTGGGCAGGCGGATCATCCCGCGGGCGGCGCGCTCCTGCTCACTCCACCGCCCGGGATCGACTTGAACCGGCTCGCCGGGGTCGGCGCCGTCCCGCAAGCCCGCCAGACCGGTAGCGATCACCGCAGCCAGCGCGAGATAGGGGTTGGCCGAGGCGTCGGAGACCTTGAGCTCGACGTTGGCGTGGTCGGCGCCGAGGAACTCCGAGCCGGGGATGAAACGCAGCGGCGCCTCACGGTTCTCCACACCCCAGAACTGGTAGGCGCTGGCGAAGTAACCGGGCCGCAACCGAGCCAGCGACGGCACGCTCGGCGCGGTGATCGCGGCCAGCGCACGGAGGTCACGCAGTAACCCACCCAACCAGCCGGCACCATCGGGACCCGGGCGCTCTGCCGAGGGTGCGCCGGCTAGCAGGTTGCGCCCACCGCGCCAGACCGAGGTGTGCAGATGCCAGCCGTTACCCACACCGGCAGCGGTGAACAGCGGCGCGAAGCAGGCCCGCAAACCATGCTCCCTGGCCGCGGCATGAACAGTCTGGCGGGCCAGCAGCTGCCGGTCAGCGGCAGTGATCGGGTCGGACGCGACGATGCTCAGCTCCACCTGAGCCGGCCCGTACTCAGCGTGCAGCTGATTGACGGGCACTCCATTGCCCGCCAGATCGCCGAGCAGGTCAGCGACGAACTCATCGACCGCCAGCAGGGCGTGCGGGCTGTAGGCGGGGGCGTGGTAGGCCAGGCGTGGCTCTGCATCGGCCTGGTTGTTGACCTGGCTGACGCCCCCGGCCTCGGTGAGCACGAATTCCATCTCGTATCCAGCTTTGATCTCCAGGCCGTCGGCGGCGGCCGCCTCGACCTGTGCCTCCAGTACGCCGCGCTGGTCGTAGGGCCAGGGCGAGCCATCTGCAGTGACCTGCCGCCCAGGTGCCCAGGCCAGCGCAGGTTGCCCGGCGAGCCGGGTCAGGCCACCCAGCTCCGGGATCAGCCGAACGTCACCTGAGGGGGTGGCCAGGCCCTCGTAGGCGTAGGTGATGCCATCGTGCGTGTCGAACACCGCGAACAAGGTGGAGACGCCGATCCCGCGGACAGCGACCTGCGGCAGCGTCGCCACCGGCACTGTCCGCGACCGAGGTATCCCGTTGTTGTCCGCCCAGGCGACGGTGACTCCGACGACCCCGTTGGCCTCCAGATCCAGGGCCAGCGCTCTCGCGTCAACCATGCCCATTCCTCCTGCTCGGCGGCGCACCCGATCATGCTGGCGGACAGGTTAGCGTGCCACGGCCACCGCTAGCGCGACCGAGATGATGCCCACCGCTTCCAGGGGGTGCGGCAGCTGGCCCAGGGCCAGCACCCCCACCACCGACGCCGTCGCCGGTAGCAGCGCCAGCAGCAGCGCGAAGCGCGCCCGACCCACCTGGCGCAGCACGATCTGATCCAGGCCGTAGGGCAGCACCGTGGACAGCACGCCCACCCCGACCGCCATCGCCAGCAGGATGGGCGAGCCCCAGACCGGGCCGGTCCCGAGCGCCAGCGGGCAGAGCAACACCGCGGCGAGACCGAACCCGACGGTCAGGTCGTCGAACTGGTTACCTGCCCGGGCCACCCGGGCGCCCAGCACGATGTAGCCGGCCCACATCACCGCCGCGAGCAGGGCCAGCAGGAATCCCACGGGGTTGCTCACCAGCCGCACGTCGGCGATGAGCACCACCCCCGTAGCAGCCAGCACCAGGGCCGCGACGTCCCGCCTGCTGCGGGAGCCCAGCGCGGCCACCGCCACCGGGCCGCAGAACTCCACCGCGACCGCGGTGCCGAGCGGTATGCGGGCGATCGCCTCGTAGAACGCGACGTTCATCAGGCCCGTGACCAGCCCGAAGCACCCTGCTCTGACCAGACGGTCACTGCACGCGGCAGCGCGTGCCGGGCGCCGCCAGGCCAGCAGTACCAGCGTCGCGACGAGCATCCGTAACCAGGCGACGCCCGCAGGTGTGAGGCGGTCGAACAGCGCCACGGCGAGTGCCGCGCCGAGATACTGGGCGCAACCACCGACCACGAACAGCAGCGGCGCGGGGCCACCTCGCTGCCCCCTGCCGGGCACCGGGTCCACCACCCGATCCTGACTCACCCTTGCGCGCAGGGCACCCGGGGTGCGGTACTAACCCCAGGTATGAAACAACTCACCTTGGGAACAGATCGCGCAGCGAGTTCGTCTGCAACAGTAGGAGCCTGGGATCCGATGTCAGAGTTGACGGGTTGATCCCGCCCGTACCGCAGCCGGTTCAACCGGTCTGGTCATAGTGGCCAGGCCAAGACGGAGGGAGAAGCCATGAACAGCACGCTTGCCCGCCCTGAGTTGACTGCTTCCGAGCGTTGCGACCGGTGCAGCGCGGCCGCGCGCGTGCGGGCAGTGCTGCCCTCCGGTGGAGAACTCCTGTTCTGCAACCATCACGCCCGCGAGCACTCACCCAAGCTGCGCGAGCTCGCCGCGGACATCCAGTTCAGCGAGGACTGATACCCGGCATGACCCGACCTCACCGTGGGTCCGCCGCAAGGCGCGCGACCGAGTCCAGAAGCCGATCCACCTCGGCGGCGGTGCTATAGAAGTTCACGCTGGTCCGTACCGCACCGCCGCTGTCCCGTAATCCCAACGCACCGGCCAGCTCCCAGGCATACGAGTGGCCGTGCCAGCAGTTGATCCCCGAATCCGATAACGCCGCGGCGAGTCCAGCGGGCGTCATGCCCGCCACCCGGAAGTACGCGGTGGGTGTGCGCTGACTCGGTGGCCCATAAAGCGTCACGCCGGGAATGCCACCCAGACCGGCGAGCATCCGACCGCCCAGCACCTGCTCGTGCGCGGTGGCGGCCCGGCGGGAGGTCCCTAGCCGCTCCCGCAGGCTGCCATGAGCGGCAGTGTCCAAGTCCGCCAGATGCCGCACGGCGGCGACCACCCCTGCCAGCGAGGCGAACGGATTGGTACCCAACTCGAAGCGTTCCGGCACGGTGGCCGGCGCGGGCAGCAGTTGATCGGGATGGAGGCCCTCAAGTAAGACTGGATCGGCGGCGACCACGGCGGACAGATGCGGTCCTGCCCATTTGTAGGCACTGGTGGCGTAGAGATCGGCGCCCAGGTCCGCTAGGTCGACGTGTGCGTGTGGGCAGTGATGCACCCCGTCGACGAAGCTGACCGCGCCGGCCTCCCGCGCCGCAGCGGTGAGCGCCCGCACATCGGGACAGGTACCGACCAGATTGGATGCCGCGGTGAAGGCCACCAGCCTGGTTCGTACACCCAGCAGCGCACACACTCCGTCCACCGGTAACTCCGCGCTCTGCGGGTCCACTTCGGCGACCCTGACGATCACCCCGGCCCGGTGGGCAGCCTGTGCCCAGGGTCGGATGTTCGCATCGTGGTCGAGCTGGGTCACCACGATCTCATCACCGTCCCGCCAGGTGGCCGCGAACGCGGCCGCGAACCGGTACACCAGCGCGGTCATCGTCGAGCCGAACACAACCCCGCGCGGGTCGGGAGCCCCGACCAGATCGGCGACCGCGTGGCGCGCCTGCTCCACGATCTCGCTGCCCCGGACACTCGCCCCGAAGGGCGCACCTTGATTCGACACCCCGCCGCGGTACGTGCCTGCGACCGCATCGATGACGACCTGCGGAACCTGGGTGCCGGCAGCGCCGTCCAACCAGGCCCGCCCGTCAGACAGCGCCGGGTACTGGGCGCGCACTGCTGCCACGTCATAGGTCACGAACTCCGACCCTAGGTGAGCGCACCGTCTCAGCTGAGACCGCCGCCGGCGGATCGGTGAATGCCTTGCTGGAGCGGCGCAAGCGGGACGAGGAACCCGAGGTGGTCGCGACCCCCGAAGACCTCGCGCTACTCCAGGAGATCCGCGACATCCTGCGCAGCCAAGCCACCCGATGGCGAGCTCGGAACCCAGCGAGCCCCCTCCTGGGTAGCTACCGGGATCGCAGGTATGCAATGCGTTTCTGGAGCTCCTCCGCGGTGGCCATCGCGGTGGGTGGGCCACCACATGCGGAGCGGACCTCCTGGTGGATCATTCCGTGCGGCTGGCCAGTGCGGTAATGAGCCATCGCGACCAGAGTGTTGAGCTCCCGGCGCAGCCCGGCGAGCCGCTCCCGGGTGCTCTGCGATCGAGCGGCCATGGTCTGCGTGGTGGAATGCTCCGTCGCCCGGGACACCTGCTGCTCCTGGCGCCGCCGCAGCAGCGCCCGCATCTGATCGGGTTCCAGCAACCCGGGCAATCCCAGGTAGTCCTGCTCATCCTCGGTGGTGGCGAACGCCGCCGTGCCGAAAGAGGCACCGTCGTAGATCACCTGGTCCAGCTCGGCGTTCGCTCCCAGCGCAGTGAACGCGCGCTCCTGCTCCGTGGGTTCGTCGCGCCGCGCATTGGCTTGCGCCAGCGCATCGTCGTCCCAGCCCTCCTCGGCCCGGTGCGGCGCACCGAGCACGTGATCACGCTGCTTCTCCAGCTCGCTGGCCAGCCCCAGTAGCACCGGAACGCTGGGCAGGAACACCGTTGCTGTCTCGCCCGGGCACCTCGACCGGACGAAGCGGCCCACCGCCTGGGCGAAGTACAGCGGGGTGGCAGCCGACGTCGCGTACACCCCTACGGCCAGCCGGGGCACGTCGACGCCCTCTGACACCATGCGGACCGCAACCAGCCAGCGCTCGTCGGAACCGGCGAACGCCGCGATCCGTCCCGAAGCGGACGGATCGTCGGAGAGCACCAGAACCGGTTCTCGGCCGGTGATCCTCCGCAAGATCACGGCGTAGGCCTTGGCTGCGGTGTGGTCAGTGGCGATCACCAAGCCGGCCGCATCGGGCAACGCGCCGGCTCGAAGCTGGGTGAGCCGGGTGTCCGCGGCGGCCAGCACGGCGGGGACCCACTCCCCGGCTGGATCCAACGCGGTGCGCCAGGCCCGCGCGGTGTGCTCGGGAGTGAGCGGCTCCCCCAGCCGCGCCGAGTACTCCTCCCCCGCGCTGGTTCGCCAGCGCGCCTCCCCGGAGTAGGCCAGGAACATCACCGGCCGCACCACCCCATCGGCCAGTGCTTCGGAGTAGCCGTAGAAGTGGTCCGCAGCCGAGCGCAACGCACCGGAACTGTCCGGAACGTAGGCCACGAACGGGATCGGTGTGTCGTCGCTGCGGAACGGGGTGCCGGTCAGCGCAAGCCGGCGCACCGCTGCGGTGAACGCCTCCCGCACCCCATCGCCCCAGCTCTTGGCGTCCCCGGCGTGGTGGATCTCGTCGAGTACCACCAGGGTGCGGCGGCCCTCGGTACGCACCCGGTGCAGGGTGGGGTGCGCCGCTACTTGAGCGTAGGTGACCGCCACACCGTGGTAGTCCCGGGAGGTCGCCCCCACGGAGTTGCGGAAGTCCGGGTCGAGCGCCAGACCTACCTCGGTGGCCGCAGCCGCCCACTGGTGCTTGAGATGCTCAGTGGGTGTGACGACCGTCACCTCGTGCACGGTCCGGTCGGCGAGTAGCTCGGCGGCGACCCGCAACGCGAAGGTCGTCTTGCCTGCACCGGGTGTGGCGACCGCGAGAAAATCTCGCGGTGCGGTTGCCAGGTAGCGGGCCAGCGCTCGGCGCTGCCAGGCGCGCAGCGGCCGACTCGAGAATGCGGCAACGGCGGAGGTCTCGGCGGGGCGGGACACAGCGGGCGACGCACTCCTCTGCTCGACTGGGCGCTCTAGTGGGCACTCGTGATGAGCCAGGCGCACGCTACCCCGGCGGGTCAGTCCACACGCACTCGCGCGAATGGACCATCCTGGAAGGCGACATGGACGCTTCCGCCGACCCCGCCACCGAGCCCCCCGCTGGGGACACCGACTCGGCCGTTGACGAGCCCACCACCGGCGTGCCGGCTCGGAGTGCTCCGCTGCGCCTGATTTCCCGGACCGCCGCCAAGGCCTGGGAGGACAGCTTCGTCTCGATGTCGGCACAGGCCGCGTTCTGGATGACGCTGTCACTGCCGCCGCTGCTGCTGGGACTGCTGGGAAGCCTCGGCTTCGTCACCAGCTGGTTCGGGCCGAGCGCTGTCGTGGCCGCGCAGAGCGAGATCGTGCGGCTGTCCACCACTGTGTTCAGCACCGAGGTGGTCAACGCGATCATCCGTCCGACGGTGTCCGACATCCTTACCCAGGGACATAGTTCCCTCGTCTCGGTCGGGTTCGTCATCTCGCTGTGGGCCGGTTCCTCGGCGCTGGCCTCGCTGGTGGACTCGATCACTGCGGCTTACCAGCAGTACGCAGTGCGTCACCCGGTGTGGCAACGCATCTTCGCCTTGCTGCTGTACGCGGTGTCGCTGATCGGATCAGTGATCGTGCTGCCGCTCACCGCGCTGGGTCCGGATCTGATTCCGGATCTGCTCCCGCAAGCGGTACGGCCCACGGTCAGTCAGTTGGTCAACATCTTTTATTACCCGGGGCTGGGCATCCTGCTGATGGTCGGGTTGGCCACGCTGTACAAGGTGGTGCTGCCCAACAAGCTTCCGTGGCACCGTGGGCTACCCGGCGCGCTGCTGGCGATGGCGGTATTCCTGGTCACCAGCACCGGGCTGCGCCTCTACATCTCCTCGCTGACGAGCAGCGGGTATACTTACGGCGCGCTCGCCGCTCCCATTGCATACCTGCTGTTCTGTTTCTTCATCGCGATGGCGATCGTGCTGGGAGCCGAGTTCAACAGCGCCATCGAGGAAATCTGGCCTGCACACCCGACCCGGCGGGATCGCCGGCGCGGTCGGCGGCAGGCTATGGCTCGCCTCGCGGAGCGGGATCTTCCGGGCACCGAGCGAGCGGCCACCTACTCACCGCAGCGCGCACCCGACCGGGACCCCCAGCGACCAGCGCCATCCCCCGCCGCCACCGCAGCGCCGGACATCGATGGCTCAACCAGATCATGAGGTGGGGCCTGAGGTGGCGCGACCTCGACGAACCGCTGGACCCAGGCGAGCGAACACTCCTGGAGCAGGTCCTGCGTCTCCAGCAATAGTCGGATGAGGAGTGTTCGTGTCTTTCGACATCGCGAATTACAGTGCTCATGCCTGTCGGGTGGAGGACAGCGACGTCGACTACACCGCTTTTGAACGGTACCCACTACCCGAGTCGGCACTGCGGGCGCTGCAATACATATCCGATGTCGAGAGCCACACGATCTGCTATCTGCGAGATTTGTTGGTGACCCCGTCTCACCAGGATCCCGAGATCACGGCATTTCTCACCATGTGGGCCTACGAGGAGTTCTGGCACGGTGAGGTGCTGGACAAGGTACTGGCGGCACATGGCCTTCCCGTAGGTCCGGATCGAATTCGGCGCATCCGGCTCGCGCAGGGCCAGGGTGACCGGTTCGCACCGATTTTCCAGGCACTTGCCGCCAACGTGATCGGTGACGACTTCATCGCCGTGCACATGAGTTTCGGCGTGATCAACGAATGGTCCACCTATGCCGGTTACAGCCGGTTGCTGGCACAGACGGACCACCCCGAGCTGACCAGGCTCGTGGACCGCATCAAACGGCAGGAGACCAGGCACGTGGCCTTCTACGCCAGCCAGGCGCGGGAGCGGCTGGAACGCTCTCGTAAGGCACAACTCCTGACTCGGCTGGTCCTGCAGGCGGCGTGGACCCCGGTAGGGTCCGGAATCATGCCGGCTGCGGAGACGACGTTCCTGTTGCGTTACCTGATGGGCGGCCCGGCTGGTAACCGGGTGATCCGGCAGATCGACGGGCGGATCGACCGGTTGCCGGGGCTGGCCGGGATGCGCCTGGTCAGCCGCGCTGCCGCACGTCACGGGGTAGGACCTGATGCCGGTCGCCGTGGCGGCAGCATCGTGCGGCGCGCCGGGTCCACCTTGTGGTCTGCGATGCACCCTCCGGTGCTCAGCCGCTGAGTGACCCCGAGTGGTAACGCGCCAGATCACCCTGCCCGCCGAGACCCGCCTCCGCGACTCGCATCAGCAGCCCTGCCCGCATGTCCGAGCCGACGCGCTCCAGCGCAGGCTGGTCGAGCTCGACGCGGAACCCGGCCCGGCCCAGCAGCCGGACCCGCAGATCACGCACCGGAACCTGATGCCGGGCAAGGTAGTCGCCGGCGGCCAGCTCGGCACGTTCCACCAGCGCCAACCGATCGACCGTCACCGGCACCCCCACAGCGATCCGGGAGGCCAGGCACGGGGTGCTCGGCTTGTCCTGGACGGACAGGCCCCAGCGCGCCGCGATCAGGCGCACGGTCTGCTTGGTAGCTCCCACCTCGGCCAGCGGCTCGCAGACCGCGAGCTCCGCCGCTGCCCGCAGCCCCGGGCGATGCGCGGCACGCCGGTCATCGAGGTGCGTGCCGGTGGCGACGTGGCTGAACCCGCGGTTGCGCGCGAGATCGCGCACCGCCCCCAGCACGGTCCGCTTGCAGAAGTAGCAGCGATTTCCGGCGTTGGCCTGGTAACCCGGGTCCGCATGTTCGCTGGTGCGCAGCTCCACCAGTTCCGCCCCGAGCTGGTCGGCCACCCGGCGGGCCGCCGCGAGTTCGGCACCGGCCAGGCTGGGCGAATCGGCGATGACCGCCAACACAGCATCGGGGCCCAGAGCCCTGATCGCCCCGGCCAGGACCACCGCGGAATCCACCCCACCCGAGAAGGCCACCACCAGCCCACCCAGCCGGGCCAACCGGGCCAGCAACGCCGCAGCGGTCGTGGCACTGAGCGAATCGGCGGTGCACATGGTCACCGATCCTCGCACGTCCGGGGTGGCAACGAAGTGCGTGAGATAGTCGGCGCCGTGGTGGACACAGGCCCGCGCGCAGAACAGATTCCCCCCGGCGCGACCGGGAGCGGTGAGCTGGCCGGCATCGCCCACCTGGATGTGGATCGCAAGCGGCGCACCGCTGTGCCCGAGGTGATCTTCGCCGAGGGGAAGACACCGGACCAGACGCTGCAGATACTGGCCGCGCAGCGCCATCGCGACCCAGGCTCTCCCGCGCTGGCCACCCGGTGCCCCCAGGACGTGTTGCACCGGGCCGCCACCGCATTCCCGGGTGACCCGGTGCTGATCGACGCACTCGGGCGGACCGTGACCGTCGGCACGCTACCCCCGCCCCGCGGGGTCGTCGCGGTCCTCACCGCAGGCACCTCGGACCTGCCGGTGGCCCACGAGGCGATCGCCACCCTGCGGGCGCTCGGCGCGGGGCACCGGTTGATCGCCGACGTCGGGGTGGCTGGGCTGCACCGGTTGCTCGCGCACCTCGACGAGCTTGCTGAGGCCGATTGCGTGATCGCCATCGCCGGGATGGAGGGCACCCTGCCTGGAGTGGTGGCCGGGCTGGTTCGCGCTCCGGTAGTCGGCGTGCCGACCAGCGTCGGATACGGGGTGAGTGCCGGGGGGCATGTGGCGGCCGGCGCGATGCTCGCCTCCTGCGCTCCCGGCCTGTCGGTGGTCAACATCGACAACGGGTTCGGCGCGGCCGCACACGCCGTCAAGATCGTCACGAGGGTGCACGGTGGCTGAGCCGAGGGCGGCGTTCCTGGACTGCACCGCGGGTGTGGCCGGTGACATGCTGCTCGGCGCGCTGCTCGACGCCGGCGCCGAGCTGGCCACCGTGCGTGCCGCGGTGGGCTCCTTGGGAATACCCGGTCTGGATGTCACGCTCGGGCACGCCCGGCGGTGCGGGCTGCGCTGCGCGCAGGCCGTAGTGATCACTCCAGCCACCGATCAACCCGACCGGGGGCTGACCGAGGTACTGGCCACGATCGAGGTAGCCGGGCTGCGTCCAGCAGCCGCCCGGCTGGCCGCCACCACCTTCCGGATGCTCGCCGACGCCGAAGCGGCGGTGCACGGCGTCCCGGCCGACCGGGTGCATTTCCACGAAGTCGGCGCGGCCGACGCGCTGGCCGACGTGGTGGGCACCGCGGTCGCCGCCGAGCAGCTCGGCCTGCTCGCCGCGGGCAGCCTGGTGCGATGCTCGGCATTGGCCGCGGGTAGCGGGACCGCCCGCAGCGGGCATGGCACGATCCCGGTTCCGGCACCGGCGGTGTTGCAGATCGTCGCCGACCGCGGACTGTCGCTGACCAGGGGGAACCTGGTCGGTGAGCGCACCACACCCACCGGGGCCGCTCTGGTCGCGGCCCTGTGCACCCCGGGTCCGCTGCCACCGATGACGGTCGAGGCAGTGGGTAGCGGTGCTGGCAGCCAGGACAGCCCGGAGTGCCCGAACATCACCCGGCTGGTGCTCGGCCGGCGCACCGAGTCCGCATCAGCACCCGGCCCCGCGGAGCCGGTCATCGTGGTGGAGACCACTGTGGACGATCTCGATCCCGAGCTGTGGCCGGGAGTGCTGCTCGCGGTCCGGGCCGCAGGGGCGTGGGACTGTTGGACCACCGCCACCGTCGGCCGGCACGGCAGGCCGGGACAGGTGCTCACCGCGCTGTGCACTGAACCGCTCCGCCCGGCGGTGGTGGACGCGGTGTTCCGGCACAGCACCACGCTGGGAGTGCGGTGGGCGCCCTGGCAGCGCACAACGCTGCCCCGGGTCGCGGTCCCGGTGCTGGTGGGGCCACCCGAGGCCGGGCAGCGGATCACCGTCAAGGTCGCGGCTGGACCTGGAGGGCAGCAGACCGCCAAACCCGAGCTCGCGGATGCCCAGCGGGTGGCGCAAGCGCTCGGCTGGCCGGTGCGCCGGGTGTGCGAGGCCGCCCTCTCCGCCTATCACCGCGACCATTCGGAGTCGTGAGTGGGAAACAGTGTTATGGCACCCAACGCCACTCACGAGCTCGCCGGGCAGCACGTGCTGCTTACGGGAGCCACCGGGTTTCTCGGGCAGGCGACGTTGGAGCGGCTGCTGGCCAGCTACCCCGACACCCGGGTCTCGGTGCTGATCCGACCCCGGGGCGACCGGGGCGCAACTGACCGGCTGGGCGCGTTGCTCCGCAAGAATGTGTTCCGCCCGCTGAGTGAGCGCCTCGGCCGTGCGGAACTGGCCCGCGTGGTCGGCGAGCGGGTCACGGTCATCGAGGGTGGCCTGGGCTCGGTCGACCTGCCCACCGACCTCGACGTGGTGATCCACGGTGCCTCGACGGTGTCGTTCGACCCTCCGGTCGATGAGGCCTTCCGGACCAACGTCGCAGGCGTGGCGACGCTGTACGAAGCGCTCAGCGGTTCGCCGCACGTGGTGCACGTGTCCACGGCCTACGTCGCCGGTACCCGCAAGGGCGTGGTCGCCGAGGCGGCGCTGGACCATGAGGTGGACTGGGAGCTGGAGCTGGAGATGGCGCTGGCCGCCCGGACCGACGTGGAGCGGGACTCCCGGCGCCCAGAGGTGCTGCGGGCCTCGCTCGCGCAAGCCGGCAGCCAGCACGCCAAAGCCGGCCCACAGTCCACCGCCACCGACGCCGAACGGATCCGCACCGAGTGGGTCACCCGCCGGTTGGTGGACTACGGCCGCACCCGGGCACGGAGCCTGGGCTGGCCGGACGTGTACACCCTCACCAAGGCGCTGGGCGAGCGGGTCGCCGAGCAGCGGTGGGCGCAGGCGGGCCGGCCGCTCTCAGTGGTCCGCCCCGCCATCGTGGAAAGCGCGTTGCGGCACCCGTATCCGGGGTGGATCGACGGCTTCAAGATGGCCGACCCTCTGATCATCGCGTTCAGCCGGGGGGTCCTGCGTGAGTTCCCGGGGCTTCCGGACTCCGTGCTGGACGTGATCCCGGTCGACCTGGTGGTCAACGCGATCCTGGCCACCGCCGCCCGACCACCCACGGCCGGGCCGGCCTACCTGCATGTCAGCTCCGGTGCCAGCAATCCGCTGACCTTCCAGAACATGTACGTGCTGTGCCGGGAGTACTTCGACAACCACCCCATGCCCGACGGCGACCGCGGCCACATCGCACCACCCACCTGGAAGTTCCCCGGTAACCAGCAGGTGGAACTGACGCTGCGAGCCGGGGAGCGGGCCGCCGCTCTCGCCGAGCGGGTGTTGCTGCGGCTGCCACCATCGAAACGGTCCCAGAACTGGCTGACCAGCCTGGGCCGCCAGCAGCAGGACCTGGTGCTGCTGCGGGAGTACGCCGACCTGTACGGCGTCTACGCTCGCGCCGAGGTGATCTACGACAATCGCAGGCTGCGGGAGCTGCATGCCACACTGCCCTCGCACCGGGCCGCCGAACACGGCTTCGATCCGACCGCCTTCGACTGGCGGACCTACCTCCAGGACATCCACTGCCCGTCGATCACCGCCACCGTCCGCCGGGCCGGGCAGCGGCGGACCCGCTCCCCGGGCGCAGCCCGTGAGTCAGCACCGCGGCCGGTCGCACTGCCCGAGCGCACAGACGTGGCCGCGGTGTTCGACCTGGAAGGCACCATCGTCAACTCCAACGTCGTCGAGTCCTACATCTGGGCGCGGCTGGCCACGATGCACCGCTCGGGCTGGTTGGGCGAGCTGGCCGATCTGGCGCGCTGCGCGCCCCGGTACCTCTACGCGGAACGCCGTGACCGGGGTGAGCTGCTGCGCGCCTTCCTGCGCCGCTACGCCGGGGCGCGGGTCGACGAGCTGCGCACGCTGGTCACCGAGCTGCTCGGGGATGCGCTGCTGCACCGGGTGATGCCCGAGGCCACCCGGCAAATCCGACACCACCGCAGCGCCGGGCATCGAACCATCCTCATCACCGGCGCCATCGACCTGCACGTCGAGCCGTTGTCAGTGCTGTTCGACGAGGTGGTAGCCAGCCGGATGCATGCCACGGACGGCGTGCTCACCGGATTCCTGGAGACCCCACCGCTGGTCGACGAGGCGCGAGCGGCGTGGCTGCGGCAGTACGCCCAAACCCACGACCTGCACCTGGACCGCTCGTATGCCTACGCTGACAGCTACTCCGACCGCCCGTTGTTGGAAGTGGTCGGGCATCCACACGTGGTCAACCCGGATTCCCAGCTCTTCCGGCACGCTCAGCGCCGGCGCTGGGTGGTGCACCGCTGGGGTGCGCACACCGGTGGCTTGCTCGAGGTGCTGCTCGATGTCACCCGGGCCGATGTCAGCGTCGGCATCCGGTCGGCCCACGGACCGCACGGGAGGCAGCCGTGAGCGTGGCGCTGCAGTACCACCGCTCGGCCGGGCGCTACTTCGCCGCCCGAGCGGTGAGCGGCACCCGCGCCGGCGGGCGGCTGGCGGGTGCGCTGGCCGGCAATCTGGCGCCACTGCGGCTGGTCGAGCAGGCCGAACCCACGCCGTTCAGCGAGTCGTGGAGCCGGATCGAGCCGGTGCTCTCCGGGATCTGTGGTTCCGATCTCGGGCTGCTGACCGGCCGGTCCTCGCCCTACCTCGGCCCACTCACCTCGATGCCCTTCGTTCTCGGTCACGAGGTGGTCGGGCACACCCTTGACGAGCTGCCCGGGCTGCCCCGCGGCAGCCGGGTGGTGATCGACCCGGTGCTGCGATGTGCCGCACGTGGCCTGCCGGCATGCCCGGCGTGCCTGACCGGACACACCAGCCGCTGCGATCACGTCACTGCCGGCCGGCTGGCCGCCGGGCTGCAAACCGGCTTCTGCGCCGACACCGGAGGCGGGTGGAGTCGCCGCCTGCTCGCGCACGCCAGCCAGCTGCATGCGGTGCCGGACCAGCTGCCCGATGAGGTAGCGGTGCTCCTGGAGCCCTTGGCGTGCGCGGTGCACGCGGCGCGGCGGGTGCTGATCGCTCCTGGTGCGTCGGTGCTCGTGGTCGGCGCCGGCACAGTGGGTCTGCTGACCCTGCTCGCGTTGCGCAAGCTCACCCCGGCGGGTGAGATTCATGTGATCGCCAAGCACCGGCACCAGGCCGACCGGGCCCACGAGCTCGGCGCCACCCAGGTGATCAGCACCAACGGTGCCACCAGGGCGCTGCGCCGCAGTACAGGGGCCCTGCTGGTGGAGCCCGAGCTCGGCCAGAGTTACCTGCTCGGCGGGATGGATCTAGCCTTCGAGTGCACCGGCGGATCCGCGGGGATGAACACCGCGCTGCGCTCGCTACAGGCGGGAGGCACGGTGATCGCGTCCGGGATGCCCGCGGAGGGGGTCGACCTCACCCCATTGTGGTATCGCGAGCTGCGCTTGATCGGCGCCTACGCCTCGGCAGTGGGCGAGGAACCTGAGGAGGGTGATTTCCCGGAGGCCATCAGGTTGGCGCGCTCGGCGCCGCTGGACGGCTACGTTGACACGAAGTACTCGCTGGAGCAGTGGCGCAATGCGCTCGATCACGCCGCCGCCGCCGGTCGGCTGGGCACCATCAAGGTCGTCTTCGCCCCGGGCGCGGGTTGAGTACCAGCCGAGGGTGTGGGCGGCACGGGGCATGAGGGGCAGGAGAGAGCGTGGGCAGACCGGGTTTCGTGCTCGACGTTGACGAGCGGACTCCACCCTTGCTGTTGCACGAGGGTGAGGGGTTCCGGCTGGAACGCCTGCCGCTGGGCAGCCAGGTGATCTACCCACCGGAGTCGCTACCGGCCATCGTGGATCTCGAGGGCGCGATCCGCCGTGCCCTGCTCCACCCGCACGGCAGCGACCCGCTGCCCGAGCTGCTGCAGCGTGACATGCGCCTGACCATCGTGTTCGACGACCTGTCCCTGCCGCTGCCCCCGATGCGCACCCCGGACGTCCGGCAGCGGGTGATCGAGCAGGTGCTGGAGATGGCGGCAGCCGCCGGGGTGGACGACGTCGAGCTCATCGCCGCCAACTCGCTGCACCGGCGAATGACCCCGGCCGAGCTCAAACGCACCGTCGGCGAGCGGGTCTTCCGGGCTTTTCACCCCGACCACCTGCGCAATCACGACGCCGAGAACCCGAGCGACCTCGCGCACCTGGGCACCACCGCGCACGGCGAGGACGTGGAGATCAACCGCAGGGCCGCCGAGAGCGACCTGATCGTCTACGTCAACATCACCCTCACCGCGATGAACGGCGGCTCGAAGTCGGTAGCGGTGGGGCTGGCCAGCTACGCCAGCCTGCGCCACCACCACAATGTGCATACGCTGCGGCACTCGCGCTCGTTCAACGACCCCCCGCACTCGGCGATGCACCACTCCTATGACCGGATGGCCGATGTCATCGGTGGACACGTGCCGGTGTTCACCATCGAGACCACTCTGAACAACGAGCCCTTCCCCGCCTCGCTGCGCTTTCTCACCCGCCGCGAGTGGGAGTGGAACCTCACCGACCAGGCCAGCTACCTCGCGGTCAAGCGGAGCAGTGAACTAGCCACCGGCAAGCTGCGGCACCGGGTCTGGCAGGCCACCGAGGCACCCTACGGAGTCACCGGCGTGCATGCTGGGGCGCCGAGCCAGGTGCACCCGCACACCCTGGGCGCCGTGCATCGCCAGCAGCTCACCGAGGTACAGGGACAAGCGGACGTCGCGATCTTCGGTCTGCCGTATATCTGCCCGTACAACGTGAACTCCATCATGAACCCGATCCTGGTGATGTCCCTGGGACTGGGCTATTTCTTCAACCTCTACCGGGGCCGACCGATCGTGCGCCAAGGCGGGGTCGCGATCTTCTACCACCCGATGCCGCACGAGTTCCACCCCGTGCACCACCCGAGCTACATCGACTTCTATGAGCTGCTCGCCGAGACCACGGATCCGGTGATGCTGGAGACGAAGTACGAGAAGCAGTTCGCCACCGATCCCTGGTACATCCACCTGTACCGGACCAGCTACGCCTACCACGGCGTCCACCCGTTCTATATGTGGTACTGGGGGTCGCACGCGATGCAGCACCTGCACGACGTGATCTTCGTCGGCGGTGACCGGTCGACCACCGCGCGGCTGGGCTTCCGTGCCGCTTCCAGCCTGGCCGATGCACTGGAGCTGGCCCGGGAAACGGTGGGCCGCGACCCGCAGATCAGTTACCTGCACGCCCCGCCGATGGTGCTGGCGGATGTGCGATGAGTGGCCTGCGCGAGGAGCTGCGCCTGCTGCGCCACGGCCGTGACTGGCGTGGCCGGGCCCGGGTACCGCGATCAGCGAAGCGCTGGGAGCTGCCGGAAGCCGGGGATGACTTCCCCACCGCGTGGGCCCGCACCGGCACTGCTGGCGCGGTGCGCCATGCCCTGCAGCAGGGAGTGCTCAAACCGGTGATCTGGAGCCAGACCCGGCCGGCGGTGCATGGCCGGGAATACCTGGACAGCGTGCGCGGACCGGCGATCTTCGTCGCCAACCACTCCAGTCACCTGGACACCCCGTTGATCCTCGGCGCGTTGCCACGACGAATCACCGAGAACCTGGCAGTCGGAGCGGCGGCCGACTACTTCTTCGATTCGCGGACCATCGCCGCGGTCACCACCCTGCTGTTCAACGCGTTCCCGGTGGAACGGCGCGGATCGCGCCGGGGCCGGAGCCTGGCCACCGAGCTGGTCGACCAGGGTTGGAGCCTGCTGCTCTACCCGGAAGGCAGCCGCACCGTGGACGGCTGGCTCACCGCGTTCAAGCTCGGTGCCGCCCAGCTGTGCGCGATGAAGCACGTCCCCGCCGTGCCGATCGCGCTGCGCGGCACGTTCGCGGCGATGCCACGTGGGCGACGCTGGCCACGCCCGGGCCGGCCCCGGGTCACCGTCCGGATCGGGCGGCCGATGTATCTCGAGGCGGACGAGTCGGTGCCCGAGTTCCGCGCCCGGCTCGTGCGGGCGCTGGCCACCCTCTGGGCCGAGGACGACCTCGGCTGGTACCGCGCCCTGCGCGCTGCCGCCGACGACTCGCTGGCACTGCCCGCGGGCTCGCGAAGCGTGCTCCCCACCACTACGTCGGGTGAGCCTGCCGAAAGCAGCGATGTAGCCCCCTGGCGCCGAGTCTGGGAGGCCACCCGGCCCCCTGCCGACGACGGTCCCCGCCAGGTCTGGACGGACTGAGCTCCGCTCGCACATCACCCCAGGGAGTCGGCGATGATGTGCGAGCTTGTGCGGTCTCGGGCCTGACGGCCGCGCTCAGCCTGGGTTGCCGCCCTTGGGCAGCGCCTCGTAGATCTCCTTGCACTCCGGGCAGACCGGAGACCCCGGCTTGGGCGAGCGGGTCACCGGGAACCTCTCCCCGCACAGGGCCACCACCTGCGAGCCCATCACCGCGCTCTCGGCAATCTTGTCCTTGCGCACGTAGTGGAACATCTTCGGCGTGTCGTCGCCGGTGGTGTCCGTGCCTTCTGGCCGGGTATCGACATCGGGCAACGTCTGAGTCGGTGTGCTCACAGCATCCATGATGCCGCACCCCTCGTATCATCCGTCGACGATGGGGTGCTGGCCGCTTTCCAGCTCACGGTTATGTGGATCGCCGGCCTGCAGCCCGTGACCCATCCGATTGACGTGTTCGGCCTTGAGGGGAGCGCGGTCGTTGGCGATGAGCACAGCCATCCAGGGCAGCGGCACCGAGAGCGCGACGAAAGTCAGCGCGAGCCACCAGGTCTGGTAGAACACCCCGGCCAACGCGAGGCAGGGGATTCGGGCCGACATCAGGATCGCGTACTTACGCTTGCGGATGGCGTATTGCTCAGCGTAGGACGGCTCCGCTGCCGTGATCAGGACGGCGGGGTCGCCCCGCTTGCGGCCAATGTCCTGCGTGTCCCGCACGCCATCGCGCCCTGATTTGATGCTCCCCCACCTCCTACTTTTTCACCTTGGCGGCCGCCTTCGCCTCCTGCTTGTGCTGGCGGACCTTA
>OBLV0100000073.1_pt1 | contig 44594 bp, 38 predicted proteins | sample 1520071 | NCBI WGS metagenome assembly OBLV01 (sample SAMEA3888446, study PRJEB22518) | metagenome | reverse complement strand
CGAGATCGTGATGTGACTGGAGTTCAGACGTGTGCTCTTCCGATCTAACGTGCCAGGCATGACGCAGCTTCACGATCTGCCGGCGCTGGAACAGGCCGCCGCGATGCGCCGCCGCGAGGTCAGCCCGGTGGAGCTGGTGGAGCACTACCTGGACCGGATTGGCCGCTGGTCGGCGACGGTCGGGGCGTTCGTCACGGTCACCGACGAGGCCGCCCGCGAGCAGGCCAAGGGGGCCGAGCGGGCGCTCATCGCCGGCGCCGAGCTGCCGCCATTGCACGGCGTACCCACCGCGATCAAGGACCTGAACCTGACCGCGGGGGTGCCCACCACGATGGGTTCGGCGGTCTTCGTCGGATTCGTGCCACCAGTGGACGACTACGTGGTCGGCAAGCTGCGCGCGGCCGGCACGATCAGCCTGGGCAAGACCAACACCCCGGAGTTCGGGCTGGCCTGCTACACCGAGCCGGCAGTGGCACCGCAGGCTCGCTGCGCGTGGGACCTTGGCCGGTACGCCGGCGGGTCCTCCGGCGGGGCCGCGGTGGCTGTCGCCGCCGGGCTGCTGCCGTTCGCGCAGGGCAGCGACGGTGGCGGCTCGATCCGGATCCCGGCCAGCATCAATGGGCTGGTCGGGATCAAGCCGAGCCGCGGCTTGGTCTCCGCCGGCCCGATCCGGGCGGACGTCTCCGGGTTGTCCACTGATGGCCCGATCGCGCGGACCGTCCGGGACGCCGCAGCGATGCTGGACGCGATGGCCGGGCCGATGCCCGGCGACCTGTTCGCTGCACCCGGCCTGCCCACTGGTGATACCTACCTGGCCTACGCCGACCGGGATCCGGGCCGGCTGCGAATCGGCCGGTACCTGGCCCCGCCGGTGGCCACTGCCGAGGTGCACCCGCAGGTTCGGGCCGCCTGGGAAGATGCCAGCGCGCTGCTGGCTGCGCTCGGGCATGAGGTGCTCGACGTACCGGCGCCGTTCGGTCCGGAGCTTGAGCCGGCGTTCGAGACGGTCTGGGCGGTGGCCTCCTGCGGGTACCCGGTTGAGCCGGCCGCGACCGAGCGGCTACAGCCGCTGACCAGATACTTGCGGGACCGGGGCGCTGGCGTCCTTGGGCCGGAGTACTTCGCCGCTCGCGCCCAGCTACAGGTGGCCTGCTGGCGGGGCGGAGCTGCGCTGGCCCACTGCGACGTACTGCTGGCCCCTACGCTGGCGCTGCCGCCGCGACCGCTGGGCTGGTTCCATGCTGCTGGCGAGGGGGCACCAGACTTCGAGCGGCAGAAGCAGTACGCGCCCTTCACCGCGGTGTGCAATATCACCGGCCAGCCGGCGGTCAGTGTGCCGCTGTACTGGACCCCGCCGGACCAGCCGGCCGATGATAACTGCGGCCCGAACTTGCCGATTGGCTCGATGCTGGTGGGCCGGCACGGCGCGGAGGCGCTGCTGGTATCGCTGTCAGCACAGCTCGAAGCGGCCCGGCGGTGGCCGGAGCGGCACCCCGCGATCTGGTGAGCCGGCGGCTCAACTACCGTCGAGTGGTGAGCATTGTTCAAACTCTGCTGGTCTTCGTTGGGATTCCAGCACTGGTCTACGTTGTGCTGGCTACTCTGGTACTCGGACCCAGCTACGTACGGGCACCGCGGTACCGACCTGGCCGGCCCTGGAACCACCCGCCGGTGTGGTACCTGCCGCGCCCGCAGCCAGCGCAGCGGGCCGGCAGTGCTGGCGCGCTGGAGTCTGGCCGGGCAGGGCAGATAGGGCGGACAGCGTCGGCGCCCTTAGCCAGTGGCCCTGACCCCGCGACCGCTGTACACCGCAAGTCCGCGAAGGGCGGCGCACATGGGAGTTGGTAGCGGGGTGGGTACGGCCGGTACCACTGAGGCCGATAGCGGCCCGAACGTACCGGACAGCGTGCCAGCCGATGCGCTCAACAGTGACCGAACCGGCCAGCCGGCCGGCTCCGGCAAACATCCAGCACAGGAGGGTGCAGCTCCGGTCGGTCCAGACGCGGGCGACCCGGACGCCCCTGGGCCAAGTCCGGGTGGCGGAGCGGATCGGGCCTTCACCGCTAAGCAACTGCGGCGGCTGGACGAGGCGTTGACGATGTCCAGCCGGGAGACCGGCATCACCTTCAGTGTGTACGTCGGTCCGCTGGTGGAGCCGACCCGGCAGCACGCCGAGTCGCTGCACGCCCAGCTCGGCGGGCAAGCACCCGACGCCGCGCTGATCGCGGTGGATCCCGGCGGGCGGTTGCTGGAGATCGTCACCGGCGAACGGGCTGCCAGGAGGCTGCCAGATCGCGCCTGCGCGCTGGCCGCGCTGTCGATGACCGCCTCGTTCATCGGTGGCGACCTGACCGGCGGCTTGGTCAACGGGCTACGGATGCTTTCCGACCAAGCGGGCCGGTTGGCTTACGGTCATCAAGGCAGCCGATTGGCCTGACGGGCCGGCCGACCCAGCCGGCCGTCGATAAAGCTTGACAACCGGGTGGCACCCCGCCGGGACCCAGCCGTGCTCCCGTCCCCTCCTATATCTACCCCCGACATCGAGTGCCGAGTTCTCGCCTGCGGCGGGCTGCGGTCGAGGGGGAATGTGGATGCGGCCGTCCGGGACGGGAACCACCGGCGAGCATCGCCGAGTTCCCACCGACTGCTCGCGGTCTAGGCCGACCGCAGGTTACGGGGTGCTCGCAGGTTACGGGGCGGCCGCGCAGGCTGGGTCAGCCACAGAGCTTGGGCCAGCCACCGGGTCTGGGTCAGTATCGCCAGCTAGCTGGCGGTACTACCTTGGCGCCAGCCTGGTGCTGGTGTTGCTCACCACCGTGCTGCCCGACGAGCTGCGGATGGTGCCGTCGAGCGTGGCGGCAGTGTCCTCAGCCGGGGCGATCGGCCATGCCATGCTCCGCCGCCGGGTGGTCCGCTGGCAGCCGTGGGCGCTGATCACCGGTGGCATCCTGGCCCTGCTACTGGCCGGCGCGGTCTGGTCGGTGTGGTGGCTGGTCGCGGGTGACCCGCCCCGGTCGCCCTCGGTTGTCGACGCCTTTTTCCTGGCTGGCTACCCGCTGTTCGCGCTGGCGCTGATCCGGCTGGCCTGCCCGCTGGGCGGCGTACCGAAACGGGCCGGACTGCTGGATGCCGCAATTGCCACCTGCGGCGTCACCGCGGTGTTCTGGACCTTCCTGGTCGACCCGTTGATCGGGGCCGAGGCCACCTCCAAGGGCCTGCTGGTCACTGCCGTGGCCTACCCGGCGCTAGACCTGCTGCTGCTGTTGCTGACCGTCCGACTGCTGCTGGTGACCCGGGTACCGACCGTGTCCCTGCGGCTGGTGGTAGTGGGGTTCAGTGCGATCATCGCGGCCGATATCGGGCTGGAGCTGGAGCTGCTGCGCGGTGCCCCGCAACCAAACGCGGCGAGCTACCTCGCCTGGGGACTGGCCTGGGCCGCGTTCGGCGCTGCCGCGCTACACCCCTCCGTTGGCCAGCCGGTGGCCGAGTCGACGGGCTGGCAGGACGGCACGCTGTCCCGCGGCCGGTTGACCGCCCTCTCGGTGCTGGCCTTCGCCGGCCCGACAGTGTCGCTGAGCCGGCTGCGCCCCGAGTCGGTGTCGGCACCGGACCTGGTCGTGCAGGCAGTGCTGGCCGGCACCTTGTCGGCGTTGCTGGTGGTACGGCTGGGCAAGCTGGCCGGACTGGCGCAGCGCCGCAGCGCCGAGCTGGACACCCGGGCCGCGGAGCTGGGCCAGTCACTGCGCGAGCAGGCCGAGCTACAAGACCAGCTCAGCCACCGGGCCACCCACGACCCGATGACCGGGCTGCCCAACCGGGCGCTGTTGTTGGACCGGCTGGAGCGCGCCTTGGGCCAGCACGCCGGCACCGGTAGCCACGCGCTGCTGCTGCTCGACCTCGACGGCTTCAAGGATGTCAACGACACCTACGGGCACCCGGTCGGCGACGAGCTGCTGGCCGCGGTGTCCGGCCGGCTGCTGGGCGAGATCCCTGGCGGGGACACGCTGGCTCGGCTGGGTGGCGACGAGTTCGCCGTACTGCTGATGGACGTCACCTCGGCGCAGGCTCTCGCGGTGGCCAACCGGCTGGTCGCCAAGACCCGCTCGCCGTACGCGGTCGATGGTCGAGAGTGCTACCTGACCGCCAGCATCGGGCTGGTAACCATCGGTCGGGAGGTCCGTACCCCGACCGGGCTGATGCGGGACGCCGACCTGGCCCTGTACGCGGCCAAGGGTGCCGGCAAGAACCAGGTGGTGGCCTTCCAGCCGGGGCTGCGTACCGCTCATAACAACCGCACCCGACTCGCCCTGCAGCTCCGGCGCGCGTTGGTCCGGGAAGAGTTCACCTTGTACTACCAACCGGTGGTCACGCTGCGTACCGGGCAGGTCGCTGCGGTGGAGGCGTTGCTGCGCTGGACGCTGCCAGACGGCCGGCAGGTCCCGCCGTCGGAGTTCATCCCGGTGGCGGAGGAGATCGGGCTGATCGTGCCGATCGGTGACTGGGCGCTCCGGCAGGCCTGTATGGACACCCGGCGCTGGCACGCCGAGCACGGTATAGCGGTGGCCGTCAACATTTCCGGCCGGCAGCTCGTCGAGCCGGATTTCGCGGATAAGGTGATCGCCGCGCTGCGGACCGCCGAACTGCCCGGCGAGGCCATCATGATCGAGATCACCGAGACGGTGCTGGTGGCCACCTCTACCGAAGCCGACCCGGTGAACTCCCGGCTAGGCCGGCTGCGCGAGCAGGGCGTCCGGATCGCCATCGACGACTTCGGCACCGGATACTCCTCGCTGTCCTACCTCCGGCAGCTTCCGGTGGACGTGCTGAAGATCGACCGGATATTCACCAACTTCCCCGGCGGCGAGGCGGCCGGCGAGCAGCACCGCGCGTTCACTCAAGCGATCCTGCAGCTTTCCGGCAGCCTCGGGCTGCAGACCATCGCCGAAGGGGTGGAGACCGCCGACCAGGCCACGGCGTTGCGGCAGATGGACTGCCCAATGGCACAGGGCTACCACTTTGCCCGGCCAATGCTGGCGGCCGACATCAACCGGCTGCTCGACCCCGCCGCAAACCCAGCCGCCAAGCAGCTCTCCGCCTGATCGTCCCCGAGCTAGCTGGCGACGCTCAGCCAGCGACTTGGTCCTTGGCCTGCGCGGCCAGGGACCGGACGGTGTCGGCCCGGCCCTCCAGGATCAGCCGGCGTAGCGCTGGCGGCACGTCGGCTTCGGCGAGGTAGGCATCGGCCGCCTCGACCACCGACTGCTCGACCAGGATCGGGTACAGCCCGACCGCGACCCGTTGCGCCGACTCGCTGGTCCGCCGCTTCCACACGTCGCCGACCACATTGAAGAACCGGTCGATGTACGGGCGCATCAGCTCAACATGGGCCGGGTGCGCGAAGCCAGCAATGATCGCGTCGTTGATCGCATTGGGCAGCTCGTCGTTCTCGGTGGCCTCCCGCCATGCCTCGGCTTTGGCCTCGGCAGTGGGACGCAGCGCCCGGGCGGTGGCGGCTGCCTGCTGGCCGGTCGCGGTGTGGTCTCGGGTTAGCTCCGCGGCGATGGCGTCGTCACCGGCAGCACCGTTGGCGACCAGCCCGTTCAGCAGCAGCCAGCGCAGGTCGGTGTCCACTGCCAGGCCCTCGACGGTGTGCTCGCCGGTCAGTAGGGCGCGCAGCACGGCCAGGTGCTCGGCGCTGCGGGCGGCCCGGGCGAACGCCCGCACCCAGGCAAGCTGATGGTCGCTGCCCGGCTCGGCCGCGGTCAACGTGGCCAGCGCCTTATCGGCCAACTGCTGCCATCCGGTCGGCGCCCAGTCCTGGTCGGCGAACCGCCACAGGGCGGTAACCGCCTGCCGGTGCAGCGACTGCACCACGCCGATGTCGGTCTCCCGGTCGATCCCGGCCAGCACCAGCCGCAGGTAGTCGCGGGCGGCCATCTCGCCGTCCCGGGCCATATCCCAGGCGGCCGACCAGCACAGCGCCCGGGGCAGCGACTCGGTCAGCTCACCGATCCGGTCCCGGATGCAGGCCAGCGACCGCTCGTCCAGCCGGATCTTGCAGTACGTCAGGTCGTCGTCGTTGACCAGCACGAGGTCCGGCTGGGCCAGCCCGACCAGCTCCGGCACCTGGGTACGCGCCCCGAGCAAATCCAGCTCGACCCGGTGTGCTCGGCGCAGCGGCGAGCCGGCGTACAAACCGACCGCCAGCCGGTGGTTGCGCAGCACATTGCTGGTGGCCACCTCCCGCGGCGCGGTCTGCAGCAGCGCGAAAGAGGCGAACCGGCCCTGCTCGTCGAGGCTGAACTCCGGCCGGATGGTGTTGATGCCGGCGGTCTCCAGCCACTGCGCCGACCAGCCCGACAGGTCCCGGCCAGAAGTCTCCTCCAGCGCCCGCAGCAGGTCGGTCAGGGTGGTGTTGTCGTACTCGTGCCGGCGGAAGTAGATCCGCAACGCGGCCAGGAACGCATCGGTGCCAACGTAGGCAGCAAGCTGCTTGAGGACTGCGGCGCCCTTGGCGTACGTAATGCCGTCGAAGTTGACCTCGACGGCCTGCACGTCCGGGATGTCGCAGGCGATCGGGTGGGTGGAGGGGAGCTGGTCCTGCCGGTACGCCCAGGTCTTCTCCACGTTGGCGAAGGTGGTCCAGGAGTGGGGCCAGCGGGTTGCTTGGGCCTGGCAGAGCACGCTGATTAAGGTGGCGAACGACTCATTCAGCCACAAATCATCCCACCAGCGCATGGTCACCAGGTCGCCGAACCACATGTGTGCCATCTCGTGCAGCAGCGTCTCAGCCCGCCGCTCGTAGGCGTAGTCGGTGGTCTTGGACCGGAAGACGTAGTCCTCCAGGATCGTCACGCAGCCGACGTTCTCCATCGCTCCGGCGTTGAACTCCGGCACGAAGAGCTGGTCGTACTTGCCGAAGGGGTAGCGGTAGTCAAAGTTCGCGTGATACCAGTCGAAGCCCTGCTTGGTGACGGTGAACAGCTCCTCGGTGTCCATGTGCTCGGCCAGCGACCGGCGGCAGTACAACCCGAGGTCGATGCCATCGTGGTGGTCGGTGACCCGGTAGTACGGGCCGGCGACCAGCGCGGTGACGTACGGCGACATCCGGCGGGTGGTGGCGAACCGGACCACCTTGCCGCCGGTGGGCAGCTCCTGGATGCCCTCCACCGGCGCGTTCGAGATCACCTCCCAGTCCCGCGGAGCGGTCACCGTGACGGTAAAGGTGGCCTTCAGGTCGGGCTGGTCGAAGCAGGCGTACATCCGTTTGGTGTCGGCGGTCTCGAACTGCGAGTACAGATAGACCGCCTTGTCCACCGGGTCGACGAACCGGTGCAGGCCCTCGCCGGTGTTGGTGTAGCGCAGGTCGCCGTCGACGACGAGTTCGTTGTCGGCAGCCAGCTCCGGCAACCGCAGCCCGTGCTCGGGGGCGTAGCCGGCGGTGTCCAGCCGGCGGCTATTCAAGGTCACCTCGTGGAGCGCGTCGGCGATCACGTCCACCCACGTCTCCGCCCCCGGCTGCCGGCACTCAAAGCGGATCACCGTACGGGACCGGAAGGTGCCCTCACCGGCGCCGCCGAGGCCGTCGGTCAGGTCGAGCTGTACGTCGTAGGACGTCACGTGCAACAGCTCGGCGCGGGCCATGGCCTGCTCGCGGGTGAGATTCGGGACGGACACGGGGCGCTGCTCCTTTGCAACGGCGGATGCGCTGGGGCGACTGCTCCGCCCACGGTACTTCGGTTTCGGTTCCGGGATGACTGGGCGGGTCCTTAGCGTTACGAACAATTGATGAAGCAACAGTCGGGCCGGGAGGAGACGTTAATAGATGGCTAACCGTACGGAGGTTGGTTTCTGGTTCGACCCCGCCTGCCCGTGGGCCTGGGTCGCCTCCCGGTGGATGCTGGAGGTGGCCGAGGTCCGGCCGGTCGATCTGCGGCTTCATGTGATGAGCCTGGCCGTGCTCAACGAGGGTAGGGACGAGATGCTCCCGCTCTGGGGTCCAGTGCGGGTGCTGGTCGCGACCGAGCAACAGTTTGGCAGCCAGACGCTGCTGCCGCTGTACACCGCGATGGGTAACCGGATCCACCACCAGCGGGCCGGGCACGGCCGGGACATGATCACAGCGGCGCTGGCCGAGGTCGGGCTGCCGGCCGAGTTAGTCGATGAGATCGACTCCACCGCGTACGACAAGGAGGTACGTGCCTCCCACCACGCCGGCCTGGATCCGGTCGGCTTCGATGTGGGTACGCCGGTGATCCACGTGGACGGAGTGGCGTTCTTCGGCCCGGTGCTGTCCCGGATCCCGCGCGGCGAGCAGGCCGGCATGGTATGGGACGGCGCCCGGGCGCTGGCCAGCTTCCCGCACTTCTTCGAGCTCAAGCGCAGCCGCCAAGAGGACCCCGACTTCACCTGACCCTCCCCCCGACGCCCCGCCACCCCCGCGACGTCCCTCCCCGCCACTCCCCGCCGACCTTGACGTTGTTGTCGTTATCCGGGCCGCAATAGCAGCAGGAACGTCAAGATCGGCGAGAGGTGAGGTGCTGGTAGGCGCGCGTCAGCGCGATCCGGGCGTACGCCTCGGGGTACGGGGCCTGCGGCCACAGCTCCTCGACGTCCCGACCGGCCGGGTGGCCCGCCTGGGCTAGCTCGGCGAGCTGCCGCAGCTCGCCGGCCTGCCGCGCTACGTAGTCGCGGTCGACCACGGCGCCGTGCCCGGGTACCACCGGACCGCGCACCAGTGGCAGCATTGCCTCCACTGTGGACGGCCAGTCCAGCGGGTAGGAATCCTCGAACGACGGCGGGGCACCCTCCTCGACCAGGTCACCAGCGAAGATCACCCCAGCGTCGGCCACCTCCAGCAGCACGTCGTTGTCGGTGTGCCCACGGCCGAGGTGTCGCAGATAGCCGGTCCGACCGCCGATGTCGAGCGTCGCGCTAGTAGTGAAGGTGCGGTCCGGCGGATCAATGTCCACCTCGGACAGTTCGGCAACCAGGTCGTCTTGCCGCTGCCGGCGGGCCGAGGCAATCATCGCCGCCCGCTGGGCTTCGCCGTCCATGGCAATGGTCTCGGCGCACCGAGCATGCGCCCAAATCTCGGCCGGGCGGAACACCGCGTTACCGAAGAAGTGGTCGAAGTGCGCATGCGTGTTCAGCACCATCCACGGGTGTGGAGTGACAGTCCGGATCGCCTCGACCAGCTCCCGGCCCTGCCGGTGCGACATCCCGGTATCGATAACCAGGCAACCGTCCGTACCGATCACTAGCCCGATGTTGAGGTCGAAGGACCGATGCCGCCGGACGAAGACCCGGTCCGCCACCTCCCGCCACCGCTCGCTCACCGGTCCACCCTGCTCCTCCGCTCCGCGCCCCGACGCGAGGGTCCCTGCCGCCCGCGCTCCGCGCCGGTAACCCAGTGTCCAGGCCGGAGACGGCAGCTCCGGAGCAGGCCAGGCCGGTGCAGAGCCTGACCCGATGCAAACGCGGAAGCTAGTGGCGTGCAAAACGCGGAACTCAAAACAGTGCAAACGCAGAACTTACCTGCCACGCTCAAGGCATGGACCCAGCGTTGACCGGACGTGCCGAGCGCCGCGTGACAGCGGTGTAGGAGGCCCGTCTGTCCGAGGAGCCGGTAGTGGTCCTCAACGGTCCCCGTGCTGATCGACGAGTACCAGCACGCTCCGGAGCTGCTCGACGCGATCAAAGCCGAGCTCAACCGCGACCTACACCCTGGCCGCTTCGTCCTGGCCAGCTCCACCCAATACCAGACCGTGCCGCAGGCGCTCATCAGGCCGTACGGATCCGTGTCGCACCGAAGCGTCGGTGCCATGATCGCGTGTGACTTGCTGTGCTGGTTATTGCGCCCGGTCTGGCTATTCGCTGGCGGGGTTATCGAGGGCTGTTGGGGTGTGGCCCGACTGCCATGCGGCTATCGTGAGGCTTCGAAGAGCCTCCTGCCAGTCGTGGTCTTGGGGGGAGCTGGCGGGGAAGTGGACTAGGTGCCGGGCTTTGAGCTGGAGCGACGCCCCTTGGCGGGTGGCAGGCAGCGTCAGTGCCGACAGCGCCACTTTCAGTGCCTCGGAGGAATCCTGCGGGATCAGGGCGACGGCTTGGTCGAGGGTGACAAGTGCCCGGTCGATGCGTTCCGCGGGATCGTAGAGGTCCAGGGTTTCAGCGGTGGTGGCCAGCGCCGCTTCGTGACGACCGAGGGCAACCTCCCCTTGGCCCTGGTAAAATCCTAGCCGCTCGGGGGGAAAGGACAATACGCTGGGTGCAATCAACCGGGGTGAGATAGTTCCGTTCGGCTGCACGGTATCTCGGTCGATGGCAGGCTAGCCATACTCGGCCGGGTTCTACGGGGGCTGGGTCAGCCCGTCAGAGCATGGATCAAGGCATTCACGCCCTCGGTCAGGCCGGTTCCTGCGGCCCCAGCGACCGCCCACGACAGACTGGCCCACAAAGCCTCGACATGAAGTCGCTCGGCAACGACACGGAGACGGGTTCCTAGCCGAAAACCGGCGGGTAATGGTCGATCTCTCCAATCAGTGTGAGTCTCACAACATGACCCAAAAGCAGCCGGCGGATCGGATAGCAAAAGCTGGGCAATCAGCGAATTCCAGTCCGGAGTCGCACCATCCACCCAGAAGTTAACGAGTTCCGGCGCTCCCGGTCCCACAGCCGGACAAACTTGGCGCCGTTGACCAGTTCGCGGATATCCTCCAGCGTGCCCTCGACCAGCGCGATCTCATACAGGTCGCGGCGTCGGTCTGAATCGGCCAGATCCCAACGCACCGCACGCGGGTTTGGTCCGGACCAGAACAGCCGGGCCGGCAGTGCGACAACCCCGCGCAAGCCGCCGCGCAGCTCGCCACGGTCGCTCGGCACCGCCACGTCCGTACCCAACCAGGACGCGACACTGAACCATCAGCACGGCTCACACCAACATGGTGCACCATACCCGCACCGCCGCCACGAAGATCACTCACCAGCCACGGGCCGCCGGCTCGTGGCGGCAGCCCCTTGCCACGGGATGCGCGGCGCCTCGCTGTGCATGTCCGGCTTCAGGGTAGGTGGGTCGCTTTGGGCTCCTGCGCCCGGTCGCCGACCAACCGGCGGTTGCTCGTTAGACCACGATCCGCATGGGGCGGTCGCGTTCGTCGCGGGGCGGATTGGCGCATGGGAGGACCTCCGCATCCCCGGCCGCCCAGCGCCGGGCCGACCAGGCCACCGCCAGCGCGTCCAACGCGTCGTCGGCCCGTACCCCCGGCAGGTGCGGTAGTTCCAGATCGTCCACAATGGACGCTGCGGCCCGCAACCGCTGTGCCATGCCCACCGCGGTCCGCTTCCCGTCGGTCACCCCAGCGTCGAGCGCCCGGAAACTGATCTCCGGATGCACCTCCACCACCCGGGCGTGATCGGCCGGCCGCAGCATGGCGTCGACATCGGCGATCCGCGGTACTAGGTGCCAGGCCTGCACCGACAGCGCCCGGCCACAGACCGCCCGCGAGCGAGCGCACGCCTCGGCGTACCCGGCCGCACTGAGCACCACCCGCAGCGGAGCCGGGAAGACGCTCGCCCCAGCCCGGCCAAGCCGCCGCCGGGCGGCCCGGTCGCATGCCCGCGGACCGGCGGCCGGCAGTCCGATCGGGATGTCGATGCCGATCGCCGCCGCGTCCACCGCCAGTATCTCGGCCGCCGAGCAGAGCGGCAGCCAGCGCACCCGGCGTCCATCTAGCAGCGCACCGACCCAGCCATGGCCGCGCGTGCCGCGACAGCCGTCCACCCCGAGCACCCGCATCCGACCAAGATTCGACCTGGCGGACCCGTCGGTCAAACCAGAAGTGTCGTCCCTGTCTCCTACGCTCGGGCCATGAGCGATCAGCGTACGGGCCGGTGGGATCACCTGCGTTACTGCGCGGCGGTGGAGGTCGAGATCGCCCGCTTCAACAAGATCATCGACGAACTCGACCCTGCAGTGCCGGTGCCGAGCTGTCCGGACTGGACGGTCGCTGACCTCGTGCGGCATCTCGGCAGCACCCACCGCTGGGTTGAGCACCTCGTGCGGCATCGCGCGCAGCAGCGCGTCCGGCCGCGTGAGGTGGAGATCGACCAGCCCAACGACGAGGCTGATCGGCCGGCGTGGCTCGCCGCCGGAGCTAACCGGCTGGTGGCCAGCCTGCGGGCAACCGACTCCGACACCCCGGTCTGGACCTGGGGCGCGGACCAGCACGTTCGGTTCTGGTCTCGCCGGATGCTGCACGAAACCGTCATCCATCGGGCCGACGCCGAGCTTGCCTTGGGTCGGGATGTGTACGTCGACCCCAGTACGGCCGTCGACGGCATCGAGGAGTTCCTCACCAACCTGCCCTATGTGCGCCGGGGCGCCGAGGGCGTACCCGAGTTGGACCGCCCCGGCCAGACGCTGCACCTGCATTCCACCGACACCGACGGCGAATGGATGATCACGCTCCAGGAGAAGGGATTTAGTTGGGAACGCGGGCACCATAAGGGCACCGTCGCGGTCCGGGCGACAGCCAGTGACCTGCTGCTGCTCACCTACCGCCGGCTCCGGCCCGGCGACGGCCGCTGCACGGTATTCGGCGACCACACGCTGCTGGCGAGCTGGCTAGAAAGGACCGCCTTCTAGCGGCTTGCCGCTGCCACCACCTGCCACACTCTCCGCCATGCGTGTTTACCTCGGTTCTGACCATGCCGGGTACGAGTTGAAGCTCGAGCTGGTCGAGTTTGTCGGCGACCTCGGCCACCAGCCGGTGGACTGCGGGCCGCCGGCCTACGACGGCGACGATGACTACCCGCCGTACTGCATAGCCACCGCGCTGCGGGTGGTGGCCGATCCGAGCAGCCTCGGTGTCGTCATCGGCGGGTCCGGCAACGGCGAGCAGATGGCCGCCAACAAGGTGGTCGGCTGCCGGGCCGCGCTGGCCTGGAACGAGCAGACCGCCCAGTTGGCCCGCGAGCACAACGACGCCAACGTGGTCAGCATTGGCGCCCGGATGCACACCGGACCGGCGGCGAGGCGGCTGGTCGAGGTGTTCTTGGCGACGCCGTTCAGTAAGGGAGAGCGGCATCTCCGGCGGATCGCACAGCTCGCCAGCTACGAGCAGACCGGCGAGCTACCATCGGTGCCTTGATCACCCAGTATCCTCAATCACCCAGGGCTCTGATCACCCGGGCCAGGGCGAGGGGAGTCGGCGGGCTGCTCGTGGACATCCGGGGGTATGTAGTACCGGCGGATCAGCACCACCTCGCGTTCGGCGGCGGCTAGGTCCGCCGGTTGGGGGCGGGCCGCGTCCCGGGCCCGCATTGCGTTGGTCACGCTGACCTGGCTCGGGCCGGCCGCCACCAGACCGCGCAGTCCCCGCTCGCTGGCATCCCGGCGCCGGCCACCGTCGGGCCGCTCGGGTCGGCTGGCTCGACCGGGACGCTCATTCAGATCGGCCGACGGATCTGACCGGCTGGCCCTGGCAAGCAGGCTCGGCGTGGGCTCGGGGGTGGCCCCGGCGGCACCCTGGGACCGGCCAGCCTCGGGCTTGTCCGCGTCGCTAGCCGGGGGGGCGCCGGCTAGCACGGCCGCGGGGGCCGTACCGTCGGCTGGCGCAACCGGCTCCTCGGCGTCTGCCCGCCGACGCCGGATCCGGCGGCGTGTGCTGTGCTCAACCTGCTCGTCCACCACGATGACGCCTCCTGGAAAGGACGGTACGTGCCCGAGGGCCACAGCATCCACCGGCTGGCCCGGGAACACACCCGTCGGCTGGTCGGCGCCACGGTACTGGCCAGCAGCCCGCAGGGCCGGTTCGCCAACGGCGCGGGCCGGCTGTCCGGGCGGATACTGCGGCGCGCCGAGGCGTACGGCAAGCACCTGCTGCACGACTACGGCGGCGTGCTGCTGCATGTCCACCTCGGGCTATACGGCGGCTTCGAGGCCGGCCCGGCCCCGGCGCCGCCGCCGCGCGGACAAGTAAGGCTGCGGCTAGTCACCGAGGAATGGTGGACCGACCTACGCGGGCCGACCGCATGTGAGCTGCTGACCCCGGCCGAGGTGACCGCGCTGCGGGCCCGGCTGGGCGCTGACCCGCTTCGCAGGGACGCCGACCCGCAGCGGGCCTGGGCCCGGGTCTCGGCCAGCCGGGCGCCGCTGGCCACCCTGCTGGTGGACCAGTCGGTGCTGGCTGGGGTCGGCAACGTCTACCGCGCCGAGGTGCTGTACCGGCACAGGATCAACCCGCACCGGCCGGGCCGGGGGTTGGACCAGCCAAGTTGGCAGGCGATGTGGGCCGACCTGGTCGCGCTGATGCGGCTCGGGGCGCGGCGGGGCAGGATCGACACCGTCCGGCCGGAGCATCTGCCGGCCGCGATGGGACGGCCGCCCCGGCAGGACCGGCACGGCGGTGAGGTGTACGTCTACCGCCGGGCCGGCCTGCCCTGCCTGGTCTGCGGCACCGTGGTGCGCACCGAGGTGCTGGCCAGCCGCAATGTGTTCTGGTGCCCAACCTGCCAGCCGGCCTGACCGGCTGGCAGGTTGCTCGAAACCCTCCCGGGAACCTCAAAACACCTCAGGACACCACGGCGGTCGAGGCGTCCGGAACGCGGCCGAGGCCGCGGCCAGCGCGCCCGGCCGCAGCTCGCGGACCCGGCCGGCTGCGGCCAGGCTGGCCAGCGCGGTGCCGCCGAGGTACGCCGCACCCAGCTCGGTGCTGCTCAACGCCAAGTCGGCCGAGTCGATGCTGCGCTCGCACCGGCTGCCCGCCGGCCCGCCGGACAGCCGCCAGCGGCCGGCGTTCCACGGGCAGAACTCGTCGGAGACCGCCAACACCACGTCCAGCTCGGCGGCGTACCGGCGGCCAGCCAGCGCCCGGCCGACGTCAGCCAGCCGTACCCAGAGCTGATCAACCGCGGTGAGCTGCACCGCCCGCGGGTCCAGCAGCAAGTGCTGCAGTGGCTCGTCGATCGGGCCATGGGTGCGGGTCACCGAGCGGATCAGATCGATGTTCAGCAGGTACCACCACAGTGCGGCGTACGCCTGCGGGGTGCTGGCCATCATCTCCTGGACGGCCAGCTTGCCGTCCGGGCCGGTCTCCGACCACTTGTTCTTGATGCGGTATACCGCATACCCGTTGACCCGCCCGGCTGGCTCTTCGTGCAGTGCGTACTGGTATGCGGTGGCCCCGCCCCGGTGATGCTCCGGGTCGTACAGCCGGATGTCCCACCACCGGTTGCGGCGGTCCAGGAAACCTGGCGTGGCGGTCCGGGCCTGCTCGTAGACCTCGACCAGCCGTAACCGGGCCTCTTCCTCGCCGACCAGCCGGATCCGGCCGACCCCGGCATCCACCTCGCGGCGGAAGACCATTGCCTGGGTCTGCCCGCTCAGCCGAGCGCCAGCGGTAGCCGAGCCGTAGCCGAACCGCTGGTAGATCGCCGCCTCAGACGCCCACAGCGCGGCGACTGCCTCGATGCCTCCCTCGTACAGCTCGGTGAGCTGGCGGCGCATCATCGCGGTCAGCAGACCCCGGCGGCGGTGCGTTGGCGCCACCGAAACCAAGCTCACCGCGGCCGTCGGAAGCTGGCCGCCGGGCACTGTCATATCACGGGAGAAGATCGCCGCGGTACCGACGATCTCCTTGTCAGCCAGCACGGCCAGGCTGCGGTCCGGCTCGAAGATAGCAAGGTCCATCTCCCGATCGGTGTCCCGGACCTCCTCGTGGAAGGTCTCCGCCAGCCGCCGGTAGTACTCCGGGAACTCTTCGGCCGTGATGGGCCGCATCTCAGGCTCGCTCATGACCGGTCGGTTAGGTGATCTGTCAAGCTGTCTGACCGCTGTCTATCTCGTTGTGGCGGGAGGTGCCACGGTGGTTGCTTCGAGCAGGAACCGGATCGCGATCGCCGCATCGGTGACTGCGCCACCCGGGCTCATCTGCACTATACGGGCGGCGACGACTTGGTGCAGGTGCCGGATTGAGATCGGCACATTACACGAAGTACGACGCGATCCAAGCTGCGGGTAGCCGCTGTGCGATGTGGCAGGGGGAAAGCGCACTGAACGAGGTGGTCAAGGCGGCTGGACGATGTGTCCGCCGTGGACGCGCCAGGTGAGCGCTGCATGGCAGCCGGGTGAGTAGTAACCGTCTCCTGATTGACCTAATGCCGCGTAGCTGGACTCGCCGGCCGTGCGGCGAATAGTATCACTGAGGGCGCCTAGTGGAACGCCGTCAGGTGAGATGGGGAGTGAGGGCGGCGGCGACTTCACTCAGGACGATTTCGCCGGTGTCGACATCGTAGTCGAACAGTTCCCCGTAGCGGCCCCAGTCGATGGCGATGTCGAGTTGTTTGCGGGTGTGCTCGTCGGTGTAGCCGCGGCGGAGCAGGTCGCGGAAGAAGTCTTCGCGCAGTGTTCCGTCGTTGCTGTTTTCCAGAGCTTTCACGATGGTGCGTACCAGCGGGGCACGCGCGACGGTGAGTTCTGCGAACAGTTGTTTGCTGGTTTGGATGTCGGCGGTGTACCAGTCCCTGCCGGTGTCGGTGAGGAATGCCTGGGCACCCTCGACTTCGAGCAGGCCGAGCATGACCGCGGCATCCACCAGGGGCAGCAGGTCGTCGACTTCGAAGGACAGTTCGGCGGCTAGGTCGGGCAGGTCGGTCTGCCCGTTGTGGGCGAACACGATCTCGACCAGGCCGGCCAGCCCGCCGACGGTGGCTGCGGGTAGTGGGTGGGTCAGCGGTCCAGGCGACGCGGCTGGAGTGGGGGTTTTCTCATCGCGGCCGGTCAGGATCGCGTAGAGCTGGTCGACGAGGTCGTCGAAGGTGGGGCTGCGCCGGTCGCGCGGCCGGGGCAGATGCACGGGGATTTCGGCCTTGATGTGTCCGGGGTTGGCGCCCAGCACGATCACTCGGTCGGCCAGCAATACCGCCTCGTCGATGTTATGGGTGACGATACAGACCGCCTTGGTCGGGAAGTCCGGCTGCGCCCACAGGCTCATCAGCTCGGTGCGCAGGTTCTCCGCGGTCAACACATCCAGTGCGGAGAACGGCTCGTCCATCAACAGGGCGTCCGGGTGTAGGACCAAGGCACGGGCGAAACCGACGCGTTGGCGCATCCCGCCGGACAGTTCTTTCGGGTAGGCGGTTTCGAAGCCGTCCAGACCGATGACGTCGATCGCTTCCAACGCGCGGCGCCGCCGCTCGGTGGCGCTGATGCCGCGGGCTTGTAGGCCGAGTTCGACGTTGGCCTGCACGGTCAGCCACGGCATCAGCGCGAAGGACTGGAATACCATGCCGACACCGGGGTTCGCGCCGTCTAGTAGTGCGCCGCGGTAGCGCACGGTGCCGGTGGTGGGGGCGATCAGCCCTGCGATGGTGCGCAGCAGCGTAGATTTGCCCGACCCGGACTTGCCGAGCAGGGCGACGATTTCGCCTTCGTGCAGGGTGAGCGACACGTCATGCAGGACGCTCAGGGCGGCGCCGGCGGCGCCGGGAAAGGACTTGCCGACATGCTCGACCTCGACGATCGCCGTGCGCTGGCCGGCCGGTGTGACGGTGGTGGGGTTTGCCATGGCGGCACCTCCTTCTAGGACTGCTGCAGGGAGTAGCGGGTTTCGGCCAGACGGTACAAGCGTCGCCAGAACAGCCGGTTGAGGCCTACGACGTAGACGCTCATCACCGCGACACCGACCAGAGTGCGGGAGAAGTTGCCGGCGGCGGTGGACTGGGCGATGTAGGCGCCCAGTCCGGTGGCGGTCAAGGTGTGGTGCCCGTAGGTGACGACCTCGGCGACGATGGAGGCGTTCCATGCCCCGCCGGCGGCGGTGATACCACCGGTGACCCAGGCCGTGAAGATCGCCGGCAGGATCAGCGAACGCCACCGTAGCCACCGGGTCAGGCGCAGGTTGGTGGCGGCCTCACGCAGGTCGTTGGGGATCGCGCTGGCCCCGGCGATGACGTTGAACAGGATGTACCACTGTGCGCCGAGACTCATCAGCACGATCCCGCCAATGTTCACGCTGACCCCGGTGTAGATGAGAGCGAGGGTGGCGAACGGGAACAAGAAGTTCGCCGGGAAGCTGGCCAGCACCTGCACCACGGGTTGGGCGTAGCGGCACACTCTCGGGTTCATCCCGATCCACACGCCGACCGGTACCCACACCAACGAACCTATGACCACCAGCACGATGACCCGTGCGAAGGTCGCCAGGCCGAGCAGGAATGCGTGACCGAACGCGTCCAAGCCGGTGCCGTGCTCAACGTAGATCAGCATTCGGTACAGGCCCCAGCCGAGCAACGCGATACACGCCACAGCGAAGACAACATCCCCGACCCGCCGACGCGTCGGGTTGACCCGCAGGGGATATTCGGCCAACCCGAACAGACGCATCGCATGGTCCAGTACCCGGCCGGCCGGGCGCAGGGCACGCCCAATGATGCCGGGGACGGCGGAGCGGCGAAGCACGTCCAGCAGGACGCTGCGCGGCACATCGGCGGCGACGGAGTCGCCGGTGCGGAACCGTTCCGCCCACGCGGTCATCGGCCGCCAGAACAGGAAGTTGACCCCGATCACCATGACGACCATGACACCGATCGCGAGAAACAACCGGCCGATCTGCTGCTGGGCCGATGCGGCGGCAACGTAGGAACCGATGCCCGGCAGCGCATAGGTGTGGTTGTTGACGCTGATCACTTCAGAGGCGATGAGGAAGAACCATCCGCCGCCGAAGCTCATCATCCCGTTCCAGACCAGCGGGATCATCCCGTTGGGGACGTCAAGTTTCCAGAACCGCTGCCACTTGGTCAGCCGCAGCACCCGCGCCGCCTCGTCCAGTTCTCGCGGTTGGGTGACCAGCGAGTGGTAGAACGCGAACGTCAGGTTCCACGCCTGGGAGGTAAAGATCGCGAACACCGACGCGCATTCCACCCCCAGCACCGTGTGTGGGAACAGGGTCAACCACAGCGTCAATGTCACTGATAGGAATCCCAACACCGGCACCGATTGCAGCACGTCCAGGACCGGTATTAGGACCTTCTCCGCCCGCCGCAGCCGGGCTGCGGTGGTGGCGTAGACGAACGTGAACACGATCGACACGGCTAGGGCGGCGAACATGCGCAGTAGCGACCGCGCCGCGTAGTAGGGCAGGTTCGCCGGATCGGTGGACACCGACGACGGGGCCGACACCCGGTTGAACGGCGCGTTAACTCCACCGGCGAGCCGGACCAGCAGCCAGAACAGTACTGCCATCCCCGCCAGCACCACAGCGTCAGCCAGGTAGCGGGACCGGCCGCGCGGCAGCGCGCCGTCAGCCGAGTACGGACGCAGCAAGCTCATCGGGTACCTCCACGAACGCGGAACCAGCCGCACGCGAGCGCAGGCACCCAGCGGTGGGGTTAGGTCGCGGCGGGATTCGACAGGAGTCGGCAGGGACTATGAGCATCAGGACTCACATCGCTCACCTCCCGTGTTCGTGCGCGTCGGCGTCGTCTGTGACCAGGAAGAAGAGTACTCGACATTCAATCAGTTGCGCAAACCAATTAGGTGAGGCAGAGTGGAACACACTATGACCAGATCTCGACCAGTGATCACCAGTGCGCAACTTGACGCCGCCGCGTTGACCTTCGACCTGCTGTCCTTGCCGGGCCGGTTGCATCTGGTGTGGTTGTTGGCTGGCGAGGAACTCGACGTCACCACCCTTGCCGCAGCCACCGGCGCGAGCATCCCCGCGGCCAGCCAGCAACTGGCCAAGCTGCGCGCCGCCGGGGTGGTCACCGCCCGCCGCGACGGGCGACGGCAGGTCTACCGGGTCGAAGACCCGCACATCCTCTCCGTCATTGAGCAGATGTTTAGCCACATCGCCCCCGACGGCACCCTTGCAGGTGACCCGGACCGGGACCGCCCACCTCGCCGGCCCCGCTTCACCGCCACCAGCAACGCCTAACCTCACGACCGGCGTCGTGGCGGCTGTCAGCGCTGGCATTGGTACCGGCGGTTCATCGGCTGCGTCCGCGCGTCGGTTAGTGGTTGAGCACGCGTAGGTTGGTGTGATGTGCTGCCTGCTGCAGTTGGTGGTTCTCGGTGCGTACACTTCGCGTCGCGCATGCCGGACAGGTAGGCGATGCTGATCCAGCATGCGGTGCGCAGGTGGTAGACCTCGTGCCACAGTGCGTCCGGTCCAGGAGTGGCCGCCACGGGCGGCCGGTGTCGGGCCGCCGCGATCGGCGTGTCCAGACCGCCGCTCTGGTAGCCCAGCTCGTTGGCGGCGGCCACGACAGCGTGGTGGTGGACGCGGGTCGTGCTCTCGCTGACCCCGAGCAACAGCGCGAGCAGCCGGTAGTAGGGGGCCTGCACGATCCTGTCGGCGACTCGGGTGTCGGGCGGGTGCTCAGGGTGCGGTGTGGCAGTGCGGGGATGCCGCGTCCCTCGGCTCGGCACCGGGCGTAGAACGCCTCCAGCATGAGAGGAACGTCGCCGGGTTTGAGAACGGCGACTTCACGCCGGGCGGTGAGGATGTCGACGCTGGCGGACTGCACGTAGAACACGGTTGTCTTGAGCAGGGATGAGCTGATCTGCTCCGGGATGCGTGCGGTCCTGTTCTCGGCCCGGCTGCCGACCCGTCCGGCAACCGCCACGGCGGTGCGATCCGGCCATAGATACGTGTCGAGGCGGTCGAGGGTCAGAAAGCAGCTATGCGCGGCCAGATGCCGCAGGAACGCCACGTAGAGCGCGGCGCTCTCCACCGACTGCTAACCGGCCAGAGCCGTGTCGAGGGGCACTCGGGTGACCTCACGCAGTCATGGTGCGCCGGCAGCGCGCAGCGCCCGCAGCACCGCTTTGAACAGATGGAACTCCTGAACCAGGGTGGTGACCTTGAGCGGTCGGGACTTGCTGGCGGTGTGGCCGGCGCCGGAGATCGCTCCGTGTAGCCGCGAGTGCCGGTACTCCTTCGGTGCGCACCGTGATCTGGTCGGGCAGCCGGGTGAAGTCGATGCGGGTGCCCCGGCGGTACGGGGCAGGAAGTCGCACAATTCCCAGACCATGTCGCCGAAGCGGGGACCGCTGTGGGCCGCCCCTTCAGTGAGTGGGCGGGCAACACGTACGCGTCGTCGTCGACCGAGACGACCGGGCGCGGCTGGGTCACCCGGCATCGGCCATGCCCAGGGCTTGTACCGTCTGCCGCAACAGCAACCCGAGCATCTGCACCGCGAACGAGTGTCGCAGGGTGTGCGGGTGGACCCGGCTGCAACCCGAAGCCGGCGCAGCGTGGGTTGGCCCGCCGGAAACACCGACTGCCACGTCGAGCGCGCCAACGGCAGGCCGCATCACCCAGCCCCAACGCCAATGGCTCCACCGGGCGCCCGTCGGCGGCGCGCATCAGCCGAGCCCTCGCCACCGAGTCGAGCGTCGAGTATGACCACGAGCCACGCCCGCCCACCAACGTCAGGGCGTGCCGGCCGGCGCCACGAACCAGCAGCGCATCCGGCAGCCGGTCATGGCCCCCTCGGCGCGGCGGCGGGTCACCAAGTCGTCACGCGCGATGTCACGGTACTGGTGCAAATTCCGCAACGTGCGCCGGTTGACGATGACCGTGCGGCCTTGCCCCGCTTGTCACCGCAGCCGACAACTGCACACCACCGAGCACGCGAACCCCCGACAGCGGCGGCAGCTCGGTCACCAGCAGGCTCGCCGCATCACCCTGCCGCATCCCGGTAGACCAGCAGATCCGCGACCACCGCGTTGCGTTCACCATGCCGGCCCCGCCACGACGGGTCCGGGCCACCGTCCGGCAGCTCCCATGCAGACCCACGTTGCGCCACAACAGATAATCCTCGAACGGCAGAAACCGAATCGACTTCGCCTGCGCGGCCGGCTCCTGCTCGGCCTTGACCCGCACCCGTTTCAGCTCTTGCGGCGTCAACACCGTCTTCTCGACGTACCGGAACGGCTCGCCAGCCAGCAGCCCTTCGAACAACGGCCACCGCACCCAGCCAACCAGCCAGTTTCGCGCGGCTGTCAACGGGATGAAGATGCTCGCCGGCCGCCCAGGTGCCAGAGCTAAGCGGTGCGGCGATACTGGCATGACCGGAACAGCAGCACGAACAAGCGCCGTCTTGGCGGAGAGATGAGGAGGCTGCCGTGGACGATCGGCAGGTCTTGAGCCGGGTCGACGACCTCGTCGCCGAGGAGCACCAGCTTCGGGGGCTGCCGTCGCGGACTCCGGAGCAACAGGCCCGGTTAGCGCACCTCGAGGAAGATCTCGACCAGTGTTGGGACTTGCTGCGCCAGCGTCGGGCGCGGCGCGAGTTCGGTCAAGACCCCGACGACGCGCAGGTACGCCCGCATTCCGAGGTGGACAGCTACCTGCAGTAGCTTTCATCGCCGGCAGCCTGGTAACCATGTCGCGCGACCTCAGCCCGCTGCCGGGTCGCTCTGGAGAGCACCGAAGATGTTGCCCTCGGTATCCTTGAAGTACGACAGCCAGCCCACCTCCGGCACCACCGTACGCTCCATCACCTGGCTGCCGCCGGCCGCAATCACCGACTTCTCGGCCTGCTCGATGTCGACCACCTCCACCGTACAGACGTAGCCGATCACCGCTTGGCCGTCCAGCTCCCCCCGGCGCTGCAAGATTGCCCCGTTGATGCCGGGCGTCTCGGCCGGCCCGGTGGTGACCAGCCGGTAGTCCACCGGGCCGGACCAGTGAGTGACCGACCACCCGAAGACTTCGGTGTAGAACCGCTCGGCCCGGTCCAGGTCGCTGGCGTGGATCTCAAAGTGCACTACCCGCCCCATGGTCTGTCCTCCTTGGCATGTTCGGTTGACCGTGCAGGCAGGACCGTACCTCCGGCGGCTGACAAAAATGGCGAGTTGACCACCAGCGGTCGGGGGCGCCGGCCGATTCAGTGCCGCCCGATTCGCCCAAGGACGTAAGGTCGGACCAGTGGGAAAGCCGAGATGGATCCCGTTGGAGGGCGCGGCCAATGTTCGGGACCTGGGCGGGCTGCCCACCCTGGATGGCCGACGTACAGTATTCGGACGACTGCTGCGGGGTGACAACCTGCAGGGCCTGACCGCCGCCGACCGGCGGCTGCTGGTCGACGATCTCCGGTTGCGTACCGTGGTGGACCTACGTGCCATGGCAGAGCTGGTCCTCGAAGGTCCCGGCCCGCTGACTCACGAGCCGCTGGTCGTGCACCGGCACCACTCGCTGTTGCCTGAGACAGGCCGGCTGACCGACGTGGCCGCCGACGCCCTGCTGCCCTGGCAGAACGACGATCTGGCGGCCTCGACCACCGGGCCGGTGGACAACTACCTGCGCTACTTGCAAGACCGACCGGACAGTGTGCTTGCCGCGCTGCGCTCGGCGGCCCGGCCGGACCATGGCGGCGCGGCGATCGTGCACTGTGCGGCGGGCAAGGACCGCACCGGTGTGGTGATCGCGCTCGCGCTGTCCGCAGTCGGGGTCAGCCGAGACGCCATCGTCGCTGACTACCTGGCCAGCGGCGAGGTGATCGAGTCGATCGTGAACCGGCTGCTGGGCAGCCCGACCTACGCCGAGGACGTCAGCCGTCGACCGGTCGTCGACCACCGGCCGCGGGCGGCCACCATGGCGGGCTTTCTGGCCGCGCTGGACGATCGGTTCTCCGGCCCGGCGGGCTGGCTGACCTGGGCCGGCTTCAGCTCCGAGGACGTTGCCGCGCTGCGTACCCGGCTGCTCGACTGAGCAACCAGCTCGGTCGCCCGCCGGGTCGCCGGGCCGATACTGCCGGAAACATTGGCGTGTCTGCCTTGCCGCGCGATAACCCGTGCCATTACGTTCCCTCTCCGGCTACCGAGCCACCGGTCTCGGTCCGGGAAGGGCAGCAGATGAAGTCGTACGAGGCGGCTGCGGTGATCGACGCCGAGCCGGCCGCCATCTGGCAGATCCTCACGGACGGGCCGGGCTATCCCGGCTGGGACTCCGGAGTGGACCGAGTCGAGGGCACCATCGGGCCGGGGGAGACGATCAAGGTCTTCGCCGCGGTACGCCCAGGCCGGGCTTTCCCGGTCCGGGTGGCCGAGTTCGTGCCGGGCGAACGGATGCGTTGGACCGGCGGGATGCCGCTGGGGCTGTTCACCGGCGTACGCACCTTCACCCTCGCGCCGGACGGCGGCGGTGCGACCCGGTTGACGGTACGGGAGGAGTACACCGGTCCGCTGCTGCCGCTGATCTGGCCCACGATGCCTGATCTGGGCTCATCGTTCGTGCAGTTTGTCAACGGTGTGAAGCACCAGGCTGAACAACGTGCCGACCGGTAGCCAGCGGGGCGACCCGTTCGAGGCGCTCGGTGACCCCAACCGGCGGGCAATCGTTGAGCTGCTCGGCGCTGGTGGCCGCTCGGTCCAGGAGATCGCTGACGCCCTGCCCATCAGCCGACCCGCGGTGTCCCGACACCTGCGGTTGCTCAAGGATGCCGGGCTGGTGGCCGAGCAGCCCTACGGCAACCGGCGCATCTACCGGCTGCACCACGACGGCGTGCTGGCCGTACAGACCTATCTGGCCCGGGTCTGGGGGGAGGCAGCCGCCCGGACCCGGCCCGCCGCGGAGCACACCCGTCCCCGGCTGGGTCCCCGCTGACCACACCGCTGCGGCTGCCCTCAGCACACCACGGGTCGTGACGTGGCAGCGCTTCCTGCGATCCTGGCGGCGCGCTACCCGGTGTGCCGAGCCGGTCCCGGACCGGGCTAGCGTCGGGCGGGAGGGCAGCCGAAGTCGGACCGGGAAGTGGGGCAGGATGAGTGCGGGCGAGACGGGGTCCGCTGCGGCCCGGTGGCGGGCGGAGCTGGTCGGCTGGGGCATTCCGGCTGAGATTCTGGTCGGTGCAGCAGAGTCGCCGTGGGGGTTTTCGGTAGCCCAGTTCGCTGCCCGGGCTGACGCCGCGGTTGGCCGGTTTACGCCGTCGGTCGAGCAGGCGCGCTCCGCGCTACCGGTCGGTGGCTCAGTGCTGGATGTGGGCTGCGGCACCGGCGCGGCCACCCTGCCGCTGCTGGGCCGGTTCGGGCAGGCCACCGGAGTGGACCGGGCGCCGGACATGCTCGCCGCCTACCTCGAGCAGGTCGGCTCCCGGACCGGTGCGCGGGTGGCCGTACTGGCCGGGACGTGGCCAGCCGACGCCGACGCTGCCCCGGTCGCGGACGTGGTGGTCTGCCACCACATCAGCTACAACGTCCCCGACCTGGCCGGGCTGGCTCGGGCGCTAACCGCGCATGCCCGCTACCGGGTGGTGCTGGAGCTGACCGACCGGCACCCGATGAGCGTGCTGCGGCCGGCCTGGCGGGCGCTGCACGGCCTGGACCGGCCAACCGGGCCGGGCGTAACTGACGCGGTCGCGGTGCTCGCCGAGGCTGGTATCCAGGCCGACCGGATCGACTGGCTGGCCGAGGGGATCGGTGGCTTCACCGACATTAACGGCGCGGTCGCCTTCGTCCGCCGCCGGCTGTGCCTGCCGACCAGCCGGGACGCGGAGGTCCGCCGGCTGGTGACAGGCATGTTGGTCGGTCACAACGGGATGTACAGCCTGGGGGAGCGGGTGCACTGCACGCTGTCCTGGCCCGGTTCGGCAAGTACGGCGGATCAGCCGGGCAGCACCGGCCCAGCCGGCTCCGCCAGCCGGTAGACCGCCATCGCGTTACCGCCGAGCACCGCGCGCATGGTCTCCTCAGCCAGCCCGAGCTGCGGGCCGAGGCCGGCCACCGCCCGAGCGTTGGCGGCGGTCCCCGGCACCCCCGGCCAGTCCGTAGCGAAGATCCACTTACGGGCCAGCCGCGGCAGGTCATGCCGCGCGTAGTACTCCGGCAGCCGGCGCGGCGGCAGCCCGGACAGCTCGATCCAGACGTTGTCCCGGGACAACGCGAGGAACGCGGCCGGGTCGTACCACCAGCCCCGGCCGCCGTGCGCCAGCACGAACGTCAGGTCCGGGAAGTCCCGCAGCACGTCATCCAGCAGCGTCGGGTCGGCGTACTTGTTCATCGAGCCGGGAAAGGTGCTGGTGCCGCAGTGCAGCACCACCGGTACGCCGCGTTCCCGGCAGACCTGGTACGCCGGGTACAGCGCAGTGTCGGCCGGCGAGAACCCGGCGTGTACCGGGTGCAGCTTCAACGCCACCGCACCTAGGTCAAGCTGGCGGTGCAGCTCCTCGGCCACCGGGAAGTGCAGGTGCGGGTTGAGGTTTGCGACCAGCCGGAACCGCCACGGGTTGTACTCGACGATTGGCAGCAAGTCCTCGATCGGCTGGATGCCGGTGGCCTTCGGGCTGTACTCGCACAGCAGCAGGGCGATGTCTACCCCCTCGGCGGCAAACAGCGCATCCAGCCGCTCCGGCACTACACTGCCGGCGGCGTCGTAGACCTGCCGCCACGGCCCGGTACCGAAATCCGTCGCCCAGCGCTGCCAGGCAGCCTTGAGCGTTGGTAGCCGGGCCGCATGCACGTGCGCGTCGATGAGCAGCCGGTCATCCAGCACCGGGCAAGCTCCCTCCGTCGCCCCATCTCGCCTTGCCGCCATGTCGGCACGCAGCGGTGTCGGGCGCGACCCTACTGGCCAGTCAGCACCTCCAGCGCGCGGTCGGCGTGCACGTCCATCTTGAACTCGCTGCTGACCACGTCGAGCACCTTCCGGTCGGTGTCGATGACGAAGGTGCGACGCCGGGTCTTCAGCGGCCCGAATCGGCGTCGTACGCCGAACTGCTGGGACACCGCACCAGCAGCGTCGGACAGCAGCGGGTAGTCAAAGGTGTTCTGCTCGGCGAACTGCTTTTGCTTGTCCACCGGATCTGGGCTGATACCGACCCGCTGCGCCCCGACGGCGGCGAACTCTTTGGCCAGGTCACGGAAGTGGCAGCTTTCCGCCGTGCAGCCGCCGGTCATTGCAGCCGGGTAGAAGAACAGCACGACCGGTCCGTTGGCCAGCAGCTCCGACAAGCTGCGTGGAGTGCCGGTCTCATCCGGCAGGGTGAAGTCCTCGACGATGTCCCCTGGCTTCATCACATACCCCTCACGGGTGGCTGGGTTCCTTCTTGGGTGGCAGCGGGAAAAACCCGCTGGTACGGGCGACGTACTCGGCGTAGCCGGGCCGCCGGCTGCCGATCGAGCGTTCCAGCAGTGCCTTACCGGTACCCCGGACCAGCACCACGTTCATCAGCGTGGGGGAGAGCACCGTCAGCAGGCCGACCCAGTGGTAGCAGCCCAGCAGGAACAGCCCCCACCACACGCAGGCGTCGCCGAAGTAGTTGGGATGCCGGGTATACCGCCACAGCCCGCGGTCCATGACCGTGCCACGGTTGGCCGGATCAGCGCGAAACCGGGCCAACTGGGCATCGCCTACCGACTCAAAGCCAAACCCGACTGCCCACACCAGCACCCCAGTAACCACCGGGATAACGGTCCCGCCGGAGCCGTACTGGGCCACCTGCACCGGCAGAGAGACAAACCACAGCACCGCGCCCTGGGTGAGATACACCTGACGGAAGGCGTACCAGGTCGGGTTGCCCGGTGCCCGGGCCAGCAGCTCGACGTACCGCTGATCCTCCGGCTTGCCATGGTTACGGCGGCCAATGTGGATCGCCAGCCGCAGCCCCCACACCACGGTCAGCCCGGTGACCAGCAGCCGCCGCCAGACCGGGCCATCGCCAGCGGAGGCAACCAGTGAGAACACCGCAACCAGCGCGAACCCCAGCCCCCACACCACGTCAATGCCGTCATGCCGGCCGCGACGGACCGCGACCGCCAGCGCGACCAGCATGACCAGCAGGGTCAGCACGAGCGTGCCGACCAGGTTGGCCAGCACCGCGCCAACCGGGTAGCCGGTCATGAGCCGCCGGCCAGCGCTGCCGCCGGCTGCCATGCCGCGGCCAACCGCTCGGCCGGGTCGGCGCCCAGGATCGCGGTCCGGCTGCGCGGCAGCCCTGAGCCGCCCTCGGCGTCAGTTCGTACCATCAGCACCTGATGTACGCCCATCCGGTTCTCCTCAAATGCCAGCGCGCCACCAATCAGGTAGAGCTGCCAGACCCGATACTGCTCCGCGCCGACCAGCGCCAGCACCTCGGTCTGCCGGTCCCGCAGCCGGTCCAACCAGGCCCGTACGGTCCACACATAGTGCTCTCGCAGCGCGTGTACGTCGATGACCTCCAAGCCGGCCCGCTCCAGCATGAGCAGGGTGGCACCCAGCGGTCGCATGTGCATGTCGGGGGCGATGTAGCGCTCGATGAACGCGCCGCCACCTGGGGCGACGGTACCCCGGGACATTTGCTGCAACAGCAGCCGGCCGTGCGGGCGGAGCAGGCGGTGCAGGGTGGCGGCATAGCGCGGGTAGTGCTGCTCACCGACGTGCTCGCCCATCTCGATGCTGGCCACCGCGTCGTACGGCTGGTCGGTGAGTTCCCGGTAGTCCTGCTGCCGGACCTCAACCCGCGCCTGCAGCCCCAGCTCGGCGACCCGGCCCTGGACAAAGTCTCGCTGCTGGGCGGCCAGCGTGATGCCGGTGGCGTGCACCCCGTAGTGCTGCGCGGCGTGGAGGACCAGCGAGCCCCAGCCGCAGCCGACGTCCAGCAGCCGCATCCCCGGCGCCAACGCCAGCCGGCGGCAAATCGCGTCCAGCTTGTCCCGCTGGGCGTCGGCCACGGTGTAGCCGGGATCGTCGCTGGTCCAGTAGGCACAGGAGTACGCCATCGGCTCGCCCATCAGCAGCCGGTAGAAGTCGTTGGAGAAGTCGTAGTGGTGCGCGATCGCGGCCCGGTCCCGGCGCGGGCTGTGCAGCCGGCCGGTCAGCCGGGCCTCGGCGGCTGGCGGCTTCGGGCGGGGGCCGAGGATGCCCAACCGCAGCGCGCCACGCGCCACGCGTACCCGATCCCGGCCGGACAGCCGTAGCCCGGCGAGCTGGCTGTCGCCAGCCAGCCGCCAGCACTGCCGCAGCCCATCGGCCAGATCGCCGTCCACCGCCAGGTCGCCGCTGACGAACGCCCGAGCCAGACCCAGCTCGTTGGGGTCCCACAGCAGCCGGCGCAGCGCCCGCCGGGACCGCAGTACGGCCACCGGCGCGCCGGCCGGTCCGGCCTCGCTACCGTCCCAGCCGCGCAGCCGGATCGGCAGCTCGACGCCGGCCAGCTCGGTAACCAGCTCGGCAAGGGTGCTAGCGACCGGGGTTCGTGCGGGCATCGGGTACCTCCGTCGCTTGGCTATCGGCTGAGCGCGAGCTGCAAAACGTTGAGGTATCCGGCGCGGAAGCCGGCCTCGCTGTAGGCCAGGTAGAACTCCCACATCCGGTGGAACGTGCTGTCAAAGCCAAGCGCGGCGATCTGCGGCCAGTGCCGGTTGAACCGCTCCCGCCACAGCCGCAGAGTGCGCGCGTAGTCCAACCCGAAGTCGCGCTGCGCGGCGATCCGCAGCGAGGTATGCGCGGTCAGGTTCTGCCGGATCGCGGTGACCGAGGGCAGCAGCCCGCCCGGGAAGACGTACTTGTGGATCCAGGTGTAGGAGTTACGGCTGGCCAGCATCCGGTCGTGCGGCATGGTGATGGCCTGCAGGCCCACCCGGCCGCCGGGCTTGACCAGCCGGTCCAGGGCGGCGAAGTAGGTCGGCCAGTACTTCGGCCCGACCGCCTCGATCATCTCGACACTGACCAGCGCGTCGTAGCTGCCCTGCGCCTCGCGGTAGTCGCGCAACAGCACCTGCACTCGGTCGGCGACACCGGCCTCGGCGATCCGGCGCTCGGCCAAGTCGCGCTGCTCGGTGGAGAGGGTCAGCGTGGTCACCCGGGCGCCGCGCTGGGCGGCCCGGATGGCCAGCGAGCCCCAGCCGGTGCCGATCTCCAGCAGGTGGGTGTCCGGACCGACCCTGGCGTAGTCCAGCATCCCGTCGATCTTGTGGAGCTGAGCGTTGGTGAGGTCGCGTTCGACACCGTCGAACCAGGCCGAGGAGTACGTCATGGTCGGGTCGAGGAAGTTGCTGAACAGCTCGTTGGACAAGTCGTAGTGCCGGTGAATATTGGACCGGGCACCCTCGATGGTGCTCTCCTCGGCGGCCGGATGAACCTGGTCCACAAACCGGCGCAGCCGCTGCAGCGGTGCCGGCACCAGGGTGGCCATCCGCTCGGCGAACGGTGCGAGCAGCTCGGCCAGCGTGCTGCAGGTCCAGTCGCCGACCATGTACGACTCGCCGAATCCGATCTTGGCATCGACACCGAGCCGGTGGAAGAACGCGCGCGGCCGCAGGACCCGCATAGCTGGGGCCTGCGCGCCCCCAGCCCCAAGCCGCTCACCACCGGCCAGCAGGACCCGGATCGGCAGGGTGCCGACCACCCGCCGGAACAGCCGCTCGGCGAGCCAGGCTCGCAGCGGGGAGTGGGGTGGGATGGTCAGGCCCGGCCAGCGGTGCTGCACTGGCCGCTGCAGCAACGTTGACTCGGGGATGATGCTTACCTGCGCGCCCGTGTGCTGCCTGTGCTCGCTCATCTGCGCGCCTCTCGAGGAGTATGGGTTGGCCGTCGAATGACCGGCACGCGCCGAAGCCATAAGGCAATGCCGTGCCAGCGGATCAGGACCGATGTGCGGTAGGTGGTCAGCGGCCGGCGCAGCAACATCCGCAGCAGGGTGCCGGGATTGGCCGGCCGCCGGGTACCACGCATCGTGGCGACCAGGGCCGGGGCGCCGTGCTGGCGCAGCGCGACGGTTACCGACAGCCGCTGGCCAGGGACCGGTACCTGGATGCGGTACCGGCCGTCAAGGGTCAGGAAAGGTGAGACGTAGAACTCCTTATCGACCTCGGCGGAGCCGTCGGGGTCTGGACGGAGCAGGTAGCAGTGCCGCTCGTGGTAGGTGTTGTGCACCTCCGCCGCCGCATAAGCCAGCTCGCCGTCAGCGCTGAAGCACCAGTACACCGTGATCGGGTTGAACAAGTACCCGAACGAGCGGGCCTGGGCCAGCATGAGGACCCGCCCACTAGGTGGCTGCACGCCCTGGCTGGCCAGCCACGCATCCACGTTCTGCCGGATCGTCCAGCGGGGGTCACCAAGGTGGTCGGCGGAGCAGAACCGGGCCGCGAACCGCAGCCACCAGGGCAGCCGGGGAAGGTCGTCCAGATCTACCAGCCAGACGAACAGCCGGTGCCGGAACACCCGCCGCAGCCGCTGGTACCGCTGGTGGCCGATCTCGACGTCATACAGCGCGGGGACGCGGACTTGATATGCCGGGGCGGCCGGAGCGCCCAGGGCGCCCAGCGGGGCGTCGGCCCGGGCTGCGCTTCCTGCAGGTGTCCCGGTCATCCCGGCCTACCAGCCCGCGCCCAGCGAGTCCGCGGCCCGTACCCCGGCCGCGCAGCCGTCCTCGTGAAAGCCCCAGCCGTGGTAGGCACCGGCGTAGCGCAGCGGGCCAGTGGACAGCTCCGGCAGCCGGCGCTGGGCGGCCACCGACTCCGGGGTGTACTGCGGGTGCTCGTAGACCATCCGGGCCAGCACCGTGCCGGGCTCGATCCGGCCGGTGGCGTTCAACGTCACCACATAGTCCAGCGGCTCGGCCAGCCGCATCAGCCGGTTCAAGTGGTAGCTCACCAGCGGCGGGCCGCCGGTGTCCGCGCAGGAGCCCTTCAAGTAGTTCCAGGAGGCCCGGGCGCCCAGGCTAACCGGCAGCATCGAGGTGTCGTGGTGCAGCACGGTCTCGTTGCGCGAGTAGCGGAACGCGCCGAGCACCGCGCGCTCGGCCGGGGTCGGCTGGGCCAGGATAGCCAGCGCTTGGTCGGGGTGGGTGGCGATCACCGCGTGATCGAAGGGGTGGTCGGTGCCGGCGTCGTCGCGGACCTGCACCCCGTCGGCAGTACGGCAGACCGACCGGACCGGGGTGGACACCTGCACTGCGGTCAACCCCTTGGCGGCTCGCTGCACGTACTCCCGGGACCCGCCCACCACGGTCTTCCACTGCGGCGAGCCACCGATCGAGAGCAGGCCGTGGTGGCGGAGGAAGGTGAACAGGTACCGCGCCGGATACTGCATGCTGACCTCGCTGCTGGCCGACCACACCGCCGAGACCATCGGCACCGCGAAGTGCTGGACGAAGTAGCGGGAGTAGCCGCCAGTAGTGAGAAAGGCGCCGAGGGTCACCTCGCCGGCCGCCGGCTGGTCCAGCAACCGGCGGGCGTGCCGGTGGAACCGGGTGACCTCGCCAAGCATCCGCAGGTACCGCCCGCGCAGCAGGCTGCGTCGCTGGGCGAACAGACCAGTCAGCCGGCGGGCGCCGGCGTACTCCAAGCCGCAGCCTGCACAACGCACCGACATGGACATCTCGCTGTCCTGGGTGGCCACGCCGAGTTCGGCGAATAGCCGGAGCAGGTTGGGGTAGGTGCGCTCGTTGTGCACGATGAAACCGGAGTCCACCAATGCGGTCCGGCCATCCGAGGTGGGCAGCTCATGGGTGTGGGCATGCCCGCCGAGCCGGTCATCGGCCTCGAACAGCATCACCTCATAGCGTCGCTGCAGCAGGTAAGCCGCGGTCAGCCCAGCTACGCCGCTACCGATTACGGCCACCCTGCCGCGACGGGATGAAGATGAACCAAAACTCATCCGCTCACACCTAAGCCCTCAGTCTCGGTCCGATCCTTGCCGCCCAACCCGCCGCTGTGGTGTTTCTTCGTGGTCGGTTCGCTGAACTCATGGGCGCCCTCCAACCAGCGGGATCCGGAGCCCATCGGGTGAGGGCGCTGCTATGGCTTTCGTGATCTCTGGGTTGATTGGTTCCAAACCGAGCTCACCTAGTACGAAACGGCAGGACAGCCAGGTCCAGTCGGCGGCCCGCCAGACCATGGCGTGACCGTCGCCGAGCACATCGAAGCGACACACCCGGTCGCTAATCCGGCGGGCCGCGACCGCGTACTCGAAGGAGTGCCGCGGAGAGGTCATCCGCTCCCGGTCGCCGTGCGCGATCAGCAGCGAGGTGCCGGCAAGCTGGCCGACCGGTTCGCCCGGCTCAATCCACGGCGCCAGCGCGCACACCGCCCGTACCGCTGGGTCCCCGGCCACCCGCAGCGCGGTTCGCGCGCCCATCGAGTGCCCGAGCAGGACGATCGGTACGCCCGGGTGCCGGGTATGGGCCTGCTGCAGCGCCCAGTGGGCATCAGCGACCGGGTGTCGCTTGGGCTCGTTCCAGCCCCGGTAGCGGTAGCGCAGCATCCACACTGCCAAGCCGCCTCCGCTGGCCTGCCCGGCTCGGCGCAGTGCCCGGGCAAACGGCAGCATCCGCCGGTAGACCAACTGGCCGGCGTGTGCCCGTCGCAGGCTTCGGGACCGGCCACCTGGCAGCACGACGACCAGCCCGCGGGTCAGCACCGGATCGGCGGTGCTGACCACGTTGATGGCCGGCTGGGGAGCCTGTTGACGAAGTTGCATTAGCACGTATCCAAGTTCGAGCCACGGCGGCCGACCGGATGGGCGCTGAGAGCAATATCACAGGTTCGGGACAGGATGCCGTCGATCGTGGTACCTCTCTTGGTCGGCCAGCGGCCGGGCGAGGCGTACTCGCGGGCGACCGCCGGGTAGACGTATCACTTTTATGGTGCCTGACGCATTACCCCTGGACGTGTCCAAACCACGCCAATTTGTGGACAATTAGCGTAGCGCGGTCCCTTACTGAGCGCCGGCCACGTGCAGCCGGGTTGCGTACCTGGATATCCGATCTATTCGGTTGGTTGGCTACACAACCAGCCCGGACGGTACGGCTTGTTCCACTGCTTTCGGGACGTCACTTTTGCGTATCACCCGTTCCGGAAGCCGGCCGGTACGGTTGGGGCGCGAGACGAGGGGCACACCAGAGCACATCGCCGCCGAGCATCGTACGTAGCCTCAGGTATTGCTCGTGCAGTTGCCACCGCCGGATGGGTCCTGCGCTGGGCAGCCGTTTGGTCTCAAGGGCACCCGATCCTCGATCAGCTCGTGATCATCGAGCAGCCGCTACCAACCGTGCCAACCGCAGGATGGCCGCGATCCGCGCGTGTATACGTGAGGAGTGAGGATAGTACTGCCAAGTTATGTGCTGCGTGCCACGCACGTCCTTACCATTCCCAAGGTTTGGCTCTCAGAGCTGCCCCAGCAAGCCGCTGGAATCAATCTCGCCATTGCACCGGGGCCGTACCGGTATGGTGGAACGCGCGATGACAGCGGGACAACATCGCTTCGAGGCCGTGGCGGGAGATCACCGGTTGAGCGTCAGGGTAGGCTGGGCCGATCCCGCCATCGCGCGCCAGCGGCTTGAGTCGATATGGCGGAACGACGAGGGTGGGATGGTCTGCATGGCGGTGTGTTGAGATGACCAACCGGGCGTTCGTGATCGTGGGCGGCGGCCCTGCCGCGGCGGCCGCGGCCGCCGCGCTCCGCTCGGCCGGGTACGACGGGCCCGTCTTACTCATCGGCGCGGAGGAGGTCATCCCGTACGAGCGCCCGCCGTTGTCGAAGGACTTCCTGGCCGGTCGCCGCACCGGGTCGGCGCTGGAGCTCCAACCCCGCGAGTGGTACGCCGAGCATGGAGTCGAGCTGCGGCTCGGCGTACCAGTGCAGCGGGTGGACCCCGACCAGCACGCCGTGCTGCTAGCCGGCGGCGAGCGGATCGGGTACGACAAGCTGCTGCTGGCCACCGGCGGCCGGCCGCGGCGGCTGGACCAGGCACGCAGCGACCGGGTCGCCTACCTGCGTACTGTGGCCGATGCCGAGGCGCTGGCCAAGCGATTGCGCGCGGCTGGCCGGCTAGTCGTGCTAGGCGGCGGCTTCATTGGCTGCGAGGTCGCCGCGACCGCGCGCCAGCTCGGGGTCGAGGTCACCGTGCTGGAGATGGAAAGCGTGCCGTTGCAGCGGGCGCTGGGCCAACGGTTTGGGGCGCTGATCGGGCAGATCCATCGGGAGGCGGGGGTGGAGCTGCGGACCGGTGAGCGGGTGGAGTCGGTAGCCGAGACCCGAGACGGGCTGCTGGTGACGACCGACCGCGGGAGGTTGGAGTGCGGGATGTTGCTGGTCGCAGTCGGGTTGCAGCCCAACGCTGAGGTCGTCGCCGGCACGGCGGTGCGTTGTGAGAACGGAATCCTAGTCGATGAGTACTGCCGGAGCACGGTGCCGGACATCTTTGCGGCTGGGGACGTGGCGGCGCACCGGCACCCGCTGTACGGCCGGCACATTCGGGTGGAGCACCACGACAACGCGCAGCGGCAGGGCGCGGCGGCAGCCCGCAACATGCTCGGGCCTGCGGTCAGCTACGACGACCCGCACTGGTTTTGGTCCGACCAATACGAGCACAGCCTGCAGTCGGTCGGCATCGCCGGACCGGATGACGAGATTGTGGTGCGCGGGTCGGTGCCGGACCGCTGCTTCTCGGTTTTCTCGCTGTCCGGCGGGAAGGTGCGCTCGGTGTTCGCCTTGGACCGGGGCAAAGACGTCATCGCCGGTCGGCGGCTGATCGCCGCCGGTGTCCCGGTACGCGCCGAAGAGTTGCGGGATGAGTCGGTCAACCTGCGGCGGCTGGCACCATCCAGGAGATGAGCAGGTACCGACTCCTTCGACCCTGCTGGGACGACGTTGCCGATGAATATCTGGCGGACAACTGTATGTGCCGGAACTGCAAGTAGCCACCGTAGGACTACCATACGAAACCACGCCACGACGCCGACCTAATCCTATCTTCACCAGCCAAGTAGCGCGATGCAATGATGCCGCCCGGGATCTCGTACGCCAGGACTCCACCACAAGACTCCACCAAGATGCCGGTTATCGACCCGAAGAACAGGGGTCGGAATCTGACGAGGTGGTGCACCCGCCGAGTTCTGCGGCCGGGGCGAGCATAGTCGTGGCGTCGCAATCCTGGTGGCTGCCGGCAAGGTGGTATCCCAGGTACGACCAACCGACACCGAGGAGTTGCCGTGAGTGACCTGCTGTGCCTGATCGACGGGAAGGACGTACCGGCCGCCGACACCTTCGAGGTGCTTGACCCGTCCACCGGGGAGCGGCTGGCCAGGGTGGCGCGGGGCGGCGCCGCCGAGATCGATCAAGCGGTCACCTCGGCGCGCCAGGCGTGGAGTTCGTGGCGGCGGCTGGCTACCGAGCAGCGCTCGATGTTGCTGCGCCGGCTGGCGGAGCTGATCCGGCGGGACCGGGCGGAGCTGGCCCTGCTGGAGAGCCAGGACACCGGTAAGCCGCTGACCCAGGCCCGCACCGACGCCGACGTGGCGGCGCGGTACTTCGAGTACTACGCCAACACGGTGGAGGCGTACTTCGGGCAGGTGCTGCCACAACTCCCGGACGTCGTCGCGTACACCCGACATGAGCCGTTCGGGGTAACCGGGCACATCATCCCGTGGAACTACCCGATGCAGATCGGCTGCCGGACGGTCGCGCCCGCGCTCGCGGTGGGCAACTGCTGTGTGGTCAAGCCCGCCGAGGATGCTCCGCTAACCGTGCTGCGGATTGGCAGGCTGGCGTTGGAGGCCGGCTTCCCGCCTGGCGTGCTGAACGTGGTGCCTGGACTCGGCGAGGAGGCCGGCGCGGCGCTGGCCGGCCATCCGGGCATCGACCACTTGACCTTCACCGGCTCGGTGGCTGTCGGGTCGGTGGTCGCCAAGGCAGCCGCGGACAACATCGTCCCGGTCGCGCTGGAACTCGGCGGGAAGTCGCCGAACATCGTGCTGCCCGACGCCGACCTGGACCTAGCGCTGCCGGTCATCACCAAGTCGCTGCTCCAAAACGCCGGCCAGACCTGCTCCGCGGGCTCGCGGCTGCTCGTCCAGCAGGACGTGCACCGCGAGGTGGTCACCGGTTTGGCCGAGATCTTCCAGGGTGTACGCATCGGTCCCGGGCCGTCGGATCCGGACCTGGGTCCGCTGATCTCGGCGACCCAACTGGACCGGGTGACGGCGCTGGTAGCGGCGGCCGCACAGCAGGCCGCGCCGCTGGTGGGCGGCGGCCGGGTCACGGCGGCTGGCCTGCCGGGTGGCTTCTACTTCTCGCCCACGCTGTTCGACGACATCGACCCGGCCGCGGAGATCGCCCGGGAGGAGGTCTTCGGGCCGGTCCTCGCGGTTACCCCGTTCCGGGATCTCGACGAGGCGGTCCAACTGGCGAACGGCACCGACTACGGCCTCATCGCTGCGGTGTGGACCCGCGACGTGAACGCGGCGCTGCGGCTGACCGAAGAGGTCCGTGCCGGTCAGGTGTACGTGAACACCTACGGTGCCGGCGGCGGGGTGGAGTTCCCGTTCGGCGGCTTCAAGAAGTCCGGGTACGGCCGGGAGAAAGGATTCGAGGCGCTGGCATCGTTCTGCCAGACCAAGACAGTGGTTCTCAAGCTCTCATCTTGACCGTAAGCTGCCAAGAATGTCGTTTTGCCTCGTCTGTTTAATTTAGTAATGGTTTGGAGCGAAGTGCTGACGTGTTCCTGCTCACGGATCCTTAGAGGAGCCCGCTGCCAAGCAAAGCGGCGGTAACAATGATCGCCTAGCGTCACTCCCATGGGCGACTTTGTGGCCGCGCGGATCGGTGTCGAGGAGGAGTTCCACCTCGTCAACTTGCAGACCAGGAGAGCAGCGCCGGCGGTCGATGCCCTGCTCGCCCAGTTGGACGGCGACTCGTTCGCGCCGGAGCTGCAACGCTCCCTGGTCGAGGCCAACACGCTGCCCTGCCAGAGCCTCGACGAGCTGCACGCTGAGCTGTGCCGGCTACGCCGCCGGTTGAACGAAGTCGCCGATCCCCTGGGGCTTGGCGTGGTGGCAGCCGGTACGGTTCCGCTGGTCGACCTGCTCGGTACTGATATCTCGGCCGGCGCCCGCTATGAGCGGATGCAACATGAATACCAGCTCCTAGTCCGCGAACAGCATATTTGCGGGGCTCAAGTGCACGTCGACGTGCCTGATCGGGACGTCGCGGTCGCCGTCGTGCAGCACGCGGCGCTGCACCTACCGACCTTCCTCGCGCTCTCGGCCAGCTCGCCATACTGGCGGGGGACCGACAGCGGGTATGCCAGCTACCGCTGCATGGTCTGGCAGCGCTGGCCGACCGCCGGACCGCCAGGGCCGATGCGTACCGCCGCCGACTACGACACCATGGTGGCTGACCTGGTCGCCTCGGGAACGATCAGCGATCCCGGCATGGTCTATTTCGACATCCGCCCCTCGGCGCACCTGCCCACCGTCGAACTGCGGATCTGCGATGCTTGCCCCGCGGTGGACGACGTCGTGCTCATCGCCGGTCTGTTCCGGGCGTTGGTACAGCGAGCCCGCAGATGGGTAGAGGAGGGAAAACCGTTCCCGCAGACCCGGCACGAGCTGCTCCGGGCGGCCACTTGGCGGGCGGCCCGGTCCGGGCTGGAAGGCGACCTTGTCGATCTTGCCGACCCATCCGGCCCGACCCTGGTGCCGCCGTCGCTGCTCGTCGAACGGCTGGTCAGCGAGTTGCGGCCGGAGCTGGATGCCTACGGCGACTGGAAGCAGGTGGTGGAGCTGGCCCAGCGAGCCCTTGCCGCCGGCAGCTCCGCGGCCCGCCAGCGCCGGATGTTCGGCCGGCGCGGCGAACTCACCGATGTGGTCGACGGCCTGCTCGCGCAGACCCGCAGTGAGTCGCTGCACCGCGACCCGCCGACCACGGTGCCGATGACGCCGGCCTTGCTCGACGGCTACCGCTGCGCCGGCTACGACGAGGCGGTCGGGGTAGGCGGCCGAGTCCTGCCGCATTACGGCTGGATGTTCCGGACGCTCGACCGGCTGGGAGCCCGCGGCATGACGGCGGCGATGTCGGCGCTACACACCGAGCAACGGGCTCGGGGGGTGACGTTCCGGGTGGCCGACGACGAGCCAGATCGGCTGTTCCCGCTGGACCTGGTCCCGCGCATCCTGACCGCTGAGGACTGGGCGATGCTGACGGCAGGCCTGATCCAGCGAGTGCGCGCGCTGGAAGCGTTCCTGCATGACGTCTACGGCCGGCAAGAGGCCATTCAGGATGGCGTAGTGCCGGCGTCGGTCGTCACCAACTCGCCCGGCTGGAGCCCGTTTGGGGCGCTGTCGGGCCAGCACACGGTACGAGCCGCCGTCAGCGGGATCGACCTGGTACGAGACAGCGCTGACGGTTGGCTCGTCCTCGAGGACAACCTGCGGGTGCCTTCAGGCATCGGGTACGCGATGACCAGCCGGCGGCTGGTGCGCAGCGTGTTGCCCGATCTGGAGCCACCCGCCGGCGTCGTGCCGCTGGAAGGCGTACCCGCATTGCTGCGCAGAACGCTGCTAGCCTCGGTTCCGGAAGGCAACGGCGAGGACGCGATCGCGCTGCTCAGCGCCGGTCCCTTCGACGCCGCGTTCTATGAGCATCGGCTGCTGACCGAACAGATGGCTCTGCCACTGGTCACTCCCGGAGAGCTTACGGTCACCGACAGCGGTGTGTACGCGCATGGTCGGCGCCTTCGGGTGCTTTACCGGCGGCTCGACGAGCAGACCCTGCTCCAGGCAACCGGGGCGGACGGCCGGCCCTTGGGACCGGCGATTTGTGCGGCCGTGGCCGACGACCGGGTGAGCCTGCTCAACGCGCTGGGCAACGGGGTGGCCGACGACAAACGGGTTTATGCCTACGTGCCGGACATGATCATCTACTACCTAGGGGAGGAGGTGCTACTCGACAACGTGCCCACCTACGCATGCGCCGACCCGCAGCACCTCGCCGAGGTGCTTGACCGGCTCGATGAGCTGGTACTTAAGCCGGTGGACGGCTACGGCGGTCACGGCATCGTGATCGGACCGGAGGCCGACTCCGCCGAGCTGGCCGAGCTCGCCGCCGCCGTCCAGGCGCATCCTGAGGACTGGGTCGCCCAGGATCTGATCTCGCTGTCCACCCACCCCACCTTCACCGACACCCGACTGGAGCCGCGGGCGATCGACCTACGCGCGTTCGTCCTGCTCGGCGAGCGCGCCGAGGTGGCTCCAGCCGCTCTGACCCGGGTCGCGTCCAGCGGCAGCATGATCGTCAACTCCTCGCGCGGCGGCGGCGCGAAGGACACTTGGATCTTGCGATGAGAGGAGCTAGTGATGTGTGGCATCGCAGGCGAGATCAGATTCGACGACCTGCCCGTCGATATCGATGCGGTCACGGCAATGACCGCCGCGCTGTACCGTCGCGGCCCTGACGGCTGGGGCATCCACGCTGGCGACCGCGCCGCATTCGGCCACCGCAGATTGAAGATCATCGACTTGTCGGACCGGGCCGCTCAGCCCATAGTCGATCCCGAGCTAGGACTCACCGCCGTATTCAACGGCTGCATTTACAACTACCGCGAGCTGCGTTCGGAGCTGGGTGCCGCCGGCTACCGGTTCTTCTCCGACTCGGACAGCGAGGTGCTGCTCAAGGCCTACCACCGGTGGGGCACTGGCTGCGTCGACCACTTCCTGGGCATGTTCGCCTTCGCCGTGCTCGAGCGCGACAGCGGGCGGCTGGTGCTTGGCCGCGACCGGCTCGGGATCAAGCCCCTGTATCTGTCGCGCACCGGTAGCCGGCTGCGCTTCGCCTCTACGCTGCCGGCGCTGCTCGCCGCGGGTGGGGTGGACACCGCGATCGACCCGGTGGGGCTGCACCACTACCTGAGCTTCCACTCCGTCGTGCCGGCGCCGCGCACGATCCTGGCGGGGGTGGAGAAACTGCCCCCGGCCACGGTGCGCACCGTGCATCCGGATGGCCGTCGCGAGGACCGGGAGTACTGGCGACCGGCGTTCTCCCGGGGCGGTTCCGGCCTCGGCCTGGATGCCGCGGACTGGCCGGGCGCTGTGTTGGCTGCGCTGCGGCTGGCTGTGGAGCGGCGGATGGTAGCTGACGTTCCGGTGGGCATCCTGCTCTCCGGCGGCATCGACTCCAGCCTGGTGGTGGCGCTGCTGGCTGAAGGTGGTCGGCAGGCGCTGCGTACGTTCAGCGTTGGCTTTGAGGCCGCCGGCGGGGAGTCCGGGGACGAGTTCGGCTACTCCGACCTGGTCGCGGACCACTTCGGTACCGATCACCAGAAGATCATGGTCAAGTCGGACCGGTTGCTCCCGGCGGTGGACGCGGCCATCGACGTGATGAGCGAACCGATGGTCAGCCATGACTGTGTCGCGTTCTATCTGCTCTCCGAGGAGGTCTCCCGCTCGGTCAAGGTAGTGCAGTCCGGGCAGGGTGCGGATGAGGTGTTCGCTGGCTATGACTGGTACCCGCCGCTGGCCAGCGTGCCGCGAGACCAGGTCGCGGCGGCCTATGCGGAGGTGTTTATCGACCGTCCGCACGCTGAGCTGGCCGACCTGCTCGAGCCGGAGTGGCTGGCCGGCTCCGACCACAGCCGGGCCTTCGTCGAGGCGCACTTCGGTGCTTCCGGCGCTGATACGGCGCTGGATGCGGCGTTGCGCTTGGACACCACAGTCATGCTGGTCGATGACCCGGTTAAGCGGGTAGACAACATGACGATGGCATGGGGAGTGGAGGCGCGGGTGCCCTTTTTGGACCATGAGTTGGTCGAGCTCGCCGCCGCCTGCCCACCGGAGCTGAAGCTCGCCGCAGGCGGCAAGGGAGTGCTCAAGGCGGCTAGCCGCGGCGTGGTACCGGACGCGATCATCGATCGGCCCAAGGGGTACTTCCCGGTGCCGGCGATCCGGCACCTGTCCGGCTCGTTCCTGGACCGGGTACGGGACGCGGTGACGGATCCGGTGGCCAAGGACCGCGGGCTCTTCCGCCCGGACTGGTTGCAGCGCATGCTTGCTGATCCGAACACTGAGCGGACCACGTTGGGATCCAACGCCTTGTGGCAGGTCGCGTTGTTGGAGATGTGGCTGCAGGGCAGGGGGATCTAGGTGGACGCAGCAAGCACCGAACAGGCCAGCGGCTTCGCGCGGCGCCGGCAGGCCCGGCTCGCCGCCGAGTCACCCGGCCTCGACTGGCTTGCCGCCGAAACCTGCACCTCACCCGCGCTGTCCCCGGACGGCAGCACCCTGGCGGTGGTCTCCGACCGCGACGGCACCCCTGGGGTCTGGCTGGTTCCACTGACGCAGCCTGGTCCGCCGGTGCGGCTGGACACCGGCGAGGACTACGTACGACTGGTGAGCTGGTCGCCTGACGGCGAGTGGCTGTGCTTGGTGACGGCGCCCGGCGGCGGCGAGCGCACCATGGTGCGGGCGCTGCACCCAGACTGCTCCGAGGCCCGGGTCATCGCTGGAACTCCGGCCGGGGTGGCGTCGATCAGCCGCTGGCAGCCCGGCGGGCACGTCGTGGGGCTGGTAGAGAGCAACGTCACAAACCCGGCCATCCTTGAGGCGTACGCGGTGGACGTGTGCTCCGGCCGGCGCCGTCATCTGGCTAGTGGTCCGGCGGCAATGGTGTGCACCTTCAGCCACGACGGGCGCTATGCCGTGGTCCGCATTGGCCCCCGCGGCGCCCGCCGGTTGCTGCTGGTCGACACCCGCAGCGGTAGTAGCGCCGAGCTGCTCGGTGCCAATGCGACCGTCGCCGATGCCCGCTTCGCTCCTGATAGTCCAATGATTTATCTGCATACCGACTCCGACCGCGAGTTTGCCGCGCTGCTCGTGCTGCCGAGGGTTGCCGCCGGTTTTCCCGAGGCCGCCAAACTCATCGCTGCCCGCGATGGAGCCGGACTTGAAAGGTTCGCACTCGCGCCGACTGGCCGCGCAGTCCTCGCGGTATGGAACGTCGACGGACACAGCGAGCTTGAACTCGTCGACCTGGCTGGCGAGGAGCGTCATCCGTTGCCAGCGCCACCCGCGGAGGTGGTGACGGGCTGCGCCTTCGCTCAAGACGGTAGCTCACTGGTACTCGCCGTGGAATCCAGCACCGAGCCGCCGCACGTCCTGAGCTACCCGCTCCCGCCGACCGAACCAGTGCGGCTGGCTCCCACGCTGCCAGCGCCGTGGCCTCCGGATGCACCAGCTCGGCCGGAGCTGCACCGCTGGCGAGCCCGGGACGGCCTCACACTGAGCGGCTGGCTCTACCGGCCGGCCGGTGCGCTCGGCGCAGTGCCCACGCTGGTCTGGTTACACGGTGGTCCGGAGGCACAGGAGCGTCCGACGTTCAACCCGCTTTACCAGGCGTTACTGGGCTATGGCGTCGCTGTATTTGCGCCGAACGTACGTGGCTCGTCGGGCTACGGACGTACGTTTATGGATGCAGACGTTTCGCACCGTCGCTTTGCCGCCATCGACGACGTCGCCGACCTAGTCGGCTACCTGGTGGACGCCGGGCTTGCCGACCCCGCCGCGATGGGCTGCGCCGGCCGCTCGTACGGCGGTTACCTGACCGTCGCCGCAATGGTGAGCTATCCCGAGCTGTTCCAGGTCGGCGTCGACGTCTGTGGCATCACCGATTTCGAGACATTCTTCGCCTACACCGAGCCGTGGATCGCGGCGGCGGCGGTCAGCAGGTATGGCGATCCGTGGCAGGATACGGAGTTGCTGCGTGAGCTGTCGCCAATCCACCGGATCGGGCAGCTCAGTGCCCCCCTGCTGGTGGTGCATGGCGGCCAAGACACCAACGTGCCCCTTATCGAGGCCGAGCAGCTCGTCGCCGCGTTACGGGACTGCGGCGCGTCACCCGGCTATTTGCTGCTACCCGACGAGGGGCACGAAATCCTGGGCACCACCAACCGCGGGGTCTTCGTGGCGGAGGTGGTGCACTGGCTGGTCAGCCACCTACTCGACGTCGACGAGCGCAGCGCCTGACCCTGCACGGACCGTTACCGCCGGTGGCAACGATTCTTTACTCGACTGCCGAAGGTCTGATTTTTGGTGCCTCGGCTGGTGGGTCACCCATGGTCCACTTCAAGCCATAGCGGGCGAATAGATCCGCTCGGATATACTCCACGGGCGTCTCGGCACCGGGAAGTACGATGCCGATGACCGCGCCCATCAAGGCGCTGCGCAGCACCGCATGCTCCATGGCTAGATCTGTCGCCCCCCGCCGAGCCAGCACGTCCTGCAGGATCTCGCCCAAGCGCTGGCGCTCGGGCTCCTCCACAAAGCCGGCTGCGTCCGGCTGAAGGATCAATGATAGGTGGGCGCGGAATATCGCTGGCTGTTCCACGGCCATTCGGAGGACCCGGTCAATTGTCCAGGCCAGCCGTTCATCTGGCGTCGCGTCCGAGGGAATCGCGCTAAGCGTGTCGGCCAGTTGCATATACATCATGCTGTGCACGGTGGCCTGGAGCAAATGCTGCTTACTGGGGTAGTAGTACGAGATCAAGCCGCGGGCCGTGCCGGCCTGTTTGGCGATGTCACCCAGCGTGGTCGCCGAATACCCCTGCTTCGCCAGCAGTTCCAGGGCGGCCTGCAGGATCCGCTGCCGCGACCGTTCGCGCCTCTCTTCGTTGACGGCGGGCGACCGGGGTGACATGCTTCTCCTAGCGTTGGCTGGCTGACAGCCAACGAACCGTACCACGTCCGAGGAGCAGATCCCGCTTGCGAGCGGGGAGACAGGTCATGCCGCGGCACCCAACCAGCACTGTCCACCAGACTCGGGTTCGTTCCGATCCTCGGTGGGCGCTCGTTGGCGGCTGGTCGGATCGGCAACGCATCCCGCTGGGCGCAAGTAGGTCGGCAC
>OBLV0100000072.1_pt1 | contig 44813 bp, 69 predicted proteins | sample 1520071 | NCBI WGS metagenome assembly OBLV01 (sample SAMEA3888446, study PRJEB22518) | metagenome | reverse complement strand
CACCGAGATCTACACTCTTTCCCTACACGACGCTCTTCCGATCTCTTGAACCCGTCGACGCCCCGGCTCATCGAGAAAGAAACGGCAGTCATGGCGCGTCCTCAGATCGAGTAGGTAACCTTGCCGTAGATGTTGCAGGCCTGACCCGTGGTCGCCGCAGTCGCGACATAGACCAGCAGATCGAAATAGCCGTTCGGGTCTGCTGGCGAGCCGCGGCCATCGGTGAACCCGAAGGTCTGCCACAGCGGTTCCTGGGTCAACCCCAGGAAGTTGTAGGTCGTGCCGATGCCATTGAAAATGACTTCGTTCGGGCCATAGGCAACGGTGTTCGAGGATTCGATGACCGTCCCGAAGATCTTGTTCGGCGAGGTATAGCTCGCGATCGTGGTTGTGCCACCGGTGTTTGCGGTCGTCGGGATCAGGCCCTGCAGAGCGGCCTGGGTTCCGTCGATCGTCGAGTCCGAGAAGATCAGATTGAGGTCGAAGGCGACGGTCTTGGCCGATGCGGCATCCGGCGCCTTGTCGGTTGCGAGCTGGACGGACTCCAGAATGGCACCGGTCGGGATGCGGCAGAGCTTGTAGTAGGAGCCAGCGGTACCGAGACCAGCGGCGGTCGCGGCAACGAAATCCTTGACCGTGACCGGTCGGGCGCCGGCGCCCTGACCTGCCGAGTTCGGCACATAGGGCGTAGCGTCCGCGTTGGTGATTGCTTGAGAGAGAACAGCGTCTTTGGCCATGGTCGCTCCTTACGGGGTGATGTCCGAGCCGGTGCTGTCCGAGCACAGGATCGAAACCACCTTGCCGGCCTGCATGCGGACAGAGCCGTACATCGTTGAAGTCAGAAGCTGCCAGGGCGTGCCTGACAGGTCGTAGCGGATGTCGATCCGGTTCTGCATGTCCTTCCACATGCCAAGCATGAGGCCGGATTTGACGAAGCAGATGTCGTTGCGGACGTTCGAGGAGACCGACAGACGCTCCGAGATGACGAAGTCGAAGCCCATGAAGGTCTCGATCTCGCCGTTCTTCAGCACCGGCCGATCGTTGAACTCGGTGGAGACAAACTGCACCTGGTTGAGTAGGTCGGATGCCTGCTGCGATCCCACCACGATGCAGGGCCGGTCGGCCCGCAGGTCGTTGTGGTAGTGGCGCAGGATGCGCTGGGCTTCGATCAACTTGGCGACGGTGAGACCCGATGCCGAGGACGAGCCGAAGGTCGATGCCACCTGGAAGTTGGTGGTCGAGAAGCTGTCCGAGGACAGGCTGCCGATGTCGGTACCGATCTGGCGGGAAGCGAAGGCCGAGGCGATGACGCCGTCGTCCCAGAAGCGGCCGGTCGCGGCCGCGGCAGCCTGGGTATAGGCCGATTTCGGATCGACGATGGTCTGGAGCTCGTCGAAACTGTCGATGAGCTGCGGCAGTTCGCCGGGCTGGGGAAACAGCCACGGGCGGATGGAATTGGGCTGCTGATGGTCGAGCGGCGAGAAGCGACCTTTCGGCGCCTTCATCGTGACCGAGCCGTACTGGGTGACGGGCGAGGCCATCTTGCCGACGAGACCGCCCTTTTCGGCGACCTTGCCGCGTAGACGCGATTCCATCTGCTGGAGCAGCATCTCGATATTCGAGGAATACTGCGCAGTAAAATCCGGATAGAGACCTTGGTTGGTCGTGAGAACAGACATCGGTGACCCCGTTTGCGGATGCGCTCAGGTGCCGCGCGAGGCGGCGTGCTTGCTGGCGTGTCCGGTGCTGACCGGGGCCGTGTCGTCTGGTAGTCGGCCGTACCGCGCTAACGGGGCCGTATTGGATCGTCTGGGGTGTCCTCTCGGGTCCGTTCGATCTCGCGGGTGGGAAACTGGCGCGCGCTGGATTTCCCAGCAACGCACCCCATTATGCAGCCTGCGTATGAGCGCCGGTTGCGATCCGGTGAAGCTGCGTCCAGCGCTGATTGGAAGTCACGTCGCCGTTGAGCAGCTTCTGTCGAAAGCCGGTATCCTGCTGCAGGGTCGCGATCTCGGCCTGCGCCGCCTCGCGCGTCATCGGCAATTCACCGCCGCCGGGCTTCGGCATGCTGATGAAGCTGCCCTCGCCCATCTTGGAGCCGGCTACCTGGAAGATCTTCATGACGTTCGCCGCACCCACGCCGGAAAGCTGCGAGATGGCATCGACCGCTTCCTTGGCCGTCTTCTCATCGAGACCAGCCGCAGCCGCAAGTCGGGTGAAGCCAATCTTGGCCACGGCCATGTTGACATCGTAATTGTGCGCCCAGCTTTTCTTCAGGGCTTCCTGCTGTTCTGTCGTCTTGGACTGCCGCGCGGTAGCGGCGGTCGCATCGGCCTCGTCGAGAAATTTCATCACTGCCTGCGCGATTGGTGCGGCCGCTTCTTTCGGGATTCGGTTACCGTGGAATGCGGTCCGGAAGACCTCGGCAAGGCTATCTTCCAGCGGATTGCCGCCACGTTTGACCGTCGACAGATCGTATTCCTTGGCTTCCTTCGGCATGCCGAGACGCTGCCAAAATGCGTCCAATTCGGCCGGTTGGGCCGATAATTCGGGAATACGAGCCATTTTTTCCGGCGGGTGGCCGATCAGCCGCTCGGCACCCATGAACGCCTGCGCGGCAGCGGCGAATGCCTTGTCCGGCGCGGAGATATCCCAGCCCTTCTGCTGCGCCTTGCCGACGATGTCGGTGCCGAGGGTGCTATGCCAGGGCGGCGTCGGCGTCGGATCTGGGGTCGGAGTTGGCGTGGGCGTCGGGGTAGGATCGGTCATTGCTGCTGCTCCTGTTGCGGAAGGACGGTCGCGCGGTAGACGGTGACCAGTTCCTGGGGCTCGAGATGAAGGTGGTTCCAGATGCGAAAGAAGGCCTCTCGACGGCCGGCAAGGATCAGCGTCCGGTCGTGATCGCCCGGGATGATCTCGTTCTCAAAGGCGCGGCAGAACTTGGCGAGGTCGACCAGCGCCTCGTGCGCGGGCGCTCCGGCGCTGAAGGCGGTCTGATACTGCCGCTTGCGCACGCGCAGCTTGTCGACGATCTCCCCGAAGGTGCCCTTCATGACAGGCCTATTTCATTGATCTCGCGCTGGGCCGCACGGGCTTCCGAAGCAGTCATGGGGCGAACGATGGTTCGCATGTCGCGCACGATCCAGCGCTTGACGCTCTCGGTCATCTCGACGCGCTCGCGATCGGACAATTTCAGCCGGTCGGCGAGGTCGCGGATTTCGCGGATCAGCCGTTCTTCCGTGACATAAACCACATGCTTCTTGACCGTACTTCGATCAGCCATGACGGCATCACATCGCACCGAACTGTCCGGCATGATCGTTGCAGTGCCCTTGAAGATCGGCAGCGAGATTTGCGGCCATCCCTTTTTGGTCAACGGCGCTACGGGAAACACTACGCGCAACAGCACCTGCATCGCCACGAAATAATTGTGCATCAGCACGGCGAGCATGACCTTGAACAGGCGACCATTCGTCTCCGCAAGGACGCGGGCCTGCCAGGTCTCGCGCAGATCCTGCGCATGCCGTTGGCTATCAAGAAAGAGATCTTCCATTACTGGGGTCCGAACTGTGGCGATGGTTGCTGTGGCTGTTGACCGACACCGGCCTTGGCCTGCACCGCCTGGGCTTTCATGATAGCTGCTTGCGCCGGCATCGCCTGGATCTGCTGCTCGCGCTGCTGGCTCTGGGCCCTTGCCTTGCGCTTGGCCGCGACCTCGGCATCGGTCGCCACCCAATCGGTCGGCACGTTGTTGATATCGGCGAGCGCGGGCGCGGCGCGGTCGGCGCTGACCCGGTCGAGCCATGACGGGTCCTGCGTATCCATGGCGAGCTGGCGCAGGCTGTCGGTCCAGCGCTGGAAGCCGGCCGCCTCGCCGGCGCGCTGCAACTTGGCCAACGGCGAGGTATCGGTCACCTCGTAGGAACCTCGGGCCTCGCGCAACATCGGCGGCATCCGGTCAAGCTTGCCCATCTCGGCCATCAGATCGAGCTCGCGCTCGACCATCTGGGCGACATAGCCGAACTGACCGCCGAGCACCGGCGCCACCAGCATGCCGCGCTCGTTGACGAGCTCGAGCACCTGGGTTGCCGTCATGTTCGGGTTTTCCGCGAGCGTCTTGAAGATGCGGGCCAGGAACAGGTCCTCGGTGATCCCGCGTTCCTCGGCCATCGCCTCCTTGCTGATCTGGATGTCTCCGGTCGGCAGGATATGTACCATCGGCCGACCGTCGGCATTGACGCCGCCAGCGTTGTAGGCGCCGGGGTGCGACTTGAAGTCCATCATGCCGTCATCGGGAAGCAAGTAGATCGGATCGGCCGCGCGGTGGGCCTGCTTCAGGAACGTCGACTTCTGCGCGTTCATCGTCTTCAGCGACGGCAGCGCGTAGGTCGCGGGACCGCGGCCATAGACCTCGCCGGGATGAACGGCAAAGCGCGAGACGGCATAGGGGAAGACCCGGAAGCCCTCCTCCGGGCCCATCAGGCATTTGCCCTCGATCGAGACATAATAGCTCTCATAGGGCTTGCCGCGCGCGTCCAGGCGCTGCGGATCGTAGTCGGCCTCATCGCGCGGCTTGACGCAATGCAGGAAATTGAACGGGGTCTGCAGATCCTGCTTGAGCGGCTCCCAGAGCTGAGCCGGCAGGTTGTCCACACCCCACTTTTCAGCCGCCTGGGATGCGGTGCCGCGGAACCAGCGCACCATGATGGTGACGTGGCCCTGATGGTTTTCCGCGAAGAATGTCTCTCCGAGCGGCAAGCCACGGTAGCGCAGGCCGCCGCGCGAGTTCGGGAACAGCCGCGTGTCCAGCTTGTCGATGAACATGGTGCCGTTGCCGTAGGCGCCGACCGATCGCCAGTTGGCCATGTTCTGCGAGAAGAAGTTCGCGGTGGAGGCATAGCGCGCCTTGAACAGTTTGGCGGTGGTCGCCTCGTACCATTTCTTGGTATCGCGATCCTTCATCAGGTAATCGGTATCGACCTCGGGTCCGAGACCGTGCCAGAGGATGTTGCGCGGCGTGACGATCGAATTGATGATCGCGACGAAGGTCTGCAGCGCCAGCATACCGGTCGAGTCGACCTGTTGCTGCGTCCGGCGCGTACCGGGGAAATTGTAGCTACCGTAGAAGAACGTATTGCGGCTGTTCGTGTCGATCAGCGCGGCCGTGTCCTCCCAATCGGAGGCATGAACGTTACGATAGGTCGTGAGTTCGGAGAACAGCTTGAGCGTCTTGCGGACGGTCTCCTGTTCTTCCTCGCTGAGTTTCCGCGGCTCGCGAAACTGCTTGTCGCTATCGGCCATCGCCTCGCCCTAGTATCCGGCGGGACTGATCCCCGCCGCCGTTGCGCCGCCGGCCATGCCGAGGCCGAGCGCGGATGCACCCGGCGATCCCATTCCGCGTGAGGCCATCTGCTGGCGAAGGCGTTTCTTGCGCTCCTCGTCGGTCTCGTCCTTGACCTGGTTCTGCAGGTCGGCACCGAGCCCGAGATCGGACGCGCCGGGGACGGACATTGCCATCAGCCAGCGGCCTTCTTCGGCACCGGGAGCTTTAGGGCGGCGTGGCGCTTGGGGTCGCGCTTGTGCAGCTCGGCGACCGCAGCATCAAAGGCTTCCTTACCCTCGTAACGCAGGATCGACGCGAAATGGTTGCCGGACTCGCGGCCGCGCGCGCCGATTCCCTGCTCGACGGGTTCGCCCTTGACGGTCTTGTGGTCGTGTCCGAACACCACGGACTGCTGAATGGCCTCGCGCGCTTTAACATTGGCCGGCGCGAGGTATTCCTCCTGCTCCTCCGGTGTCATGTTCTCGAACTGGTCCGGCATCAGAGGCATAGTCTTGAGCACGTCCTGGATACGAAATTCAGACATCGGTTTCACCGTGTTCGTCTAGGTGAGTGGGGTGCAGATGCTCGTTCAGCGCGGCGCGCATGTTGTCGGCCGCTTCCTTGCCGTGCATCCGATGAATTTCCGCGATGTGCAGCATGGCCTGCTGCTCGATCGACAGCGCGCCGACTCCGGTCTCCAGCGGCATCTTGGTCACCGGATGAATCTGGTGATCGACGCCGAATACATGGTCCGCAGCATTCGCCATTGGTTGCTCCGAAAGGACGGGCGAGAGATTGAGCTCCCGCCCGCAAGTCCAAGGGAGGAAACGCCTGTGAAGGCAGGCTGGAAAATCCACGCGCCGGCGGGGGCCAGCAACGCACCCCTCAGAGAGGTTGGCCGGTGAAGAGATCGAAGCCGCCGGGTCCGGGACCTGATCGACGCGGTGCTGATCCCCGCGCGCCGCCGGGACCGAGCGGAACCTGTCGGGCATGGCGGCGCATCATCACGGCTACCCGGAGCGCTGAAATCAGGTCGTCCTTCAGCTTGACTATCTGGCCGTCCTTGCGGTGGTATAGCCGCCGCTCCTCGAGCAAATCGGTCAGGTGGCGAGCGTATTTCAGCCGGCCGGATTTCTCCCGCTCATCCATCTCCAGGATGCCGGCCTCAGTCGACACCGAGCCGTCGGGCCAGGTCGCATGACGGTCGAGCATGTGCAGGCCGTGCCGCTTGTAGTGGTCGGCCATCGGCTTACCGTCGTCGCGGCGCACATTGCCGTCATTCGGCCAGGCGACCGGGAGCGCGGCTCCCACCCGCTTCATTGCGTCGGCATGCTGGATCGGCAGCGCGTCCTTCACCCGATGGGTGTGGTGGACGTGGATGACGTCGGCATCCTTGTCCCAGAGGATCAGCACCGCGCCGAAGGGATGATCGATGCCGAAGTCGATGCCCCAGATTTTCCACCAGAACGGCGGGATATCCACAATCGGTTCCTCAAGGATGGATTCCTCCAGCGCCGTGAAGATGCGCCCCGACCCCAGCATGGGTATGCCCTTCGACCTTGCCTCCCGCTCATGGGCGGGCCAGCTATCGATCATCCGCTGGCGTTCTTCCGGCGACATATGCTCGGCATCGTCGAGCGTCATGTTCACCACGCCGCGATAGGGCGACGGCTCATCCAGGAAGCGGTTCACCACGTCGGTCGGGCCTTCCAGTGGCGTGAAGGTCATCCATGAGATACCCTTGGTCGCCGCCATGCGTGTGATGCCTTCCGAATAAACATCCATCGGAGGCTCCTCGTCGAACCAGATCCAGTCCAGCGTCTCGCCCTGAAATTTCTTGCGACCCTGCTCATACGATTTGAACCGCGCAACGCTGATATCGCCGGACACATGCCGGACCTGGATCGTGTCATAGGCATCCCGGATACCGGGCTGCAGTGACGGTCTGCCAACGAACAGGTCCTTGGGGATCAAACCAGTTCCGAACATCTCCTCGACACCGGGCTCGCCGCAGAGTTTGCGCTGGCAGACGTTGCGCACGTCCCCCGAAGTCACGCCGGCGAGCCATCCGCGCGTTGCCCTATCCCAGCGCCGCCCCTGCCAATCCTTCGGGTACAGGCCCGTGAGATGGCAGGCGGCCTCATAGGCGCCGATCTCGCTCTTGCCAGTCTGATTCGACGCGATCAGTAACCGCTCGGCCTTGGACCCGCCCAGCATCAGGAACTGCTTCTGCTTCGCGTATGGCTTGAACTGGAAAAACCGCCGATAGGTCTTCTGGTAGACCGCCGCCTCCAGCCCCTCCGCGATCTCGCGCAGCCGATCAGGACTCGGAAGGCTCATGCTCGATCACCTTCATCGGCACCAAACCAAGCAGTTGCGCCGCATCCACCCCGAGCACCGCCGCCGCCTTCTGAATCCGCTCCATCAGCGCCTTGCCCGAATTGTCCGTCACGTGCTGGTTGACGTTGATGTTCTGCGCGACGACCTGCCCATTCAGCGCCGCCAACAGCGCCGCCGCCTTGAACTGATCCCGATGCCCGTCATTCCGGACAATCTTCTTGATCGTCGCCACCGCCAGCATCCCGCTCGCACGAACCTCCTTGTCCGCACACTCCCGGATCGCCGCCAAAACACGCTCATCATGGAACAACCGGTGCGCCGTCACCCGCAGCGAACCATGCGACCGGTCCGAATACCCCGCCGCCTTCGCAATCTGCCAGTCCTTCGCCAGCGGATACATCACCGCCGCAATCGCAAACCGCCGCTGCGCCGCGTTGCAAGCCAGCATCGCAGGCCCAAGGCCAGCCACATCAGGATCAGGAACCGTCGAAACACCCGTCGTCTCGGTCATACTAACGAATTACCGCCAGCACCGCCCCGAACAACGCACCCCGGAACCAACCGGAATTTTCTGGGAAATGCCGCGAAAAATGGGGTGGATGTCGAATTTTGACGGCGAGGGCGTTTTCCGGCCCCCGCCCACCCCACCCCCGGTCTATTTCGATCTAACCCATTGATATTGCTGCATCTGCCTATCGCCAGCGCTACCGTTTCGCCTGGACTCGCTATGCGGAAACAGGAGGGCTCAAGCTGGCGTAATGTGCGACATCAATGAAATCAATGACTTATACTTCGCGTAACGTTTTATATGGAATATCTCGCACTGCACCATTCGATATTGTCGTTACGACTCAATGCGTTAAGACGAGGTCATCTACAACATTCATATTGCTATTCGCATACACCTTGTGACACAATCAGTCCATGGGCAAGGGCAGACAACCGAACACTATCAGTGCCGATCTCATCCTGTCTCGCATTGCGATCGACAAGCAAGGCTGCTGGCTGTGGCAAGGCAGCGTGCGATGAGAAGGCGATAGTGCTCGCGAAGCGCTTCGGTGTTGGCCGACCAACGATCTACAACATCCGTAATGGCGTGCGGAAGTGGCTCGTCGAGTAGCGCGTGCGCAGTATATATCTCAATCTATATGCTGCGCACGCTTGGTGGCTCTAAGGCGTTTTTGGCGTTCGGCATGCTGGCGCTTGCGGCGCTCTTTTCGTTGTTCGGCTGAGCAATCGATTGCCCCGATCGTTCGTATCTTGAGGCGTGTGCGCTGTTCATCGGTGAGGCGGATTTTCCAGGCCAGGAGATCGGCTGACCATTTCAGGGGGCATTCGGCTACCTCGGCGATCAGCACCTCTTGGCTGGCGAGCGTGAGCCATGGCGTATAGCGATCGATCCAAGCCTTCACCCGCCTTGGCATCTCGGGCAGCGCGGCCATGTGATGGGCGAACAGTTTGAGCAGTCGCAGCGATTCGTCCGAAGGCTCAAGCTCGACACCGGCGCCGTGCGTATCGTCGAGCCATCGCGTGAGTTCTGCCAGACGCAGCGCAGCCATGGAGCGCGTCCGTTTGCCCACCTTGGATTTGCGGGAATATCGTCGCTTGATCTCGAATTTGAGAGCTGCGACGAGTTCAGGTGATGGTCTGCGATTTGACATCCGCACAGGCTGGCAGAGTGGCTAGCTTCAGCAACTCACCCCTGCGTCGGCGTGCTCTCGCGCTCGCCTTGCCCGCTTTCCTCGCGAGCCTTTTCCGCTTTGCCGGGCTCATGGCTGACCATCGCTTTTTGCCCATTTCCCGGGCCTTTTCCTTGGTGAACAGCCATGTTGGGCGTGTCGAACTAGCGTTCGCTTGTTGGCGCGGCCGCTTCCGCTGGATCAACTGGCTTTTGGCCTCCGCAAATCGCTCATCGTCGACAACTAGCACCAGCGCCAAACCCGTTCCCTTGAGCATTTTCCCGAGGCTTTCCCACCCGAATGTGCGCTTGGTCGTGCATGACGGCTTGTATTTGCGGACAATGCCCTCACCCTTGCTGAGTAGCCGCTGGGTGTGGCCGCGCGTGAGCCCCCCAGCAATATCGATCTCCGTCATCGGCGCGTTGAGCTCGTCGATGCGGTCAAGAAACCCGTCCTGGAGCGCCTCATAATCGAGGATCACGCGATAGAGCTCGTAATTGCGGACCTGGGCGTTCACTGCACCCTCCCGCACCGCGCGCATTTGAGCCCGCGCCCAGCCGCATATCCGTGGTTGCCATGGACAAACTGACGCATCCCCTGCCCGATCATGTCAGTTGACCCGCACCTATCGCAGCGCCTGAAAGGTGGACTGGGCAGCCTGCCCGACCTCCTGCGTTGGAAGCCCGCCCTGAGCGGCAGAAACCGGGGCTGGATTCGTTGGCGGCGCCTGAGGCTCCAGTGTGACCGGCGGCGGCTTAACCGGCTCCTTGACCTCCTGAGAGTCGCCAGAGCCGGGCAAAGGGCCTGATGGCCCGCCGTTGCTCAGCAGGTTCAGCTTGGCGTCCAAGGCATCGAGCGCTTGGTTGGCCTCGTCGATTGGCGCGTTCTGACGGGCAAACACATCAGTGGTCTTTTTCGCGATCTCGGTCTCGCGAGCAATCAGCGCGTCAAGTTTGTCCTCGATCAGCTTTTCCGACCGAGCGATTACGCCGCCGGCCTTTGCCCATTTTTCATCCAGTCTTGCCATTTTATTCAGCCCCTTCCTCAGATTCGTGTAATTCCTAATCCTGTGCGCTAGATGCTCAATGACCAGCCCGCTGGTGAGCAAAGTCGGCATTTCACAGCACGCCCTCCAGCCCGCTTAGCACGAGCTCCCACTTCTCCCGCGCATCGTATTCCAGCGTGATCGCGCCCTGATCTAGCGTGATCTCGATCGACGGTTTCGGCTTCAACCAGGATTGCAGCCCGCGGTAATGATCCGTCGGGATGTGCACATGCAGCAGGTCGTTGATCCAGACGCGGATCGCGTAGAAATCGCGCGCAACCCGGATCGACGGCCCGCTCATGCGGCATCTCCATCTGGCGCTACGTATTCCGGCGCGTTCGTGCCGCTCGCTGTCTGCTTGACCAATTCCCAAATGCGATCCTGCTCATGGCGGATCGTCAACTCCTGACATATTTGCCAGGTGGATTTGATGCCTGTCTGATCAGGCGCCGGATCGCCTGGCCGCGGCGCATTCAGGTCGACCCGCTTGTACGGCCCCACATTCGCGATTGGCTCGGCATTACGCGCAAACATCACGCCCGCCTCCACAGCGCGAACGTCAGCCCGAAGCTGAACGCAGCCCCACATGCGAACAGGACGATCAAGAAGATCAGGATCGCGGTCATTCGGCCATTTCCTTCTCTGCAGGCTCGTCGCAAACCGCGCGCATCTGCTTCACGACAAGATCGATCGCAGCGTTCCATCCACGCCGAAATGGATAGTCCGGCCCAGCCTCGCTGAATTTCTTCGCAATGATCCGCTCGTAAAGCTCTGCCATCTGATTATCGCTCAAAATGATAGACTTCCCGTTTTGATAGAAAGAGGCTTGCCAATGGTGGAATGCGCGGGTGCAGCGTGGCTCAAAGTCAGGCAGCTTTCCTGTTGATACGAATTTCCGATCGAAGCTGCTTCAGTCGCAACATTTTCAGCCTGCCCTGCAATTCTGCATACCTATGCGACCGAAGCTTTGATCGCGCCATTTCAGCCATCGTTCGCATAATCTCTCGTTCAGTCTTGTTCATCTCTATCTCCTATCTTCAGTACAAACTGGGTGGTGAAGGCTTGAGCAAAGGACACAGGACGACCATCCTCACAGAAGTGAGGTTGGTCCGTGCCCTCCGCGTACAAACTGGTATGGAGCCAGGCCGTCGCGTTCGGACCTTTGCCGCGCGGGAATGCGGGCATAGTTGGCGCCGACTTCTCGCGGATGTTTCCCTCCGCGCTGACCGCCCTCGCGCCTTTCGGACCGGGCTTGCAGTAGGTCAGATCCCGTAGTCTGCATTGTCACGCGCGCCGCTACCGTGATTGCCGTCCGAGCGCGCGTCTCGTCTATTCGCGTTGCATCCTCGCTTGGTTGTCCATGCGCCTCGCCAGCTCAGTCGCTGCGCGGTCGGCTTCGCGAATTTGGATTGCCCGCTCGGCGCGTAACGCGGCCTGGAGCAGGACTTCGTTGAGAGCGGCTCGGACTACGGGGTGCATTGCTTTGCCCCCTTCAGCAGCTTGCAAACCGTGGCGTGAGAGGTGCCAATCGCTATGCCGATCCTAGAGATGGTCATGCCTTTGGCGCGCAGTTCTGCTGCCTTTGAGGCCATCTGGGCGAACGTGGCCGCCCGTTGATCGCGCCGCCGCTGGCACTTCTCGCATGTGCAATTGGTGCAGCTCATGCGCGCGGCCTCACCGTCACCCGGCAACCGAGCGGCGCCTCACCCCAATAAGCGTGGATGGATTGGCAGTGCTTGTCGTTTGCGACGATCGTTGCCCGCTGGAGAAAATCCAGAACGGCCTTGATGCGGTTGTCGAGATCGCCGCGAATGTGTCCCTTGGGCGGGCTTAGGGCGAGCTCGACGGAGAACTGGCCAGCGATCCTGTGCATCATCCAGCCGCGCTTGGTCATAAGCAGCGCGTTCGCTTCGTCGCGCCACTTCACGTAGCTCGGAGCGAGATGGACGTTCTTTCCGGACGCAGTTTTGCTCGCCCGCCAAATCCGGTTCACGGACGGAGGGTAAGGCAGATCCAGAATGATTCCGCCGACAAACGGGTCGGTATTCATCGCGGGTGATGCCCGGGCCTCATTCGCTAGGCCGGCGCGACGCAGTGCTACACAACAAACAGCTCAGCGCTTCACGACGCGGACATTCCGCATCGCGTGGCGCTTGAGAATTTCTGAAACGATGGCCGCGAGAGCGTCGCCGCTCCAATCGCGCTGCCCCGCAAGATAGAATTCAGCCGCCCGCTCAGTGCAGCCGGCCGCCGCAGCAACATGCGCGGCGGTTTTGCTCGGCCAAAGCGTTCTGGCGACATCCGAAAGACAGGCACCGAACAATTGTTCGTCTTGCCGATCAGGTGTTCGGGCTGTTTCCGGCCCCTGAAGTTCATTCTTCCGTATGTTCCCATGCACGACGCGCCCCCACTCAACTCGGATACTGAAAATGGAATTGATCTGGCTGATCGTGCTGCTGATCGCGCTAGGAGCGGCGCTGCTGTTCTGGCTCGCGCTGCGCGACGTGAGGATCTAGCCGATGAGGCGGGAAAGGACGTGGCCAATATGGCCACCGCACACCAGTACCGATGGTGTGCACGATGCTGTTCGCAATGTTCCACCTGAGATGTGTTCTCAAATGAAACAACTACCTTTGTCTGTGTATGATTGTGACAATTCAGATTGCGACCGAAACGTGACTGCACTAACTTGCATCTATCAGCACAAAAAAAATCACGCTGATGCATTTGTGGGTGCAGGTTATGGGGGATGTAGTTCGCTTCGTGCGGCGTCATGCACGAACCTCAGCAGTAAGCAAGGCGCGCCGGCGGGCAGCCAAATCAGCCAAGACCTCGAGCGTGATTTCCTCGTTGCCTCTCTCGGCAGCAAGCCGCACCACAGCCGACCAGTGGGCGCTAGGAATGCCGCGCTCGCGCCAGCCGCTCACCACAGACTTGAGCTGCGACAGCCCATCAGCGGCCGCTACAGTGCCGCCCAGGCCGTCTATGATTGAGCCCCAAGTCGAAAGATCGTCGGTCATAACCCCACTTATAGTTCGCACGGCGCGAACTTGTCAAGGGTTCGCAATAAGCGAAGCGACAATTCGCGTTGCCGATGCTCAACTATCTTCTATGGGAAGCGACGAGAACATAGCGCGCCGGTTGATCGCCGTACGCGAACACCAAGGCCTCAGCCAAGTCGCCATGGCGGGCGCGATCAACGTCGCCAAGAACACGCTGAACGGCTACGAGAAGGGAACTCGTACTTTAACCCTTGAAACCGCTAAAAGAATACGAGATCGCTTCGGCGTTTCCATCGATTGGCTTCTCAATGGCGACGTCGGCCAGCCCGGTCATGAACTGGCCGCGAAGCTCGGGCCAAAGCCGAAGATTGCCGCCGATGATGAAAAAGGTAAGGCGGTAAGCAAGCGGCGCGCGGCATCATAACCGCGAACAGAAAATTCGCAATCCGCGAACTTTTCTCTTGACGGTTCGCACGGCGCGAACTATGGTCGCTCCAGCAAATCACTGCTGGAGAGCCCCATGGGTTGGTCCCGACACGACGAAGAAGCACGCGCGGATCATTACCGCGCCGAGCGCAAGCACGACTTCCCATCTATCCGCCACCTCGAGCCGAAGATTTCCCGCGCGCTCGAGCTGGCGATCCTCATCAAGAACCTGCCGAACGTCACCGACGGCGCCAAGCTGATCGAGGACTACGTCGCCGAGCGCGCGTCGGAGCAGCGGCTTGAGGCTGTAGCTGCCGGAGCGCGGCCATGAGCGACCGCAGCATCGAAACCATCGTTCACGATCTAGCCATTGCCTCGCGCAACAGCGCGCTTGATGCGGCATCGAAGGTCGCCAAGCTCTACGGGGCGCCCGAGGAAGCCTGCCAGCGCATCCTGATGCTCAAGGGCAAGCTCGCTGTCGTCGCGGAGAGCCCGCTGACGCCCAAGCCCGCCGGCCATTACGGCGAGATGTGCATGAACCCCTCCATCTGCGCCGGCAAGGGCTACTGCCCGCGCGACCCCAACTGTGCGGATTGAGCCATGAGCAAATCTGACGCCACCCCGATCTTCCTCACGCACGATCGCCACGTCGCCGAGCTGGAACGCCACTGGCGCCTGCTCTGGGTGCTGCCCGGCGCGGAACGCAAGGCGCGAATAGAGGAAATCCGGCTTGATCTCGAATACGACGACCTGCTCGCCGAGGTCGCCATCGCGGTGCAGGAAAGCTATATCGCCCCGCTTCCCAAGCCGCGGCTCACGCCGACGGACCGCCCGCGTGCCGCGATCTGGAGCGCGCTGATCACCTTCGACCTCGCGGCCATCTTCCTCGGCGGATACGTGCTCTGGCAGATGATCCGATGAGCGCGCGCAACAAGCGAAACACCGGCGTCAAGGCCAAGGTGCTGAAGGCCATCCGCTCCGGCTACTGCAACACCGTGCAGGACATCGCCGACGAGGTCCAGATCACCAACCGCCGGGCGTCGGCCTACATCTCCGTTTTCAAGAAGGCCGGAAAGGTCAGACACACCGGCAAGTCGATGCCGAACGTGTTTGGCCGCGGCGGCCGGCTGCAGGTGTTTGAGGTGGTCGCATGAAGATCACCAGGCCAGGCATCTACAAGAATTTCCCCGTCGCCGACTATTTCGCCGACCCAGCGCCCGAGCCCAGCTTTACCCAAAGCTTGGCGAAAATCCTCCTCGATCAGTCGCCGTTGCACGCGTACCAGGCTCATCCTCGCCTGAATGTGCCGACTGCCGATGAGGACGAGGGCGAGGCCTACGCCAAGCCGAAGGCGATCGGAAACGCTGCACATGCGATGATGCTCGGCCGCGGCAAGGCGTTGGCCGTCGAGGATTTTCCCGACTTCCGGACCAAGGAAGCGCGGGCATTCCGGGATGCTGCAATCGAGGCAGGCAAAGAGCCGATCCTGCAGAAGCACCACGATATTGCGTGGAGGATGGTCGCGCGCGCCCATGAGCAGCTCGCATATATCAAGGATTGCTGCCACATCGGCGACCCGATCCAGGGCGACGCCGAGGTCGTGATCGCCAATTGCGAGGATGGCCTGTGGCTCCGCAGCATGATCGACTGGATTACCCCCGACCTGCGCGAGGTCTGGGATTACAAAACGTCCGGCCAGTCCGCCTCTCCCTACGCGACTGGCAAACTCATGGCGTCGGCCGGCTGGCACATCCAGGCCGCAATGCACGAACGGATTTTGGACGAGATCGATCCGGACGGAGCAGGCCGACGTCGCTTCTTTTACGTGGCGCAGGAGCAATATGAGCCCTTCGCCCTGACGGTCAACCAGATCGGCGAGGAAGCGTTGACGTTTGGCCGCAAGCAGCTCGCCTACGCCATCGGCATCTGGCGCGACTGTATGGAGCGCGACCGCTGGCCGGCTTATCCGCCGCGCATCATCATCCCCGAGCTGCCGGGCTGGCATGGGAACAGTTGGCTCGCACGCGAAATCGCCGAATCCGAGAACGATCTTTCCCTCATGTACGCAGGCTGACATGACCTTTCACTTCGCGCCCGCCAAGCGGGAACAGGTTTCTCTGTTGATCGCTCTCGCTGGAGCTTCGGGCTCCGGCAAGACGTACAGCGCGCTCCGTCTCGCCCACGGCATCTCCCCCGACGGCAAGATCATGTTCATCGACACCGAAGCGCGGCGCGGACTGCACTACGCCGAGCAGTTCAAATTCCTGCATGCCGACATGCGGCCGCCATTCGCGCCTGCCCGCTTCGTTGAGGGCATCCAAGCCGCGGAAGCTGCCGGCGCCGAGGTCGTCATCATCGACAGCTTTTCTCATGAGCATGACGGGATCGGTGGCCTGATCGATTGGGCCGACCGGCTGGCGGCGGAGGGCGTGAAGTCACCCGGCAATTGGAAAGAACCGAAGTCGGCACACAAGAAGCTGATGAACGCGCTGCTCCAGTGCCGGGCGACGATCATCTTCTGCCTGCGAGCTGACGAGAAGATCGAGATCCTGCGCGAGAACGGTAAGACCGTTGTTCGCCCGCTTGGCTGGATGCCGATCTGCGAGAAGCGGTTCATGTTCGAGATGACCGCGAGCTTCACGCTGACGCCGGATCGGCCAGGCGTTCCGCATTTCGATCTGCCACACAAGCTGCAGCAGCAGCATCGCAGCATGTTCGACGACCAAAAGCCTATCGGCGAGGATTCCGGCTTAGCTCTTGCCGAGTGGGCGCGCGGCGGTGCGCCAGCCCCCACCGTCGCGCAGTTCAAACCCACCGAGGCGATGGAAAAGACTGCCGCCGAATGGGACATCGATCTCGGCGGCGCTGCGAAGAAGGGCACCGTCGCGCTGCAGGATTTCTGGAAGACCATTCCGCGGGAACATCAAACAACGCTGAAGGTCGCACTCGATCGCAGGCACAAGGCAACCGCCGCCGAGGCAGACAAGGCGCTCACATGACCCGAGCACTCATCGCCTTCGCTATTGGCGCGCTGATCATCTGGCTTTGGCCAGCCGTCCTGTTCTTCGGCGAGTATTTCGTCCGCGCCGCGGGCGGGTACTGACGTTTCATCCTGGGGGAGAAATGGCTCCCCGGTCTTTAAAACAAGGGGTTTGACATGAATAAGAAGCGTTTGTTGAAGCTTGCTGATCTTCTCGAGGCTGATGCCAGCAATCGTCGCGGGATCAAATTCAATCTCTCCACTGTTATTACGCCTAGCGAGAAATTGCCGGCGAACGCGAAGGCCATCCCCGTTAGTTGCGGAACCCAAGCTTGTGCCATGGGCCTAGCGGCGATCTCTGGCGCATTTAAGCGCCAAGGACTGTCCTATCGGATGGAGCATAACGAGGAATATGGGATTCAAATCGATACGACCATGTTCGGCAATGACATGGACTACGACGATGCGGCGATGGAGCTTTTCGAAATTACGTATGAGGAGGCCCATTTCCTTTTCACGCCCTCCTCATACGAGGGTGACGATATTCCGATCATCGGCGCCAGGGGCGAGCGCTACGTTGCCAAACGGATTCGTGACTTCGTAGCCGGCAAAGCTTCGCCGCCGATTGACGAGGACGTGGCATGACCCAGCCCGTCATTCCTGCCCAAGAGCAAAACACGAAGAAGGTTTTCGTTACCCGAAATTGTGTTCGGTGTGGTGCCCCTTTTCAGATCTCGCCGCCTAGCTCGAAAAAGAAGAATTGCAGCCGGTCCTGCGGCGCGAAAGCCAGCAAGAACGCCAAGCACGGCTCTTACAAAACGCCGGAATATCGCGCCTGGAAGTACATGAGGAACCGTTGCCTCAACAAGAACTGCGACGATTACAAGCGCTACTACGGCTCGAAAGGCATCACCATCGATCCTCGCTGGGACGAGTTCCAGAACTTCCTAGAGGACATGGGGCCTAAACCGAGCCCAAGCCACAGCGTCGAGCGCATCGATAATTCCCTTGGATATGGCCCCGACAATTGCAAGTGGGCCACCAAGAAAGAGCAGTCGAGCAACCGACGCCCGTTCTCTGAATGGACATTCAAGAACCGCCAGCCCCAGGAGCAGCAGTCATGAGCGAAGACCACAAGTGTTGCTTGGCTGCGGGAATACGAACTGGGGTGCTCGATGAAATCGAGGCCGAACGGTCACGACAGATCGCCAAGGGTTATGATGCGGCTCATGACGATGAGCACACTAACGGCTGCATTGCCTGGGCGGCCTCTGCATATGCCGGACGCACTTTTTGGAAGTCGCAGCCCGCGCCGCTTTATCCATGGGGCGAAATGCCTGAACGGGGGACCGTTCGCGATGATCTTATAACGGCTGCCGCGCTAATCGTCGCTGAAATTGAGCGACTGGATCGATTTAAAACTGCTGACACCGTGAACATCAGGAAACCAGAATGACCAGCGAACCTGCGCTGCTGAATCCCGTCAACCAACTTTTGGCGCAAGCTCTGCGAGACTGCGATGCGGGCCATCTTCCATGCGCGCGACACAACATCGAATCCGCTTTGGAATTACTCAGAGGTCAACATGAAGCCAATTCATCCTTGGTGAAACCATGATTTACGCAGCCACAGCTGCGCTGGCGTGGATCGCGATCGGCGCGCTGATTGCCAACAAAACATGGCCCCGTTGGATTGGAGTGCCATTCTGGTGGGCTGTTATCGTGTGGCCCATGACATTTCGGAGAATGCCATGACCTCGCGAGAACAGCTTGCCAGCCATATCAGCGCTCTTATTGCCGCTATTGGCGAGGGCGCGACCAATGCCACAATCACCGAGGCGATTATTCAGGAAATATATAATGCTCAACTGGCTGCGGGAACGCCGTCCAATGACGAAGCGCTGATCAAGGAAATCTCTCAGATCGTCTACCAAGAGGCCAGCATCAGCCATTACGGGGAAGAAGAAGTCGAAGTCGATAACTCTGATTATGTAGCCCGCGAGATCGTGCGGCATATCCGGCATCACTCCCCGGCTGGGAGCGAGGGATGCCCCGGCCCTGACAAGTGCACTGCCAGCCATCGCGAGACCGGCGACGCATTGTCAGCGATGCTGAAGGAGAACGACCGTCTTCGCGCTTCGGTCGAGGGAATGCGGAAGGGTATCCAGGACTTCCTTGACGGAAATTACGACAACCCGCGCAAATATCGCGGTAACGCAAGTGCCAGCGGACAATGCCCTCACGCCCGATATTATTACGAGGACTGCGCGCACTGCGATGAGGCTCATCTCAAAGCGGTCTTAAGTCCTGATCCATCGACGGAAGGAAAACAGCCGTGACGAATTTCACGAATGGCGCATTGGTTTTCCGTGTATGGCCCGACGGCTCCGGCGAGATCATGGCCAAGTTTCAATACATGGGCGACGCAGAGAGCTATGCCTCTTTCAAGTGCGTTGATGATGCAAAGGTTCGCAATGACTGCACCCACTTTTATCTCGCGGTGTGCGAATCCGAAAACAAGATGAAGGCTTATCGCCCCTCGCTCGTTGTCTCTCCGCAGAGAAAAGATGGTGCGGCGCAATGAGATGGCTTTGCACATTCTTCCCGTGCGTCTGGATCTGGCATTTTAACGCCGACGATGCGCAAGAGCACGATTGCGTGGGCGTCTATCAATGCTGGCGGTGCAAGTCGATTTCGATCGGCTCGCCGCGAGCCCGCCCGCAGCTTGTTCACGACGAACGAGATGGTGCGGCGCGATGATTGATTTTCCCTTGCAACATGAGTGGGAAAGCTACGCTGAGTATGCTAGGCGCGCTGCCGCCTATATCCGAAAGGGTAATCTGTATGACAAGACTGATCCTGAGAAAAGGAATTTGGTGGCCGGCGGTAAGTTGGCATCGCAGCCGAAAGCAGAGACGCGGGACGATGCGTCTCACAATGGGAGGCGCAAGTGAAGCTCGCTTACGCCGACCCTCCCTATTACGGCTGCGGTAAGTTATATGCCGACAAGCATCCGGACGCCCTTGAATGGGATTACGGCGGCACCCACCGGCAACTAGTGGCCCGACTTGAGGATCAGTTTGACGGATGGGTGATCCATCTCAGCGCCACCCCGTCCAGCATGGCCCTGTACGCGGATATCGTCAAAGATATTGAGGGCGCTCGCTGGTGTTCCTGGGTGAAGGGCTTCGCGGCTTTCAAGCGCAATGTGTCTGTCGCTTATGCATGGGAGCCGGTCATCATCAAGGCCGCACGCAAGCCCGTTGTCAGCAAGCGACAGGTCAACCGCGACTGGATCAATGAGAGCATCACCCTTCGCAAGGGTCTCACGGGCGCGAAGCCAGAGGCGGTTTGCCATTGGGCCTTCGAACTGCTCGGCGCTCGGCCAGACGACGAACTCCACGATCTATTTCCGGGGACCGGCGCTGTTACCGAGGCGTGGCGAACGTGGCGCGGCAAGTTCGTTTTGCCAGAGGCGGCCGAATGACGAATCCTTTTCTCTCACAAGAGGTCCGCCGTGATTGAGCACATCCTCGCAGCGATCGGAGGCTGCTTCCTCGTTTGGCTTATCTCTTACGTCGTCCGCTGGCTGTGGAAGCACCGCAACGAAAAGGGCTATCAGTCGCCTGGGGGATCGTATTGACCTCAAGTTCATTCCGAAAATCGTGAGTGCACAATGACTTTGCCTGCCTCAGAAACGCTGGAACGTGAAAAGGACAAACTGTATCTTTCGGACGCCGAGCTGATCCGCAGACTTGGCGTGCCCGACAAGATCATCCGTCCCATGCTTCCAGCCCTTGAGAGCAAGTGGGGTTTCCCGCCGAAGTCACCGCTGTTCGGCGGTCGGCGCTATTGGCCTGCCGTCAAGGCATGGCTGGACAAGCATAACGGCCTCAATGTCGGGCTTCCTGAAACCAACAGAGGAAGACGATGAGCGACCGAAAACCTCCTAAGATAGAGGAAGCACCTGGCCTTGTTTGGCGCGCACGGAAAGATGGATGGGTGGCCACATGGCAGGCCCGCTCCGACCTGATCAAGGATGGCTTCGCGCCGCAGACGGCTCGGCTATGGGCCGGCGCCGAGCTCACCGACCAGGAAGCCGCCCATATTGCCCAGCAGTGCCGCCGGCTGCAGGCCGATATGCTGGCCTTCTCCCGCGAGGGAGGCTTCGCCATCGGCAAGAAGGAGCGCACAATCCGGGATTTGGTCAATTCCTACCAGACCGACAAGTCGTCACGATTCCTCAAGCGTCGCTATGCCACTCGGAAGAACAACCTCTCGACGCTCAAGCGCATCGTGGACAAGCATGGCGCTACTGAGCTCAAAGACATTCGATTCCGGGATTTGGTGCTCTGGCATGACGAGTGGTCCGACAATGGCCAAAAGCTTAATATGGGCCACCATTTCATGGGGCTACTGCGGGCCATGTTTGGATTTGGCATGGCGATGCTCGAGGATGAGGAGTGCGAGCGGCTTTGCAGCGTGATGTCCAAACTTCGGCTCGAAACCGGTAACCAGCCGCGAGAAGAAGCACTATCCTATGAACAAGCCAAGGCGATTTGCGCGAAGGCTCACGAGTTCGGATTTCACTCTATTGCCCTCGCCCAGGCCCTGCAGTTCGACGGGATGTTCAGGCAGGGCGACATTATCGGACAATGGGTGCCGTTCAGCGAGAAGCTCATTTCGGATGTGACCCACCGCCGCAAGGGCAAATGGAGCCGCGGCCTGCGCTGGGAAGAAGTAGATGACGACTGGATCTTGCGCCACGTCACCAGCAAGAAGCAGAAGAAGATCGAGATCGATTTGAAGTTAGCGCCGCTGGCCATGGAAGAACTGCGCCGGTACATCGCCGAGATCGGCTACCGGCCCGCTAAGGGCCCCATCGTGATCTGTGAGGCCTCTTCATCGCCCTGGACAGCCAGTGAGTTCCGCCGCAAATGGCGCATCGTGGCGCGGGCCTGCGGCGTCCCAGATGAGGTAAGGAACATGGATTCCCGCTCGGGGGCGATTAGCGAAGCCAGCCTGGCTGGAGCTGAGCTCGAGCACATCAAGCATGCGGCCGGCCATAGCAATATCAATATGACCGAACGCTATGCCCGGGTGAAGAACAAGAAGATCAAGAACGTCCAAATCATCCGAATGGAAGACCGAAAACAGAACGAAAACGAGGGTAACTGACAGGTTCGCTGACGACACTTTTGGATTGAACGATTTCAAGTACTTAGAAGACTAATCATTTCAGACCAAAGTGCTCGTTGTGTTGGAGTTGTTCACAAGTGTCAGTCATCAGAATTTAACAGGAAGCAGAGGGAAGCATATGGATTTCAGAGGATGGGTGCCACCGGAGATCGCGATCGGGATGGTCCTGATCGCCCTTCTGGGCGGTTCCTGGGTCGTTGTCGGGATCTGGTGGCTGGCAAGCCACCTTTCCCTTGGATGGCATTGAAGGAAGAGAAGCATGATGCGCCGGCTCGATCGCAGCTACACGCTAAGCCCTGAAGAGGTCCGGGAAGCCATCTTCTATTGGCTGGCGAACCGCCACGATATCCCCGTGCCGGGAGAGTATAGCAAGGCCGTGATCACATGGGATGAGACTCACAAGGTCTACATCTCCTGGGACGATACCGACGAACTAAAGCTTATCTTTCAGTGACAAACGCCATGAAGCAAGCAACCGAAACTGTGACGTCATATTGGGTCCGGCGCATCTGCGCGGAGGCCATCCGAAATGAATTGGAGGAGTTGGCCTGCAATCTCGAAGGCGCTGGACCGGAAGCGCCGTGGACTGGCCAGGAGATCGCTGACCATATCCGGGATCGGATCAAGAACCATCCGATCCTGAACGCCATCTTTCAGTAGCAAAAGGACACAGCATGACCGAGCATGTCGAACTAGACAGCCTTGTCGGCGAGCACGAGCTGGATGCCGTGGATACCTATTCCGAGCGCATCAAGCAGTACGGTAGCCATTTTGAGGACTGCAACATCATCCGTTTCCGGCTCGACGGGAAAGCCTATACGGCAATCGAGAACCCGGACGATGGGTATCGCAGCTCTATGGAAAGCCTGTTCGTGTCCGACAACGAGCCAATGAAGAACATTTTCCCGCCTATTCGCGTCGTCGGCCGCAAGCAGGAAAATAGCCGATGGGGCATCAATGATGTCTTGGAGCTTGTTGATACGGTGACTGGCGAAGTTGTTTTGGCTGTCGGCACCGAAAACACTGACGACTATTACCCGTGCTTCGTGGGATCATTTTGGCCGGAAGCGATGGCGACGAACCGGGCCGCAGTCCCGAATGGGAGCAACGATCGTGGTTGAGCATTACGCATTCTCAGTGCCGTGCAGGGTCACTCTGCCCTGGTGGGCTCGACGCTACACCGTGAGCTATGACGGTTGTACTTATATCCTGAGCGTCTACAGCTTCTGACCGAGGAATAAACCTCAGATGCCCCACTATACCCTAACTCTGTCCGGTCGCGCCAGCATGGCCCTAATAGCTGTCTGCATCGCGGCCGGTTTCATCCTTGGGAGGATTCTATGACCGAGTGTCCGATTTGCGGCTACGACATCGGCACCTGCGAGGATTGCGCACGCCATGATGCATGCAAGGCCCACCCGATCCGCTCTTGGTTCTGCTACAAGTTTGGGTGGCATAATAAGCGCTGGGTGGGGCTGGCGGACAGGTTCGACACTTGCGTAGCGTGTGGCGAACGATTTCCTCATTCGCGTGCCTGAGCAGGAAGCTTCGTCGTCATGACCATTCGCGGCTGTCCCAACTGTGGCGGAACTCACTTCGGCTCCATCAAGTGCCCGTACATCAGCGCGCCGTGCATCGTTTGCGGCGAGGCAACTATCCTGGCCTGCTCAGACTGCGCGATCGATACGGGCAAGAGCGTCCATGTTTGCGAAAAGTCGGAATGCCGTGATGCACACGAGATAGCTCACGGAGCAACCGAATGAGCGTTCAAGATGATTGGTGTGCTGAATACGTTAAGGCTCGGGAAGAGTTGGCTGCGATGATGATCCGCGTCGGTTTTGCTACGGGACACGGCGATACGTTTGACTCTCTGCTGGCCGAGCTGGAATGGCAGATCGAACGCCTAAATCGACTTGCTTTCAATAGACCTCTTCATTCCTAAATAGAGACAAACCATGTCCCAAGAAATCATCAAGTCAGTGCGCAAGCTAAACAGGATGATAGCCAAGGAGTGGCGATCGATCCAGCCTGAATTGAAGCGATACCTAAAGGAGGGCGACTATGAGCGGGAACGAGCCCTGAGATCGAGAATGGCAGAGCGTCAGTGGGCTATGGTCGAACAGTGGAAAGATTTTCGTCTGACTCTTCCGCCCTTCCGGATAAAGGAAAAAGGCTTTTATAGGCTGCATCCCGTCACGGAAGAAAACGCCTACCTTTTGCGACCTGAAGCCTACATCTAAGCCAGGAGGCCCGTCGTGATCCCGTTGCAGATCATCGCTTGCACCAACCTGAATCCTTGCTCCGCCATGGCTTCCGACTTGTCGCCGATGTGGTCGCTAAAGGATGCCATCATATTAGGTATCGGCACCGGCTTCGGATGGTTCTTGGCTATAACTTATTGCTATCTGATGGGGTTCTTGCGAGCACCCCGCCACACTCCCTGAGGGAGCGCGCTTCAGTCCTTCTGCTTTTCGCGCCTTTTTAGCTCGCGCTCGACCGCCTCGCGGATAAAGCTGGCCATGCCCTGCTCTCCCACCAGGTCACGAATCCGGTCCCGCTGATCTTCGGTCAGCCGAACCTTTGTCTCTTTCACCCCTAAAGGAGGTCGCCCCATACGTCGGGCAATATCCGTCCCCGGAATATTTGTCAAAATCTGCCTCCATTGCAAAAATAACCGTCCCCGCTTATTGACATCATAACCGGGGACGGTTATAAACGCAATATCAGCAACGGAGGACGCCATGACCACTTGGGCAGATCAGTTCAACACCTACCAGGACGCTTGTGATTTCTACGGTTGCGATGGTCCCCGTGAATTGGCCTGTCAGGCTCAATGGGAGATGGAAGAAGGCTGCATTGAGACGCAGGATTGGATGGAAGCCAACGGGCGCCCATTTCCGAAGTACACAATGCACGATGTGGAGTTCTGATAATGTCAGAACATAGTCACCGCTACGTCATTGAAGCGAAGGATGAATTTGGTTGGTTTGACCACGCATTCTTCGCAGATAGCAAGAAGGCCACAAAAGAGGCCGAATATCTTCGCGAAAGCTTTCCGTCGCTCCGCGTCGTGGATCGGAGCAATCAACTTGTCATCTGGAAAGATGGCTCGGTTGACCGCGAAACCTCCGATTGGGACCTGCCTTGGAGTGAGCGTTTGGAGGGGCGGCGCTGGGTGGTCGAGCATTCCGGCGCTGCCAATCGCAGCGAAGCCCTTCAGATCATTGAGCGGTTGCGCCATTTGTTTCCGGCGCGGACTGTCTTTCGAATTTTGGTGAGGTGATGCGAAAAGCTTGTAGTCACGCCCTGCCATTCCAAGTGCGGTGCATCGAATGCGAGCTAATATCTGCTCGCGAGTCCGTCGCTTGGGCGAAGGACAATCTCGACAAATATGGCAAGCTGGTCGAGAAGCTTGAGGCAGAAAAGAAGATGAACGCCCAGTACCCCGATCGCATTCCCTAGAGAGAATTGTTATCTGCCCTCCAGCGTGCGCAGTTTCCCGTTGATTCAACCGCCGGTTGGGCGCAGGATTCGGGGATGATCAAGACCATCTACTTCTTCGATGATCGGCCGGCTCTCGCAAGCTATGAGAGAACCGTCTTCACTGCTGAGAGAATACCATTCAGCGCTGGTGGCGCACCGGAAGGCGGATCTCCGAACGTAGGGATCAAAGCCCCGCCTCCCTCGCTGCATTCCGTCCATGAATATATTAGCCCGACAGTTGATGGACAGCCAGACGGGTTGGCTTTGATGAAACTGACCATCTCCTGAATATTAGCAGCGCGCTGTGCCACTGTGCCTGGCGTTACCCAAGCGGGCGGCAAGGATGGATAGTAAATCGGTTGCACGTCCCATCCCATCTGAGCGATCGGAATGGTGGGCGCGGTTGTTGCGACCATCGCAGCCCAAAAGGCTTGAGCGGAAGCATCTAGTGCCGAATAGGAAGAAGGTGTTCCAGCAGGCACAGGCGCGTTATAGCTGCTGATCGCATCTCCGCCGATCGTCTGCATAGTGCTAAAGCCCGTAGCGGCATCACCTCGCATGGCCACTACATAAGGCGTTGGAAGCCCTGCGCCTGTGACAGCGGTTCTGAGCGCTGAGACAGCGGTCGCTAGGGTGGTCAGGTTATCCCCGGCACCGATGAGAAGGAAAAGCAGAGGCCGTCCGGTTAGAACCGTCTGATAGTTGCTCTGCTGAAACCAAGTGACATACTGACTTGTGGAAGTGGCTTCGAAAGTGGCCGTATCTGCAATCCAGCACCAATTGATCTGCGATTTAGACGCGGACTGCTGATAGAAATTCCAGGCCACCATGAGCGAGCTATTGCTCGCATGCTGGTTAAACGCCCAATAGTTGAGACCCGCAGCTACGGCATATCCGATTTCAAGATCAATAACGAGCTGACGATCGCCCGATCCATCGACTAGATTCGCACCCGGATAAGTATTGAAGAACCACGGCGTTCTGTACTGGAATTGGGCAGGCCCGAGTTGAGCGATTGAAATCGCTGACGACGATGTATTTAAATACCAAGCGTCGAAACGAATCGCTCCAACGATCACTCCACTCGCCATTACGGCACACTGGCTACTTGGAAAACAACCGCTCCATAGCCTGCGCTGCCCGCACTTTCATTAAATGTCGCCGACGTTAGACTGGGCCAAGTTCCGAAGGTGCCTGCAACGTTCACGCCGGTAAGGCCGGCGGTGGTAGTTAATGCGCCGCCGCCACTAGCTATTGCCGAACCAATAGTGGTGGAAGCTATTGCCTGTGTGCTCGATACAGCGGCCAGTACTGCCGTCGCGTTATCAAGGCAAGTGGCAAACCAGTAGAGACCCGGCTCAAGCTGGACACTCGCTGCCGCCGAGACGTTGGCCACAGATGCGGTTGACATACTCGCGGTCGATACCAGCGCGTTTCCTGTCGGACGGCCCGTCGCTGGGTTGTTGGCATAAATCGCTGCCTGAACGTTGCCACCGGCAGATAGCGTCGTAACTCGAACACCCAGGTTCGAGATCGTGATGCGCTCTTTGATATAAGCCGGAACCAGACGAAGGGTGCCGGTTCCTCCGTTGCCGCCAGAGGCTATCGCCGTGATGCCCGCTGGCAGATACCAGTTGTTGACGATGTAGCCAGGATGATCAGAGAGCTCGAGCAGCGTCCAAACCGCAGCCGCGGTGGAAACGTTTCTCGCGACCCAGATTCGTCCCGTCGTAGAGTTCTGCCAGATAGAACCGACTGCATAACCCTGGGTCTGGTCGTTGGATGCCGTTGGATCGCTTGAAGAGTTCGGATTGTTCTGCACAACGCCGGAGGGAACATTTCCCCCGCCGCCGCATGGCACCATGGGTGCGCAGCCGCCAGTCTGCGCGAGCGCATTTCCAGCGCAGGAGAGGAAAGCAAGGAGGGCGAGGGTGAGGAGCTTTTTCATCGCAGCCTCACGCATAATACGAGACGTTAATCGTCGCGCTCGCCGTCTGCTGGATGAATTGGATCTTCGAAAAGTCGCCGGTGTACTGGAAGTCTTGCCCGGATGAGACTGGCATACCGACGGTGGTCGTCGGCGCTGTGCCATCGTCACGCCAGCGGATCGCGGCGCCTTCGACGTAGATGATCGCAGACGTCGCACCAGCCGGATATCCGGACAGGTTCGTCGCCGAGCTCAGCGACGTATATTGCTGGTAGCCCAGCGGCTTCTGGAAAGGATTGGTGAACCCTGCCGTCCCGATCATGGTCAAATCCCGCTAGGTTGATCTAGCGGCAAGGTACGGACGGACCCCCTACCAGCAACGCACCCCTAGGCGCCCCTGCGGGCGCTCCCGCTGATGCATTTCCAGCCTGCCAGCGTGTAGCCGGGCCAGCTCCGGCCAAGCCACTCAGCGAGTGCCGCAGGCCCCAGCATTTGGCATGACATCAGATTGACGCTCGGGTCCTGGTCGGAGGTCGTCACCACGACGTCGCGGCAAGCCGCGCCCAGGCAGATGCTGGCAATAACGGCGATCATTTGGCGTACATCACGCCGCACAGCAGCAGGCCGAGCGCGACCAGACACACGGCGCCGACGAACAGCACCTTGGCGATCGTGGGAACGTCGGGGTTCATTTGAAAAACTTCGTGATGAACACCGCAGCCGCGCTGCTTGTAACCACTGCCCCGAGCGCCGTGATCACTCCGTGCAGCACCTTGCCGCCACCATGCGCGCGATTCCGGTCTGCCTCGAGGAGCCTAACCGCCTCCCAGAGCCGCCGTTGATCGTCGGCCAAGCGGCGGTTCTCCTCGCGAAGATCAGCGATTTGCTCCTTCTTCAGATCGGAGATTTCCTGCTTGATCATGGCCTCGATGCGCTCAAGCCACCCTTCAAGGTTTTCCAGCTTCCCGGAGATCAATTTGGTATCTGCATCCGTCATCGCTCTACCCCAGAGCGATCACTTCAGCGGGGCGAGGATCGCCGCCGCACCGATCGCAGTAGAAGCCGCGCCAAGCCCGGCCGCCGCCGTCGCGTTGATCGGCCCGTTGAACCACGACTGGCACGACGTCAGCGCGCCGCTCAGCGTGAACTCGCGGTATTTCTGATAGAGCAGGATCGGGCCGGGTTCCTGCGCAGCGACCGCGGCGACCGCCGGCGTCTTCACGCTACCGTCCGGATTGAGCACGGCATCCTGCGCGGGCACGGCGGGGATCTCCACACCGGCCTGAAAGATCGCGAGAGCTGGCGTCAGGCAATTGATCGCGTCAGCATCGCCCTTGCCGGTATTGCCAAAGGCCTGCGCCGAGTTGAGCGCGCGCTGCGTGTCGGATACCAGCTTGTTCGCGATGCACTGGTTGATCGTCGGCAGCAGGTTCTCAGGCGTCAGTTTGGTCAGCATCTGGAAGGTGCACGGCAGCGCCGCAGCCGGATCGGGAGCAGGCTTGCCAGTCACGACGGCCTTTGCCTGCTGGTTCGCGTTTTCGATATCGCGGACGATATTGCCCGTAAGAGGCGGACGCTTAGGTGTCTGAGCGCCTGCAGGAAACAGCGAGCACACGAAGGCGGTAAGCAGGATGCGGGCGACCCACTTCACTTCGCGATCTCCTCTTTGGCCGCAGCCATGCCGGCCTTGGCCGCCTCTGAGGTCGAAGCAGAAGGCAACGCGACCGGCTTCATCTTCGCGAGCGCGGCAACCACAAGCCGCTCACCGCGGGCCTGCCACCATTCCCAACCCAGGCTGGCGAACACCATGCCGGCGCCGATGAACTGCGTTTCCTGACTGCCGGTGAAGCCCATGTATGCGCCGAGGGCAGCGATGCTTTGCCGTGCGACGCCGGCGAGCAGCGGCTTGAGAAGTTCCTTGTCCATTGTCGTCTCCTATCCGCCGCCCTTGCCGAGCGGGTTTGCGGCCCAAGGCCAGAAAAAGTGAACGCTGAGGCCTCCAGCGAAGAAGCCCATGAGAAAGATCGCCAGCGGCCATTTGGCGCCGAGCGTTGAGACGACGTGCGAGAGCGTGTCGTATTGATCGGGATGGATGAACGCCATCGTCTCGAAATAGGCGAAGTAGGAGATCGCGCCGATGAGGCCGACAAGCCAGGGCCAAGCCTTTTTCATGCAACACCCATCGCGTGCTTCCACAGCGCGAGATGCTGCGCCCGCAACCCAAACCCGTTTATGGAAGACGCGCTTGCAACGGGATGTCCGACATTGAGACACGCCGATACTTCCAGCAGATTATTCTTCTGTGCCCACGGCAGGCAGCCGCACATAGTCAGATCAGCGACGCCGATCGCGAGAGCGAATTGCGGATCGAGCAGCACTTTGGGATTGCTATAAACGGGGATGGTGGTTCGCTTCTCAAGCGCCTTGTAATTGGCGGCGCCGGTGAGTTGCGAGAGGCCCTGGCCTCGGCAGTTCCAGCCATCATCCGAGGGCGGCGGCGCATTGCCCATGCGGCCACCATAGGCTTTATCCGCAATCAGTCGGGGTTGATGCTGAAGCTGGATAGCCTCGGCATGAGTGAAGTGGGTCGGGAACACCTGCAGCAGCCGCGCGGCGCTGTAGTTCATGTTCTCCTGCATCTCCCGACCGCAGTCGGTTTCTTCGGAGAACTGTGCCATGGCGTGGCAGACCAGAAGGTCGGAATCCCAGCCATAATCCTCGAACACGACGGGGGCAGTTGCAATAATGGCTGCGCCCAGACCCTTTATCGTGATGTCGCTATGGGGCCATAGCTTTGCGAAGGCGGCGGCAAATCTCTGCTGGTCGTACATCGGGGTCCGCTCCGTTTCGGAGGGACCTCGCCTCACTTGTGGCGATCCAGCAACGCACCCCTAGCGGCGGGTATTCAGACGGCGTATCAGGGTGCAATGACCCGTAGGTTGATTGAAGCGATTGCTCTGGCGCTAGTATTGATTTTCGCGATCTTCAGCGGCTTTGCGGAACGCGAGGCGACAGCGGGGTGCAAAAAGGTCTGGGACGCACCACTGCGCCGGATATTCACCGAGCCGGTACCGTGCTCGCCTACCGAACCCGTCGAGCCCGAATGATGCCGTAAGCTGACACCGTGCTCACGGTAAACTGCGCATAGCCGATCATGAAGACTGTCGTGGCGCCAGATAGGCTCAGGCGATAAGGCGGGAGGGCAGCGTTGATGACGCCCCCGGTGGGGACTTCTGCCGCGAATATGTTCTGGACTTGCTTGCCCGGCGTGGTGTCGATGGTGTTGGTCGTGCCTGATATCGATACCGTGTAAGCTGTCATGCTGGTGCTTGCCCCGACCGTGAGGGAGAGGACCGAATCCACATCCCAGTCGCCAGCGGTCAGCGGAATGCTAGTGACCGTCTTTGCCGTGTTATTGGCCAACGAGACAGCCGATCCGGAAGCGATCACGCTCTCAATGTACTCGCCCACCTTCCCGGCCGATGCGCTGCCGGTGCCGGTCTCGGCGGGCAACTGGCCGGCCGCCGCGGTGGCGGTAGAGGTGAACGCGGTTCCGTTGGTCTTGAGGCAGGTCGTCGCGAGATTGCCGGCCGATGTCGTGCAGTCCCCGGTATAGGCGGGCGACTGGGCGGCCTGGAGGGTGCCCGTCAAGCCGGTAGTCGGCAGACCGGTGGCGTTCGTCAGGGTGCCCGAGGATGGCGTCCCGAGCGCGCCGCCGTTGACCACTGGAGCGCCGGCCGATCCGACGTTGACGCCGAGGGCCGTTGCAATGCCGGTGCCGAGCCCGCTCACGTCGCTCGCGATCCGGACCACGCAGGACGTCTGGTTGGCGCAGACGAAGGTCTTGTTCGTCAGGGTCTCGGTGCCGGCCAAGGTCGCCAGGGTGCCGGTCGTCGGAAACGTGACCGTGGTATTCGCGGTGAGGGTGCCAACCCAGCTAAAGCCGCCCGCAAAGCTGGCCGTGCTGTCCTTGATCTTGCCGGTAGTCCCGTCGAAGCTGGCGAGATCGCCCGAGGTGACCGGCAGCGTCACGAAGCCAGCGCCCGGCACAAAGTTGGCGAACGGGATGGCCTGGGGCGGTCCCGAGCTTATCCCCAGCCGACCGCAGACCGTGTTGGCCGGCATCGTGTTGCCGCACTGGTTCTGCGCGGCCGCGATCGAGGGCAGCAGCGCGACGACGAAAGCTAGGACCTGAAGGATGCGAGCCATGGCCGGAAAATGGCCGATGGGGCCGCACCAGCAACGCACCCCTAGGGCTGCGCCGGAGCCTGCTGGGCGCGGTCAAAGCGGGCCCTGGCATCTGGGCCAGCCGTCCGGTAAAAGTCTCTCACGGACCGCGGCGAGAGTCGCAAGCGGGGGTCCAGCGTCGTCTTGACCACCCAGCGCTGATAGGATGGGTCCATTCCGAGTTGGGTCATGGCCTGCTGTGCACCGGCGACGTCTCCGCGCTGGATCTGCCGCCGGATGTCCGGCATGGCCTTGGACACGGAAAACTCGAACCGACTCTTGTTATCGTACATCTCGCCGACCGCCGGACCACCCGGCGCTCCCTTGGAAAAGGTCATGCCGGCTAGGGGGCCGAATGCCTGAAGCGAGTTCACGTATTTGTCGCCCTCCCCGTGGATAAGGTCGGAGAGCGCGCTAATCTGGCCGACCGGAAGCTGGGAGGTAACGAGATGCTTCACGACTTCCCAGATGTTGTTCGCATATTTGGCCGGCGTATCTGCCTGGGGATCGTAGATTTTCCGACCAAAACCGGCATCGTTCGAGATGATCTGCAGTAGCGGCCGGGCGACCGTGCCCTCCTTCTTTCGCAGCATATCGATCGGGCTGGTGAAATAGTTCACGAACTCCTCGCCGATCTTGCCGACGGGGTTGCGGGCATAGATGCCGGTGCCGTCCTTCGCGTAGCCGATCAGGTTCCGGTCCTGCTTGCTCGGCTCATTGTCGCCGGTAGCCGATAGATGCTGCGCAATCTGGAACGGCTGAAGCAGCGAAAGCGGATGGACTTCGGCCTGATTGATCACATCCCGGAACCGCCTGATATAGCCGTGCTCTTCCTGGGACAGCGAGGAGCCGCCGAGCATGACGTTGAGGGCGTTCTGCAGGAGCGAATTGCCGGCATACATCAGGGCGACATCGAGCCCGACCGTCATCATAGCCTTGCGGCGGGCGATAGATTTGGCCGAGGTGACAGCCTGCTGCACGGCCCCCTCCTCGCCGGCGCCCTCGATCGATCCTGCCCGGAAGCCGGCATCGCGCTCGATCTGCGCCAGAACATCCTTCGGCAAACCGGTCAGCATGTCCTTCATCACGCCGAGGTTGCCGAAGGTGAACGATCGGGAGAAGAACATGAAGTTCGAGACCTTGGTCGCCATCTCGCTCATGGCTTCCTTCGGCAACGAACCGGCATAGCGGTTGGCCCAGTGCGCGGCGATGCGCGAGGCCGTCGTCTGATCCATGCCCTTGCCGATCAGGTCGCCACGGAAATTGACGTAGAGCCCGGCCTGAAGATCAGCGACGCGGTCCCAGAGCAGCGTATTGTGCCAGAAGTCGCCCGCTTTATCGATCGCCTGCTTGACCGCGGTCCCGGCGGCCTCGTCGAACAGCCCAGGCACAGCCGCGGCGATCTTGGCGGTCCAGGAGCGGCCCGGCGTGAGGTCGGGCGCCTCCATGATCGAGTCGATATCCTGATTGAAGAAGCGCTTGCCGATCGGCACCAGCCCGGCATTGATCGCCTCGTGCATGATGCCGGGGTCGTTCTTGGCGCGGTTGCCGTCGAAATAGGCCTTGAACACGCGCGGACCCATCGCGGGAAAAGCGCGGCCGAACTCCACCATGTTGTGGATCATCGGCGAGTTCATGATGAGGCCCATGGTCTTGCCCTTGAGGGCCATCAGGCCTTGATAGGTCTCGCCCGACTTGCCCCAGAGCGCGGAGCGGATCGGTCCCTCGAAATCGCCGCGGACATAGATCGGGACCTGATCAAATACCGGATTGCCCTTCGCGTCCTTGACCGCCTGGATCGACCCATCGTCCGCCGTCTCAAACTTCGGCCGCCATTTCTTGAAAGCCGGATGATCGACGGTGAACCAGCCCTCGCCCGGTTTGAAGCCCTCGGCAACAGTTTCGTCGCCGGTGCGCTTGCCGACCTCCTCGATGTTCTTGACCAGCGTCCGACCTGCGACCGCGTCCTCGAGCGTCTTGGTCGCCAGGTTGACCGCGCGGATGTCCCACGCGATCTTAGCCTGCGGTCCATACTTCGCCTGCAGCGCAGCTTCGGTCTCCTGCGCCTCCATATATTCGCGCTTCTGGAGATAGGGACTGTTCTTCCGGATGCCGTACATCTGCGTGAGCGACGGCGGCGCGTTGAGCTCGGTGTCGCCCTTGGCACCGGTCGCCATGCGCGGGAAGTGCATCGGGATGCCATCACCCTCGACCATGCCGAGATCGCGCGCGCGAAGCCACGCCAACTGCTGCGCGTTGTCCAATTGCTGCACGGCGGCCCGTTCGTCCGGCTCCAGCGTGGCAAGGCCCTGATGCTCGCGGGCGCTTTCAGGCTCGCCGAGCCGCAGCGAAAGGCTCTCCTCTTCCATGGCCCGCGCCATACGTTCACGCTGCTCGGCCGAAAAGTTCTTTACGATATCTGTATCGATGCGCGCCGAATCCCACGCATTGCGGCGCATCGCGTTCATGTAGTCCTTGACGGTCGCCATGCTGTCGACGGAGCCGCGCGCCATTGGGGCCAGCTTCATCTGGATATCGCGGCCGATGTCGAACAGCTTCTCGGCCGAGGCTTGCGCGCTGGCGATCAGACTTCCGGGCGGTCGAGCAGGTTGCCGAGCGAGTGGGATATCGGGAGGATCGGTGGCTGCGGCGGACAGCGATGCAGGCTTGCCGCCCGGCAACAATAGCTGCTCGTACTCTTCGGGCGGCATCGGAACTTCGTGAACTTGTGGTCCGCGCGTCAGCGGATTGCGTAGCAGGTTAGCGAGTTCCTCCATCTGATATTGCGTGACTTCGTGAGCGTCTGCGCCGCCGCCATAACGCTTGATCCGTTCGGCGAACGCATCCTTCAAAAACGTCATTGGATCACGCCCGGCAGCCTTCTCGGCATTCATGGCCGACATGACTGTAATCACGGATTCCTGCTCGCCAGAGGTCATCTTTGACCAGTCATTATCCTTTGGCAGATAGCGGACCTCGCTCGCGACCGTGCCTATTGCATCCTCGCGCCCCATCTCGATGTCATTGAGATTTCTCGCGAGGTTTTCCCAATGCTCGGGAACGGACTGATTATTCCAACCCTGACCATTCAGCCAATTTTCGTCCTCATCGGTAAGGCCGACGTCTTGCTCAAGCTGGTTGATTTTTTCGTCGGTCGCTTTGGCTTTCGCATCATCAGCATTGTTCCAAGCGCGATCGGACTGCCTATGCAATTTTCTCCATTCGTCAGCGCGATCGCCGAAGATTTCATTTTCGACGCCGGTCTGCTGCTGCTTCAGATCGGCAGCAACATCGGAGGCGCGCTTTGCGGTCAGCTCGCCAGACATCGCTAGGTCAAGCGGGTCCGGAGCCTTCGGCGCCGGGCGGCCCTGCGGAATGGCTTTAATCTCTATGCTAGGAGCCGTGATCTGATGGGCAAAGAACGCATCGGCCTGCGCATCGTGTACCGCCTCGGCGGGATGGATGCCGTCTTCGCTCCACATGCGCTTGAGGTTGGCTTCAGCGTGAGGGCTGTCCATCACCTTGCTGGCCGCAGTGAAATCCTGTGGCGCTGGTAAGCCGCCGACTGCCTTATCGGTTACAGCCGCTGCACCTGGTTCGACGCTGGGACGGCTAAAGCGGCCCATGCCACCCTCAATCATCGCCCAGTTGCCGAAGTCGATCACCTCTTTTCCAGCCCGATAGGCTTCACCCTGTGAGGCGCCGAACTCGGTGGCAATCTGCTCCATCGCGCCGCCGGCGCCATGGATGCCCGCCGCAGTACCGCGATTTATTGTCTCCCAAAGCTTAGCCGCCGGGATCATCGTGGCTTCGTTGACCATCTGAAGCGGACCTGGGCGACCGGTTGCCGGATCGTGAAAGACGCCCTTCTCGATCAACCAGTTCAGGGTCTCATCGTCGAAACCGGTCGGTGTACCCGTGCCAGCGCCCTCAGACGCGCCCTTGCTTGCCGCCTGAAGAACGCGCCCGAATGCCTGACCCGCGCGCAGGCGATCAGTGAACGCCTCCGGGATCGCAGCCTGTGGATATTCGCCAGCATTGGGATCGAACGGCTTGTCGGAGGGGCGAACCGACTCCCATTCATCCTGCGTCGGCTGTTGCTGTACCGGCGTCCACTCGTCGCTCATTTGCCGATCTCAGCGCCTTGGTTATCGTAAATCTTGCCGGTCGCATCATCGCGGAACCGGCTCCAGTCTTTGTTGTGGCTGAGTGCTGCGATGCCGCGCAGCGAGGTCGGCACCTCTGGTGTGCTCGCCTTTGCTGGCGGCGGGGTCTCGGCCTGCGTCTGCAAATCGCCCTGCATCGAGCGATTACGGAACGGCGCCATCGATTGCGAGATCAGCGATTTGGGATCATTGAGGTCGAGCGCATTCGCCGGCAGCGTTCCGGCACGCGACTGCTTGACGTATTCCGGCACGAAGGTCTGAATGAACTTCGCATAATTGCGCTCGCCGATCGGGTCCTTCTGGTCGGTGAAGCCATTCTGCCCGACCAGATTGAGCGTGCTGTGGACGGCCTTCATCGTGTCCTGAAACACCGGCCCCTTCATCGGCGTGGCGTCCAGTTCCTTCACCATCCCGTTCAATGACGTGAACGTATGATCCGAAATCTTCCCCTGTGCATGAGCGCGCATGAGGTCGATGGCCGTGGTCGGATTGTCGGGCGAGAACAGCCGATCGTTCAGCCCCTTCACAGTTGTGGGATCGTCGACCGGCTTCCTATCCTTGTTCTGCTGGCTCTCGCCCCAATCCAGCATGGTACGCGCGGTCGAGGCGGCGCTCGGCGCATCCGGGTTATTGCGCGCAAGGTCAAGCGTCTGCTTGTAGAATTTCGGATCGATCATTGGCCGACCGTCGGGGCCGATCGAGACGTTATCCGAGAACACCTTGTTGGAGCCGGCATGCACCGCGAGATCGGCCTGCTGCTTCTTCAGGATCGCATCCTGCCGGGCAGCCGCGCTATCCGCACGCGCCTGTACCTGCGCCTGCTTCTCGAACATCTTCAGTTCGGCGCCGTTTACATAGCCCGAATATTTCGGATCGGTTACCCATGCCGGCATCTTGCCGGTTTTCTCGATCTCGCCGATGGCCGCGGACTTCACGATCGCCTCGGCGCCGGCCTGCTGCAACTCGCCGCGGACCTTCGCAACATCGGTGCCGCGCAGGTTCGGGCTCGTCGAGATGATGCCCTCGGCTGAACTCTTCAGGCCCGCCAGTGCGAAATCAAGGCTGGATGGGTCGCCGTGAACCGTGGCCGATAGCGAGTTCACCGTCTGTGCATGGTTGACCTTGATCGCCTCGCCCGCGAGCGAGGACATATCGCCCATGGTCTTTTCTGCGAAATGCTGCTCCAGCGCGGCGGTATGTGCGTCCGCCCATTTCTGGCTATCCTCGGTGTAGAAACCGTTTTCCTTGAAGTTGTCCAGCTTCTCGCGCAGCCGCGACATGAAGGACTGCGCAACCGTCGGATCGTTCGGATCAGCACCCTTGAGCGTATCGTTCCAGTCCTGCGTCGTCTGCTGCAGGATGTTCGACCAGGCGGCCGTGCCGTGGCTGATGTTCTGGTGCGTCTCATAGGAGACTGCGGCGTCGCCGGCAGCCGCAATCCCCGATCCGAGTTCGCGCCCGACCGATGCCAGCGCCGCGCCTTTCTCGGACCCGAGCGCCGCGGTCTCGCTCCCGACCTGCTGCGTCTCTCGGCCGAGCTGCTGGGTATTGCTCGCGAGCCGATCCGTCTCAGCCGCCAGCATCTGCTCGGCGCCGGACTGCTGGTTATAGAAGGTGCCGACCCGCCGAGCCGCGCCCGCGACCGACTCGACTCCGGTCTCGGAGGGCCGCAGCGCTAGATTACCGGCGTCGTATTGTGTGATCTTTGCCATTATGGGAACAAGCTCGCGATCGCCGCGGCCCCCTTCAATGCGCCGCCAAGGAAGCCACCGATTTCAGAAGTCTTGCCTGCCGCCTGCGTGGCATCCGCAAGCTGATCCTGCTGGCCTGCCAGCGCGACCTGCTGATCGGCGATCGACTCTTGCCCCGCCGCAATCTGCTGGGTCTGGCCGGCCATGGTTTCCTCGGCCGCAGCCGTTGCCTTCCCAGCCGCGGACAGCGTCTGGTACGACTGCGCCTGCTCCTGGTAGCCGGCCTCAGTGATGATGCCCTGCTGGCCCAGCGTGGCCTTGGCAAGGGCCCCTTGCGAGGCGCTGTCCCGGAGCAGATCCCCGGCGCTGCCGCCCTGAGTGAAGCCCGAACCAGCCACCTCCGTGCGCTGGCTGCCGAGCGCCTGGGTGATCTGGCGGCCCTGCTGGTATTGCTGTAGCCGCGTGCTCTGCGCGGTGTAGGCCGCATTTGCCTCAGCCAGGTTGGCGGCGATGTCGTAGTTCGAGGCCTCGGCCAGGTCACCCTGCGCCTTGGTCTGCAGCGACTCCGCATTGATCAGCGTGCCCTGCGCCTGCAAGCGGGTGCCCTGCGCCGTGATCAGCGTACCGTCGGCAGTGATGCGCAGCCCCTGCGCTTGCAGATCGGCTTTCTGCTGGGCGCCAAAGCCCGAGAACAGATCGGAGACAGCACCACCCGCATCTGAGAATGTGGTCTGGCTGATCGACGGCATTATGCGCCCTCCTTGCCTTCGAACGGGCTCAGCGCGAGCACGAACGCCGGCAGCGGGCGGCTGATGCGCCAGCTCACCATGTTGTCGAAGTCGATCGGAGAATTGGTGCTATCGCGCCAGACGCCGGACCAGAGTTGGTTGACCAGATACGGATTGCCGCCCTTATCCCAGAGCTTGGCCGGATCGAGCGTGACAAAATCCGTGCCGAACGAGATCGAGCCATTGACGCAGCCATAGAGCAGCGCCGCCGTGCGCCTGACCCGGCCGAGCTTGGCAAAGCCGGGACCGTCCGGAGAGCCGGTGTCCGCCTGCGCTACTGGCCGCACCAACTGGCCGTCCGAGTTATAGGTGAAGCCTACCACCGCCGGCAGTGTCGTAAAGGACTGCACCAACTGTGCTGTGAACAACCCGCTGCCTGATCCGGCCGAGACGCCATCGCCGAACGGAACCGTGATCGAGCCATTCGCCACCGTGTAGTCGCCGCAGTCGAGCCCGGCGATGAATGCGCTCACCGTCTTGCCGTTGTGCTGCCAGAGGCCGTTGACGGTCAGCGTTCCATAGGGTGCGCCGACCGCTGGCGTGTACGAGACCACGGTCGAGCTCGGAATGATTGCATCATCGAGGAACCAGCAATCGGTCAGGGCAAAGCCCTCGTCGAGCAGATCGGTCATGATCTCGACATGACGGATGCCGGTCGGGCCGTCGTTCGTCACCATCGACAGCGTATCGAGATTGCCGCCAACCGAGGGTCCGACCGCGAGGCTTTCGACCAACCGGTTCGAGCCCAAGGCGTGCCGGTGCCAACCGATGATATTCGGCCCCTGCGAAGTCATCAGCGTGTCACGCTTATAGGTCGCGCCGATCAGCGTGCCGTCGGTGCGGCATGACCACGCAATCGGAGCCAACTCCTGCTGATAGGCCAGATCGATGATCCCGCTCACGGTCAGATGCTTGGCGCGCTCGGAGAGGTTCGGTGCCGATAGCTTGCCCGAGAACACGTCGGCAAAATACTCCATCAGCTTGCGGCTGAATTTCTGGACGAACAGCAGCGTGTGTTCGGCGCGGCGCGGCGGGATATTCGCGCAGCCAACCTTGGTGACGCGGTGCGCCTGGATGTTCGTCGGCGTCAGAGGATTGTTGACGTTCGTGGCCTGCACCAGCCACTCGCCGGCCTGAGTGCCGCAGATGATGCCCTGCTGATCCTGCTGCATCCAATAGATGGTGTTCACGTCCTCGGCGTCGAACGTGTACGAAATCCCGTTGTCATCGCTGACCACACCGTAGTCCGATGTCGGCGAGAAATCGAATATGCTATCGGTGGTCGAACCATCGATGCGATTGCCGACCGCGCCCGAAAGCCACAGCCGTCCCTCGTGATAGACGCCGCAAGAAGGCCAGCCCGTCGTGTCGCTATAGACGCCGAGGCGCCAAACGCGGATCGTATTCGAATAGAGCAGCGGCAGCCCCGCTATCTGCGCCGTGATCACTGAGCCGTTCGAGACGTTCGGCGCATAGATCAGAAGCTGGGCAATGCCCATGTGCGTCACGAAGGTGCCGTTACCGGCATTCGGGACGAGCGGTTGCTGATAGGTTGCAAGGATTTCGACCCAGACATAATGCCAGGTCGACACCGTGTCGTTCGACGTGATGCTGACCGCCGAGGTCTGATTCAAAAGCGTCACGAATCCGAGTTCAGTGCCATTTGATGGCGAAGATGGCGCCGAATTGCTTGCGCGCAATACGAGCGTGATCTGAACATTGGAAGGAACGTCGGCAAAGCCAAAATCTGTCGTCGGAAAGACCGTAGCAGAAGCCACAGCGGTTGCCGCCGAGGTGTAATGCTGTCCGACGTGGAAATCGAACGAGTCCGTGAGCAGCGATCCGAGCGGGTCCCAAACGTTGGCATTGATCGGATTGTTCGCGCCAAGGAAGCTCCAAACCGGAGAACCTAGTTGCGGTATGGTGTTTACGTTGGCCTTGAGAGCGCGCCAGTAGAACGTGCTAAATTCGATCGTATCGCCGACTACGTAATTCGCGATCGGGGTCCATTCGGTATAAAACCCCCTGCAATTATACGCGGCTCCATTGAAGGAGACCTTGTCGTTGGTGTTGTAACCCTGCCCGTAGACATAGGCGAAGTAAGCCGTGATCGATGCCGACTGTGCGGCCGAACTGACCCACGGCTGATTGAGGGTGCCATTGAATGCCGCGGCGATACCCCCTTCCAGAACCAGCGAGCCGATCGCCGTATCGTTCGCGACTAGGCCAGTTCCGGAAACAGACGTGATGCGACCCCACGTCCATTGCGCTGCCGTGGGCGTCAGAGCCCAATCGGCAGTCGTGCCCGGCTGCACGCCGGTCGTGCCATTGATTGCGGTCCAGTAGGTATAGGCCTCCACGACCGGGAAACTCGCCCCGACCGAGTCCGGAAACGAAACCACCTCGCCGGCCGTGTAGGTCGTAGTCGACACCCAGATCGGTGGCTCAGAATACAGCCGAACCTGTCGGCCGACGTCGGTACTGACGAAGCCATTCGGACCAACAGCCGCACCGGCATTGACCGGTTTCCAATCGCCCGGAGAAGAGACAGGCGTGTTGTTGAGGTTGTCCGGGATTAGCGATTCGTAGCCGAGACCGGCCGATGTGACGAAGTCGCCGATGTTGTAGGCGCGCGTCGCATCATAGGCCGAGAACGACAGGGTAAGCGTAATGATACCATTCAGCCCGCCGCTCGGTGTGATCAGAGAACCCGGAATCGGATCAAGGAATGGGCCGTCGAGGAAAGTGAAACCCTCAAGCGAGAACGTCGCGGAATGGTTCGGCAGCGGATCAGTTACGACCTGCAAAAGCTGTGGCTGCTGCGTGCCGTTGACCAACACGGTCTGTTTCTCGGCCTGGATCGATCGCAGGTTCTGCCATTGGCTCGATGTGTATATCGTCGCGATTTCGAGAATGCGCGTGACGTTGCCGGATACGAAGCTGCCGAGCGTCGATCCGTCGATGCTCGCGCCGGTCAGCGCATCAGCGATCGAGAAGTGCGTCGTGTCGACAACCGTGATCGTGAACTGCCGATTCTGCAGCAATGGGTTGTTCACACCGAGCGAGTTGAACGCGACCGAGTTTCCGGTTGACCAGCCGTGCGCTGCCGCGGTCTGCACCACCGCCGCATTTGCGGTCGAGATCGCCGCCACCGCCTGCGCATCGTTCGTCATCACCAGCGACGGCCCGGTCACAAACCGCAGAAAGCCGTCGGTGAACTCCATGTTGTAGGGGAAGGCATCGGTGAAGGCGAAAGAGATTATCTTCGCGGGCTTGCCGCCGCGGCTCGGCGCCACATGCCGCGTGCCCGGCCGCCGCACCCACGCACCGCTCTCGATCGGGATGCCGTTGAGGCAGACGTTCATCGAAGTCTTGTAGGCCGGCAGGTCCATGCGGCCCTGCGCGGCCTGGCTGATCTCGCCGCCGAGGAAATTGGTAATCACATAGGATGCGAGGCTCATGGCTAGAGCCTGCACGCAATCCAGTCATCGAGCGGAGGCTCGATAGAACTGACCTCGATCGCATCGACCTGCAGCGCACGCGCGATCACGTCCTTATAGGCGCCGCTGATTGCAGCGAGCTTGGCGGTCGAATTGGTGAGTGGCTCGCACACTGCCTTGCCGAGACGCGCGGCGAGCCCCTCGCAAAACAGGTCCGTCATCCGCGTCACATCCTGAATATCTGCGACAAAGCGGAAGATGATCACCGTCGCAGTGCGCGTAACTAGAAACTCATTCTCGATCTGCCAATCGTCAGCGATCGCGCCGCCGGGCGCACCGAGTGCGGAGAACGAACCGCGCTTCGGATCTTGCGGCGCCTGACGCAGAAAAGCCGCCGGCAGCCTGAAAACATTCTTCGACCATGACTGCGACGACGGGCCGGCGCCGACGGGATAGAGGATGTTCAGCGTGGTCAGACCGACGCCGTTGGGAAACTCGGCGCCCCCGATCTCGAGCCATTGGATATCGCCGGTGCCACCGACAAATACGGTCGTCCATGGGCAGAGCACGCCGGTATTCGTCCAATGGATGCCGCCATCGGTCGCCGGATTGTTGCCGACGTTGCCATTGCCGATCGACGAATAGATTAAGCCGTCGGTCGGATTGTAGACGTGCTGGCCAGTGCTGTACGTCGTGCCGACCGCCCACGCCGCAGGCGCCGAACTCGGCGTCTGGTTCAGGTTGAGGTCGATCAGGCTCTGGTAGACGACCGACAGATAGGTGACGGTTTGGGCAGTGGCATAGGTGACCGTCGCATCCCAGGTCGTAGCGGTTGAGGGATTGTCCGAATTTCCATCGATCTGGCTTTGGTAGACCCGATAAGTGCCATCGCCGGCGGTCGTATAAACGAGCTCACCCGAGCGATAGGCCGTAGTGTCGGTCGTGTCCCAGAGGTCGGCGGTCAGCGGTCCGAAATACGGCTCCCACTGCGACAGGCTGCTTTGCGGCTGGTTGTTCAGGTTGTTCTGGACGCGCGACATCCACAGCGTGCCGGTACCGTCGTCGACAATGCAGCCGCGGTAATAGGTCGTCGAGGAAACCCAGAGCGCAGGCCGAACGCGCATGGTGGTCGTATCGATCGGACGCAGCGCTGCCTCGCGGGTGGCGAACGTCCAGATGTTGTCCATGAGTTCGGCCCGGCGCTGCTTGCCATAGGCGAAACTGACCTGTCGCGCGGCCTTGGAGACCTCGGAAAAGCCCGTGATCATCATTTCGGAACCGCAGTGCTGTAGCGCGCGGTTGCCGATGTCGACGGGCGTTAGGAACTCGGGCATGGCCGCGAAAATGCGGGTGACCACCTACCCCAGCAACGCACCCCTGCGGGACAATAGCCGATCAAAATCAGCCATCAGACGGCGCAAAGGCGTCGCCCAATCGCCGGCTTTCGGCTGGCGATAGAGATGCATGGATTCGTACCAGGAGGTACGCCCATCCTCCTGCATCCACGGCCAGATCAGGTTGTGGCAGGAGAGTGTCCAGACCGGCGTTCCGAGCGAGCCCGCGAGATGCGCGACCGAGGTATCGACGGTCACGACGAGGTCGAGATGCTCCATGATCCATGCGGTATCGGCAAAATCCTGCACCCCGATCATGGGATCGACTATCCCAGGCGCAATATGGTTCTGCGTCAGGTTGACCACCGTAACGCCTGGACGCGCGAGGGGCGCTAGCGCTTCGAAAGTCAGGGTCTTGGCCTTCCAAACTTTGAGGGTCTCTGGCTGCAGCGGGCGCTTGCCGGTCGCCCAGCAGATACCGACCTTGAAGCCCTCACCCAGATCCAGCCGCTCCCGCCGATGTCCCGAAAGATACCTACTGGTGCCAGGCAGAGTTGCCGGCGTGAGCTTGGCGTGCGCGGGCACATCGAGCAGCGCGCAGGCGTAATCCACAGGCCACGGCGGGTCGTCGAATTGGATCATGACGTGGTCGGCACCGGCGGTCTTTGCTAAGCGATAGACCGGCACGCGGACGGCCAAGATGACGCGCGCGCCTAGCGCCTTGCAGGTCTCGACGAACCGTAGCGACATGATCTCGTCGCCAAAACCTTGCTCGCTGTAGAGTAGGATCGTCTTGCCATCTAGTGGCTCGCCGCGCCAGAGCGGATAGGGTAGCTCGGGCCGGCGCGGATAGCTCGGCGCACCGAAGCGGTGCCGATAGTTCTGCCAGCCCTGCTCCCAATCGCCGAGGGCGATCTGCACACGGCCGAGTGCGGCATGAGCCTGCGCGCCGGAACCAAGTCGCAGAGCCTCCTGATATTCGACGGCCGATTCCGGAAGCTTCATCATTGAGGTATAGAGATTGCCGAGATTGATCCGGGATTCGGCATTGTCCTGGATCGCGATCGATCGGCGGAAGCTGTCCTCGGCGATGGCGACCAGCCCAAGATCGGTGGCCGTAATGCCATGGTTGCACCAGAAATCATGCCTTTCGGGCGAGTTTCTGACTGCATTGTTGTAATGCAGCATGGCGTTGAAACTGCGTCCGGCTTCCTGCTCGAGCTGCCCCCGCGCGGCCCAGGCGACGCCTCGGCTTGGATCTTCCATAAGCACGCGCTGAAGCAGTTCGTCCGCCTCGTCACGCTTGCCGTTTGCGAGCAACAGGCCCGCGCGTTCTATGATTGCGTGGGAAATGTCCATGCCCGGGTTTGGCCCGGGCGTGCTTGGACCAGCAACGCACCCCTAGAAGGGGATTTCGCCCTGATTGCGAAGCGTATCCTTCGCGACGGCGACGGCTGCCTGTCTCGCCATTTCGGCATTGGCGCGAGCTGCTGCCAGCGCCGCATTGGCTGACACGACGGCCGCAGCATAGGTCGCTGCATTGGTGGGGAAGCCGAGGCGATATCCGGAATCGACTCCGGAGGCGTTGATGGTCGTGATCGCAGCGGTGACGGCAGAGGCAACTGAGGACGACTTCGTGACATTGGCTGCCGCGATCATCGTCCGCATTGCTTCCTGATTGCTGGACATCAGTTCGGAGGTCCCGAGGGTTGGTTGGTGATGGCAATCGCCGTGCCGCCATTGGTCAGCACCCATCGCCTGAAC